>Ga0209474_10005776_pt1 | contig 10503 bp, 9 predicted proteins | sample GraSoiAngelo_145_FD_185902 | JGI IMG/M metagenome (GOLD analysis project Ga0209474, IMG submission 185902) | Grasslands soil microbial communities from the Angelo Coastal Reserve, California, USA - 14_1009_05_20cm (SPAdes) (version 2) | ecosystem: Environmental > Terrestrial > Soil > Grasslands ... | reverse complement strand
ATTATGCAGTCGCCGCCCTGCTCGCGGATCGCCTTGGCGAGCGGCGCGGCATTGGCCTCGTTGCGGGTGGTGACGACGGTGAAGAAACCCTCTTGCGCGAATTTCTGCGCGATCGCGCCGCCGACGCCCCAACGCACGCCGACCTCAACATCGCTGTCATCGACCGCGTGGCCATGCGCCAGGATCGTATTGCGGCCGTCCGATTGCCACTTCGAGGTGGCGCCGATCACGACGCAGACTGGCTTGCTCTTCGAATTCGTCTTCATTCGGGAATTCCCTCCGTTGATGTAAGTCTCATGTCAGCGAGCCGTAGGCCGTGGCAGCAACGCGCCCCTTACGGCCGCTTCAAGCGCACATCTTCCATCGGCGCCGACCACGGGAACGGATCGATCTTCATCAGCGAGGCCTCCTCGACGCGCGGGCCCAGCCCGCTCGGCCAGAAATAGTCCCAGATCGGCGCAAACCGCGTCCGCTCATGCAGAGTTTTCTGGATCTCGTGCAGCATGGCCTCGCGCTTCTTCGGGTCGATCTCGGTCAGCTGCTTCTTGTACATTTGATCGATATCGGGCCATCCGCCATAGGCGTAATTGCCGGTGCTCGGCACGATCTCCGAAATCCGGGTCGCGGCGTTGCCATAGATCGCGGTGCTGCAAAAGCACACGCCCTTGAGCTTTTTCGCGCCGAGCGCCGCATAGAACGCGGCCCGCTCCATCGTGCGCAGCCGCGTCCTGATGCCGACCTCGGCCAGGTAATTGACGATCGCCTCGCCGGTGGAGAAGTACGGCGGTATCGGATACAGCTCGCCGCCGTCGAACCCGTTCGGATAGCCCGCCTCGGCGAGCAGCTTTTTCGCCGCCTCCGGGTCATACGGGTCGGCCTCGATCGGCAGCCCGTATTCCATGCTTTTCAGCACGACGTTGCCGTTCGGCTTTGAGGCGCCGAGCGTATCGGCCTCGCTGAGCGACTTGCGGTCGATCGCCAGGCTCGCGGCCTTGCGCACCCGCTGGTCGGCCCAGGGGGATTTCGGGTCCCACATGTCGAGGAAATCGAGAAAATTGGTCGCGATACCGCCGGAGAAGACGAGCTTCAGATTGGCGTCATTCTTGATCGACTCGCCGAGTTCCCCTTCCAGCAGGTAGGCGATATCGACCTCACCCTGTTTCAGCTTCGCCAGCCGGGTGGTCGCTTCCGGGACGCTCTGAAAGACGATGCGTTTGACCGACGGCACCTTGCGCCAGTAGCTCTCATTCGCCTCCATGACCAGTTCGACGCCCGGCTTCATGCTGACGAATTTGTAAGGGCCGAGGCCGACCGGGTGCTTGATGAACTCGTCGGGGCCGACCTTCTCGACGTAGTTCTTCGGGACGATCCAGCCAGCGCCGCTCGCGAAAGTGCCGTAGATCGTCATGAAATCCGGCCAGGGCTCGTGCAGGACGAACCGCACCTTGTGCGGGTCGACGATGACGACCTCTTTGACCTTGCTCTTCAGCTGCGCTCCCTTGGCACGCTCAAAGCTGAATTTGACGTCCTCGGCCGTGAACGGGTCGCCGTTGTGGAATTTCAGCTCTTTGCGCAAGATAAATTCATATTCCAACTTGTCTTCGCTTTCGGACCAGGCTTCGGCGAGGCTGGGCGCCATGCGGCTTCCCGGCATCGGCTTCACCAGCGCATCGTGCAGCGCGACCAGCACCCAGAACGGCGTCACGAAACCCGGTTGGGCCTCCCCCGGATCGAGCCAAGCCGGCGCCAGCGTCACGTAAACCGCGAACCGCATCTCGCCTTCCGGCTTGGTTTGCGCTATCGCCGGGCTCGGCCCGCCCAGCGCCATGCCCGACGCGAGGATCGCGGCCGCGGCAAGCTTCCGCCATCGCTTCATCGTCGTTTAATCCTTCCTAGAACTCATTGATTGCGACAGGCGTGGATCGCGGCCGTCGGTCGTCTCGTCAGTACGATGATACCCCATTGACGCAAGCGTCATCATTCAGGCCGCAGCTCCGGCAGCGCGGTCCCAGCTCCACCAGGCGCACAGCGCCTCGCCCATGACCAATTCGAGATCGCGGCCCTTCAGCCACGGCAATTCCTCGGTGAACATCGTCACGCATTGCCGCCACGAGCACGGCATCTTCGTGATGTCGGTACCCCAGAACACGCGGCGCGGCCCGAATGCATCGTAGACCTGCCGCAGATAGGTGTGCAGCGCCGGAAACGGGTAGGCCTCGCCGGAATAATGCGCCACGCCGGTCGCCTTGACCGCGATATTGGGGAACTTCGCCAACGCCAGAAGCTGCGGAATGTGGGTCATCGCCGCGGCGTCTTTCAGCGACGATGTGCCGCCGCGACCACCGAGGTGATCGATCGTCAGGCGAAGTCCGGGATGGCGCTCGGCGATCCCGCCGACCTCTCTCAGCGAGTCCGTCGCGAGCATCGCGATCGGCACGCCCGCCTTCTCGGCCTCCGCCCACAACCAGTCGAGTGTGCCGTCCTTCAGCCACTGGCGCGCGGGGTCGCTCAGAAACCCGTAGCGCAGGCCGAGCATCCCGGGCTGTTGCCGCCAGGTGGCGATGCGGACGCGGGATTCCGGCCGGTCGAGCGGCAGCGCGCCCATGATTGCGAAGCGGCCGGGGTAGTCCTTGACCGCCTTCAGCGCCATCTCGGTCGAATTCGGGTCCCAGCCCGGCGGATGAATGACCGCGGCATCCACCCCGCCTTCGTCCATCAGCGCGATGGCCTCCGCCGGGGTGAAGTGCGTCACCTGGATGTGCGACTGGTTGCTCGGCAGCCCGCTGCCCCAGGTGTGAATCTGCGCATCGACGATCTGCATCAACAATCGCGTTTCCGAGTGTATCGCTGGTATCCGCTCTAAACCGGCGTGGCCATGCAGTCTTACGCCTGCCGCCAAACGATAATTGGTCCCCTCGGTTCGCAATTCACTCTCCGGCCGTTGGCAGCAGTTCGGAACGTAGTCAAGGGAACTAACTGATCTAGCGGCTGCAAATCTGCAATTTCCCAAAATCCCATCACGGGGGTGTCATCCTCGGTCGAGACAGGGCGAACGCTGGGATTGGGGTGCCTGCCATGCCGATCTGCTCTTACCCAAGCGACGAAAACAGCAGAGAAAGACACCCGAGAAACGCGGTTACGGTAGCCTTGCGGGACGCCCAAATCCGGGCGAGATGCGTAGATCAACACGTTCCAACCAGAGGCCGGCGTGAGCGCCGTGTCGGCTTCAAAGAGCTCGGCTTTCTGTGTCGCAAATGCCACTCGCCCCTGAATAGCACATGTCTCCATTGCTGATGGCAAATGCAGGCATGGAACTGGTGCGAGAAGCAGAGTTTCAATTTGTTCATCGGTACGCATCAGAAATTTCAGTCCATTGGTAACACATGCCGCATGGAGCGCGGCACGAACCGTCAGTGCTCGAAGCCGAACAGCGCCTGCGCATTGTGGTGCAGGATCTTGTCGGTGAGTTCCTTCGGCAGACCGAGCCGCTCGATGTAAGCGAAGGTCTCCCGGTAAACCTCCCAATCCTGCAATACCGGATAATCGCTGCCCCTCACTATGTGATCGGCGCCGAACGCTTCAAGGGCGCACAGGAACGCCGGTTTCGAGCCGTAGCACACGGTGTCGTAATAGAATCTCCGGGCAGTGACGCTCGGCGCCTCGGCGAGGTTGGGATGACCCCGCGGACCCTGACCCTGTTTGTCGAGGCGGTTCATCAGCATCGGGATCGGACCGCCGAGATGCGGCACGATGAACTTGATGTTCGGATAGCGGTAGGGGATCTGCTTGGCGATCATATGCAGCACGAAGGTCGCATCCTCGAGCGAGGTGCCGACCGAACCGCCGTAGTTGTAATCGATGATGAACGGGGAGCAGATGGCGCTGCCAGCCGGGTGCACGAACAGGACGGCGCCGCGCCGGTTCATCTCGGCATAGAGCGGTTCGAACTCGGTCTCGGCGATAGAGCGGCCGAGACACACGATATTCATGTTGACGCCGACGCAGCCAAGCTGGTCGAAGCCGCGCTCCATCTCCTTCAGTGACGGGTCGATATGCGGCAATGGCAGCATCACGTACGAGCTGATCCGGTCAGGGTAGCGGTGCGCGAAATCGGCGTAGGCGTCGTTCAGCATTTTGACCGCGGTGACGCATTCCGCCTCGTCCGGCAGGTACGGCGGGTGGTTCGGCGACAGCACCTGCCGCCCGACGCCCGCGTCTTCCATCAGCCAGAAGCGGGCGTCGATGTCCTCCTGCGTATCCGAGAACGGATGCCGCGCGAGCCCGCGCTTCACCGCCAGATGCGTCGGCGAAGCAAATCGGTCGCCCATGAACTCGCTGAAATTTTTCGGCGTGTAATGTGCGTGTACGTCGCAGATCATGGCTGTCCTCCCACTCGCGTCCCGTCACGCGGCGGCCGGTTGCTTCGCGTCGAGCACCTCGCGAATGCCCGCGATGATCCGGTTGCGGTCGGGGAAGACCGCATTTTCGAGCACCGGGCTGTAGGGGATCGGCACCTGCAACGCGCAAACCCGCTTCACAGGCGCCTTCAAGCGCGCGAATGTCGCGGCGTCCTCCGTTACGACGGCGGCGACTTCCGCCGAGAAGCCGGCGGTCGGTCCGGCCTCGTCGGCGATGACGAGGCGGCCGGTCTTCCGCACCGAGCTGCGGATCGTGTCCTTGTCCAGCGGCACGAGCGTGCGCGGATCGACGATTTCGACCGAGATCCCTTCCTTGGCGAGCTCTTCGGCCGCGGCCAGTGCTTCGTGAACGAGCCAAGCGAGGGCGACGACCGTGACATCGCTGCCTTCGCGTTTGACGTCGGCCTGGCCGAGCGGGATCGTGTAATCCTCGTCCGGCACCGGACCCCTTCGGCCCATCAGCCGGCTCGACTCGAACGAGATGACCGGGTTGTTGTCGCGGATCGCCGTTTTTATCAGGCCCTTCATGTCGTAGGGGGTCGACGGCAGGAACATCTTCAGGCCGGCGACATTCATGAACATCGAATAGGGCGACTGCGAGTGCTGCGCCGCGACGAGACCGCCGCCACCGACCGACGCGCGGAACAGCATCGGGAATGTCACCTGACCGCCGAACATGTAGTGGATCTTTGCCGCCTGATTGACGATCTGATCCATCGCGACAAAACAGAACGTCACCTGCCGCCAATCGACGATCGGGCGGAAGCCGCAACCGGCGGCGCCAATGCCGATCCCGGTGAAGGCCGCCTCGGTAATCGGGGTCGCCTTGACCCGCTGCTCGCCAAATTCCTTGAGCAGCGGCGGCAGCGCATCCGTCGACATGTAGAAGATCTTGGGGTCGCGCCGCATCTCCTCGGCGATCGCCTCCAGCGCGGCCTCGTTATACGTCAGCTCTCGCATCGTCCGATCCTCGCGAATGAGGCAGTCAGCAAGCCGTTGGGGTGGGCTGCAGCGGCATCCTGCGTCCTTCGAGACGCGCCCTGCGGGCGCTCCTCAGGATGAGGAAATGTTATTGATCGCATTAAGACTACCTCCTCATCCTGAGGAGGCCAGCGAAGCGGCCGTCTCAAAGGACGCATGACGTCTATCCAGCCATTCATTGGGATCGATTCAGGCGGCGAAGACATCGTCGGTCGCCTGCTCGGGCAAGGGGAACGGGCTTGCCTCCGCAAAGGCTACGGCGGCTTCGAGAGCGCTCATGACCCCGCCCTCGATCGCCCGCAGCCCTGGGTCGTCGAGCTCGCCCTGGTCGCGGAGCTGGCGCTCGAGCAGCGCGATCGGGTCTTTTCGCTTCCACGCCTCGACCTCCGCCAGGTCGCGCGGATCGGGTTGGCCTTTGCGCTCGGTATGGGCGCGCCAGCGATAGGTCTTGCACTCGATCAGCGTCGGGCCGCCGCCCGAGCGCGCCCGATCGACGGCGCCGCTCGCCGCCTGATGCACCGCGAAGACATCGTTGCCGTCGACCACAATCCCGGGAATCCCATAGCCGGCGGCGCGCGCGGCGACATCGGGCAAGGCATGCGTCTGGGCCGCCGCTGTCTGGGCGGCATACATGTTGTTCTCGCAGACATAGATCATCGGCAGTTTCCAGGCCGCCGCGATATTCAGGCATTCGTGGAAGGGGCCGGCGTTCGACGCGCCGTCGCCGAAGAAGGACACCGCGACGCCGCCCTTGCCTTCCATCTGTGCCGCCAGGCCGGCGCCGGTGACGATCGAAATGCCGCCGGCGACGATGCCGTTCGCGCCGAGCATGCCGATGCCGAAATCGGCGATGTGCATCGAGCCGCCCTTGCCCTTGCAGTAGCCGGTTTGCCGCCCGTAAAGCTCGGCCATCATGCGGTTGAGATCGGCGCCTTTGGCGATGCAGTGGCCATGGCCGCGATGGGTCGAGATGATCCGGTCATTGCCGCCGAGCGCGGTGCAGACGCCGACTGCGACCGCCTCCTCGCCGATGTAGCAATGCACGACGCCGTAGATCTTGCCGGCGAGATAGTCGGCCGAGGCGCGCTCCTCGAAGCGCCGGATCGTGAGCATCTGGCGCAGCATCTCGCGCTGCTTGTCGGGAGAGAGATTTGTCGAGAGGGCCATCGGCATCATCCCTCAGGGGGAACAGGGGATTTCATGATGGGCCAGCGCTCTTAGGCTGGCAATCGGCCGCTGTCCGCCGACTCATCGGGGCAGGTTGTAGCCGATCGCAGCCTCCGCCTTCAGGGTCTTCTGCACCGCCGGGCGCGCCATCATGCGATCGTAATGGCCCGACAGGTTCGGGTAGGCGCCGGGCGCGGGATGCAGCGTGTCGACAAAGCGCCAGTACAGCCGGAACAAATGGATGTCGGCGATCGAGTAGCGATCGACGGTCCACTCGCTCGGGCCGAGGCGCTGGTTGGCGAGGACGAAGACCTCGCGCCACCGCTCGTCGCCGGTACGGCGCGCCGGATGGATTGTCGAGGCGATAAACGACATCCACGAAATGACGCGCGCCTCGCCCTCGATGTCGCCGTATTGCGGCAGCAAATTCGCCTCGGGGTAACGGCGGGCCAGGTACCACAAGGTTGCCGCAACCTCGGTCAATGGCCGGCCGTCGATCATCAAGGTCGGCACCTTGCCTTCGGGGTTGACGGCGAGGTAGTCGGGCGCGCGGTTCTTGTGCTCGTGCAGCGCGGTCAGCTTTGCCTCGAACGGCACGCCGATCTCGTTGAGCGCGATGTGCGTCGCCATCGAGCTGGAGCCGGGCGAGAAATAGAGCGTCAGCATGGGCTGCTCCCTTCCTTTAATTTAGAGAAAGCATCCTGCGTCGATGTTGTGCGTCCTTCGACACGCGCCGCGGCTTTGCCGCAGCGCTGCTCAGGATGAGGGACGTTTCTCGATGGCATTAAAATCATTGCCTCATCCTGAGCGCGAGCGGAGCGAGCAGTCGAAGGACGCACCAAGATCGATCGAGCCCAAGACGGGTAAAGTTGATCCGTCTCAGCCGCGCAGCTGGCGGACATGGCCGGCCCAGCGGTCGAGCACTGGCAGCAGCTCGTCGCGGGTTTCCGACATCAGCGTGACATTGACCGCGTCGATGCCCATGTCGCGGAAGCGCTTCAGCTTGTCGGGATCGTCCGGCGCACCGCCGAGCCGCAGCGACAGCGATTTGGGGTCGCGCCCCGCCTCCTGGGCCATCTTGCGGAAGGCCGGGACGTACTCATCAGGGTTGCCGCTCGACGCGTTCGGATACCAGCCGTCGCCGTAACGCACCGCGCGCCGCGCCGCCCACGGGAAGGCGCCGCCGAGGATGACCGGCGGGTGCGGTTTCTGCACCGGTTTCGGCCAGGCCATCATCGTGTCGAAATTGACGATGTCGCCGTGATATTCCGGCTTGTTCTCGGTCCAGATCGCCTTCATCGCCTCGATCTGCTCGCGCATCTTCTGCATGCGCGTCACGAAGACCGTGCCGTGGTTTTCGATCTCCTCCTGGTTCCAGCCGCCGCCGATGCCGAACAGAAACCGGCCGCCCGAGACCTGGTCGATCGAGGCGACGAGCTTGGCGGTCTGGATTGTGTCGCGCTGGATCACCAGGGCGATGCCGGTCGCCACTTTCAGCCGCTTGGTCGCGCAAGCCGCCGCGGTCAAGGTGACGAACGGGTCCATGACGTCGTAGTAGCGCTTGTGCAATTCGCCGCCACCCGGCGCCGGGGTGCGCCGTGGCACCGGGATATGGGAATGCTCGGCCGCCCACACCGAGTCGAAGCCGCGTTCCTCGAGCGCGACGGCCAGCTCGGCCGGGGTGATCGAATAATCGGTGAAAAAGATCGACGCGCCGATTTCCATGTGAGCCGCTCCCGATAGCTGCGTTGCCTCGATGCCGATGCTAGGGTGCGCCGTGCTCGCGAGCAATGTCGGATCATCCGCAACGCCGCGGGTTGCGAGAGGAGGACGCGAATTGCCCTCGATCATCGGTACCTGGAAACTGGTCGGCGCCAAGGCGCGCGACCGCAATGGCACGCCGCTGCCGACGCCCTATGGCGGCAAGGGCATCGGCCGGGTCGCGTTCACCGTCGACGGGCGCATGGTGGCGGTGGTCTGTGACGGGCGGCCGGAATTGCCGGCCGGGACGGCTCGCGGCTACAGCTCCTATTGCGGCAATTACACCTTCGACGGCGCGCGGCTCGTGACCCGGGTCGATGCGGCGTCGGACCCGAGACGGATCGGCGGCGACCAGGTGCGCGAGGTGTCGTTCGATGGCGATCATATGATCCTCCGGCCGCCGCCGCGGCAGACCGAGGCCGGCGAGGAATATCGCGAACTCACCTGGGCGCGCATCGCCACGGAATAGCAGAGGCTCATGCGGGCGGCAGACGCACCTCGGTCCGGGCGCGCTCCTCCTGCAGGGTCAGCGCGATCGAGGCGTCATGTGCGCCCCAGCCGCGCTCCATCGCCTCGATCAGCTCCTGCTCGCATAGCGCGGCGAGACGCATCGGCGTCTTCGTCTCGCGCGCCAGATCCATCGCGAGCCCGAGGTCCTTGCGAGCCAGGGCGAGCGAGAAGCGCGGCGCGAAATCGCCACGCAGATAGGTCGCCGGCAGCCGCACCTTGAGGCTCATCTGCTGACCGAGCGCCGCCTCGTTGAAGACGCGCACAATCGTGGCGGCGTCGATCCCCGCCTTGACCCCGGTCGTCCAGCATTCCGCGATCAGCATGTCGAGCGTGAAGCTCGCGCAATTGTGCATGATCTTGGCGATTGAGCCGGTGCCGATCGCGCCGGTATGGATCACGCGCTTGGCGATCGCGTCGAGCAGCGGGCGGGCGCGGGCGAAGCTGGCGGCATCGCCGCCGGCCATGACGAGGAGATCGCGCGTCTGGGCGCCCTCCATGCCGCCCGACACCGGCGCGTCGAGCATCGCGACATTCTTCTCGGCGAGCAGGCCATGCACGTGCCGCACCAGCGATGGCGCATTGGTCGTGTGGTCGATATAGAGCGCGCCGGGTTTGAGGTGGGCGACGATGCCGGAGGGACCGAGGCAGATTTGCTCCATCTCCTTTGGGCCGGGGAGGCAGGTGGCGACCGCCTCGCATTGCGCGGCGAGCGTTGCCGGCGCGTCGCACCACTCGGCGCCGGCGGCGAGCAACGGCTCGGCGGCGGCGCGGCGGATGTCGTGGACCAGCAACTGATGGCCGGCTTTCAGCAATTGGCCGGCGATCGGCGCCCCGATATTGCCGGTGCCGATGAACCCGATTTTCATGCGCTGTTCTTCCTCGCTGGAAATGCGCGGTGCGTCCTTCGAGACGCGCCCTTCGGGCGCTCCTCAGGATGAGGAACTTTCTCTGATGCCATCAAAAAAACCTACCTCATGCTGAGGAGCGCCCGGGCGAAGCCGGGGCGCGTCTCGAAGCACGCAGCGCGCCGATGCAGCGCGAATATCTGGCCTAAAGCGCGTAGAGGCGCAGGGCGTTGTCCCACAGGATCTTCTGCTTGCTTTTGTCGCTGAGCGGCAGCGCGAGGAAAAGGTCCATCGCCTTGGGGTATTTCGAATCGCCGTGCGGGTAGTCGGTGGTCGTGACGAGATTGTCGTCACCGCAGGCCGCGACGACATGGCTGACGAACCCCTCGTCGCACTCGACGGCGCAGAACCCCTGGCGCCGGAAATACTCCGACGGCTTGGCCGCGAGATGCGTCATCTCGCCATAGGGCTCGCGCCATTCGTAGTGCTCGTCCATCCGGTCGAGCCAGAACGGCAGCCAGCCGCACTGCGCCTCGAGGAACGCGCAGCGGAGCTTCGGGAAGCGCTCCAGGACGCCGCCCATGATGATGTCCATGCAGGCGAGCATCTGCTCCATCGGATGGGTCGAGATGTGCGCGATGCCGAGCGCCTGGAAACGGTCGGTGCCGGCGGCCTTCATGCGCGATCCGGTGGTTTCGTGAAAGCCGACCGGCACGTTCAATTCCTGGCAGGCCGCCCAAAGCGGGTCGTAATACGGGTCGTGCCACGGCTTGTCGTTGTAGATGTTGGGACGCAGGAAGATCGCCTTCATGCCGAGCTCC
>Ga0209474_10005773_pt1 | contig 10509 bp, 9 predicted proteins | sample GraSoiAngelo_145_FD_185902 | JGI IMG/M metagenome (GOLD analysis project Ga0209474, IMG submission 185902) | Grasslands soil microbial communities from the Angelo Coastal Reserve, California, USA - 14_1009_05_20cm (SPAdes) (version 2) | ecosystem: Environmental > Terrestrial > Soil > Grasslands ... | reverse complement strand
CCGCGCTCACGTGCCATGAGTTCGGTCAGATCCAGCGGAAATCCGTAGGTGTCGTAAAGTTTAAATGCAATTTCGCCGGATATCTCACGCGGAACACCTGCTTTCGTCATTTCGATGTCGAACTGCATCGCCCGATCAAAAATCGTGAGTCCTTCATCGAGAGTTTTGTTAAACGCTTCTTCTTCGCGGTGGATTGTCTCCTTGATCTTTTTTTGCTTTGCGCGGACTTCAGGGAAGACATCACCCATGTTTGTTGCGACAACATCGACGAGTTTGAAGAAGAATGGTTCGTGAAAACCCAGCGTGCGGCCATAGCGAACCGCGCGCCGCAAAATGCGGCGCGATACATAACCGCGGCCTTCGTTTGATGGAATGATTCCGTCGGCGATCGCAAATGAGAGCGCGCGGATGTGATCGGCAATTACACGAAACGCGACATCGATCTTCTCTTGTTCGAGATCAGTTGTAGGGCGGCCGCTTCGGCTGCTTTCTTCTGGTCCAGGCAAGCGAAGCGCTTGCCCTACAGTCGGCAGCGTGCTGGCGTATTTCTTGCCGCTCAGCTTTTCGATGTCATCGAAGATCCGGCGAAAGACGTCGGTCTCGTAATTTGAAATCGTGCCGGAGAAATCGCTGAGGTTTTTCGTTCCCTGAATAATTGCGGTCACGCGCTCGAATCCCATTCCGGTATCGACGTGACGTTGCGGCAAAGGCGTGAACGATCCGTCAGGGTTCGCGTTGAACTGAATGAAAACCAAATTCCAAATCTCGATGCAGCGCGGATCGTTCTTATTCACGAGTGCGCCGTGAGTGTCGCCGTCCGGCGTAAGATCGACATGCACTTCGGAGCACGGCCCGCATGGGCCGGTGTCGCCCATCATCCAGAAATTGTCGGCCTTGCCACTGCTGAGAACGTGAACCTTTGGATCGAGATCGGCCTCGCGAAACAGATGCGCCCAATGCTCATAAGCTTCCTGGTCGAACTCGCTGGGCTCGCCCAGGCCGGGCTTGTAAACGGTCGCGTAAAGTCGTTGTGCCGGAAATTTCCAGCGCTCGACCAGTAATTCCCAGGCCCACTCGATCGCTTCCTTCTTGAAGTAATCACCGAAGCTCCAGTTGCCGAGCATCTCGAAAAATGTGTGGTGATAAGTGTCGAGTCCGACGTCTTCCAGATCGTTATGTTTTCCGCCGGCACGGATGCATTTCTGGGTGTCGGCCACGCGCGGCGGTTTCCACGGTGCTTTTTGTTGCCCGAGGAAAATCGGCACGAACTGGTTCATGCCGGCATTGGTGAAAAGGAGATTGGGCGCGTCCGGCAGCAGAGGTGACGACGGCACAATGGTGTGCTGTTTCTCGCGGAAGAAATCGAGAAATGATTGCCGGATCTCAGCTGAGGTCTTCATTTTCTAACCACGAATGAACACGAATGAACACGAAGTCAAAACGGCTCCCGTGTTTGGCCAACCCCCGACAATCAGCAGCCTGGGATTACTGCGATAATCTAGGTTTTATCTTCGTCCAGCTTCGCTTTGACCGCGGCCTCGATTTCTTCGTAGAGCGCCTTGTCGTTCTTTAACGTTTCTTTCGCGGCGTCGCGGCCCTGCGCAAGCTGCGTGCCTTTGTAGTTCAACCAGGAGCCGCGCTTCTCGATAATTTGTTTTTCCAAGGCGACGTCGAGAAGCGCGCCGGTCGAGGAGATTCCCTCGTTATACATGATGTCGAACTCAGCCTCAGTAAACGGCGGTGCGACTTTGTTTTTAACGATCTTGATGCGCGTTCGGTTCCCTGTCACCACACCGTCGGTCTGCTTGATCGCGCCGATGCGCCGAATATCGACGCGGACACTGGCGTAGAATTTCAAGGCTTTTCCGCCGGGCGTCGTCTCCGGATTTCCAAACATCACCCCAATTTTTTCCCGGATTTGATTTGTGAAAACGCAGCAGGTCCGCGCCTTTGAAATCAGCGATGTGAGTTTGCGCAACGCCGCGCTCATGAGCCGCGCTTGCGCGCCGACTGTGGTATCCCCGATCTCGCCTTCCAGTTCCGCTCTGGTGACCAGCGCCGCAACCGAATCAACGACGATGACATCCAAAGCGTTGGAGCGAATCAGGGTTTCGCAAATCCGCAGCGCTTCCTCGCCGGAGCTTGGCTGAGAAACGAGCAAATCGTCAAGATTAACACCGAGTCTTTTCGCGTACGCAGGATCGAGCGCGTGCTCGACGTCAATGAACGCCGCCAGACCGCCGCGCTTTTGCGCCTGCGCAATCACCGTCAGGGTGAGTGTCGTTTTCCCTGACGACTCCGGGCCGAAGACTTCTACCACTCGCCCCCTTGGAAATCCGCCTACGCCGAGCGCGCGATCGATCAAAATGTTGCCGGTGGGAATGACATCGATATCGACAATTTTTTCGTCGCCAAGGCGCATGATCGCGCCTTCGCCGTAATCTTTGGCTATCTGCTGGATCGCCAGATCGAGGTTCTTATTTCGCGCTGCAGTTACTTTGTCAGTGGCTGTTTTTTCTTCGGTCTTTGTCGCCATATCAGGATCACTCTAAGTACGACCCACGCGACGATTCGCCAAGCAGAAAAGCAAAGCGACTTCGACCGAGCAAAAGAGAAAAGGCCGCGAACGTCCTCGGCGTTCTACCGCCTTGACAGTTCAATCATTGAGCGGTTACGAGTCGGCTCGTGAATTTGCCAACTGAAAGGCGCCGGGAGCTCGACTCGGTGGTAATTAACATCGAGCTCACTCTGGTCAGCATTATCCAGGGGGTTGCACTTTTTTTTCTAACGGACAATGCCCGTGCGATTCTACCCAAGGAACACGTTAGCGCGTTTCTTTACGTCGCGGCCGGGTTGTGTGTGATTTTCATCTTTTGGTCGCGTTCCGTCATTCATACCCTCACGCTGATCCGATGGCCACTGGAGTTCGGCCACAATTTTTTCTACATCGCTTGCGCACTGGGCGAAGCGATTCTTTTCACTCGCCTCGATGATCCGCTTGCATGGTTTCAAATAAGCGCCGCTTTCGCAGGGATTGTTTGGCTGCTGTTTATTTACGACATGCGGCTGATTCACGCGCGCATCGCCGAATCACGCGAAGATTCCGAGCACGCTCTTTACGTCCGCGCCAGGTCCGATCAATTGCTCAACATTCGTCTGCTTGTTCCTGCGCTGATTATCCTCGATCTCGTCGCCACGTTCGCAATTTGGAGTCGGCCAGACTTGTTCATCGCTCGTGCCCATCACATTTGGTTGATTAGCGCTCAACTTTTTTCCTTCATTGGATATCTCTTTTATACGACGCGTTACTTCAGCGCGATTGCGCCGCTTGTCCTGCGCCACCGGTGAACCAACTAGCCGGCGCGGAGAGGTCCGGCTGTCGATGTAGGCGCTATCACTGTAGGCGAATCTTGCTGTCGAGATAGAGAACGACGAACGCGATTCCGACCAACGGCTGGAGAATTTTTTGCAGAAGGTTTGGGACAAAAGCGGAAATATCAAAGCCTCGAGCTTGCTGGGCTTCAGTCAGTTGTTGCAGGAGCGTCTGGAGATCCTGTGTGGTCGCCAATTGACTAAGATAGTGGTGCAGGGTCGTCCATTCGGAAGCAAGCGTGACTGCCAGCACAAACGCGAACCACAGGGACGCAATGAAGGCTGCGCGCCACAACGGGCGTTGAAACCACGGGAGATCGCGGCCGCTATTCGCAAGACTTCTACTATCGCGCAGTGCATCGATGAATGCGGCGTTTTCGAGAACGGCAAACTGCTGCCAAAACAAAACGTTCACGAAGAAACGACTAAACATCCAAACCTGCAGAATGAGCAGAGCCAGCGCGAAAAGGACCAACAACAACGAAGCCGTACCGGCAAGAGCGATGCCTGCGATGACCAACCCAAAGAGCATTATCAGGGCAAACACGCCATAGACGAAGATGCACAGCGCAGCAACGCGCGGCCAGAACCTGACAGCCTCATTTAGCGCGGCGATCAAACCAGGTCGGCGGCCGCCGGCAATCTCAGCGGTGAGAATTTGAATTCCCGCCACATACACTGGCCACATCGCTATTGAGAGGACGAACATTAAGAAGGCAAAGGCATCCCCGGCGAGAACGCGCAAATCGCCATTCGAGCCATGTGCGCGTTGCACTAATGCAGTCGTTAGCTGACTGCATACGGACGGCAACAATACGAGCAGAGTAAGTCCAAGAAATTGGAAAAAGCCTTTGCGATAAGTATGAAACGTCTCCGCCAAAATCTGACCGAAGCCGCGATGTTGCGTTTGTAGCGGCGGCTCTGTCGGCCGGACGCTCGGCTCGGCGACCGTCTGTAAATCAAACAATCCCGGGATCGCTGCCGCTGTGCTCCAAAGATCGGCACTCGCGTCTCGGGCTTCGTTTTCAGGAAGGAGCCGCCCTTCCTTCTTCCATTCACGCAGCGTGTCGATGTCGGCGGGTCCATATTCCTTTCCCTGCACGCGCACGATCCATTCTTCCGTCATGCCTTGATCATCCAGCATCATGCATCCAGAATCCAGCATCAGCCTTTCCCATGAAACTGCTGCTTATCGATGGTCATTACTACGTTTACCGCTCGTTTTTCGCTATTCCGAATCTTTCCAATTCCCGAGGCGAACCAACCAACGCCATTTTTGGCTTCACGAAAACGCTGCGGCTAATGCTGAAGCATTTGCAGCCTGATGTAGGCGCAGTCATATGGGATGAAGGCGTGCCGAAGAAGCGAGTGGAACTCCAGCCCGCGTACAAGGAGACACGCAAAGAGATGCCCAAGCCGATGGTTCCGCAATTGGCGTTCATTCAGAAACTCACGCCCGTGCTGGGCTTTCGAAATATTTCCGTCCCGGACACCGAGGCCGATGATCTGATGGGATGCTATGCCATGGCCGCGTGTAAACGGCCCGGGATCGAAGTGGTGCTCGCAACCAACGATAAGGATCTTTATCAGCTCGTCGGTCCTTGCGTGAAAGTTTATACAACAGCGAAAGCGGATCTCGCGTCGCCAAAGGATGCATTCGCCCTGCTGAGCGAAGATCAGGTCGCTGCAAAATGGGAAGTTCCGCCCAAGCTTATCGGCGATGTGCTCGCATTGACGGGCGATTCGGTCGATAACATCCCCGGAATCGGACTAGGCCGAAAAACTGCCGCGGCATTGATTCGCGAGTTCGGCGGGTTGGAACCCTTGCTGAACAACATCGACAAGGTGAAAAGCGCGCGAACGCAAGAGAAACTCGCCAATTCTCGCGAGCAAATTTTGCAAAACCGAAAAATGGTCGATCTGGATTGTCATCTAGAATTGCCCGTGCCGATTGATGAACTTCGAATCGAACCCGATTATCCCAATCTGATCCGTGCGTTGGAGCAGTGTGAGTTCAAATCGCTGCTTCAGGAAGTGCGCGATGAAGCAGCGCGAGTTGGGACCGGCGATCAGAGAAATCTTCTGTAGCTCAGGGAGCGGCAGTCTCCATTCCGCCGCGTCGGCCGGTCGCATAACATCCTGAACGCGTGCTGATAAGCGCGAATACGAATTTCTCGTAAAAATTTCGAACGCGCGTCCCTGTATACTGTCTAACTCATTAGGTTAAGGCGATTCGGGTAGTTGCACGGCTTTTTATATTCGTTGTTTCTCCTTGGCGTGCGCTGCCCGAATCTTTTTTTGTCGGAGGCAAAACGCGACCGGGACATTGCCGATTCGGGTTCTTTTCATGGGCGGATCGGGGGCGCTTCGACTTGCTCACGACGACGGCGCGTTTGATAACGCGTCTTTAATAGACCATTTCACGTTTCGCACTTATCGTGCGCATTCTCCTGCGCGCAATGAAGCCCAAGTATTACGATCCGATCGCCGCCGCACTCAAGGAAGACATCGGCGAAGGTGATGTCACAACTGACTTTTTCGTGCCGGTGACGCTGCGCGTAACCGGGCGTATCGTTGCGCGCGAAAACGCGGTCGTTGCCGGCACCGGAGCAGCTGCGGAAGTCTTTCGACAGGTCGATCCTTCAACGGACACCCAGATTATTTGCCACGACGGCGATAACATAGCTGCTGGCGACGTGATTGTTGAAGTGCGCGGTCTTGCGCGTTCAATTCTGAAAGCGGAACGCGTTGCGCTCAATTTTTTGCAACGTCTCTGCGGCATCGCAACGCTCACGCGGCAATTTGTTGAGGCGGTCGGGAACCATTCGACCAAGATCCTGGATACGCGCAAAACAACGCCCGGGCTACGCGCGTTGGAAAAAGCTGCAGTGGTCGCGGGTGGTGGCGCTAATCATCGTTTTGGCTTGTACGACATGGTGCTCATAAAGGACAATCATCTGGCCGCCCTTGGAGAGCTCTCCACCTTTGCCGATCGAATTCGTCGCCTTCGGCAGGAGCGGCCAAACATCCGGATTGAAGTGGAAGCGGATGACCTTGAACAAGTCCGCGCTTTTGTCGCGGTGAACGGCATAGACGTTATCCTTCTCGACAACATGACGCCGGCCCAAATTCGGGAAGCTCTGGCGCTGAGAAGGAACAACACTAAGTTCGAAGCAAGCGGCGGCATCACCTTGAAAAACGTGAAGCGCGTGGCGGCCACGGGAGTGGACTACATTTCCATCGGCGCGCTAACGAACGCCGCGCACGCGATCGATATCGCGCTGGAAATGACCCATGTTCCAGGCTGAGAGCGTGGATCAGCTGATCGCTGGTGAACTGCAAGCCCACTTCGCTTGCGCCATCATTGGACGGCAGATCATTGTGCTTGAGCAAACTGGCTCGACGAACGATGCCATTTTGCGAGTCGCGACTCCAAGCTCAAAGGAAGGTCTGGTCCTCTTTGCCGAACATCAAACCGCCGGGCGCGGTCAGCGTGGCAACCGATGGGAATCCGTAGCGGCAAAAGGGCTTTGGTTTTCAATCCTTTTACGACCAAAAATTTCAGTCAACGACTCCGCGCAGCTCACGATTTGGGCGATCGAAGCTATTTCGGACGTCATTCGAACCGAACTTTCTCTCCAACCGGCGATTAAGTTGCCGAACGATATTCAGGTTCATGGGCGCAAAGTAGCTGGTGTGTTGGTAGAGATGCGCGCGCAAGAGAAAGCACCGCACCTGGCTATCGTGGGAATCGGAATTAACGTGAACCAATCACTGCAAGATTTCCCACGGGAATTGCAAAGCCGGGCAATCTCATTGGCCATGGCGCTGCAACAGCCAGTTGACCGCCAAAAATTTGCAGTCGCGGTTTTGCAAAATCTGGATCGGACTTACCAAGCGCGATTCGCGCCTAAGTGCTAACCTTTAAGTTTTCGACTGCTGCGCCCACCACTCGCGGTAAACGTGTGGCGAAATTTCCGATGGCTTGATTTCGCTGCGCCCGCCCCAGAAAACGTTCGTGTAAGACACCGGGACACCGCTCGCGGCAAGATGCTGATCAATGGCCGCTTTATGATCGAGGAGCAATTGTTTATCAGTGCCGTGCGCCACAGCCATGATGTTGACGTTCTTGAATTCCGGCCCCGCTTCGCGCCAGTAACAATGCGTTAGAATATGATGACGGCCGACCTCGCCGCCCACTTCAATTTCACGACCTGGCGGCACTGCCCAGTGAAACAGCGCGTTGAATCGTGTGACGCGCACGCCGCCCGCGGACGGTTTCACGTGCTCGAGAAAAGTTGAAAAACGCCCAATGATTTTTCGCGCACTCAATTCTTCTGCCACGCGAAAGAATTCTTCCAGCGAAACGCCGGCTTGGTTCGCGCGCGCGACCCAAGGCGATGGCTTGATCTCCTCTGGAGTGAATTCACGCTTGAGCGCAAGCAGAACATTCCACTCGCGCTCGCTCAACTCGACCATCTGCACCGGAATCATTTTTGCTGACTGCTCCGCTTTGCTGCCCGGCTCAATCGTTTTGCGGCGGACGTGCCCGACTCCGAGAGTAAAAATCCCCTTCGCCGGCATCAGGCGAAAACGTTCCGCACCGACTTTTTTTGCCAGCAATTCGCAATGCGCGTGCAATGAAAATCCCTGCGGGACCTTTAGCGTAGTCCAAAGTTTGTAGTCCGAGCCAGCGCTCACAGTATCCGTCGAGCGCAGCACTACGTGACCCGAAAACGGATCCCGCTGAAACATCCAATCGAACGCGGCGTCGATCCGCTCCTCGGGAACTTTCCATGCCACTAGCGCGCTTTCAGCCAGATTCGTCGCGAGCAAAGTTTGACGGACGCGCCGGATCGTTCGCGCGCGCAACATCGCCGCAATCCGCGCCATAACCGCATCGACGCCCACGCCAGAGCGGCTCGCAATTTCCTCGAATGGCTCGCGCACAAAGCCTTCGATTTTGTCCTCTGAAATGGCAAGAATCTTCGCGTTGATTGGATCGTTGTGCTCAACCGGCAGCATGCCAATTAATCCGCCGCGCAAGCAAACTTGTCCAATGAACCGCAGCGCCCCGCCCAGATACGAGGTGGCTTCCTCGTCAGAGTGCGCAGGTTAGCACCGCTGCAAAGTGGCAGCCCGTGCCCGTGAGCACGAACAAATGCCACACAAAATGAGCGTAGCGCAGACGCGTGTTCACAAAGAATAACACGCCTGTGGTGTAAGCGATCCCGCCGGCTAGAAGCCACAGCAGCACGGAGAGCGGCACCGCGAGCGCGAGTGGCCGGAGGAAAATAAGCGCCAGCCAACCCATTCCCAGATACAGTGCCATCGCAAGCTTCCGATGACTCGAAGTGCCGCGTATCGCTTTGACCAATGTTCCGAAAACGGCCAGTGCCCAAATAACTCCGAGCATCGTCCAACCCCAAACTCCGCGAAGCGGTCCCAATGCAAATGGCGTGTATGTTCCAGCGATCAACCAAAAAATCGCCGAGTGATCCAGGAGCTGCAGGACCGATTTGGCACGCGTGCGAGGCCAGGCGTGATAGAGCATCGATCCCAGATACAGCAGCAACATGGTTACGGTAAAAACGATCGTACCGATTAGAAAAGAAATGCTGCCATGGTGGAATGCTGCCAGAAGCAGGACCGGAGTGCCGATCAGCGCACCGACGACCCCGATCCCATGGCTGATGCTATTCGCCAATTCCTCGCCAGTTGACTGGGTCCACTTCGGCAAGGTTAGGGGCTCGTCAACGACATTCATCGCCCAGCATCATCAACGCGCATCGAGCGATTCTGCAAATCAAAAATGAACGACGCCAGTCATCTCTTTTCATGATCGATCGCAAAGTTGCAATCAGCGTCAAAACAACTTTCCGTCGAGCTAGCGCATTCATGGCCACAAAAGACAAGGAGGGATCGTTAAAAGCTATCTTTTTCGATGCCGTGGGAACGCTGTTTTATTTGAACGGAACGGTCGGTGACCACTACGCGCTGGTAGGCAGCGAAGTCGGACTAGATCTCGATGCGCGAGAACTGGAGCGCGCATTTCACGCGGCTTGGAAGAAGATGCCGCAGCGCGCCGCCATCGATGCGCCGCGTGAAAACGACGACAAAGGCTGGTGGCGTGAACTAGTCGATCTTGTCCTTGACCAGGTCGCACCTTCGTTGAGCGAATTTGATCGGGATAATTTTTTCGAAGTCGCTTACGAACATTTTGCCGAGGCAGGTGTTTGGCAGCTGTATCCCGAAGTTCCCGGCGTGTTGGAGCAATTACAACCGCGCTTGCAACTTGCAGTGATTTCAAATTTCGACGGACGTTTGCGCTTGATCCTCGAGCACCTCGGCATCTCGAAATTTTTCCGTCACCTTTTCGTTTCCAGCGAGATCGGCGCGGACAAACCTGACCCAGATATTTACCGGCGCGCACTGAAATTCATCGATCTGAAGCCGAACGAGGTCCTCCACGTCGGCGACGATCCCAAATGCGATTGGGAAGCGGCCAGCGCCGCTGGTTTGTCGATCCTTCGATTAGATCGACAAAAGAATTCGCTGCGCGATCTGCTCGCGATGTTGAAATTGTAGGGCAAGCGCGTCGGTTGCTAGTCGCCTGGCCGACGAAGCGCCTGTCCTCCAATCTTGCGACGATGTTCAATCTGGATTAGAAAACGTTTCCTGACTCGGGTCGGTAGCTCAATCGGTAGAGCAGCGCCCTTTTAAGGCGTTGGTTCCGGGTTCGAGTCCCGGCCGACCCATCACTCGCGGTTTCAGTGTTTCATCATCCACATGAGGCGACTTTTGATCTTGCTCGTAGTCGGCGCGTTAACCGCCGCTATCGCTCAGGGAGCTACAAACTTCGATCTAGCGGCGAAGGCGACAAACGAACTCGCTGTCGACCTTAACCGCCAGCTCGCGACGGGTGACGGCAATCTGTGTCTCTCGCCCTATTCAATCCAGAGCGCGCTGGCGATGACCTACGCCGGCGCCGATGGCGAAACGCGCACCGAGATGGCGCGTGTTCTGCATTTTCCAACAAACGATGGCGGCGTGCCTGCCTCGTTCTTCGCGCTGCAGCGTTCGCTGCAAGAGATGAGCGCGAAAACAGCTGAACTGGTAAAACAATCGAAGAACTTC
>Ga0209474_10005771_pt1 | contig 10509 bp, 6 predicted proteins | sample GraSoiAngelo_145_FD_185902 | JGI IMG/M metagenome (GOLD analysis project Ga0209474, IMG submission 185902) | Grasslands soil microbial communities from the Angelo Coastal Reserve, California, USA - 14_1009_05_20cm (SPAdes) (version 2) | ecosystem: Environmental > Terrestrial > Soil > Grasslands ... | reverse complement strand
GCGATTCGCGCTACATCAAATAAAGAAGCAGACATCAGCTCGTCGCCAAAAATCCCGCTCTGACGAATGTGCAGCCCGCGCGGACGAACCCAGATCACAGTCGGGCTTGGTTTAATGCCGACCAGCTTGTCACGCTTCTTGTCAAAATATGTGAGCGTGCCGCGCAGCGCTTCGAGAATGTTTTCTACGCCCAACCGCTGATGCTCCCACTCATTAACGGTAGAATCTTCAAGGTCGAGCATCACGCCGGGGGCGCCCGAGTTAAGCATCTTGACCACAAGCTCGGCGTCATCCGCCGGGCCAGTCATCTGGTTGCGCTGGTCCTGACACCATTCCGGCAACTCGATCTTCCATCCATTTCGGACTGCCGCGCCCGGATGATGATGGGTGGGTTTGTCTCCCTCGAGTGACGCTTCCAATGCGCGTTTGCGTTCAGCGATTAACGACTCTTGCCACGGAGAGAAGTGCCGGTGCAGGGGAGCCAAAAGCTCAAGGAATCCTGGCGACAGGTCGCGTTCCGACGAAAACCCGCTGGGTGGCTGATTTAGGTGAAACCCCACTCCTGCAAAGTTGGCGGAAATAGCGCTCATATCTCCCTCGGCTGCTGCTTGCGAGCCGCCTGCGGACGGCTGAGATGCCAATAAATGCGAGAAGGTCATCCCAACGAGCTAGGAAAGTTCCTCGAATACTGCAAGGATTTCGCTGTAGAACCTGGCCTGCTGGAGTTCCCTTCTACGGCTGTCTTTGCCCCCAGGGAAGCACACTTCAGCGCCTCGGGGCGGGCCGCCCTCCTGGGGCTTGCGCCGCCCTTTCTGCGGCGTACGGCCTGATTCTTGAGCGGTTTCTGCTTGCAGTCAAACGGAACGTTTTTATCAAGCTGATAAATATATTGGATCAATAGGTGCTTTATTGATAATAATATGTTGTCAGGTCTGGGCAGAGCGATAGGGGAAGCTCATGGAAATTGACCAGCTCGAAACCTTTATTGCGGTAGCGACATTCGGAGGGTTTCATCGCGCCGCTGAGGCGCTGCGCGTCAGTCAGCCTGCGGTAAGCGCACGTATTAAGACTCTGGAGGAATCTCTCGGATCGACTCTGTTCGCCCGCTCACGCAACGCCTTAACCCTGTCCGAGGCGGGCAGGATTTTGCGTCCGTATGCCGAGCAGCTCTTGAAGACTGCTTCGCTAGCTCGACAGGCAGTGCACGAGCTCAAACCGACCAGTGGCGGACCGCTGCAGATCGCGGCGGCTCTCTCGATCTCGGTTTATTTCTTGCCTGATGTACTCAAGAAATTCCAACGCGCTCATCCGAAGGTAATAATCGCTATTCGTCCCGGACATTCGAAAGAAGTATTGGAAATGGTTCTGAACGAGGAGGCCGAAATCGGCCTGGCCCGCTCACTTCAGCATCCCATGGTCGAGACCATCAGCTTGCGCGACGATCCCTTGCTGCTGGTTGCGCACCCTACGCAAGGCCCAACCCGCGCGCGGCATGCACGCCTTGAGCAAGTGGCGGCATGGCCTCTTATTTTTTATGAGCGTGGCTCAAGTGACTGGACACTTACCCATGGCCTTTTCCGCCGTGCCGGCCTTGTGCCCAACGTTGCTTTCGAAGTGGACACCATCGAAACTGCAAAACGCATGGTTGAGCGCGGTCTCGGGGTTGCGTTCCTGCCTCAACTCGCGGTCGGACGGGAAATCCGCCTCGGGAAACTTGTGATGATCAAATTGCTAGATGCCGAGCCACTCGGCCGCAGCCTCGACGTGATTCATCCGCGGCACCGCCCTTTGCGTGGCCAAGCGCAGGCATTTCTGCGCCTGATCAGAGAAGCGGCCAATCAAAGCCCGGCTTCGCTCAATGACAATCGTGCTCAATCGCGCAGATCCAGGAAGTGAGATTCGGACCTCTGGGCCTCAAAGTTCGGCGTTCGATGTGGAAAGATACAGTCGTCTCTGTATTCGCGTAGACAGGCGAACTGAGTCCCGCATCTGTAAAGGAATGTAAAGTCGCAACCTGCGTGCAAAGCGCCACGTCCAATTAAGGTTAGACTGGCTGGGGACAACGTCATTGACGACTCAAAAGTGGGCATGCCGTCATCAGAAAACGTCGGGAGATTGACAGTGTATCGAGCCATGAAAGGCAGCTGTCAGGACAATCGAGTCGTAATAATAAGGTTGCCCTGGTTTGTTGCTGTGCTGGGACTGCTGTTGATGTCCCTTGGTTGTAACGGCGGCGGATCCAAGCCGACTATGGCGCGGGCGGCTTCAGGACAGCCGATTCCAGTAGGGGTGGCCGCAGCCGAGAAACGCGACTTGCCGGTATACCTGAGCGGATTGGGATCGGTGCTGGCCTTCAATACGGTGAGCGTGAAGAGCCGCGTAGACGGTCAGCTTGTCCAGGTGAACTTCAAGGAGGGCCAGTATGTGAAGCAGGGCGACCTGCTGGCGCTTATCGATCCTCGGCCATACGAAGTGGCGCTGAGCCAGGCACAGGCAATGCTGTTTCGCGATCAAGCTCAGCTTCGCGACGCGCGGCTGAATTACGAACGTTTCAAAAGTCTGCTGCAGGAATCCGGAGCCATGTCGCAGCAGCAGGTGGATACGCAGCGCGCAACTGCAGATCAACTCGAAGGCGCAGTACGCGCGGATCAAGCGTTGATCGATCAGCAGAAGTTGAATCTCGTGTATTGCCACATTACGGCGCCGATTGCCGGAAGGATCGGAATACGGCTGGTCGACGTGGGAAACATAGTTCACGCTTCGGACGCAAATCCCATGCTGGTGATCACGCAACTGCAGCCAGTGTCCGTGCTTTTTACCCTTCCGGAAGACAGTCTGCCTACGGTGGCGCAGCACATGCGCAATGGCACTTTGGAAGTTGATGCGTACAGCCGCGATGACCAGACGAAGCTGGCTGCTGGCAAGCTGCTCACGATCGATAACCAGATTGATCAATCGACGGGGACGGGCCGGCTGAAAGCTGTGTTCGATAACCGGGACAATGTGCTCTGGCCGAATCAGTTCGTAAACATCCGCCTGTTGCTTGAGACGCGCAAGAACAGCACGGTGATTCCTGCAGTTGCGGTGCAGCGCGGACCGCAAGGCACATTTGTCTTCACGGTCAAGCCGGACAAGACGGTCGAGGTGCGACCGATAGCGGTTTCACTCACGCAGAACAATATCAGCTCGATTGCGAGTGGAATTGCTGCGGGAGATCTTGTGGTCGTAGATGGCCAGGACAAGCTCCAGGCTGGTTCGCATGTGGAGCCGCGCGCACCCACGGGCGGAGGAAACCGTACTGCACAGACCGCTACGCCGGGAGCCTCATGAGCCCATCGCGGATTTTTATTCTCCGCCCAGTAGCAACAACTTTATTGATGGTTGGCTTGCTGCTGGTCGGCATGGTTGCGTACCGGCAATTGCCGGTTTCGGCACTCCCTGAAGTTGACTATCCAACTATTCAAGTTGTCACGTTTTATCCCGGCGCTGATCCCGATGTAATGGCGTCATCGGTTACCGCTCCGTTAGAGCGGCAGTTTGGGCAGGTCCCTGGGTTGACCCTGATGAGTTCGACAAGCTCACTGGGCAGCTCGATCGTCACGTTGCAATTTAGCCTGGATCAGAATATTGATGTTGAAGAACAGCAAGTTCAGGCCGCGATCAATGCGGCGACCACTTATCTTCCGCGCGATTTGCCGAATCCTCCGATCTACAGCAAGGTAAATCCCGCCGACGCGCCGATCTTGACCCTGGCACTCTCTTCCGACACGATGCCGCTCTCGAAAGTGGAAGATCTTGCCGATACCGCATTGGCACAGAAGATTTCGCAGCTTCCCGGCGTGGGATTGGTTTCAATCAGCGGTGGGCAAAAGCCGGCGGTACGGATTCAGGCGAACCCAATGGCGCTGGCTTCATACGATTTGAGTCTGGAAGACGTCCGCTCCGCGCTGGCAGCAGCCAACGTAGATCAGGCAAAAGGCGTGCTGGACGGGCCACGGCAGGCATTCACGATTGGCGCTAACGATCAGCTCACGTCGAGCAAGCAGTACAACCAGGTTGTTATCGCCTATAGGAATGGCGCGCCGGTGCGGCTGTCTGACATCGCCACAGCCGTTGACAGCGCGGAAAACGTGAAGCAGGCCGCGTGGATGAACACCACCCCTGCGGTCATCATGAATATTCAGCGGCAGCCGGGAGCGAACATCATCAGCGTGGCCGATCGAATTAAGGCTTTGCTTCCGCAATTGCAATCCTCCTTGCCGTCCGCGGTGAAAGTGCAGATTCTGACTGACCGGACGGAAACCATCCGAGCCTCTGTGAAAGATGTCCAGTTTGAACTGATGCTGACGGTCGTGCTAGTCGTGATGGTCATTTTTTTATTTCTGCGAAATCTTTCTGCCACGGTGATTCCGAGCGTCGCCGTGCCGCTTTCCATCGTGGGAACGTTCGGCGTTATGTATCTGCTGGGATACAGCTTGAACAATCTCACGCTGATGGCGCTGACGATCTCTACTGGATTCGTGGTTGATGACGCGATCGTCATCTCGAGGAAGGGGACTCACCGCTGGAAGCGGCCTTGAAGGGCTCAGGGCAGATTGGTTTCACGATTATTTCGCTGACGGTTTCGCTCATTGCGGTGCTGATTCCGCTGCTGTTTATGGGAGACATTGTTGGGCGGCTGTTCCGCGAGTTTGCGGTTACGCTGGCGGTCACGATTCTGGTATCAGCTGTCGTCTCTCTGACGCTGACGCCAATGATGAGCGCCAAACTGCTGAAGCGCCACGATCCGGAGAAGCAGAGCCGGTTATTCAAAGCCTCGGAGAATCTATATAACCGAGTGATCGAGTTCTACGGGCGCACACTGAAGCTTGTTCTGCGACATCAGACCACAACTCTGTTGGTTACCGCGGGAACGCTGGTGCTCACTCTCTTCTTATATGTTGTGGTTCCGAAGGGCTTTTTCCCGGTGCAGGATACCGGGGTGATTCTGGGCGTTTCGGAATCGCCAGAGAACGTTTCTTTCACCGCCATGTCGCAGCGGCAGCGGGCACTGGCAGAGATTATTCTGAAGGATCCAGACGTCGCCAGCCTTTCGTCATTTATTGGGGTGGATGGCACAAATACGACCCCGAATAGCGGGCGCATTCAAATCAATTTGAAGCCGCGCGATGAGCGTGATGCCACAGCCAGCGAGATTATCCGCAGGCTGCAACCGGAACTGAGCCACGTGGCGGGGATCACGCTCTACATGCAGCCGGTGCAGGACTTGACGGTAGAGAGCCGGGTGAGCCGAACACAATATCAGTACACGATGGAAGACGCCGATGCCCAGGAATTGGCGACGATTGCTCCCAAGCTGGTGGAGAAGCTTCGAACCTTGCCGCAGATGCGCGATGTAGCCAGTGACCAGCAAACGAACGGCTTGAAAGCCGACTTAGTTATTGATCGTGACACCGCTTCGCGGCTAGGCATTCTGCCACAGGCGATTGATGATACCCTCTACGACGCCTTCGGCCAGCGGCAGGTTTCAACAATCTTTACTCAGTTGAATCAATATCACGTTGTACTTGAGGCCGAGCCGCAGTTTCAGCAGAATCCGGATTCGCTGAAGAATATTTATGTGAAATCCAGCAGCGGAGCGCAGGTTCCACTTTCATCGTTCTCGCATTTTGAATCTTCGAATACGGCTCTGGCGATCAATCATCAGGGCCAGTTTCCGGTAGTCACGCTGTCATTCAATCTGGCGCCGGGAGTTTCGTTAGGTGAAGCCACCAAGGCCATCGATCAAGCCGAGCAAGAGATTGGACTTCCCAACAGCATTCACACCAGCTTTCAGGGAACCGCGGCGGCGTTTCGCAATTCGCTCTCCAGCGAGCCGTGGCTGATTCTGGCCGCGATCATCACCGTGTACATCGTGCTGGGTGTTCTGTATGAGAGCTACATACATCCGATTACGATTCTTTCCACCCTGCCATCAGCCGGCGTTGGCGCCATCCTCGCGCTCCTAATTACGCGGAACGATCTGGGTGTCGTCGCCTTGATCGGCATCATTCTGCTGATTGGAATCGTGAAGAAGAACGCCATCATGATGATTGACTTTGCGCTCGAGGCGGAGCGAGAGGAGCACAAACCACCGGAAGAAGCGATTTATCAGGCAAGCTTGCTGCGTTTCCGTCCCATCATGATGACCACCATGGCAGCGCTTCTCGGCGGGCTGCCACTTGCGTTAGGAAGAGGCACCGGCTCGGAGTTGCGGCATCCGCTGGGAATCACGATTGTCGGTGGTCTGCTCGTCAGTCAACTGCTCACGCTCTATACGACGCCCGTCGTCTATCTCTGGTTCGACCGGCTGGCGCAGCGATTTTCAAAATATCGGATCGGAAATCCCATCGAGGAGCCGGGTCCTGCCTCCGCGGATTAAACAATGAATATCTCGGCTCCATTCATCAAACGGCCGGTTGGTACGTCGTTGTTGGCGGCGGCGCTGCTGATGGCAGGAGCGCTGGCTTTTGACTTTCTTCCGGTCGCGCCGCTGCCGCAGGTGGAATTCCCCGTCATCCAGGTCTCCGCAGGTTTGCCGGGAGCAAGCCCGGAGACGATGGCGTCGGCCGTAGCCACGCCTCTGGAGCGGCAGTTCGGCCGAATTGCCGGCATCAATCAGATGACGTCCACCAGCCAGCTTGGGTCAACGAACATCGTTCTGCAATTCGATCTGAATCGCAACATCGACGCCGCTGGTCGCGACGTCCAAGCTGCAATCAATGCCGCCCGCAGCCAGCTTCCCGCGAATCTGCCGGGGAATCCGTGGTACCGCAAAGTCAATCCGGCCGACGCACCGGTGCTGATCCTGGCACTCACCTCGGACATCGTGACCCTGCCCAAAATGTATGACACTGCTGACTCGATCCTGGCGCAGAAACTCGCGCAGATAGATGGAGTCGGCCAGGTGTATGTCGGTGGCGGTGCGCGTCCGGCGGTCCGCGCGGAAGTGAATCCGACCTTGCTCAACAAACTCGGCATCGGGCTGGATACGGTGAGAACAGCTCTGGGTTCGGCGAACGCGAATCGTCCCAAAGGCCAAGTGGCTGATCCGATCAATGCATGGACAATTGGCGCGAATGACCAGATCTTCCGCGCCGATCAGTATCGCAAGCTGATTGTCGCTTACAAAAACGGCGCTGCGGTACGCCTTGGCGATGTAGGCAACGTGCAGGACTCGGTCGAAGATATTCACGTTATGGGGCTGTCGAGCGGAAAACCGGCGGTGCTGATTATTATTTCCCGGCAGCCAGGCGCAAACATTATCCAGACGGTCGATCACGTGCGGGAAGCCCTACCCCAGTTGAAGTCCGCGATTTCACCCGCCATTGATGTGAATGTGGTGGTCGACCGCACGGTGACGGTCCGGGCGTCGGTCGCAGACATTGAATTCACGCTGCTCATCTCTGTCGTTCTGGTCATCTTGGTAGTGTTCGCCTTCCTGCGAACATTCCGCGCGACCTTGATTCCCAGTGTCGCAGTCCCCCTTTCGCTGATCGGAACTTTCGGGATCATGTACCTGTTGGGATATAGCCTGGACAATCTTTCGCTGATGGCGCTGGCCATTTCGACTGGATTTGTAGTTGACGACGCCATCGTCGTTCTGGAAAACATCACGCGTTATCTGGAGCAGGGAATGCGCCCGGTGCAGGCGGCATTTCGTGGGGCGCGCGAGATTAGCTTCACCGTTCTTTCGATGAGCACGTCTCTCGTAGCCGTATTCATCCCCATCCTCATGATGGGAGGAATCGTCGGCCGGCTCTTTCGTGAGTTTGCTGTGACGTTGAGTGCCGCGATTGTGGTTTCTTTGGTTGTATCGCTCACAACTACGCCCACGATGTGCGCGAAGTTTCTGCGGCCGCTGGGAGAGGAAAAGCATGGGCGCATCTATCGTGCCAGCGAGTGGGCGTTCGACCGAATGCTCGCGGGCTATCGTGGAAGTCTACGCTGGGTACTGAGGCACCAACCGCTGACTTTGGCGATCACAATCGCTACGGCAGCACTGAGCGTGTATCTCTACATCAATGTTCCGAAAGGTTTCTTCCCACAGCAGGATACCGGCAGGATTATGGGGTCGGTGCAGGCGGCGCAGGATATTTCCTTCGATGCCATGAAGCAAAAGATGTCGCAGTTCGTGAACATTGTTATGCAGGATAAGGCTGTCCAGGCAATAGTTGGTTTCGCCGGAGGGAACACACAATACAACACCGGCCGCATGTTCATTACTCTGAAGCCGCTGAAAGAACGGAAAGAAACCGCTGACCGGATCATTGCGCGTTTGCGAAAAAAATTGTCGGTCGTGCCTGGCGCTACGCTCTACATGCAATCAGCGCAGGACTTAACCATCGGCGGCCGGCAAAGCCAGGCACAATTCCAGTACACGCTGCAAGGCGAAAATCTGAATGATTTGAATACCTGGTCTCCTCGCTTGCTGCAGAAACTGCGCTCGCTGCCTGAACTCCGCGACGTCAACACCGATCAGCAAGATAAAGGATTAGAAACTCAAGTCATCATTGATCGCGATACCGCCGCGCGGCTGGGAGTGGCCGCTGCCGATATTGATAACGCTCTCTACGACGCCTTCGGCCAGCGGCAGGTTTCGATCATGTATCGGCAACTTAATCAGTATCACGTGGTGATGGAGGTTGCGCCGGAGTTTGCCAAAAGTTCCGAGGCGCTGCAAAACATTTATGTGCGCGCTTCGAACGGAACTGTTGTGCCGTTGGCTACGTTTGCTCATTTTGGGCCATCGAATACTGCTCTGGCGGTTAACCATCAGGGGCAATATCCGTCGGTGACGTTGTCATTCAATCTGGCGCAGAACGTGTCCCTCGGGGAGGCGACGCAAGTGATCGAAAATGCCGAGCGCGCCATTGGCTTTCCATCCACTATAAAAGCCAGCTTTCAAGGGACGGCCGCGGCATTCCAGCAGTCCCTGGCCAATGAACCGATTTTGATCGCGGCGGCGCTGGCGACGGTTTACATCGTCCTGGGAGTGCTCTACGAGAGTTACATTCATCCCATCACCATTCTCTCGACGCTGCCGTCCGCCGGAGTGGGTGCGATTCTCGCGCTGAAGCTGACGCATAACGAACTGAACGTCATGGGACTGATCGGCATCATCCTGCTGATTGGGATCGTCAAGAAGAATGCCATCATGATGATTGATTTCGCGCTTGAGACCGAACGCAATGCAGGCAAGAATTCTACTGAATCAATTTACGAAGCCTGCATTCTTCGCTTTCGTCCCATCATGATGACCACCATGGCAGCCATGCTCGGCGGACTGCCGCTTGCCCTGGGCACCGGCACAGGATCGGAATTGCGCCGCCCGTTGGGAATCACGATTGTCGGCGGATTGATCGTCAGCCAGGCGCTGACGTTATTCACCACTCCCGTTGTCTACATTTATATGGATCGCCTGCGCCTCTGGGCCAGCCGCAAACCCGCCACCCGGCCAGGAGAAGCAGGTCCGATCACGCCGAGTCCCAGCGCGGCAGATTAGGCGCGTTGCACGCGGTGCAGATCCCGGGCGAAGTCGAGTGATCAAACCTGTGACAAATGAACATCACTGTCCTCGCTTTGAAAACCTCAGATGCTAATGGATAAAGCGTGGGGCAGCGGGCCCCTTACAGAAGGACAAAAGTTTTTCTCTCCGACAGCGACCAAACGAACAAGGCGTCGATGCTTCAGCGGATAATTCAAATTTATACATCCCTGGCTTATCGAATCTGTGGTAACCCTTGAGCCCTTTCCGAGAAATCACCTGCAAGCGCGTATCGATGGAATCGCTAGCACAAACATCGATGTAATGGCCGTTCCTATATCCTCGTCTAATCATTGGAAAGTCGTATGCACCATCAATATCGGTCCAATGGAGCGGTGAACGCTCATCATCAATTAGCCGCTCATCCAGCCAAATGCGCTCTACAAATACTTCGCACTGGCGAGCAGGAAAGCCAATCTCGTTATAAACCCAGACCCGGATATATCGAGATTCGCCGGTCCGGTGCGATGGCTCCGACTTGTACGTTGTCGTAACCGAAGCTGTCGATCCGGCAAAATCAAAAGTGCTGCTAGAGGCATCTACAGAGTACCTAACCGCTACAGTTTCCGTCTTGCGCGGTCCCCGATGCGTAACATGTAACATTGGTTTAAGCAAGAACCTCCCCCAGCGTTCGATTACACCGTAATCGAGCGGGAACCCATTCATGGCACTAGTGTAAAACGCTCCCCGTATGAAAAAACCAATTCCAGTATTTATTCCTGCCACAAATCCTTGAAAATACCTCCTGTCTTAGTGAATGGCGGTACGACTCTACTGGATGCTGCGCACGCAAAAGCCGTATCCAGAGATCGTTCGCATCGAGAGGAGCTCGCCGGTGCCCCGGGGTCGGCGCAAGCTAGACCGTAACCTTGATTGGGCGCTCTCGCATCCCGCACCGGGCGGGATGTTCGCATAGAAGAATC
>Ga0209474_10005767_pt1 | contig 10511 bp, 8 predicted proteins | sample GraSoiAngelo_145_FD_185902 | JGI IMG/M metagenome (GOLD analysis project Ga0209474, IMG submission 185902) | Grasslands soil microbial communities from the Angelo Coastal Reserve, California, USA - 14_1009_05_20cm (SPAdes) (version 2) | ecosystem: Environmental > Terrestrial > Soil > Grasslands ... | reverse complement strand
ATCGTGCCTACCAATTCTTGTCTGTGCGCAAGGCCCGGGAAGGAGCAGATCGCAGCCGTCGCAACGGCGCTATCGATGCCGCAGGCGCGGGCGGCGGCATAGGCAGCGCAGGCGTTCTGCCAGTTGTGCGCGCCGGGCAACCGCTCGGCGAGCCCGAGCTCGAGGACGCGGCGCGGTGTGCCCTCCATCGCGTCGACGAGCCAGCCTTGATCGACGTAAACCCCGCCGGAAACCGGCTGCAACACGGAGATCGGCACGACCCGCGCGGGACCGCCGCGCCGCAATTCCTCGCAGAGATCGCGGCAGATCGCATCATCGACCCCGATGATCGCGGTGGATTTATCGGTCTGGCGCGCGAAGATCTGCCGCTTGGCGGCGATATACCCCTCCATCGAGCCGTGCCGGTCGAGGTGGTCGGGAGTGATGTTGAGCAAAATCGCGACATCGAAAGCGAGCGCGGCGATCAGCTCGAGCTGGAACGAGCTCGCCTCGATGACATAGGTCCCATCACGGCCGAGCGGCGCAAAAGACAGGGCCGGCGTGCCGAGATTGCCGCCGACCTCGACCGGTCGTCCGGCGCTCGCGAGGATGTGGCCGATCAGGGCGGTCGTCGTCGATTTGCCATTTGTACCGGTTATTCCAACATAGCGGGCGTCCGGCTGAGCGCGGCCCAGGAGTTCGAGGTCGCCGACGATCTCGGCGCCGGCCTCGCGCGCCCGCAGCACCGCGGGGTGCGGCTCGGGAAAGCTGTGCGGGATGCCGGGCGACAGCACCAGGGCCGGGATGTTGCGCCAATCGGCTGTCGTCAGATCGTACAGCGGCAGTTTCGTGGCCAGAGCCTCGCGAACTTTCGCATTGTCGTCCCAAGCCAGGACCTTGGCCCCGCCCGCCGCGAGCGCGTCGATCGCGGCGCGCCCCGATTTGGCGAGCCCCAGCACACCGACCGGCCGCCCGCGAAAGCTGTCGACGACAATCATGGCGAACCTGCCGAAGCTTCCCTATCGCAGTTTCAATGTCGCGAGGCCGGCGATCGCCAGGATCGCAGCGATGATCCAGAAGCGGATGACGATGGTCGGCTCGGACCAGCCCTTCTGCTCGAAATGATGATGCAGCGGCGCCATGCGGAAGACGCGGCGCCCGGTCAGCTTGTAGCTGATCACTTGCACGATGACCGAGACCGCCTCGAGCACGAACAACCCGCCGACAATCGCGAGCACCAATTCGTGCTTTGTCACGATCGCGATGGTGCCGAGCGCGGCGCCGATCGACAGCGATCCGGTATCGCCCATAAAGACGCTGGCGGGCGGCGCGTTGAACCACAGAAAACCGAGCCCGGCCCCAACCATCGCGCCGCAGAATACGGTCAGCTCGTCGACACCGGCGACATGCGGCAGCTGTAGATAGGTCGCGAAGGTCAGATTGCCGACCATGTAGGCGATAAAAGCAAAGCAACCGACCGCCATCATCGAGGGCACGATCGCGAGCCCGTCGAGGCCGTCGGTCAGATTGACCGCGTTAGAGGCGCCGGCGATCACGAGCACGCCAAACACCAGAAAGAACCAGCCGACATTGAGGAGCGCGGTCTTGGCGAAAGGGATCGCGATGGTATTCGCCATCGGCTGGCGCATGATGAAGGCGACCGCGATACACGCGCCCAGAGCGATCAGGATTTCGAGAAGGAGCTTGACCTTGCCGGGCACGCCGTGATGCGAACGCCGCGTCAATTTCCGGAAATCGTCGAGAAAGCCGATCAGCCCGAAGCTGACGGTCATCCAGAGCACGATCCAGACATAGGGATTGCCGAGATCGGTCCACAGCAATGTCGAGGCGGTCAGCGCCAGCAGGATCAGAAACCCGCCCATCGTGGGGGTTCCCTTCTTGCGGACGAGATGCCCCTGCGGCCCGTCGCTGCGGATCGGCTGCCCTTCGCCCTGCATCGATTTGAGCCAGGCGATAATCTGGGTGCCGAATATCAGGCTGATCAGCAGCGAGGTGAAGAACGCGCCGCCCGCGCGGAACGTGATGTAGCGGAACAGGTTCAGTGCGTGAAACTGTTCGGCGAGCGGCGACAAGATCAGATAGAGCATGCGACTACGCTTTACCGAGCATCGCGGGCCGCGGCGGCCGCCGGGCGATGCTGCCGACACGACCGAGAAGAAATAAAAGGGCGCGGCGACCGCCGAGCGGCCGCGCCCCGCGGCTAGGCATAACGATATCGGCGGGCCCCGACAACCGGATCGCGGTCATCTGCCGAGACCTGCCGCAATGATCTCGTGCGCCACCGCGGCATCGTCGAAGGGCAAGGTCGTATTGCCGATTATTTGACCGGTTTCATGGCCTTTTCCGGCAATGACGAGAATATCGCCGCGGCGCAGTTCCGCGATTGCCGCCGTGATGGCTTCGCGGCGATCGCCAATCTCGACGGCGTTCGGTGCCGCCGCGAGGATCGCGCGGCGAATCTCCTGGGGCGGCTCGCTGCGCGGATTGTCATCCGTGACATAGACAAGGTCGGCGAGTTCGCTCGCGACCTGGCCCATTTGCGGCCGCTTGCCGCGGTCGCGGTCACCGCCGGCGCCGAACACGACCGCGAGCCGTCCTTCGGCATGCGGCCGCAGCGCGGAGAGGACAGTCGCCAGCGCGTCCGGCGTGTGGGCATAGTCGACAAAGACGGGCGCGCCCGTCGTGGTCTCGGCGACCCGCTGCATCCGGCCGGGCACGCCGGTCAGCTGTGAAAGGCTGCCAAGGCCGGCTTCGGGTGGCGTGCCGGTCGCGATGACGAGGCCAAGGGCGGCGAGGACATTCATCGCCTGGAATGCGCCGACCAGCGGCAGCGCGATCGTATGTTCTTTTCCAAACACCGAAAGGCGCAGCATTTGCCCATTGCGGGTCGGTACGCGGTCTAGCAAGGAAAGCTCGGCCGAAGCGGCGGAGCCATAGCCGATCACGCGGTGCCCGCGGTCACGGCAGAGCACCGCGAGCGCATCAAATTCGGGGCTGTCGGCATTGATGATCGCATCGCCGTCCGGCCTCAGCAGGTCGCGGAACAGGCGCTGTTTGGCGGCACGGTACGACGCCATGTCGCCGTGATAGTCGAGATGATCGCGCGTCAGATTGGTGAAGGCGGCCGCACTGACCGCGACACCGTCGAGGCGGTATTGCGCGAGGCCGTGGCTCGACGCCTCGATCGCGGCGTGCTCGATGCCTTGCGTCGCCAGTTCGGCGAGATCGCGGTGCAAGGCGATCGGGTCGGGCGTCGTCAGCGCACCGGGGCGACGCCCGGAGGGCAAGACAAGGCCGAGCGTGCCGAGGCTTGCCGCCGGATGCCCGAGGCTCGACCAGATCTCGCGCGTGAAATGCGCCACCGAGGTCTTGCCGTTGGTGCCGGTCACGGCCGCGACCGTTCGCGGCTGGCGGCCGTAGAAGCGCGCTGCGAGGAGCGCCAGCCGGCGTTGCGGATTGGGGTCGGCGATAATGGCAACGCGCCGCCGCATGTCGGGATCGAGCGGCAGCGCGTCAGCATCGTCGGTCAGGATCGCTGCCGCGCCTTTTGCGGCAGCTTCGGTTGCAAAGGCGCGCCCGTCGCGTTGCGTGCCGCGCAGGGCGGCGAACAGATAGCCCGGCTTGACCTGGCGTGAATCGGCGGTGATCCCAATGATGTCGGGATCGGCAACGGGCGGACCCCGAGGATTGCCCGGCAGGGTCGCCGGTCCAGAGCTCATCAGCTCAGTAAGTTTCAATCCGCTTTCCCTGCAGGCTCTCGATCGCCAACGCCTGGGTCACGGCGGGAGATGCCTCATCAACCGGCGCGACGCCCAGGATCGGGGCGATGCGCTGGACGATGCGGCTGGTCGCCGGCGCCACGGTCCAGCCGGCGGTCGCAAAACCGAAGCTTTGCTTGTTGCCGTGCGGCTCATCGACCAGGGTCAATACCAGATATCTCGGATCGTGCATCGGAAACACTCCGACGAAATCCGACAAAAGCTTCTTTTCCTGGTAATGGCCGCCCTGGTTCTTCTCCGCCGTGCCGGTCTTGCCGCCGACGACATAACCCGGCGCCGCGGCCAATTTCGCGGTGCCGAATTCGACGACGAGGCGCATCAGCTTGCGCATCTGCTCCGACGTTTTTTCCGAGATGACCCGCTCGCCCGGCGGATGAGCTCCGGGGGGCAATTTGTGCAAGGTCGGCGGATGCAGGATGCCGCCATTGACGACCGCAGATACGCCGGCCGCAACATGCAGCGGGCTGACCGCGATCCCGTGCCCATAGGCGATGGTGATGACGTTCACTTCCCGCCATTGCGCCGGGTAATGCGGCTTGGAGAGTTCGTCAAACTCGATCGGCACCGGCTTCAGCATTCCAAGCCGGCCCAGAAACGCGCGTTGCCGCTCCGCCCCCGCTTCCATCGCCATGCGCGCCGAGCCGAGGTTGGAGGAGTACATAAAAACCTCGGGGACGCTCAGCATGCGGTGCTTGCCGTGATAATCGCTGATCGTGAACCGGCCGATCTGGATGTCGTGGATGGCGTCGTAGTTCTTCGCCATCGTGGCGGTGCCCGCGTCGAGCGCCATCGCGGTGTTAAAGATCTTGAACGCCGACCCCATTTCGTAATCGCCGAGCGTGATCTTGTTGAACAGGCGCTCCTTGGGGTCCGCCGCGGAGGAGGCGCCCTCGGTGTCGCCGGGCCGGTTGGGATCGAAATCCGGCAATGAGACCATCGCGATGATCTCGCCGGTGCGCACATCCATGATGATCCCGGCGGCGCCCTTGGCCGTGAAATCCTTGACGACCTTTTGCAATTCTTCGCGCAGGATGAACTGCACACGGGCGTCGAGCGACAATTCGAGCGGCTCGCGCTGTCCTCTGACGCCCGCATCGAGCCCCCGCTCGACCCCGGCCAGCCCTTCATTATCGATGCCGCAATAGCCGACGACATGCGCGGCGAGATCGCCATAGGGATAAAAGCGGCGCTCCTCCGGCGTGAAATCGAGCCCGGGAATGCCGAGCCGGTTGATCTCATATTGCTGGCGCGGCGTCAGCGAGCGCTGCAGATAGGCAAAGCTCTTGCCCGAGACGAGGCGGGCGCGGATCTCGGCCGGCGATTTGTCGGCCAGCACCGAGGCCAGCTGATGGGCCGCTTCGTCCGGGTTCTGACCGGCGGCCAGCAATGCCTTCGAATTGACGAACAGCGACGGCTTCGGAAGCATCGTCGCCAATAGCGTGCCGTTGCGGTCGACGATATCGGCGCGGGCCGGCGGGGGCGGGGCAGCGGGCGGCAGGCGCCCGATATGCGACTCGGCGCCACCGCCGTTGACCAGCACGATCTCGGCGAGCCGCAGCACGACGACGAGAAAGACGACCGCGAACAACGCCGCGGCCGCAACGAGGCGGGTGCGGCAGGTCTCGATGACCTGATTGGCGCGCTCGTCGGCGACCACCGGTGCACAGGGCGGCGGCGGCTTGAAATGGCGCGGCCGGCAGGGATTGTCGTCGAGGCGTTGGGCGGCTTGCATCAGCGGCCCTCGGCGATCGCGTCGATTAGACGGTCAAGAGAGCGCGGCTGCTGGGCCGGTTTTCCCTTGGCCGATTGCAGCCGGGTTTCCGGCTTGGCGGGCGTCGCTTTCGCCGGGACTGCGGGGAGCGGCGCGGCTTCGGCGGTCGCGATCAACTGGATTTTCGGCATTCCGGAGGGCGGCGTCGCCGCGCCGACCGGCGCGGCAGCACCTACCACGATATCGGCAGATGCCGACGGGGCCGCGGCAACCGGCGTCGCCGCCGCAACGGATGTCGCCGGCGGCGCCACGGGCTGAACCTCGGTCCGGGCTGCCGCGGGGACCGGTCGCAGCGGGATCTCGTCGATCTTCCGCTGCAGCTGTTTTGGGGCCACCGCGGCGAGCGACAGGAAGTGGCGGTTTAGATCGGCCAGGCGCTCGGGCTGGGTGAGCGCGGTCCATTCCGCCCGCAGCAGATGAATTTCCTGCTGCTCGGTGATCGTCTGCCGGCGAACCTTGTTGAGTTCTTCCTCGATATCCTGGACCGCGTATTTGACCTTGAAGGTCGCAAACCCGGTTACCGCGACGAGCGCCAGCCACAACAGCGATGCGAACCGGATCATCGCGCATGCTCCCCGGCAGAGCCGTGCAGGGCGGCATGCGCGAGAGCGGCGGGCCAAGCCGGCGCGGCGGTGCGCTCGGCGGCGCGCAACCGGGCCGAGCGGGCTCGTGGGTTGCGCGCGATCTCATCGGCGCCGGGCCGGATCGGGCGGCGTGTCAGCAATGTGAAGCTCGGCGCCATCGCGGCTGTTGCCGGCGGCAGGTGACGCGAGCCGCCCGCCGCGCGACCGCTGCGGTGCCGCAGAAAGCTTTTGACACGCGCGTCTTCGAGCGAGTGAAACGCGACGACCGCGAGGCGGCCGCCCGGCATCAGCAGCCGCTCGGCCGCGGCAAGGCCGCGGTCCAGTTCGCCAAGCTCGTCATTGACCGCGATGCGCAGGGCCTGAAAGGTTCGGGTTGCCGCATCGAGCCCGGGCTCGCGCCGCGGGATCGCCGCGCGCACGATCTCCGCCAGCTCGCCGGTGCGGCGGATCGGGGCACGACGGCGCGCCGCAACGATGGCTCGTGCGACGCGCCGTGCGTAGCGTTCCTCACCGAGATCACGGATCAACTCGGCAAGGTCGCCCTCCTCGAGCCCGGAAACCAGATCGGCGGCGCTCGACCCATCCTGTCCCATGCGCATATCGAGCGGGCCGTCAAGGCGGAACGAGAAGCCGCGCTCGGCGCTGTCGAGCTGGGTCGACGAGACGCCGAGATCGAGCGCGACACCGGCGATCGGCTCTTGCGTCGCGCCGCGCACCAGCCGCTCCATCTCGCCAAACCGGCCCTCGACCAAGGTCAGCCGGCCGGGATGGCGCGCGGCGAGCGCCGCGCCGCGGCGGATCGCCTCGGGATCGCGGTCGATGCCGAGAACGCGGCAGCGCGCCGCCGCGAGCAGGGCCGCGCTATAGCCGCCGCCGCCGAACGTGCCATCGACATAGGTCGCGTCGTGGCGCGGCGCGAGCGAGGCCACCACCGCCTCGAGCAGCACCGGAATATGGCTGCCATTCTCCGGCATTGGCGCGTCAGCGCGCGAGGAGGTGCGCCGTGTCCTTGTCATTCGGGGCGCCGTGCGGGGCCGCTGCGCGGCGGCAATGTCGTGCCCTGGCGGCGGGAGCGGTCGCGCACCGTCGCGCGATGCTCGGCATAGCGCCCCGGCTCCCAGATCTGGAACATCGCGCCGAGGCCGACAAACGCGACATCGCTGGTGATTTGGGCGTGTTCCTTGAGCGGTTCGGGCAGGACGATTCGGCCTTCGCCGTCCATCGTCAGCGGGTGCGCCTCGGCAAATAGCTGGGACAAGTTCTCGTGCTCGTCCGAGAATTGCTCGAGAGTTTCGAGCCGCTCATTCATCTCCTCGACGTAATTGCTGCCAGTACCGTCGAGCGCGGGTACTCTGAATGATGGAAAGAGCACAACGAGATTGGTCTCGCGATGAGTCGCGAGGGTGGAGCGAAAGGTCGCCGGCACTGAAACTCGCCCCTTGCGGTCGACCTTGTTCACATAAGTGGACAGAAACAGTTCCACTTGCTTCCCCCAACGCTCCCCCACAGACGCCCGGCAAGGTGCGGGCCCGGTAGCGCCGCTGCAGTTTCCCCCCAAGCAGTGACGCGCTCGCCTATGGGTGGATTTGGGATATCATGGGCTAACGTGGGTAGTCAAGCAGGAATTCTGTACAAAACAGCAGAAGGCTAAATCTTCGCTAGTCCTCGTCTGTAGACACATCATGTAGTCGCGGTGCGATACTCGGATTTTAAAGCAGCGGATTACGTTCTTTATATGTTCACGGAAGCCCCGGTTGCCAGACGGTCTGTAAGCCGGGTTCTGTCCCGCCCGAGAGCGGGGATGGCCATTCATCTGGGACGTTCGTTACCGAACGCCTCGCGCGACCGACCCGAGCGGCGGCGCGGAAGGCCCGCCCGGCGACGCTAGCCGAGGCCAGCGCCGCCTGCCGCTCCTACTTGGTCTTGCTCCCGGTGGGGTTTACCCTGCCGCCGCCGTTGCCGGCGGCGCGGTGCGCTCTTACCGCACCATTTCACCCTTGCCGCCCACTGTCCCGAAGGACAATGGGCTCGGCGGTGTGTTTCTGTGGCACTTTCCCTGGGGTCGCCCCCGCCGGGCGTTACCCGGCACCGTGCCTCCGTGGAGCCCGGACTTTCCTCCCTCCGCCGAGCGAACTCGGCGAAGAGCGGCCATCCGACCGTCTGACTGGGAAGATTTGGGATGGCGCGCCCCGCCTGTCAAACCGCCATCGGAGCGAAACGGCGTGTCGGCAAATCGCTATCGTGCGATGCGTCGCGCCAGCGCGATAAAGCGGCATGCGGCGGGAGCGGTCTCGCCGCGGCGATAGGCCAGGTTTAAGGGCGCGACCAGGCCGGCCTTGCGCTCCACCGCACGATAGGCGACCCCGTCGATGCCGATCCGCTGCATCGAGGCGGGAATCAGTGTCACGCCGAGTCCGGCCGATGCGCGGGCTATAGCCGGCGCGCTGACACGCCGCGATGATTGCGTCGTAGAGACCGGGACCGAGCGGTCGGCGATAGAGGATAAAGGTCTCCCCTTCCAACGCGCTAAGCGGGAGCCTGCTCTTCGTGCCGGCGGCAAGGCGATGGCCTGAGGGGAGAGCGGCCACCATTTCCTCTTCCAGCAAGGAATGGACTGTCAGGTCCGCTGCCGGGCCGATCGGCGAGCGGACAAACGCGGCGTCGATCCGCTCGGCGCGCAAGCCCTCGACCAGCTCCGCCGTCCCGGCCTCCTCCAGGCTCAGCGCGACCAGCGGGCTCGTCTCGCGGAAGTCACGGATGACGCGCGGCACCAGAGGATGGAATGAGGCCGAGCTGGTAAAGCCGAGCCCGAGCCGGCCGGCTTCGCCGCGTGCGGCGCGGCGGGCGGCAAGCACAGCGTGTTCGGCGCGCTCGAGCACGATCCGCGCTTCCGCGAGAAAGGCTTCGCCCGCCGGGGTCAGCTCGACTCCGCGCGGCTTGCGCCGGAACAGCTGGAGTTCGAGCTCGGTTTCGAGGGCGCGAATTTGCTGGCTGAGCGGCGGCTGCTGGATGCCGAGCCGCGCTGCCGCGCGAGTCACATGACGTTCCTCCGCGACGGCAACGAAATATCGGAGATGGCGCAGTTCCATACGCACGATGTATCGCTAACGGCGTTATCATATATTAGACAAACACCAGGGCATCGCTTATTTTTGATCCATGGCGAGCGAAGCAAAACTCCTGACCGTGCAATTCCTGAAATGGGTCGCCGAGCGGCCGCGCAGCTATGCCGAGTTGCGCGATGCCTGGAGCAGCACCTGCCCGCTCAATTGCGCCTGGGAAGACGCGATTGCCGACGATCTTATCGAGCGCGGCGCCGCGGGCTCTCTGGTACTGACGGCGCGCGGCCAGGCGAGGCTGGCCGCGCGGATGTAGGGGCTGGCATTTCGCCGCCTTGATCGGCGAGAAGGCTCTCTGGTACTGACGGCGCGCGGCCGGGCGAGGCTGGCCGGAGCGAATGCCGGCGCGGCCATTTCCCCGCCTTGATCGGCGAGGAGGGCGGAGTATCGTGCCTGCCGGGTTTTGACCGCTGCTGCGCCGCCGCCGGCGCGCCCCCTCTGAAGGAGACATGCCCGTGAGCGTCACCGGTCACGACAGCCTGAAAGCTCGCCGCACTCTCGATGTCGAAGGCAAGCGCTACGATTATTTCAGCCTCGACGCGGCGGCGAAGGCGGCGGGGCTTGGCGACATCTCACGTCTGCCGGTGTCGCTGAAGATCCTCTTGGAAAATCTCGTGCGCCTGGAAAACGGCCGCACCGTGAGCGTCGACGACATCAAGGCGATGGGCGCCTGGCTCGGGACAAAGAGCTCGGACCGCGAGATCGCGTTCCGTCCGGCGCGCGTGTTGATGCAGGATTTGACCGGCGTTCCTGCGGTCGTCGATCTGGCCGCGATGCGGCAGGCGATGCTCGACCTCGGCGGCGACCCGAACAAGATCAACCCGCTGTCGCCGGTCGATCTGGTCATCGACCATTCGGTGCAGATCGACCAGTTCGGTAGTCCTCAGGCCTTTGCCGCCAATGTCAAACGCGAGTTCGAGCGCAATGGCGAGCGGTATCGCTTTCTGCGCTGGGGCGCGGATGCGTTCGAAAATTTCCGGCTGGTGCCGCCGGGCACCGGCATCTGCCATCAGGTCAATCTCGAATATTTGTCGCAAGTCGTGTGGACGACATCTGAGGACGGGAAGACGATCGCCTATCCCGACACGCTGGTCGGGACCGACAGCCACACGACGATGGTCAACGGTCTTGCCGTGCTCGGCTGGGGCGTCGGCGGTATCGAGGCCGAGGCGGCGATGCTCGGCCAGCCGATCTCGATGCTGCTCCCGGAAGTCATTGGGGTGCGCCTGACCGGCCGCCTCGCCGAGGGTGCAACCGC
>Ga0209474_10005766_pt1 | contig 10511 bp, 8 predicted proteins | sample GraSoiAngelo_145_FD_185902 | JGI IMG/M metagenome (GOLD analysis project Ga0209474, IMG submission 185902) | Grasslands soil microbial communities from the Angelo Coastal Reserve, California, USA - 14_1009_05_20cm (SPAdes) (version 2) | ecosystem: Environmental > Terrestrial > Soil > Grasslands ... | reverse complement strand
GCATTCGCGGCACGTCGTGGCGTAGTACGTCGCGGTCCCCGGAACCTGATTCTCGGGTGGCACGACGTAGGGGACGAGGTGCTCGGTCGGCTCGGGCCCGATGCCGCACGCCGAAACCGCGGCGGCGCCGCCGCTCGTCGCACCCAGGACCTTGAGGAAGCGTCTGCGATCCATCGGCGCGGGCCTCAGTAGTGGCACAGCGTGCAATCGCGGCCCACCTGCCGCTGCACGTGACAGTTGATGCACCAGCCCATCTTGAGCGTGGCGACCTGATGCACCTGGGGCATCTCGCGCACGTCCCCGTGGCACGTCGCGCAACTCTCGGTGCCGAGCACTTTGATATGGCGCATATGGGGGAAGCGCACGAAGCCGGGGAGCGCGTGAATGCGGACCCATTCCGGCGGCTTCTTGTTAATCCAGGCCGCCTGCACCTTCTTGACCTCCGCTTTTTCGGCGCTACGCGCGGCCGAATCCTGCGCGGATGTCATGGTCCCGCCGAGCGGCCGCTTGCCCCCGCCGATGATCTGGTGACAGCCGAAGCACGTCTGCACCGCGGGGATTCCGGGCTCACTCGACACGGTGACCGTGCTGTGACAATACAGGCAGGGGATCTGGTCCTGGCCGGCGTGGACGTCGTGACGAAAGAAGATCGGCTGACGGGGACCGGCAAGTTTCCCCGTGTCGGTGATGACGCGAGCGGTGGAGGCAGGTGCGGGTTGTCGGTTTTGCGCCGCGGCTGGGCCGGCAACGAGGAGAGCGACAGCGACGCCAGCCGCGGCCCTACCACTCCTCTTCGTCATCAATCTCGCTCGATGGCGAATGTATTGTTCGTCGGTGGAACGGCGTGCGGCGCCGGAATGTAGCGCCAGCGGCAAACGCCGCACAAGTAGGGCACGGCAGTGCCGGAGTAGGGGCACGGCAGTGCCGTGCCGGAGTAGGGGCACGGCAGTGCCGTGCCCCTACTCCGGTCGGGCCAGGAACTGGTGCTTCAGCCGGACGATCTCGACGAACGCGTCGACCGCGTCCAGGTCCGGAAACTGCATCCAGCACCACCGCACGCCGCTCGCCACCGCGCCGTCACGGATCGCCTGACGCAATGCCTTGGGCACCCCGTCACCGACGGCGAACTCGCGCTCCTCGGCCTCCGACAGCACGAACGTGCCGCTCACCCCCGCCTCCATGGGATGGAGATAGCCGAGCTTGCGCCCCCCGACCTCGTACATCCACACCCACTTCCACGCCGTGCCCATGAACACCACCTGCTCGGTGACGTGCTTGAGCGCGCGCATTCCCTCGCGCGCCTTCTTGAAACGCTGCGCCGCGCGTGGCGGGAGATCCTTGATCGGCGCCTCCGACTTGGGGCGCTTGCGCGGGCTGGTGTACAGGTTCGTGGCCCAGTAGCCCGGCGGCTGATGGTCGATAGGAATCATGACTCTACTGTTACCTCGAGCTCCCGCAGACGTGCCAGCAGCCGCTCGAGCGAGCGCTCCAGCTTCCCCACGACCGCTCGGACCGCCGCAGTCGGGACCGCATCGGCACCCTCCACCACGCTGTAGGCGGCAACGAGGTCGGCGTTCAAGCGCGTGAGATTGTCCGCGTCGCGCTCGCCCCCTCCCGGGCGCGGCACCGGCCGGCCCGCTCCGGACGCGAGCGCCGCAGCGCGGGCGTCGAGTGAGTCGAGCCCGCCGGCTCGTCCCGCCGCCGCACGCTCCCGCACGCTCTTCAGCCGTGCCTGCAGCGCGTGCACCCGCTCTAGCGCCGCCGCGTCGCGATCCATGGCCCGAACCAGCCGCTCTGCCAACGCGAATTGCTGTTCCAGGGCGCCGGGCCCGGGCCGCACGCGCGGATCCATCCGCACCGCGAGGCGCTGGGTGAGGGTCACGCCGTCCACGCTGAGCCGCACCGTGTAGGAGCCCGGGAGCACCCATGGCCCGCGCGGCTCGCGCGGCGTGTCACCGCGGATCGCAGAAATCGGGTACTCGTGCTGCAGCGCGGCGGGTGGGGCGGCGTGCAGGTCCCATACGAAGCGATGCATCCCCCGGTCGGTCGAGAGCACCGGCGTCGACCGGATCCAGCTCAGAGGAATGTTGATCGTGGTGTCGGGCGGCTCCGGACGATCACTGCTCGCAAGGCGGCGCATCAGCGCGCCCGAGCGATCGCGAATCTCGAGCACGACCGGTCCCGCCGCCGGCCGGGGCAGATAATAGTCGAGGATCGCCCCGTCGGGCGGATTTTTGCCCGCGGGCTCGTCGGGAGGGAGCGGCGTGTCGGTGTTCTCGTTCCAGCGAACCCGCACGGCGGGCGCCGGCCGGTACAAATACGGGCTTCCCGCGGCGGCGGCGGCCGCGGCCGCCGCGATCTGGCGCAGCGGCGTGATGTCGTCGAGGATCCAGAACGAGCGTCCATGCGTCGCCACGACGAGGTCGGTGTCGTGCACCACGAGGTCGCGCACCGAGCTCGCGGGTAGATCGAGTCGCAGCGATTGCCAGTGCGCGCCGTCGTCGAACGACACGTACACGCTGCGCTCCGTCCCGGCGTACAGCAACCCGCGCCGCACCGGGTCCTCCCGCACCGCGTTGACGACCTCGTTGGGCGGTATCCCCTCCACGACTTCGCTCCACGTCCTGCCGCCGTCACTCGTGCGGTAGATGTGGGGATGGAGGTCGTCGAGGCGGAAGCGGTTCACGGCAGCGTACGCGACCAGCGTGTCGAAGTGCGAGGCCTCCATGAGCGAGACCTTGCTCCACGGCGTGAGGGCGGCCGGCGTGACGTCCGTCCATCTCCGCCCGCCGTCGTGCGTGACGTGGATCAGTCCGTCGTCGGTGCCGGCCCACAGCAGTCCGGGCCGCGTGAACGACGGCGCGATGGTATAGATCACGCCGCGATGTCTGCCTTGCTCCGGATCGAGCGGCGCGAACGCCCCCAGACTCGCCGGTACGTCCGCCGTCGGCCGCGTGAGATCGGGGCTGATCGTCTGCCAGCTCCCGCCGCCGTTCAGGGTCTTGAAGACGACGTTCGCCCCCAGATACAGCACGTGCGGGTCGACGGGCGAGAACACCACCGGCATGGTGCGCACCCAGCGATACTGTCCCATGCGCACCGGCTCGGGGGAAACATCCTGCACCTGCGCCGTGCTCCAGTCGAAGCGCGAGATCTTCCCGCCGTACACGATGTCGGGGTGCAGCGGATCGGGAGCGACATAGCCGTACTCCTCCGCGCCGACGGGACGCCACTCCCGGAACGTGATCTGGCCGTCGTTGCCGCGGCTCACGATGCCGGCGGATCCGCTCTCCTGCTGGCCGCCGTACACGCGGTACGGGAACTGGTTGTCGGTGCTGACGTGGTAGAATTGCGCCGTCGGCTGGTTGTACCACGAGCTCCACGTCGCTCCCCCGTTCACCGTGACGACGGCGCCCTGATCGCCGGCGAGCAGGATGATGTTGGGATCGTCCGGGTTGATCCACAGACGGTGGTAGTCGTCGCCCCCCGGCGCACCGCGGAACGCGGTGAAGGTCCGGCCGCCGTCGCTGGACTTCCAGGTCACCACGTTCGCTACATAGAGGACGTCGGCGTTCTTCGGGTCCACCTTCACCTCGTTGAAGTCGCCGTCGCGGCCCCAGAGCCGCGGGTCCGCGTTGACGAGGCGCCAATGCTCGCCGCCGTCATCGGAGCGGTACACACCGCCGCCCTTCGCGGCCCCGAGCACCGCGTACATGCGCCCGGGCTCGCTCGCCGACATCCCCAGGCCGATGCGGCCGAGCTTGTCCTCCGCCGCCGGCAGGCCGGCGGTGATCCACCGCCAGGTGGTCCCGCCATCGGTCGACTTGTACAAGCCGTTGTTGGCCGAGAGGGTCCAGGAGCTGCCGATCTCCCAGGGCGCCTGGCGCGCGGACCACAAGACGGCGAAGACCGTCTGGGGATTCGCCGGGTCGAATGCGACGTCCACCGCGCCGGTGTTCTCGTCCTTGTAGAGCACGCGCTGCCACGACTCCCCGCCGTCGGTCGAGCGGAACACGCCACGCTCGGTATTCGCGCCATAGGGGTGGCCGAGCACGGCTGCCAGAACGCGACGCGCATCGTGCGGGTCGACGACGACGGCCGGGATCTGCTGGCCGTCCGCCAGGCCGAGGTGGCGCCAGGTCCGTCCCGCGTCGCCGGATTTGTAGATCCCGTCGCCCACCGAGAGGTCCGGGCGCTGCAGCCCTTCGCCGCTGCCGACGTAGATGACGGTGGGATCGGCCGGGGCGACCGCGAGCGCGCCGATCGAGCCGGTCGGCTGGCCGTCGAACAGCGGCGTCCAGGTGCGCCCGTAATCCGTGGTCCGCCATACGCCGCCGTTGTTGACGCCGATGTAGAACAGGTTGGGCTGACCCGGCACGCCCGTCGCCGCCACCGTGCGACCACCGCGAAACGGGCCGATCGGCCGCCAGTGGAGCTCGGCGAAGAGCGCCGGGTCGTATTGCTGGGGCTGTGCGATCGACGGCAAAACGGCGACGAGCCAGAGCGACGATACCAGGCGAGGTAGAGCGATCACGCGCGCATGCTCCCGAGGAGAAGATGACGGTTGAATCGGCGGGGTATTTGGCACCGCCACCCCGCCCGCGTCAAGCGACGATCGGCCGGGCCGCCGCACGAAACCGTCCGGTGTCGAGCAGCCGTGCCGCAGACACGCCCGGGACCGCCATCCGACCGTCTTTGCTCATCGTGAGCTTGATCACGTCGGCATCGCGGCCGTACCAGCGGGAGCTCGGCTCCAAATCCGAGGGGTAGACGCACAACGGCAGACCCGCGACCGCGAGCGCGGCCTGCGACCCGATCCCCGTCTCGGGCATTGTCCCGACCCACAGCTCGGCTTGGTACGCCGCGGCCTGCGCGTAGACCCGGCACACCTCCGCGAGGCCGCCCATGCGGTGCACCTTGATGTTCCACACCCGCGGCCCGTCCAGGTCGATGACTTGCCGCGCCACCGCGGCGCTGGTGAGCGTCTCGTCGAGGCAGACGGGGGTGGAGAGCGCCCGGCCCAGCACGGCATGGCCGACGAGCTCGTCCGGGGCCAGCGGCTGCTCGATGTACAGGAGGCCCGCGTCATCGAGGGCCCTGAGGCTCGGCTCGTCGGCCGGCCACGCGTAGGCGCCGTTGGCGTCGACCGTGAGCGGGAGATCGACCCCGCTCATCGCGGCGCGCGCCGCCGCGACTGCGACCCCGTCCCAGCCCGGCATCACCTTGATCTTCACGCGGCGGTACCCCTGCTCCAGCGCCGCGGCGACCCGCCGCGTGAGCGTGCCAGGTTGCCGATCCTCAGGGATTCCAAGCGCCACGCCGCACGGGACGCTCGCCGCCGCCGGCACACCGAGGCGGAGGGCGACGAGCTGCCCGAGCCCGACGCCGCGGCGATGGGCCTCCAAGTCCCATGCCGCCGTCTCGATTCCTGCCCGCGCAAACGGGTTGCCGCGCACGCCGTCGCGCAGCACGGTATCGACGGCTTCGGGAGCGTCGATCTCCTGACCGGCGATGCGCGGGAGCAGCACGCGCGTGATCAGGTCGCGGGCCCCGGCGAGCGTCTCCTCGGAGTAGAACGGCAGCTCGAACGGCGGCGACTCGCCGTACCCGACGTGGCCGGCGTCGTCGTGCAGCGCGACGACGAGCGAGCGGCGCGCGTCGATCCGTCCACCCGAGATGATGAACGGCTCGACGAACGGAATCGTCAACTCGAACAGCTCAACCCGGGTGATGTGCACCGGCCGCGAGGTCGAGGAAGTGCAAGGCACCGTCGCGGCGCTCGAGCCGACCCGTCGCCGCGAGCGCGAGCAACGCGGCGACGAGGCCGTCGCGCGGATCGAACAGCAGCGCGTGGAGCGCCCGCTGGGTGCGCGACCCGTGCGTCGCGGCGTATTCCGACAGCGGGAGCTGGAAGAAGGTGTGGAGCTGCACGCTCTCGCAGCCGCGCCGAGCATATTCGACGATCATGCGGCCCGAGCAAATGTTGCCCGTCCCGCATAGCCCCGGGCGCACGCCTGGGGCCACGGCGTCCAGCACCCGCAGGTTCCGGTCACTCAGGTCCCACCCACCATAGGCCACGCTGCGATCGGCGTCGAACAGGCGGTTGAAGCAGACGAGCATGTCCGCGTCCCGGCACGCGTCGATCATCTCGAGCTGGAATGCATCATCGAAGCAGGCGTTCATGAGCTTGACCGCCACACGCACGGAAATAGGCGACGCGGCCCGGATGCGACCGGGGACTTCACGCAGCCACCGCATGATCTGATCGCGGTCGCCGGCCAACGAGTCGCCCGCGAGCGTCGGCGAGAAGTCCTTCTCGACGAGCAGCGGCGGGGCGTCGTCTCCCCAGGCATCCGCGAGCAGCCGCGTGGTGTAGCGATACTCGCCGTCGCGAAACGGCTCCTCGAGCCGGGGCAGGTGGTACTTCACGGAGGGGACCACGAGCAGGCGTCCCGCCCGCGTGAGATCGCGTCCCGCCCGCACCAGGGCGAGGTAATCCTCCAACGAGCGGTCCCAGCCCCTGCCCTTCCAGGTAACGGTCCACCCGGCCCGGCCGCCCGCGGCGTGACGCCGTTCGACCTGCATCTTCGTTTCGTGGATCGCCCACGCCGCCATCGATTGGCCCCCGGCCTCGTCCTCTGCGATCAGCGTCTTCAGGACCACGAACGCGAGCCCCGCGCGCGCGTCGTCGGCGAGCTGATTCTCGTTCAGGGACAGCTGGCCCGAGCCTTTCCCGATGGGATGCGGGATCGTCGCGCCCAGGTAACGCGCCGTGAGATCGATCCCGTATGTCTCGCGCACGTGGTCCGAGAAGTCCCCGGGGAGTTCCCGCTTGAAGCGCTCGAAATCCCGCTCGAGCTGCGAACCCATTTGCGACGAGGCCAACCCCGGGGTCGTGCTCGGCTGACCCCAGGGCGCTGCCCCGGGGTCAGTGGCCAAACCGCGACAGCCGGAACTGGGGGTCGGCGGCGCGGCCCGTGAGCACCAGCCCCGCAACCAGCTCGCCTAGGGCCGGCCCGTGCTTGAACCCGTGTCCCGATCCGCCCCCGACGAGCCACACGTTGTCCGCGCCCGGATGGCGGTCGACGATGAAGTGCTCGTCGGGGGAGTTCTCGTATTGGCACACTCGCGCCTCGAGCAGCGGGGCGTCTTTCAGCGCCGGAAAGCGGAATGCCAGGTAGTCGCGGGCGCTGCGCAACGCCTCCGGCGACGGCACGCGCTCACCGGCGGTGGGGTCGAACACCGGTCCGCGCGCGTCGTCCGCCACCTTGAACCCACGCCACTCGTTCCCGGGGATCCCGTACATGAAATGATTGGCGTGATCGGCCCACACGGGGAGCGCCTGCTCGGTGAAGCGCACGTCCCCGGGCGGCGTGCCGAAGAAGAACACTTCTTGACGCGTCGCCCGCACGCGATCGCCGATCACCTCCGGAAACAGTTTTCCGAGCCACGGCCCACAGGCGAAGACGTATGCGTCCCCTGCCAGCGTGCTGCCGTCGCTGCAGCGCAGGGCCTCGCCCGGCGCGGGTGGCTCCACCGCGACCTGACGATACTCACCGCCGGCCGCGAGCAATCCCTCGAGTACGGCGGCGCAGGCGCGTCGCGCGGTGAGATAGCCGCCGTCCCGCTCGAAGATCGCCCAGCGCACGCGCGCGCAATTGATCTGCGGGTAGCGCTTCGCGGTCTCAGGCCCGGTCAGCTCCTCGAAGCGACATCCGGCCTCCTTCAGAAGCGGCAGCGCCGCTTTCTCGTACGAGTCGTCGTCCTCGACGAGCCACAGCACGCCGATCGGGTGCAGGAGGCGTTGCTTCCAGCGTCGCTCGTGCTCCTGCCACAAGGCGAGCGCGCGCACCGCCATGTGGGTGTAGACCGCCCGCGGGCCATAGGTGGCGCGGATCACGCGCGTCTCGCCCCCCGAGCTCGCGCGGGCGTTGCCCGGTCCCCAGGCGTCGACCAGGGTCACGCGGGCGCCGCCGCGCCGGAGGTACAACGCTGTCCAGCCGCCGAACGCCCCTGCCCCGACTACCACGACGTGCGGTTTCTGCTTCATGGGAACGAACCCTTTGAGGAGAGGGAGTGCCGCGCTCGCAGCGCACGCCTCGAGAAACGAGCGCCGGGGAATACGGCTCACGGCCGGCTGACGCGCGCGCCGCGGGCTTCCCGAACCGCGCGGCGCACGACGTCGCGCTCGGCCGGTGGGAGGTCCGGCCCCCACGGATCGTCGCACGCGTCCTCCGGAATCACGCCGTCGGCCGCGAGGGCCCACAGCAGGCGGCGCACATACCCCTCCATCGGGGCCGTGAACGTGGCCGCCGCGAACCGGTCGCAGATCCCGGACAACCGCACGAACTGGGCGAAGTCACCGCTATGGAACGCCTCGAGCAACGCAGCCTGCAGGTTCGTCAGGGCCGCCCCCATCCCCACCAGCGCCGCCCGCGCACCCAGCGTGAGCGAATAGCCGAAGAAGCGATCCTCGCCGGTGATCAGCAGCTTCTCCGGGTATTCGCGGATCAGCTCGGCGAGCCGTTGGAACGTCATCACCGAATCGAGGGTCGCGACCTTGATGCCGATCACCCCCGGCAGCTCGAGCATCGCGTGCAGCGTCGGGTTGTCGTAGGCGACCCCGCCCGCCGCCTCGTACAGGTAAAAGGCGACTACCGGCAGCACCTCGCTCAACGCGAGCAGCGCGTCGGCCCCGCCGGCTTTCGCCTCCCGCGCCATCGCGACGCTCTGGGCGCCCGCCACGATCACCTTGCCGGGGAGCGCGGCCCGCCAGGCGGCGAGCACCTCGTGACGCTGCCCGGCGGTCAGGTGCGGGCCCCGTCCCGTGTGCGCCCACACCGCCACGCCCGCGACCGGCTGGCCGGCCATCCAGCGGGCGTAGTCCCGCTGCGCATCCTCGGCGAGCGTGTCGCCGCGAAACGGCACCGGGACCGCAGGGATCAACCCCCATTCCAAAGCGGCGGTCAGGCGGTCGGGCGGTCGGGCGGTCACAGGCCCAGCCCGCGGCGAGCGTTTTCCGACTCGATGGCAGAGCGCTGCTGCGGCGTCAGGTCGAGCAGGTCGAGCTTTGCCACACTGTTCTCCGGGATCCGGAGCGGCTGTCCGGTCCCGAACACGAACCGCTCGACACCCACGGTGTGGAGCAACGTCTCGAGGTGGTCCTCCGGCGGGCCCCAGATCCAGCAGATGTCCCACCAGATGCGGGCGGCTTCCTCAGGAGTAGACCCGAAGTGCACCTCTTCGACGAACGCGCGGTCGGCGTGCGTCACGACGAGGCGGACGGCCGCGTCGCAGCGCACGAGGGCGCGCACCGCCGCCGCCGGAACCTCGGCCGCCCGATCGTTGGGGTGCCGCTGGCGGGCGTCCTCGAGCCGCACGGCAAGGAGCAACGGCAACCGCGCCGCGCCGCAGGCGGCAGCGAGCACGCGCATCTCCGCACCCGCGGGGTCGAGCCCGCAGTAGGTCGGGTCGCACCGCACCGCCGGGGCGCCGCGGTCGCGTGCCTCGCCCAGCACGGCTTCCCATCCCGGCAAGCCTGGGTGCACGGCCGGTACCGGCTGGAAGCGCCGCTCGCGCGCGGTCGCCTCGTACAACCAGGCGTTCCCCTCCGGTGGTGCCTGCCAGAACAGGCTCGGGAGGTGGGTCACCCAGGCCTCATCGATGCCGACTCGCTCCATCGCCCCGAGCACCGCCTGGGGTGACGTACCGGGCACGCGGCGGTACGGGTACGCGCCCAGGAAGACGTTGACGTCGAGCCGCATCAGTCGGACGGGAACGCGCCGCGCGGGAAGATGCGCACCGCGTTCTTCCATTTCACCAGCTCGACCTCGTCCGGGGAGAGGAGGTGGCCGAGGTAGCGTAGCTTGGCCCAGCCCGTGTCCATGGTGATGTCACTCCCCCACAGCAGCCGCTCCACACCGACCGCGGCGAGGCAGCCCTCGAGCATCCCGCCGTCCACGCCGCTTCCGGAGAGATCGACGTAGACGTTCGGCGCGGCACGCAGCGCGGCCAGCGAATGTTGCCAGGCCCCGCCCCCGCCGATGTGCCCGAGGATGAACCGGACCTCGGGGTGGCGGCCCGCGAGGCCGCACAACTCGGCGCCGTCGGACGCCTCCTGTCCCGGCCAGTCGCGCCGCCGGTGCTGCCACACATGGTGCAACACCGGCACGCCGCGCTCGCGCGCGATTTCGCAGATCGGATCGAGCAGCGGATCGGTGGCCCGCCGGCTCGCGGCCAGCTTGATCCCGATCATCCCTGCGTCGAGACACCGCCGGATCTCGCCCCGGGCGTGCGTCGTGTAGTTCGGGTTGACGGTGACGTAGCCGCGGACGCGGTTCGGGTACTGGCGCGCCAGGGCGAGCAGGGCATCGTTTCCGTGCGGCAGGTCCGCGGGGGACGGAAAGTAGGTCGGGGACGTGCCGCCCCAGCTCCCCAGGATGGACGCCACGTGGATGGTGATCCCGATCTTGTCCCCCGCGGCGAGGCGGCTGGCGTTGCGCTCGCGCCAG
>Ga0209474_10005764_pt1 | contig 10514 bp, 12 predicted proteins | sample GraSoiAngelo_145_FD_185902 | JGI IMG/M metagenome (GOLD analysis project Ga0209474, IMG submission 185902) | Grasslands soil microbial communities from the Angelo Coastal Reserve, California, USA - 14_1009_05_20cm (SPAdes) (version 2) | ecosystem: Environmental > Terrestrial > Soil > Grasslands... | reverse complement strand
TGCGGACCCTCGTGGTCGCCCCCATCGCGGGGGCCATCGCAGCTGTCATCGGCTACATGACCCCGAGCGTTTGGCTCGAGTTTCGGATCTCCTCGCGGCGCCACCAGATCCAGCGCTCGCTGGCCGAGGCTACTGACCTGCTGACGCTGGTGGTCGAGTCCGGCATGAGCCTCGACGAGGGCCTGCTCAGCATCACGGAGCGCTTCCACAACGCGCTTGGCGACGAGATCGGCAAGGTGCTGCGCGAGATCAGGCTCGGACGACCGCGAATGGCCGCTCTCGAGAACATGGCCGAGGTCTCAGGCGTGCCAGACCTGCACCACCTGGTCGAGTCCATCGTGCAGTCGGACCAGATGGGCGTTCCGATCGCGCGCCTGCTCAGGGTTCAGGCGACCGAGATGCGGCGCCGGCAGCGGCAGACGGCCCAGGAGCGGGCTGCGCAGGCTTCGTCGCGCATGGTCTTCCCGATGGTCGGCTGCATCTTCCCAGTGCTGTGGATCGTCCTGCTGGGCCCGGCCATCATCCAGATCCTCAAGTCGATCCACTAATTTGAGTACGCGGACTAACGCGCGCAGCCCGCAGACCTCATTCGGCGACATCGACAAGCCCCTCTACACGATCAGCGTCGCCGCCGAGATTCTCGAGACGCACCCACGCACGCTGATGCTGTACGAGGACGCGCAGCTGCTCGAGCCGCACCGCACTGCAACCAACCGCCGCCGCTACTCGCCCAGGGACATCGTGAAGGTCCAGGTCATCCAGAACCTGACGCGCGAGAAGGGCGTGACGCTCGCGGGGGTCAGGCACATCCTCAGTCTGTTCGAGGTGATGAAGCGACACAGGGTAGAGCCGCCTGCCGAGCTGCGAGAGGTCTTCGACCGCTACGCCCAGATCATCTGAGCCAAACGTTCGAATGCGCACAATCGCGCACAAAAACCGAGTAATAGGCTCCCTTTGCGCGCAAAACTTGAGCCGCGAGTAGCCCTAGCTGGCTTTTCTTCGCCGCTTTGCGGCGGGAGCCCATAGGCTCTCGAGGTCGTAGTAGCTCCGCTCGCCTGGCAGGAAGACGTGCGCCAGCACCGAGTCGAAATCAAGCAGAACCCACCCGGCGTCGTCGTAGCCGTCGACACCTAGAGGCCTGAGCTCCTTCTCTTTCGCGGCGTCTACCATCCCATCCGCGATGGCGCGCACCTGGCGGTCGGTCTCGCCTTCGCAGATGACGAAGTAGTCGGCGAGCGAGGTCTTGTCCCGGACGTCGAGGACGACGCAGTCCCAGGCCTTTTTGTCGACCGCCGCTGCACGGAGCAGGCGCGCCAGCTGCAGAGGGGTCGGACCCTTAGGACGGGCTCTAGCCAACGGCCTGATTATCCCCGTAAAGCCTGTGGCGAGCGATGTATCGCTCGACCGCCGGCGGCACCCATTCGGCGATCGATTGACCGCCCGCAACCGCGCGCCTGATCTCGCTGGCTGATACGGCGGGAGTCGGCCGAGCACAAAGGATCGCCCGTCGCTGATCGATGCCGGCAGCGGAGAGCTCAACCTCGGTTGGAACGGGGCGGCCGGGTCGCGAGACCACGATGACCACGGCCAGCGCCAGCACGTCGGTTGGTTCGTGCCACGTCCGAAACTGCGAGGCAGCGTCCCAGCCCAGGACCAGAAAGAGCTCTGCATGTGGATTGGCACCGCGAAGCGCGAGCAACGTGTCGAGCGTGTACGACGGTCCCTCGCGCACCAGCTCGATATCGGAGATGGCAAAGCGGGGCTCGTCCGCGGTCGCGAGCCTGCACATCTCCAGGCGCTGAGCGTCGGAGGCGACTGCTCGCGGTCTGTGCGGCGGATTCCCGGTGGGCACGAAGACGACCTCGTCCAGGTCGGCGCATTCGATCGCCGCCTCGGCGGCACCCAGATGCCCGAGGTGGATCGGATCGAAAGTCCCACCAAGCACTCCCATCTTCACGGTTGGTATTCGAACTCCGCCGTTCCGATGCGGACTGTATCCCCAGGCTGGACCCCGGCCTTCTCGAGCGCCGCGCTGACGCCCATCCTGTCGAGCTCGACCTGAAACCGCTGCAGAGCTCCGTCCGACTCGAGGTTGGTGCGTTCGACCAAACGCTCGACTCGCTGTCCACGGACTCCGAAACCCCACGGGAAACGCTCCACCGCCAGGGCCGTCTGCACCTCAGGCAACCTCACCGCGGCAGCGGGCTCACGGCGCTTGGGCTCGGGAGCGCCGGCGAGCGCCCCGGCCATCTCCCGCTTGAGCTCCTCGAGGCCCTTACCTGTGAGCGCAGACACGAAGCGAACCCCGGCGCGCCGCGTGCGCGTGCGCAGCTTTTGCGCCGGCTCGAGGTCGACCTTGTTGAGAGCGACCAGCGATGGGCGGCGGGCAAGCTCGGCCGAGAAAGTCTCGACCTCAGCCCGCACTGCGGCCAGGTCAGACCACGGGTCAGGCGCGGCACCGTCGATGACATACACCAGTACCCTCGTGCGCTCGACGTGACGCAAGAACCGAAGTCCGAGTCCCGCTCCTCGCGACGCACCCTCGACCAGGCCGGGAATGTCCGCCAGCACTATCGCCCGCTCTCCCACCTCCATCACCCCGAGCTCCGGGTCAAGCGTGGTGAACGGATACGCGGCCACCTTTGGCTTCGCCGCCGTGAGCGCACGAAGAAGCGACGACTTGCCTGCGTTGGGCGGTCCGACAAGCCCGATGTCGGCGATGAGCTTCAGGTCGAGCACCACCGTCCGCTCCTCCCCCTTGCCCCCTGGTTCCGCATAATCCGGCGCGCGGCGGGTGGAGCTCTTGAAGCGCACGTTGCCACGGCCGCCCACGCCACCGCGCACGACCTCGTCTGAGGCGCCTGGTTGGGCAAGGTCGGCGATGACGGCGCCGGCGTCGTCCAGCACCAGCGTGCCAACCGGCACCTCGAGCACGAGATCCACGCCCCTCTTGCCTGTCCGGCGCCGCGCCGCGCCGTCGCCACCGGGCTGTGCGCTCCAGCGTGACTTGCGCACGAATCCCGAAAGGTCGGTCACCTCCGGGCTGGCCTTCAGCACAATCGAGCCGCCGCGCCCACCGTCACCACCATCGGGACCGCCGCGGGGCACGAATGGCTCGTGTCGGAAGGTGGCCGAGCCCTTTCCACCGTGGCCGGCGCGCAGGATCACGCGCGCCGAATCGATGAACCGCCGCTGACTAGCTTTGGCCGTTCTGCTCGACGCTGACTCGGCGCCGGTCCTTGCCCACCCGCTCGTAACGCACGTTGCCTGCGACCAGCGCGAAAAGCGTGTGGTCGCGGCCCAGCCCGACGCCAACGCCCGGCGCGATCCTGGTGCCACGCTGCCGGACCAGGATCGCCCCGGCGCCGACAGCCTGCCCGGCGTAAATCTTCACGCCCAGCATCTGCGGATTGGAGTCGCGTCCGTTGCGAGAGGAGCCGCCACCTTTCTTGTGTGCCATCTAGTTACTTGTCGTCCTTCGTTTTCGTGGCGCGTGGCTTGCGTGCTCCGCGCTTGGGTTTCGCCTCGGCCTCTGCTTTCGGCTCTGCCTCTTCGGCTTCCTTCTTATCGTCCTTCGCCGCGGACTTGCGCTTGCCGCCGAAGGGCAGGATCTCGATGGCAGTCAGATCAGCCCGCGCGCCTCGGTGCACGCGCACGCGCTTCTTCGACTTGTAGCGGAGAACGTCGATCCTGTGTCCGCGCGTGTGCGCAATGACCGTCGCCGAGATCTCGAGGCCGTCGATCGACGGCGCTCCCACCTGCACGTCGTCGCCGTCGTGGAGCAGCAGGACGCGGTTCATCTTCACCTCCGAGCCCGGCTCGGCCGAGAGGCGATCGACCAGGACCTTGTCGCCGGGGGCGACACGGTATTGCTTTCCGCCGCTGACGACGACAGCCGACAGCGAACCGTCTGGCTTGGGCACGGCGAAAGATTCTACCAAGTAGGGGCGATTCGGACTCGACGCTCGAGCTCTGGCTCCCACTGCATCACCGGGTCGGGTGCCTGGTGCACCACCCTCCGGCGGCGCAGGACCACCGACTGGACGAGTCCCAGCGCGGCCAGGGTGGTGATGGTCGCCGACCCTCCATACGAGATCAGCGGCAGCGGGATGCCGGCGATGGGCAGCAGGCCGATGTTCATGCCTACGTTCTCCACCACCTGCACCAGCACCATCACGAACACGCCGGCTGCGATCAGCTCCCCAAACCGATCGGGCGCGACAGCGGCTGCTTTCAGCAGCCGGATCAACAGCGCCCCGAAGATGGCCAGGAGCAGCAGGCTCCCGAGCAACCCGAACTGCTCGGCGAAGATCGCGAAAACGAAGTCGGTCGCCCTCTCGGGCACGAATCCCAGCTGGCCCTGGAGGCCGTGCAGCCAGCCTTGCCCGAAAAAGCCCCCTGCACCGACCGCGATCCTGGCCTGAAGCAGGTTGTAGCCGGCGCCGAGCGGATCGCTGTAGGGGTTGAGGAAGATCTCGAGCCGCCTGCGCTGATAACCGTGCAGCACAAATGGAATCAGGGGGATGGCGACGATAGCTGCGATCGCGAGGGAGGCGAGCTGTCCGGGTCGAGCCTTCCCCGCGAAGAGCATCCCCAGCAGAACGGCCACGAACACGATGGTGGTGCCGAGGTCAGGCTGGGTCAGGATCAGCGCGGCAGGAGCCACCGCCAGCACCAGCACCAGCCCAAATGTCCGCCACGACAGTCGCGACGGGCGGCCAAGCAGCCCGGCGAGCACCAGCACGAACAAGAGCTTTGAAAGCTCCGAGGGCTCGAGAGGAAAGCCCGCCACTGAAAGCCATCTGCGCGCGCCCAGTGCCGCGTGCCCGACGAGATGCACCGCGACCAGAAGCAGAAGCATCGCTGCGTAGATTCCTGGCACCAGCCCCTGCAGCCGCCGATAGTCGAAGCAAGCCGCGGCCACATAGGCTCCGATTCCGAGCCCGACCCATATCGCCTGCCGGCCCCAGTCGGCGTTTGCGGAGTAGACGGTCATGAGGCCCAGGACGGCGAGTGCCGCCGCCAGGATGGGCTGGGTCCGCTCGGCACGCCGCCACCACGCACGCGCCGCGATCACGGCAAGATCGCCGGTTCGATGGCAGATCGGTGGCCGCGGAAATACCTCATGATGTCGACCCCGATCGGCGCCGCCTCGACCTCCGAGAGCTCACCGCGCTCGACGAAGATCGACATCGCGACGTACGGCTGCGCAAATGGAGCGAAGAACACGAACCAGGCGTGCGTCGGTAGATCGAGCCCACTGCCTCCCCACTGCGCGGTGCCCGTCTTGCCGCCGCCATCGGCGGGGACCCCGGCGTGCACAAACCAGTAGTTCATGTGGTACGGCCAGTTGATCTCCTCCCGCATCCCTTCGCGCACCACCGCCAGGTTGCCTGGCGAGACCGGCACTGTGTTGATGACCTGCGTCTTCTGTGTGAAGGTCACATGCCCAGCAGCGTTCCGGATCATGTGGACGAGCGTTGGCTGCAGCACCTTGCCACCGTTCGCGATGGCGGCGACGTAGACGGCCTGGTTGAGCGGAGTCGTCAGCAGAGCCGACTGTCCGATCCCGAATGTGACGGTATCGCCGAGGGTCCACCGGCAGAGGTCGGAGTTGAGGTCCGGCACTCCGCACGAAAGCTGCTTCCAGATGCGATCAGGCACCAGGCCCGGCTGCACGCCGGGCATCTCGATCTGCTTGGCGGTCCCAAATCCGTAGGCGCGTGCGTAGCGGGCGAGGGTGACGTCGCCGACACGCGCGGCGACCTGATAGAAGAACGTGTCGCACGAGACGGCCAGCGCTTTGGCCACGTTCATGTAGCCCAGGCTGTAGCTGGCCCAGTTGTGATAGACCCAGCCTCCGTAGCTCAGGTAGCTTGGGCAGCTCAGCAGCGTGTCGGGCCTTATCAAGCCCTCCTGAAGGCCCGCGGTCGCGGTGACCATCTTGAACGTGGATCCCGGCGCGTACTGGCCAGCGATCGCGCGGTTGAGAAGCGGTCGGTTCGGATCCGTCGTCAGCCTGGCGTAGTCGGCGCGCGAGATGCCGTGCGTGAAAAGGTTGGTGTCGTAGCCCGGGATGCTGACCATGGCCAGCACCTCACCACTGCGCGGGTCGACCACCACCGAGGCGCCTGCTGTCTTGTGATCGCGTCTCAAGCCCGCCGCCAGCGCCGCTGCAGTGGCGAGCTCGAGCTTGAGGTCGAGGCTCAGATAGACGGAGCTGCCGGGAATCGGGGAATGCGTGGCCAGGGTGCGCACAACCTGCCCCCGGGCGTCGACCACGACGTCGGCCCAGCCGTCGACACCTCGGAGCCGTGACTCGAGGCCTGCTTCGACGCCGACCTTGCCCACCAGCTCGTCGGGCTGGTAACCGAGCTTCCTGAGCGATTTGATCTCGACCTCGTCGATCGGTCCGACGTAACCGATGACGTGGCCGAGGACCATTGAATTCATGTAAGTGCGCACCGCATGGCGCCTGATGGTCACGCCAGGGAGCCCCGGCAAGCGCTCGTTGATGGCAAGCTGCTGCGCCTCGGTGAGATTCGGGCCCAGCCGAAGGCTGCCGTAAGAGTCAGCGTTCTGGATCGAGACGACGAGCTCGTCCTCGGGGATGCCTGACAGTCGCGCCAGCTCCGTCAGTTCGGCGATGCGCGCCGGGGTCGTGAGAGCGAGCGCCGCCGGGATGACCTCGAGGTTCCACGCCGGAGCGTTCTGGACCAGCGCGACGCCGTGCCGGTCGTAGATGATCCCGCGCTCGGCTTCGAGCACCACCCGATGCACTGAGTTCAACCGAGCGAGCGCTGCCAGGCTGGATCCCTCCGAGACCTGGAGCTCGGCAAGCTTGACCGCCAGCACGCTCAGCGATACCACTGCGAGCAGACCCAGCGCGACCAGCTGAAAGGACCAGCGCTGGCGCGCACTGCTTCCACCGAGGACGAGCCACCGGCCGCGCTCGATCACGCCGGCTGCCTTCGCAGCGGGACCGCGCGCCCAAGCACCAACAGCAGCGGCAGCATAAGGGCGGCGTTGTAGATCGACGCAGCGAAGGTCAGCTGGAACGCTAGACCGAGAGGCGGCACAGGCAGGCCGAGAGTGTCGTCGGAGCCGATCAGTATCAGCGAGTACAGAACAGTGCTGGCCGCGGTGGCCAGAACTGGCTGAGAAAGGCTCCCCTTATCCACGTTGCGCGTCCAGAAACCGCTGACGTAGGCGCCTGCGAGCAGCGCCAGCGCGTGAGGACCAATTGGGCCGGGGCCGGTCAGGTCCAGGAGCACGCCCCCCCAGCACGCCCAAAACATTCCGGCGCGCGCGCCATTGCGCCAGGTGATCACGACCATCATCAGCAGGACGAGGTTGGGATACGCACCCCAGATGGCGAGGCCCGGCGCCCAGGTCACCTGTAGGAGGGCTGCGGCGAGGAAAGCTGCGAACCCGAGCAGCCGCATCATGAGGGCGTGAAGTCCGTGATCACGAGCACGACGCTCAGGCTTGTGGTGTCGTTCACCCAGGCAAGGACGGCCTCGTCGACTGTGGCCGCGTCATTGTGGTTCACCGCGGCCACCTGGGCGACCACGAGCCCGCGCGGGTAGCCGCCACCGACACCGTTGGTGATCACCCACTCGCCGACGGCAGGCGCGATCCCAAATCTCGGGTCGATCTGCATCTCCAGCGACCCCGGACCGCCGATGACCGTGCCTTGAAGGCCTGACTTCGACAGGAACGCGCTGACGCGGCTCTGCGGATCGGCGAGCGTCTGCACAATCGAGACGTGCGGGCCGGCCTCGCGCACACGACCAACCAGGCCGGCGCCGCTCGCGACCACCATGCCCGGCCGGACACCGTCCGCGGTTCCGCGGTCGATCGCCACCGTGAGGCTGAAGCTGTCGGGCCCGCGGCCTACGACCGCTGCCGCGACCATCGTGTGGCCGTACGAACGCTGAAAGTCGAGCGCCTGCCTCAACGCCTGGTTGTCGAGCCCGGCTGCGCTCAGCTCAGCGATCTGTTTGCGCAGCGAGGCGTTCTCGTCCTGGAGATGCTGGTTCTGGGTGCGCAGACTCGAGATGTCACCCAGCACGCTGGTCCAGGCGCCAACGCGAGCGGCCACAGCCATCATCCCTGCCTCCATCGGCTCGATGGCGCCCTTGGCGTAGCCGCGAGCACCGGCGGCCCACGGTTGCTGCGTCACCATCGACAGGAGCAGCATCGCCGCGCATAGGACCAGAAAGAGGCCCGTGTGGCGGGATTGCGTCCGCCTTTCCATATCGACCTAATAGCGGAGCGCGCGCACGCGCCGCGTGCGCAACAGCACGCGGTTGAGCGTGTCGATCTCCTCGAGCACGATGCCGGTCCCGCGCACGACACAGGTGAGCGGGTCGGAGGCGATGCGCACAGGCATCAGGGTCTCGTGCGCAAATAGCTGATCGAGCCCGGAGAGCAGGGCTCCGCCCCCGCAGACGACGATGCCACGATGCATCACGTCCTCGAGCAGCTCCGATGGCGTGGCATCGAGCGTCGAGCGAACAGCACGCATGATGTCGATGAGCACACCGGACAGAGCCTCACGGACATGCGCCGTGGACATCTCTACGGTTTTTGGCAGCCCGGTGATGAGGTCCCGCCCTCGCACCACGAACGACCTCTCGTCGACCAGGGGAAAGGCGGAGCCCATTGCGATCTTGATGTCCTCTGCCGTCCGCTCACCAATCAGGAGTCCCATCGTGCGGCGCACGTACTGCACGATCGCGTCGTCCATCTCATCCCCGCCTACACGCGCCGATGTCGCAGCGACCACTCCACCCAGCGATATGACCGCGACCTCTGTAGTTCCTCCCCCGATGTCGACGATCATCGACCCAGCTGCATCCTGGATCGGAAGACCCGCGCCGATCGCGGCCGCCATCGGCTCCTCGATGAGATGCGCCTCGCGGGCGCCCGCCATCGTGGCCGCATCAGTCACAGCACGCTTCTCGACCTCTGTGACCCCGGATGGGATGCCGATCACCACCCGCGGATGGCTCACATGCCAGGCGCGATTGTGAGCCTTGGCGATGAAGTGCTTGATCATCTGCTCGGTGTGCTCGAAGTCGGCGATCACGCCGTCCCGCATCGGGCGCATGGCCACGATGTCCGCCGGAGTCCGCCCCAACATGCGCCTGGCCTCGGTGCCGACGCTCAGGACCTGGCCGGTGCGCTTGCTCACAGCGACGACGGACGGCTCATTGAGGACGATGCCGCGGCCGCGCACGTGTATGAGCGTGTTCGCAGTGCCGAGGTCGATGCCGACGTCGGCTGACCACATCCCCAGGACGGACGTGAGCAGGTTCAAGGCGCGTGGAGGGCGTGTGCCAATACCGCTGGGTGGTGCGGATCATACACCGAGTGGTGGTGAAAGTCTCAGGCTGCCACTACATATTGGGTGAGTGCCCTCGGCATCCGTAGCCAGAGGCAGTGCCGCCACCCGCGATTTCTCAGCGGTCCAGGATGACTGTCCCCGCGATGAGCATCAGCACCAGCAGCGCATACGGCGGAACGGCCCGGCTGTAAAGGCCGCGCGCCCGGTCGGCTCCTCGCCTGGCGAGCAGGCTGCCCCCCAGCATGCAACCCGCGGCGACAGCGATCGTGATGCCGAAGAATCGAAGCACACCGATCGCGTCATCAGGTGCCGGCGGGAAGAACAGGGTCGTGAAAAGCGCGCAGTACGGAAACCACACGAGAGCGCGCGTCGCGTTGAAGCGCGGGCGGGCGCGGCGGTCTGCGGGCGCTGCCACCGGCCACAGGCGAAGCAGCGCGGGCAGGCAAAGGAGATAGAGGAAGCCGCAAGCGATCTTCACTGGCAGCAGCGCCGGCACGAGCACGTTGCCGAGGACCTGGGGTCGCAGGCTCTGAGGTTCCACCGCCGGCCCCAGCACCGCGAGCAGCCAGCAGGATTGGATCACGACCAGAAGGCCCGGCTGGGCGACGAGCGCAGGCTCGAGGGCGAGCTCTGACCACGCGGTGAAGCCGATGGCGGCCGCGGCAATGATCAGGTTCCTTTCCGGCAACGGCATCGCGTTGAAAGGCGCCGATACCTGAACGGCGGCAAGGATCGCAAGCACAGCCACCACGACCTGCACCGACGGGGGTCTTTGCAGCCGCACATTTGGCAGCACAGTCCCGCGACGGATCACCGCGGTCCAGGCGATCTCGATGGGAATCCCGAACGCGATCACAGCCAGGAAGCCCGGGTATGCGACCAGCGCGATCGCGTGCACAGCTATCGCCTGCAGGAGCTGTGTCACTGGCCCGCCAGCAGAAGCAGCGGCTGTGGAAAGATGCCGAGCGCAACATTCACCGCCAGCACCAGCACGATGCCGACCAGCTGAGGGCCCTTTGGCCTACCCAGGCTCCGGCCCAGACGCAGCGAGGAGGGGACCCACAGCAGCAGCGACGTGGCGATCACCAGCGCCAGCGGCCAGTAGAGCGCGGTGGCGCTGTGCAGCAGCAGGATCCGGGCGCCAAAGCCAAGGAAGGGAGCA
>Ga0209474_10005762_pt1 | contig 10514 bp, 5 predicted proteins | sample GraSoiAngelo_145_FD_185902 | JGI IMG/M metagenome (GOLD analysis project Ga0209474, IMG submission 185902) | Grasslands soil microbial communities from the Angelo Coastal Reserve, California, USA - 14_1009_05_20cm (SPAdes) (version 2) | ecosystem: Environmental > Terrestrial > Soil > Grasslands ... | reverse complement strand
AAGTACGCCGCCAGCCGCTCCTCGATCCGGTCGACCGGCGCGATCTCGAACAGGTGGTCCCACAACACGTCCACGTTGTCGACGGCGAAGACCCGGCACAGCCGGTCGACCACGTCGGCGTAGCGCCGTTCCGCGTCGGCGTACCGGTTGGACCGGTCGGCGAACGCCGGATGCCAGGCGGGCAGGTCGATGAAGCGCACCTGCGCGCCGCAGCGCCGGCCCTCGGTCAGCGCCACCCACTCCGGCGAGTACCCGCAGAACGGGGTCCACGACGCGTGGGCGCGCTCGCCGTCGCGGTACGAGGTGAACACCGCCACCGGCAGCTCGTGCCCGAGCAGCAGCTCGTCGAGCCGGTCGTTGACGTCGGCCGGCCCCTCCACGAGCACGTACGCCGGCCGCTGCGCGGCGATCACCGAAGCGACCAGCCGCGCGCAGGCCGGGCTGTGATGGCGTACCCCGAGGAACGTCGCGGCCATCGGGCTCAGCCGGGCAGCAGGTGCCGCGCGTCGTGGAACGCCTTCCAGTGCGCGCCTTTGCGCCAGGTCACCTGCTGCTCCAGGTACCGCCGCAACCGGGCCAGGTCGTCACCGCTGTCCTTGGCCGCGGTGCCGGCGAGGCAGGCCACGATGTCGGCCGGGCTGCCCGCGTCGCGGCGCAGGAACCAGCCGCGCAGGCCGACCGCGTGCGCCACCGAGACCGCCTCCGCGGTGCTCATCACCGAGGACAGCCGGTCCATCGGGTCGCCCCGCTCGGTGAGCCCGGTGCGCAGCTCCCGGAACGTGGTGACGAGCACCTCCAGCACGTCGCGCCGCGGCGGTACCGTCACCCCGGAGCGCTCCAGCAGCGCCCGCGCCTCCGCCTCGACCAGGTTCAGCTCGGTGCCGAAGTCGGCGATCGGGAACACCGTCTCGAAGTTGAACCGGCGCTTCAGTGCGGCGCTCATCTCGTTGACACCGCGGTCGCGGGTGTTGGCCGTGGCGATGACGTTGAAGCCGTCCCGCGCGAAGACCATGCCGTCCGCCCCGGTCAGCTCGGGGATCGCCAGTACCCGGTCGGACAGCAGGGACAGCAGGCTGTCCTGCACCTCCAGCGGGCACCGGGTGATCTCCTCGAACCGGACCGTCTTGCCGGCCGCCATCCCGCGCAGCATCGGCGCCGGTACCAGCGACCGGGTCGACGGGCCCTCGGCGACCAGCAGCGCGTAGTTCCACGAGTACTTGATCTGGTCTTCGGTGGTCGCCGCGCCGCCCTGGATGGTCAGCGTGGAGTCGCCGCTGACCGCCGCGGCGAGCAGTTCGGACAGCAGCGACTTGGCGGTACCGGGTTCGCCGACCAGCATCAGGCCACGGCTGGTGGCCAGGGTGACCAGTGCCCGGTCGATCAGCGACGGGTCGCCGACGAACTTGCGGGAGCTGCCGGCCGCCTCGTCGCCGACGATGAACCGGCGGGCCGCGTCCAGGCTCAGCGCCCAGCCGGGCGGCCGGTCGCCGCGGTCCGCGTCGCGCAGCCGGGCCAGCTCGTCGGCGTAGCGCAGCTCGGCCGGCGGGCGCTGGATGTCGTCGCCGGCCATCAGGACACCACCGATGCGATGTCGCGGACCAGCTCGGACGCGAGGACCGGGTCCAGCTCGCCCAGGGGTACCAGGCCCTTGCTGCGCCAGTCGCCGGCCGGCTGGTTGTTGACCCAGACCCCTTCGATGCGCTGCTCCGGCCACTCGGTCGCCATCCCGGCCGGGATGCCCGGCTCGATGCTCAGCACGGCCGCCCGGTTACCGGGCAGCGGCCGCTCCAGCCAGCCCTGTACCCCGCCGTCCTGCGCCTCGCCGCGCCGCCAGCCGCGCCGGTCCAGCCCCAGTACCTTCACCGTCAGCGCGGTGCGGTTGGTGAACCGCAGCAGCTCCGTCGCCGCCCGCTCCTCATCGGTCAGCGGGTAGGTCTCCCGGCCCAGCTGCGCGAACGGTTGCAGGATCTCGTAGTCGGCGAACACCTCGGACCAGGCCGGTACCGCCTCGCCGAGGTGCAGCGGGTGGGCGATGCCGACGGTGGCGGTGTCGTCGAGGGCCAGCGCGTCGTCGTCGACGTTCGCGAGGCTGCGGTCCTCGGCGACCCGGAACGCGGTGACCAGCTTGTCGCCGTCGTAGCTGGCCCAGACCAGGCGGCGCACGATGTGCCACAGCAGCGGGTGCCCGACGAACAGCTCGCGGAACTGCGCTACCGGCCAGCGCCGCTGCAGGACCATCGCCTCCTCCAGGCGGCGGATCTGGTCGGTGGCGATGGTGCGCACGTCCTTCTTCAGCGCGGCGAACCGCTGGTACGCGCCGCCGGCCAGCTCCGCGTCGTCGCGCGCGCCGGGCTTGGGCAGGTCCTTTCGACGGGTACCGTCGGCGTCGGCCACATACGGCTTGAGCTGCTCGTCGAAGCCGACCACGAACCGGCGCGGCCCGTAGTCGAGGGTGAGGCTGCCGTCGGCGTCCAGCCCGAGGTCGGGTACCAGCCGGTCGGCCAGCTCGTCGCTGGTGAGTCCCAGTTCCTCGGCGACCTCGGCCATCTTGTCCCGGGCCCGCTGCTTCAGCGCGGCGAACTTCACCTTCTGCGCGATGCCGTGCAGGTGCATGAGCGCCACGTCGGTACCGATCCCGGCGAGCACGTCGAGCCCGGCCACGGCACGGGCATGCCCGCCCTCGCCGGGCCAGGCGCGGATCAGCGGAGCCAGCCGCCGTACCGTCGCGTCGTCGCCGATCCAGCCGAGCGCGGACAGTGCCCACCCGTCCCGGGCCGGACTGCCGACGGCGCGCCAGCACTCGAACAGCTCCCAGGCGAACCCGGCCAGCGACGCCGGGTCGCACGCGTCCCGTACCACGGCCACGCCCGCGTACACCTCGCCGGGCCGCGACATCGCGAGCATGGTGACCAGGTGGCCGACCATGCGGACGGGCACCGCGTGCCGGCGGTCGCGCAGCAGCACCTGCGGCAGCAGCGCCGCGTCGAACCACGCGGGCAGCGCGGGGATCCGGGCCGGCAGCACGTCCAGCGGGTCGGTCCGCAGCAGCGCCTCGATCCCGGCGGCCGCCGCCGGGCCGTAGCCGCGCGCCGCCGCCAGTACCCCCGACTCGTGGCCGGCACCGGCGACCACCCGCAGCGCGGCCTCGGCCGCCCGCCGCGCCGGCCCCGGTTTGCCCAGCGCGGCCGGGACGAGCGCCCGGCCCGCGGCCGCGGGATGCCGGGCCAGCCAGGCCTGCGCGACCGGGCGGGCCGACTTCGTCCGGGCGAGCCAGTCGGCCATCGCCTCGGCGACCGCCGGGCCGGTGTAGGGCAGCAGGAGGTCGGCGTGCGCCGGGTTGGCCTTGACGAAATGCAGCACGGCGGGCAGCGCGGCGAGCCCGTGCCGGGCAACGATGACCTTCATCCAGCTCTCCAGGCACCAGGCGTCCGCCGGGCGCCACCCGGCCAGCAGCGGGCCGGCCACCTCGTCCGGGGCGGTCGCGACGACCCACGCCTCCTGGAACCGCGGCAGCCGGCGGGTGCGGAACGACTCGCCGATCTCCAGCCAGGTCCGCTCGCCCTTCCAGTCGGCGTAGTTCCAGGGCGGCGGGCTCGCCCACGCCTCCCGCTCGCCGGGTTGCCAGTCGATCGCCGGCCGGTCCGCGCTGGCGAGGCCGTCCAGCCGGGCCTGCCCGGCCGCGGTCCGCCTGACGGTCCACGGTGGTTCGGCGAGCACCGGGGGTACCGTGTCAGCCGGCGCCTCGGGTACCGCGTCGGCGGTGTCGGCGGCCGCCTCGACCCGTTGCCGTACCGCATCGGACAGCTGCGGTGACGCGGCCCGCACCACGTCCGGGTTGGCCCGCACGTGGGCGCGCAGCAGCGCGGCACCCGCCGGACCGGCGGCGGCGAGCAGGCGCAGCGCGCGCACCGGGTACCGGCGCATCGCGTCGAGCAGCGCCGGCTGCACGTACTTGCGGTCGGCCCGGTCCAGCAGCAGCTGGAACGCCTCGTCGGTGGGCAGGGTGGCGAGGACGGCGAGCACCCGCTTGAGCGCGTCGGCCGAACCGTGCCCGTCGTCGAACCAGCGGGCGAGGAACGGTGCGGCGGCCGGACCGACGGCGGCGGTCATGGTCAGGATCGGGCCGGCCGAGTAGATCACCGACCAGGTGATCAGCTGCCCGTTGATGAGGTCGAGCTGCGCCACCGTGCCGACCGAGTGGAGCAGGGTGGTGGCCAGCGGGCCGATCCTGCCGCCCGTGGCCGCCACCGCCCGGCAGTCCTCGTCGACCCAGCCGGTCTCGGTGGGCAGCAGGAACGCGGTCATGATCCGCTGCCGCAGCAGGTCGTCGCGGTACCCGGCCAGCGCGTCGCGGGCCGCGGCGTACTCCTCGTCGGTGGCGGCCGCGAGGTGCTCCCGTACCCGGTCGGCGAACGGGTGCGCGGCCGTGCCGGAGTGGTCGCCCGCCGGCAGCCGCCGCAGCCGCAGTATCCCGTCCGACCACGGGGTCAGGCCGGCCAGCTCGGCGGCCGTGCCGGCGGCGAACACCACGCCGTACCGGGCGACCCAGCTGTCGGCGACCGACCGCAGGGTGGGCTCCTGCACCAGCCGGTTGAGCCGGACGGCGAGCGTGGCGACCACGGCGGCGCCGAGGGGTACCACCGCCGCGGACTCCGCTTCGCCCAGCGCCGCGGCCAGGTAGGCGAGGCCGGCGGTGGCGAGTTCGGGATCGTCGTCGCTCAGTTCCGCCAGGGTCTTCGAGATGTCCTCCCGCAGCGGCTCCAGCAATTGGCGCTGCTGCGCCGGGGCGTCCGGGTTCAGGACGGGCGGCCGGGACCCGTCGCCGCGGCGCGGTAGCATGCTGCGCCGCCAGCTTCCGGGTACCACGAAGGTGTCCTCGTCGGGGAGCGCGTCCGCGGCGGCGGGCTTGTCGGTTGCGGCGGCCGGGTGGCCGACCTCGGTGTAGCCCCTGCGGACCTTCTCCGCGACCAGCTTGTCGACCTGGGCGGCCGCGGCCGTTGCCGTGTCGAACTGTTTGACCTGTGTCTGGCCGCTCGTGCCGAGCCGGCCGAACCGCACCGTCACGGTGTGTTCGTCCCGATCGACCTGCCAGAATTTCTCGGATCCGCCGCCGACGTACTCGAACGCTCGCACCGGCACACTGTAGTGGCCGCCGTCACGGCCGAGGTGCCCCTCGACGGGTCGCCCGGCTTCGCCGACGACAGTCGCCGCGGACTGGCCGACCAGTCGTATTCGTTCCGTAGCGCGCTGTGATTGTCTGGTCGGCGTGACCGGCAACAATCTACCGGTTGACGCGCTCGGGCCGCGCACCGAGATCGGGTCGGGCGGTCAGGGTACCGTCTACGCCGTACCACGGACGATCAACCGCTCATGGCCGGTGGCCTACAAGGCATACAACACCGCGACCCTGGCCACGCTCGACATCGGCGCGCTGGAGGCGATGGTCGGGTACCTCGACGCGCTGCCGTACGCGGTCGGCCGGGACCTGTGTGACCGGGCCGCGTGGCCGGCGGCGGTGGTCGAGGAACACACCACAGTCACCGGGTTCCTGATGCGCCGCATCGCCGGTGAGTTCAAGCCGCGCATGCGCTGGCCGGCCGGGTACCGGGAGGCACTGGGCCAGGTGCAGTTCCTGCTCAACAACGACCAGTACCTCGCCGCCCGGGAACTGCCGGTGCACGACCGGTTCCGGCTGGAGTTCCTCCGGGACACCGCCGAGACGCTGGAGCTGTTCCACGGGCTGCAGATCGCGGTGGGCGACCTGTCACCCAACAATCTCCTGTTCAGCCTGAGCTCGCGGCCGCGGTGTTTCTTCATCGACTGCGACGCGATGCGGGTGCGCGGCCGGTCGGTGATGACTGCGGTGGAGACTGCCGACTGGCAGGTACCCGCGGGCGAGGAACTGGCCACCGACCACAGTGACGCGTACAAGTTCGGTCTTCTCGCGATCCGGCTCTTCGCCGGCGACCAGAGCGCGCGCGATCCCGACGTGCTGTCCCGGGTGGCACCGGAACTCGCCGCGCTGGCCAGCCGGAGCCTGTCCACCACGCCGGGGCAGCGGCCGAAGCCGGCGGACTGGCTGGCGCCACTCGACGCGGCCATCCCGGCCGCGAGCCTGTCGCTTCCGGGCCAGCCGCCCGGCCACGTCGTGTGGACCGCCGGCGCCGGTACCGGTACCCCGCCACATGGATACGTACCGGTGCCCGGGTACCCGCCGGTGGCGCGGCCGCCGCAGAGCCCGCCGCGGCTGCCGGTGGCGACCCGGCCGCCGGCCCGGCCCGGGTACCGGCGCGGTCAGGTGCGCGCGCTGGTCACCGTGGCGCTGATCGGCCTGGGCGTGTGGATCGCCGGCCCGACGCTGGCGAAGCTGACCAGCACCGGTGGGGCACCGGCGAACCCGGGGGCGCCGGCCGCGGTCGCCACCGCGACCGCCGCCGGTACCGGCACCGCGACCGGCCCGGCTGACGACGGCGCGACGCAGGCCGCCGCGGTCCAGCGGGTACTGGAGGCGTCGCGTACCGACCGGGCGCGCATCGGCGGTGCGGTGTCCCAGGTCGCCGGCTGCGGTGACGTGTCGGGCGGGCTGGCCGCGTTCCAGCAGGCGAGTTCCGGCCGGCAGACCGAGCTCGGCGCGGCCCGCACCCTGGACACCGGGGCGCTGTCCGGTGGCGGGGCGGTCGCGGCCACGCTCGTCGAGGCGTTGCAGCATTCGCTCGCCGCGGACGACGCGTTCGTCCGCTGGGCGCAGGCGGTGCGCGACAGCGGATGCTCCGACGCGAGCCTCAACAACGCCGACCGGCACACCGCCGATGCCGAGTCGCACCAGGCCACCGACGCCAAGCAGCGCTTCATCTCCGCGTGGGCCCCCGACGCGCAGCGGTACGGGTACCCGGTGCCGACCGAGCCGGACATCTGACGCCGCTCAGCAGGACTGGTGGGTACCCGAGCCGCGGACGATCCGGTACTGGTGTGTGCCGGGTTCGCTGAGCGAGTAGGTGACCTGCCAACGGGTACAGGTCTCGTTCTCGCTGCCCTTGGGACCCATTCCCGCCGCCTGGGTGCTGCGGAAGGCCACCCGGGCGGTCACCGCGACCGCGCCGCCGTCACCCGAGCCGAGACTCTCCAGCTGCACGTCCGAGTCGGCGGTCGAGGACATGGCGGTGGCGAAGGACTGGCGCGACCGCGGGTTGCCGGGATTGACGACGCCGCTCGGGTCGTACACCTGCACCGCGGCATCGTAGTTGTGGCTGTTGATGTTCGAGAAGTACGTGTCGAACATGGTCGCCACGTCCGGTGCCCGGTCGTCGCCCGACACCGGGCTGTAGTCCACCACGCCGACCCGGTACGTCGCCGGTGTCGGGCTGGTGTATGTCGGAGTAGTTGTGGTGGTGGTGTATCCGGTGGCGGGTACCGGTTGCGGCGGCTGGGTCAGCGGTCCGCCCGAGGCGGCGCCGTGGCCGTTGAGGTTGTTGGCGATCAGCACGATCGCACCGAGGACGACGCCGGCGACCGCGGTCCGCAGCACCCACCGCCGTCGGGGCGGCGGGGCGGTGACCGGTGCGGTTCCCCAGGCCGGGCCGGGCACCGGTACCGGCTGCGGCGGTGCAGCGTTGGGCGGCGCGGGCGGGTACGGCGGCGGCGCGTTCGGCGGTGGCGCGTTCGGTGGCGGCGCAAGCTGGCTGATCGCCATCTGCCAGCCACCGGCCGCGGCGCGTTGTCCGGGCAGCGCCGTCGCCGCGTGCGGGATGGCCCGGTCAAGGGCGGCCGGCCACTCCTGCGGTAGCGGCCGCACGGCCGGGTTGAGGTGCATGCTGCGCCGCGCCAGGTCGCTCAGTTCGGCGGACAGCGGTCGCAGCACGTCCGGGTCGCGGCTGGACTGGTCGCCGGCGAACAGCCGCACCGCGAGCAGGCCCAGCTTGTAGGCGTCACTGGCCGGGGTCGCCAGTTCCTCGCCCGGGGGTACCTCCCAGTCGGGCGTCTCGACCTGGGGCAGTGCCGAGCGGCCGGCCAGGCGCATCGCGTCGCAGTCGATGAAGAAGCAGGCGGGTCGCGGGGTGAGGCTGAACAACAGGTTCTTCGGTGACAGGTCGCCGACGGCGATGCTGAGCTGATGCAACCGGCTCAGCGTCGCGGCCAGTTCCCGCAGCAGGATCAGGCGCAGCTGGTCGGTGATCGGGATGCCGAGCCGGGCCAGGTAGTCCTCGGGGTTTAGCAGGTACTCCCAGCCGCCCGGCCGGCGCCCGTGCCGCTGGCCGAGCGCGAGGTCGACGTGGAACTCGTCGGGCAGCCGCCGCATGAGGAAGCCGCAGAGCTGTCCCTGGCGGCGTACCACGGCCGCCGGCCACGCCGCCTGGTCGCACAGCCAGCGGGCGGTGTTCGGGTCCATCCGGCCGATGTGCCCGACCATGTCGGCGAGCACCGAGGTGTCCAGCCGGGCGAGTACCTCCGGAAAGTACTCCTTGAAGACGACCGGCCAGGACTGGTTGATCCGGATGCGCGGTGCGTCGTGTACCTTGCCCTGGCCGCCGCGGGCGAGCTCGGTCAGGTTCTCCAGCCGGTCGAAGTCGACCTCCGGGGCAGGGTATTCGTTCACGGCGCAGTCATCTCCCCGGCCGCTGCCAGATGGCGATCAGGGTCCGGTCGTCGTCGAAGGTGTCCCGGGAGAAGTCCAGCAGGTGCGCCAACGCCAGCGGCGGCGGTGGCTGCGCCAGCATCCGCGCGAACAGTTCGCCGACCTTGCCGCTGCCGTCGCCGAGCGGGTCGCCGATCCCGTCGGTACCGACCAGAAGCACCGCCTCGGCCGCAAGCCGCACCTCGACGACGCCGACGGAGGGCGGTACCCGTGGCAGGGCGGACACCGCGGAGGAGAACACCGCGGCACCCGCCTCGATCTTCGCCTTGCCCAGTGCGGTGTAGCGTCCGGCGTGCAGTTGCCATACTCCGGAGTCACCGAGCTGCACGAGCGTCGCGGTGTACCCATCCGGTCCGGGTACCACGGCTCCGACCACGAGTGTCGTGGCCAGCAACCGCTCGGCCGCCGCGGAGTCCGGACCCTCCAGTCCCTGCATCCGCTTGGCGTGCTCGACGAGCTGCCAGGCGACCCCGTTGACCAGCTGTTGCCAGTTGATGCCTTCGGAGCCGCGGTCGAGCTGGTCGAGGGCGGAGTCGACAGCGGCCCGGCAGGCGACGGTGGCACCGATGTGTGAGTGCTCGGCGGCCGACACACCGTCGGCGACGGCGAACACCACCGCCCGGGTGGCGGGATGCGCGGCGACGGCGAGGTCGTCCTGCCGTGGCGTGCCGGCGTAGCGGTGCGCGTACCCGCGTACCGAGGCCGCCCGTACCGTGAAGTGCTCGCTCGACCAACCGTCCACAATGGAGTCCGGGCGGTACGACGAGGTGAGCGGGCGGTACGTGGGGCGCGCCGGCCGCGGCTCGAACTCCACGATCGGCTGGTCCACCACGACCGGCGCCCACGGGTCCTCCGCGTGCCGGCGCGGCCGGACCGGCACGGGCGCCGGCGCAGCCACCGGTGGCGGCGGCACCGGCCGCGGTGACGGCGACGCCTCGGCGGCGGGCGGCTGCCCGTAGGCGTCCGGCGCGAGTGGCGGCCCGGAGTGCTGGTACATCGGCGGTACCGGTACCGCCGCCCGGACCGGTACCGGCCGCTCGGCCCGTGGACTCCCCGCGGGCGAGGCCGGTGGGTTCCCCGGATGGTGAGCCGGCCCGGGCATCGTGGCCCGGTCCCCCGACACGTAGACCGGCCCCGGACCGGGGCGCGGCCCGGATCCCGGCCGGTGCGCCGGCTGCGGCTGCTGCTCGTCCGCCTTGCCGCGCAGGCCGAGCCACGCCAACAGGCCCATGTCACATCACGTCGACCGCGAGGCGGAAGCCGTCCGGCTTCTCGACGACGAGTTCGGGATGGCCGCCGGCCAGTGCCCGGCCGGACGCGACGATGCTCTTCGTCAGCGCGGTGCAGAACTTCGCGATGGCCGAGCCGACGTCCGTGCCGCGGATGGAGACGAACGCGAACTCCTGCTGGGTGGCCACGTCGAGGATGGTCGACGCGTCGGCCGACCCGACACCGCAGGCGATGATGTTCGGTGCGGCCGGCGTCGTGCTGCGGTCGGTGAGCCTGCCGTGCGGCTCACGCCAGCGGGTGCCGTCGGTCGGCAGGCCGTCGCTGAAGAAGAACACGGCCGGCCGGTGCACGGTGTAGTTCTCGCTCTTCAACTGCTGCACGTCGCGCGGGATGCGGGAGATCAGGTCGGTGAACGCGGCACCGTAGTTGGTCCGTCCCCGGGTGGCGAGGGTGGGTAGCTCGTTCTCCCGGCGCAGGTCGGCCAGTTCCATCCGCACGGCCACGTCGTCGGAGAAGCCCAGGATCGAGAACCGTACCTTCGCCGCGGCCATCGGCTCGGCGAGAAGCGCCTCGTGCAGCGACGCCAGGCCGGCGTTCAGCTCGCCGATGTGCGGGGCCATCGAGCCCGACTCGTCGGCGACCATGTAGACCG
>Ga0209474_10005761_pt1 | contig 10515 bp, 11 predicted proteins | sample GraSoiAngelo_145_FD_185902 | JGI IMG/M metagenome (GOLD analysis project Ga0209474, IMG submission 185902) | Grasslands soil microbial communities from the Angelo Coastal Reserve, California, USA - 14_1009_05_20cm (SPAdes) (version 2) | ecosystem: Environmental > Terrestrial > Soil > Grasslands... | reverse complement strand
TCGGGCACAACGCCACGCTGGTTCTCGCGACGCTGGCGGGAGCGCTCGTGAGCGGCGCCGCTCCGGCTGGCTTCCAGGCGGCGCTCGCCGCCACCTCGGTCCTCGGACTCGCGGCGGTCGCCGTCACGTTCGACCGCGCGGCCTATCTCGCCGTCGTCGTCGGGGCGGCGGTGCTCGTCGTTCGCGGCGGCCGCCGCCGGCTCGCGGTGGCGATCGCCGCCGTCGCTTCATTGGCTGTGCTGCACCCGGCGGTCCGGGCACGGCTGGCGACGGCCTTCTCCGCCTCGGCGAATCCCGACCGCGTCTTCATCTGGTCGCGCGCCGTGGAGATCATCCGCGAACATCCGTTCCACGGCGTCGGATTCGCGAACTACCCCCTCGTGCTCGGACCCTATTACGACCGCGTCGATCCGCACTTCTTCATGCGGACTTGGGCGCACAATCTCGAGCTGTCCACCCTGGCGGAGATGGGCCCGCTGGGTCTCGTCGCCCTTTTCTGGCTGCTGATCACCGCAGCCCGCATGACGTTGCGGAGCGCGAGCCCGTTCGCCTTGGGCGCGCTGGCGGCGCTGGCCGCCTGGTTCACCATCGCCCAGGTCCACGACGTGCTCTACGACACCAAGGTCATGTACGCGCTGTGGTTCTCGCTAGCGCTAGCGACGTCGCGAGAACCGCCGCCGGCCAGAGCTGCAGGATGATCCGGTCGACCGAGGTCCGGAACACCCACGTCAGCGGCTGCGGCTGCAGGACGTAGATCGGCGCGTACGCCACCGCGGCCAGAAACAGCGCGGTTCCCACGGCCGTGCCCGGAAGCCGGCGAACCCATACGGCGAGGACCAGCAGCTCGGCGACGAGCCAGAGGGCAAATACCTGGAAAAAGACGATGCGCCGGAGCGACTGCAAGAGCAGCTCACCCCAGCGGCGGACGTCGAGCGCATGCGCGATGAGCGTCGCCGGGGTGGAGAACCGGGCCAGATCGTTGGGCGGCGCATATCGCTTGAAGAAAATCAGCAGCGCGACGGCAGGCAGGGCGCCGGCGGCGAATGCGAACGTCGCGCGCCAGTCGCGGGTGCGGAACAGCAACCCCGCCGCGAGGCAGAGCGCATAGAGGGCGCCCTCGTTCTTGGTCCATGTTCCCAGCCCTGCCGAGAACCCGGCGAGCGCGACGAGTCGCAGCGAGCGGTCCGCGCTCGCGCCGGCGATCATGAGCAGGGCGGCGGCGCAGCTCACGTACACCGAGAGAGGAATGTCGGCTTGCTGGTTGGAAGCGAAGATCGCAAACGTCGGCAAGGTCGCGACGCCGAGCGCGCCGATCACTCCCCAGCGCGCGCCGTGCAAGCGCGCCAGCGCCAGCGAGACGGTGGCGACGGCAAGCACGCCGTATCCCGCGGCGACCAGCTCCGGAATCCACGACGACTCGCGACCTGCGAGCAGGAATCCCTGCGCGACAACACCCGGGACCAGCCAGGGGTAGTCGGGGTGCGCCCAGAAGAGGAGATTGGGGGAGAAGACGGTGCGCAGATCCGGCGCGCGCACGAGGAAGCGGGCGCGCAGGTTCCAGACCATCCACGCATCCCATCCTCCGTCGGGAAACCGCCAGTCGTGCTCGAGGAAGGAGGCCGCGGCGACGACGGAGGCGCAGACGAGGAGCGCCCACAGCCAGCGCGGAGCGGGATCGACGGCGGACGGCGCTGCGCGGGGCTTGCGGCGGCCGAGAAGCAGCAGCGCCGCTCCGGCGCAGCAGAGGATGACGTCCTTGAGGCCGGCGGCAATGCCGCTCATCCGGCCGGCGGCATACGCGGCGGACCAGGCGCCGGCCCCGAGCGCAGCGCCGACGCAGATGCGCAGGGCGCGGTCGGTTCCATCGGCGGGGCGATCGGGAAAGCCGGCCGCGACAAGTCCCGCGCCGCAGAGTCCAATCGCGAGGAGCGCGAGGGCGATCATCGCGGGCGCAGGATCGCCGTCCCAGGGAACGGCTCGGCGACGACGAGCAGCCGCCTCTCGCGGGCAAGCTCGGCCAGGCTCGCGGGATCCGCCAGGTTCGCCAGGACGAAAGGCGCGCGATCGTCGCCATAGCGGAGCACCAGCGGCGCGAGCGCGTACTGCGCCTGCTCGAACAGGCGAGTCCCGGCCGAGGTGGTCTCGACGGTCTCGGGGCCGGTGGCGACCGGCTCGTCGGAGACGTAGCCGATCTCGCCCGCCGGCGGGAGCAGCGCCTTCGCCGGCGCGTAGCGCGGATCGATCCGCTCGCGGCGGAAATCGTGGAGCGGCTCGGAGACGAAATGCAGCCCGGCGGAGCGCAGCATCCCCACCGCCGCGAGCATCGCCACGGCGGCGGTGATGCGCTCGCGGGTCACGGTTTGGCGAGGGTGCGGTCGGGAACCGCTTCCTTGCGATACGGGGGCGGGAAGGCGCCGTACCGCACGATGCAATAGACGGCGCGGAAGGCATCCTTGAGGCCGATCTTCTTTCCCTCTTTGACGGAACGCGGCCGGTAGGAGATGGGACGCTCGACGATCCGCAGGGCGGCGCGGCGGCTGTGATGGGCGAGCAGCGCGGTCACCTCGGGCTCGAACCCGAATCGCTCCTCGCGCAAGGGCAGCACCTTGATCACGTCGGCGCGGATGACCTTGTAGCAGGTCTCCATGTCCGTGAGCCGGAACCCGGTCAAGAGGTTGCTCGCGGCGGTGAGCAGGCGGTTCGCCAGCGTGTGCCAGAAGGGAAATCCCTTCCGCCCGCGCAGGAAGCGCGATCCGTACACGACCTCGGCCTCGCCCTGGCGGATGGGCTCGACCAGCGCCGGCAGCTCCATCGGGTCGTACTCGAGGTCGGCGTCCTGGACCACCACCACGTCGCCGCTCGCCTCGGCGAACCCGCGATGCAGCGCCGCGCCCTTCCCGCGATTCACCGGCTGGTGGAAGATCCGGATGTCGGTGAGACCGCGCGCGCCGGAGAGGACGGTGCGCGGATTCCGCTCCACCTCCTCCAGGACGTGCCGCGTCCCGTCCCGGCTGGCGTCGTTGACGATCACCAGCTCCTTGTCCATCGGCACGGCCGCGACGCGGCGGAGCACGTCGAGGACGTGTCGCTCCTCGTTGTAGACGGGAATGACGATGGACAGTTTCACGCCAAAGGTACGCTCGTCCGGACGCAGGGCGAATGTCAACCTGGTTGATTTTGCCCGATCGATCCGCTATTCACTCGCACCTTTTTCGTCCCGGCGGAAGATCCCGCGCGCTGACGCGCGAGCAATCCGCGGGCCTGGCTGAAAGAAGCACACAATGCGCGAGAACATCCATCCCGCCTATCCGACCGCCAAGGTGCACTGCGCCTGCGGCGCCACCTGGGAAACCCGGTCGACCCACGGCGACCTGCACCTCGATATCTGCAGCAACTGCCACCCGTTTTTCACGGGGAAGCAGAAGCTGATCGACACGCAGGGGCGCATCGACCGGTTCAAGAAGAAGTACGCCAACGCTCCGGCGACGCCACCGAAGAAGAAGGCGGCAGCAAAGAGGGAAGCCGCCGCGGCGAAGAGAGAAGCCGCCGCCAAGCCCAAGAAGAAGAAGGAAGCCGCCAAGGCCTGACGTCGTCAGGATCTGTGCACTCCGTAACGCCAAAACGAAGGGCCGCTGGGCGGGGAACCCTGCGGCCCTTCTCCTTTCACGGGGCCCGAGGGGGGAGATCGGGAACCCCGGAAGAAAACGGCGGCGGCGGTCGGCGCGGGCGAGGGGGGGAATCTCGACCGACGGCGGCCGCCACCGCCCGCCCGATCACTTCTCGCGGGCAGCTACATGATTCAGGCCCTCCTCGTCGCGGAGCACCAGGAGCCGACCCTGGTTCGCGAGCAGGCCGTCCCGCTTCATCTTGTTGATCAGCGTCGACACGAAAGACCGCGACGCGCCCACCAGGTCCGCCAGGTCCTGCTGCGTGATCCCGTGCAGGCAAAGCTCGTTTCCCGGAGCGATGCGCTCGCCGTGCGCCTGCGCCAGCGCGATCAACATCTCGGCGAGGCGGGCGGGCACGTCCTTGCGCGTCAGGCCGAGCACGCGCTGGCGGAGCTGGCGGACGCGCTCGTTGAGCGCGCGGATGACGTCGACCGCGAGCGCCGGACGCGCCTCGAGCAGCGCGCGGAAGTCGCGGCCCTCGATGCTCCACACCTCGCACTTGCCGGAGGAGATGGCCAGCTCCTCCATCAGGGAGCCCTCCGGGCGAAGCACTTCGCCGAAGAGATCTCCCGGTTTCAGGATGGAGAGCACGGAGCGGCTCTTGCCCTTGCCCTGACGCAACAGCCGGACCCTGCCGGAGCGCAGCAGGTAGACCTTGTCGGCCGGCAACCCCGGCCTGTAGATGACGGCCCCATGCCCGAACGTCTCCACCTTGAAGTACCCGCGGAAGTCGACCACGTCGGCGGGCGGCAGGCTGGGGGAGGCGAGAGGCTGGAACTGCGGCTGGTAGCGGGGATCCGTCGTGAGGGGACGCATGCTGTTGCTCCGGGCGAAAGGGTTGTCGCTTGGTTGTCGGAGCACCAGCCATGCCAACCGGTGCACAGTCTCGAAAATGACGTGAAATCAAGACAGTGAACGCTAGTTCACACTCCGGGCGAGGGGGCGATTGAACGGTTCGTTCAGCTTGGAACGTAGAATTGACTGAACGTTTCGTTCAATCGACGCCGCCCGCGATCGCGTACTTCTTGAGCTTTCGTTCCAAGGTCGGCCGGGAGATGCCCAGCATCTGACACGTCTTTCCCTTGTGACCCTTGGTCAGCGCCCAGACGCGCACGATGTGGTCGCGCTCCACCTCGTCGAGCGTGGCGATGCGGTCGTTGGTCGCCGGCGGCGGTTTGGCGCTCTCCGGCCGAACGGTGACGCCGGGATCGACTAGGTGGTCTTCGAGGAGCATGTCGCCCTGCGAAAGGACCGCGGCGCGGGTGAGGACGTTCTCGAGCTCCCGCACGTTCCCCGGCCAGGGCCGCCGCTGCAGCTTCTCGATCACTTCCCTCGGCACGCGACGGAGGTTCTTGTGCAGGCGCTGGTTGATCTTCACCAGCAGGTGCTCGACGAGCGGCGGAACGTCCTCGAGCCGTTCGCGGAGCGGCGGCAGCCGGAGCGTGACCACCTTGAGCCGCTGATACAGGTCCTCGCGGAACCGCCCTGCCCGCACTTCGTCGGCAAGGTCGCGGTTGGTGGCGGCGAGAATGCGGGCGCGGATGGGAATGCGGCGCACGCCGCCCACGCGCTCGACTTCACGCTCCTGCAGGACGCGGAGGAGCTTCGCCTGCAGGTTCTGGGAAAGCTCGCCGATCTCGTCGAGGAAGATGCTCCCGTCCTCGGCCAGCTCGAACTTGCCCGGCTTGGCCTGCACCGCGCCGGTGAAAGCGCCCTTCTCGTGGCCGAACAGCTCCGATTCGAGCAGCGTGTCGACGATGGCCGAGCAGTTGATGCCGATGAACGGCTTCTGCGGCGCCGAGTAGCTGTGGATGACGCGGGCGATCAGCTCCTTGCCCGTGCCGCTCTCTCCCTGGATCAGCACCGTCGCGCGGGAGGACGCCACCCGGCCCACGTCCTTGAAGAGCTGCTGCATCGGCGGAGAAGTCCCGACGATGTCGTCCATGTCGAAGGACCGGCCGCCTTCGACGGAGAGATAGTCGGTCCCCCGGGAGAGGCGGCGGACCTCCAGCGCCCGGTCGAGGGCGACGTCGAAGGCCTGGATGTCGATGGGCTTGTGGATGTAGTCGAACGCCCCGGCCTTCATGGCGAGGATGGTGGTCGCCATGTCGTGATGGGCGGTGATCATCAGCACCGGCGCTTCGGCGGCCCGCTTCTTCAGCTCCGGGATCAGGTCGATGCCCGACGCGTCCGGCAAGCGCATGTCGAGGACGATGGCCGACGGCGTCGCCTCGGTGGCCAAGCGGAAGCCTTCCGCGCCGGTGGAGGCCGACATCACGCCGAAACCGCGCTCCTCGAGGTGCATGGAGAGGAGCTCCCGGATCGACCGGTCGTCATCGACGATCAGGATTCGGTCCATGGGCGCTCAGGCGGAGAACGTCACAGAGATAACATTTCCGCCGCCAGGGCGCTCCTCGATGCGGACGTCGCCACGATGCTCGCGGGCGATCCGCGCCACCACGGCAAGCCCGAGCCCGCTGCCCCGCGCCCGCTGCGGCGTGAAGGGCACGAAGGCTTTCTCCCGGATTTCCGGGGCCAGGGTCCGCCCGGGATCGCGGACCGAAAGTTCCCATCCCTCGCTGAGCTCGCGCGCGGCGATCTCCACGTCGCCGCCTCCGGTCTCCTCGGTCGCGACGGCCGCCTGGCGGCAGAGAATCTTCACTGCCGTCCGCACCCGGACCGGGTCGAGGGCCTTGGGCCCCATGCGGTCGGGAAGCTTGCGGGAGAATGTCACGCCTCGGGAAGACCACTCCGCCTCCACGCCGGCGACGGCCTCCTCGACGGCGGGCCGCGGATCTCCCGGCACCAGCGACAGCGAAGGCGGCCTCGCGTACTCGAGCACTTCGTTGAGGAGGAGCTCGATGTTCAGGACTTCGCGCAGCGCGATGGAAGTCCGGCGCAGATCGTTCTGCGCCAAGGTGCCGTGCCGCTCGAGCGTCTGCAGGGCGATCTTCACCGCGCTCAGCGGATTGCGGATCTCGTGGGCGACCAGCGACGCGAAGCGCGCGAGATCTTCGGCGCGCAGCGCCGCGTCGGCGTGCTGGCGGCCCGCGGTGAGGTCGCGGACGAGCGCCACCGCCCCGCCGTTGACGCCGCGGAGGAGGAGCTGCGCGGCGAAGGGTTGCCCACCGCGGAGCATCGGCCGCTGCTCCGCCGCCGGAACGTTCGCGCACAGGGAAGCGAGGTCCTTTGCCGCGCGCTCTCCGCCGGCGAACAGCGACCCGGCAGGCTGCCCGACGAGCTCCCCGGCCTTCGCGAAGAGGACCTCCTTCGTGTGGCCGGTGGCGAAGACGATGCGCGGGGAAGCACTCTCGTCCCAGGCGACGACGCACGAGTCGGCCGCCGCTCCGACGGTGCGCACCAGTTCCTCGCAGATCTGCTCGAGCTTCTTCACTCGCACGTGATTGATTATCTGCTCCTGTGCGGCTGCCGCCACTTGTGCGCTCGAGCGTCCGATCCCTGACCGATATGCCGGGCAGCTGTTCGGAAGTACGCTGTCGGACGTTCAAGGGGTCGCCATGCACCGATTGATCCGCCGTTTCCTCCGTTCCGAGTCCGGTCAGGGACTCAGCGAGTACCTGATCATCGTCGCCCTGGTCGCGGTCGCGGCCATCGGCGTCGTGACCGTTTTCGGCCGCGACATCCGCGAGCTCTTCAGCGGCACCACGGACAGCCTGGCGGGCAACCAGGCCACCAACACAGCCCGGAAGGCCACCGTCAAGGCGAGCAAAAACCTGAAGACTTTCGGGAAGTACAACGCCTCGTCCGGGGACTAGCTCGGCGCGAGGTCGCGCCGGCTGTCCCGCAGCGACGCGGGGGTCCGCGCGCTGCCTTGGGAGTAGTCGCCGCTCGCGGAAGGCGGCTTGGCGACTCCTTTTTCGGGCGGTACCGGTGGAAGGCCGGGCACCCCCTTTCGTGTTATCTGAGGGCCATGGGTCGGGACACGAAAGGACAGGACAAGACCCTCCGGTCCGACGAGCACAACTCCCGGGGAATCGAGCTGGCGGACCGGGGATGGCTCGACGAGGCGATCAAGGAGTTCAAGAAGGCGATCGAGCTCGATCCGGCCTCCGCCCACGCCCACGACAACCTTGCCACCGTCTATTCGGAGAAGAAGCTCTACGCGCAGGCCTTGGAGGAGTACCTGACGGCGCTCCGGCTCGAGCCGGACAGCGCCACCGCCCACTACAACCTTGCCTGTTTCCTCGCCACCCACGCTCACGACATGGCGATCGAGCAGTACAAGGACGCCATCGAGCTCGACCCCGAGTACCCCGACGCGCACCTCAACCTGGGGATGACCTACGCCGATCTGGACCAGCGCGAGGAGGCAAAGACGGAGTTCAAGGCCGCCATCGAGCTGGACCCACACGACCCGCTCGCCCGCCACGAGCTCGCGGCCATGCTGATGGACGAAGGCGATTATCGGGGGGCCATCTCGCTGCTCAACGAGGTCGTGCGGCTGGAGCCGGAGAACTACGAAGGCTGGCTCGACCTGGGCATCTCGTACGCGCAGAAGGGCTTCTACCAGGAAGCGGAGCGGTGCTACGCGAAGGCGCGGGAGCTCAATTCGGAGGACGTCCTTTTGAACTACAACGTCGCCGCGCTGTACTCGCTTTGGGACCGGCGGGCGGACGCCCTTTCGGCGCTGCGGAAGGCGCTGGAGAAGGAGCCGTCGAAGGTGCGGAGCTGGCTCGCGGCGGACCCGATGTTCGACGGACTCAAGGGGGCGCCGGAGTTCGAGCAGTTGCTGGCGCTGAATTGAACGGCTGTGGACGCCGAAGCGCGCCCCTGAACCGGCCGGAGCTCTCACCTCTGCAATGCCCGGATTGCAAAACTGCAATCCCGCGCACGGGTGCGCCCCTGTAGTTCGGGCATGATTTCAACGCAGTGCCTCATGGCATGGATGCTGCTCTATTCCCGGGTGAAGCGTTCGCCGCCGGGCGAAGGTATCCCCCCGCCACCCCGGCATCGATGCGCTTCAATTTTCGCAGCCCCCGGACATTGGGTCCGGGGGCTTTTTCTTTCTCGGAAGCGTCCCGCTTGAACCGCGCGGTGGCCGGCGATAGACCGCGCCGCATGAAGCTCGCCACCCTGTCGGTACACGCCGGCGCTCCCCAAGGACCCAACGCGCCCATCACCACCCCGATCGTCCAGTCGACCACCTTCCGGTTCGAGAGCGCCGAGGCGGTCCAGCGGTACGCGCGCGGAGAGAGCGGCCTCTACATGTACAGCCGCGACGAGAACCCCACCGTGCGCGCGGCGGAATCGGCGATGGCGGCGCTCGAAGGTGCCGACTCCTGCGTCCTGTTCGGGAGCGGCATGGGCGCCATGACCGCCGCCGTGATGGCGCTCGTATCCGGCGGCGACGAGGTAGTGGCGGCGACCGCGTTGTACGGCGGCACCTACAAGCTGCTGCGCGACGTCCTCAGCCGGTTCGGCGTGAAGACGCGCATGGCCGAGCCGGAAGCCCTGGTGGACGCCTGCGCCCGCGGCGGGGCGAAGCTCTGCGTCTTCGAATCGCCCACCGATCCCACGCTGCGCGTGCTCGACATCGCGGCGGTGGCCCGGTCGGCGAAGGCAGCCGGGGCTGTCGCGCTGATCGACTCGACGTTCGCGCCGGCGCTGGTGCAGCGCCCTCTCACGCTCGGGATGGATCTGGTGATGCACTCCGCAACCAAGTTCCTCAACGGCCACAGCGATCACCTCTGCGGCGTCATCGCCGGCCGCCGCGACCTGGTCGAGAAGATCCGCGCCGTCGCCAGCCGGCTCGGGGCGACGCTCGACGCGCAGGTCGCGTACGACCTGCTGCGAGGGCTGAAGACGTTCGCAGTCCGGATCGAGCGGCAGTGCTCGAGCGCCCTCGCCGTCGCGCGCTGGCTCGAGTCGCAGAGTGCGGTGAAGCGGGTCTGGTATCCCGGACTCCCCAGCCATCCCGATCACGAACTGGCGCGCCGGCAGATGAACGGATTCGGCGGCATGGTGACGTTCTCGGTGGGGACCCGGGAGAAGGCGTTCAGGTTCTGGGATCGCCTGAAGCTCATCGCCCGCGCCGCGAGCCTGGGCGGTCCAGAGACGCTCACCAGCCTGCCGATCCTCTTCAGCCATACCGGCTACAGCGCAGAGGAGTTGCGCCGCGCCGGCGTCGACGAGGGCATGGTCCGCATGAGCGTCGGGCTGGAGGACGTCGAGGACCTGATCGCCGATCTGCGCCAGGCGCTAGCCGCTGCCGCACCGTAGGTTGCGGCTTTGCGGCTACTCTCGAGACTTTACAAACCGCCTTAGCCGAGCGGGACGACCCGGGCTTCCTTGCGGGCGTGGGCGACGGCGTCGCGGAGCTGATCATAGAGCCGCCTCGCCGACGCGACGGGACCGAGCAGCAGCATCGGCTCCAGTTGATCGGTGGAGATCACGGTGATTCGCCCCACGCCGCGCACCCGCTCCAGCAATGTCTGCTCCAGGGCGACGTCGCGCACGCGCCACAGATCGATGCTCTCGTAACGCTTGCCGAGGATTCCGCGCTCGATCTCCAGCCGCTGCGCGGTCAGCGTGTACCGCACCGACCGCCGCCCGGCGAACGTGGCGAGCAGATACAGCGCCCAGAGGAGGAACGCCGCCGCGAGGGGGCCCGCAATCAGCGGCGCCAGCGCACGCCGGTACCCGATCGCCGTCAGCGCGATGGCCCCGCCGGCGCACAGGCCCGCGCCCCAGAGACGCAGGCGGGCATCTGCGCGCAGCGAGAAGAGCGGCGGGGGCTCGTCGCCGACCAGGCGAAGCTGCGGGGCCATCGGCCTGAGTCTACCATTGAGGCGTGGAACCGCTGCCGCGCCGTTTCTACGATCGCAAC
>Ga0209474_10005760_pt1 | contig 10516 bp, 14 predicted proteins | sample GraSoiAngelo_145_FD_185902 | JGI IMG/M metagenome (GOLD analysis project Ga0209474, IMG submission 185902) | Grasslands soil microbial communities from the Angelo Coastal Reserve, California, USA - 14_1009_05_20cm (SPAdes) (version 2) | ecosystem: Environmental > Terrestrial > Soil > Grasslands... | reverse complement strand
TGCGGCCAGAACGCCGTCTTTCCCCAGGCGCCATTCTTTGTACAGCGCGTGGAATACGAGCGCCGGCACCACTACGCGGACACGCCGGCAGAGTGGCTCGACTTTGCCGGTGCCCGTGTCGAGCTCGTCGATGGCGAGCTCGAGATCGTCCCGGGCGTTCGGGTGATTACGACCCCCGGACATACGCCCGGACATCAGAGCGTTGAGGTCGACACCAGCGCCGGCCCCGCCTTATTCACCGGTGATGCCTGCTGGACCGTCACCATGTTCGAGGGTGAGGCGCCGCTCGACGGGATGATGGAAGACGTCCCGACGTTCCAGCAGTCCCTGGAGAAGCTCCGCCGCCGGGAGCCCGCCGCCATCCACTTCTGTCACGACAATCGCACCTGGCGGCCCTCCGGCTGAATTTGTGCGGAGCGCACGATCTCCGCCGGTGATTTCCGTGACCTCGGTCCATTACCGTCGACGGCCCTACCGTCGGACAATCCCGGAATGAAAATCGATAGTGGCGATACCGCCTGGGTCCTAGCTTCGGCTGCGCTTGTGATGTTGATGACGCCGGCGCTCGGCTTCTTCTACGGCGGGCTCGTCCGCCGGAAGAACGTCCTCTCGACGATCATGCACAGCTTCTTCATCCTCTGCCTCATCAGTGTGCAGTGGGTTCTCTGGGGCTACAGCCTCGCCTTCGGACCGGACAAGTTCCATATCATCGGCGGCCTCGAATGGATCGGCCTGAACAACGTCGGCTTCACGCCGAATCCCGATTACGCGCCCACCATCCCGCATCAGGCTTTCATGGTTTTCCAGATGATGTTTGCCGTCATCACGCCCGCCCTGATCAGCGGCGCGTTCGCTGAACGGCAGCGCTTCAAGGCCTTCGTACTCTTCTCCTTGCTCTGGGCGACATTCGTCTACGACCCCATCGCGCACTGGGTCTGGGGCGCGGGGGGTTGGCTTCACCAGCTGGGCGCGCTCGACTTCGCCGGCGGGACCGTCGTCCACATCAGCTCCGGCGTTTCCGCCCTGGTCGCCGCCCTCGTGCTCGGCCGGCGGCTCGGTTTCGGCAAGCAGAAAGCCGAGCCGCATGACGCCACCATGACCGTGCTGGGCGCGGCCTTGCTCTGGTTCGGCTGGTTCGGCTTCAATGCGGGCAGTGCCCTGGGCGCGGGCGCGCTTGCCACGAGCGCGTTCGTCGTCACCAACACGGCGACCGCCATGGCCGCGCTGACCTGGATGACCGTCAGCTGGTGGCACAAGAAGCAGCCCAGCGTGATCGGAGCGGCCGCGGGTGCCGTCGCCGGCCTGGTTGCCATCACCCCGGCTTCGGGTTTTGTCAACGTCATGGGCGCGATCGTGATCGGGTTCGGCGCGGGCGTGGTCTGCTACCTGGCGATCCAGCTGCGCGAGCGGATCCACGTCGACGATGCCCTCGATGTTTGGGCGGTCCACGGCATCGGCGGGACCTGGGGTGCCCTGGCGACCGGGCTCTTCGCCACCGTCGCAATCAACTCGACTGCCGCCAACGGTCTCTTTTACGGCAACCCGAAGCAGGTCCTGATCCAGCTGGTGGCGATCGGCGCCGCCTGGGGCTGGTCGATCGCCGGCACCTTCGTCATCCTCAAGGTCGTCAACCTGTTCGTCCCCTTGCGCGTGCACGAGGACGAAGAGATCCTGGGCCTCGATCTCTCGCAACACGGCGAACCCGCCTACGCCAGTATCAACGCCAACTAAGAAGGAGGAGAATTCATGGACGCGACAACTGTCATCGCAGTGATCTGCAGCGTCGTGGTTTTCGCGGGCTGGCTCGTCCTGCCCCACTCGGCGACGACCGTCCAGCCGGTAGCCGTTAGCGAGGAGCGGAAACCCGTCGCGATCTCGGCTTAGCTGAGCGCACGACCGAGAGCTTCGAGGCGGTTTCGTAGCTGAGTGTCAGCTGGCGGGCCGCCCGAAGCCTCATCGTCCGGCCAATCTCGTCGACCTCTTCGATCGTAATCCGCGTTCCAGGATGCAGGCCTCGTTCGTGAAGGTATTGCAGCAACGGCGGGGCTTCGCGCTGCGCCACCTCTGAGATCCTCGTGATCGTTCCGGTGTCGCCCGCCCCCAGGGCTGACAGCCGGAGCTCGTTCGCCCGCATCGTCGAATGGCCGGGAATCGGATTGCCGTGCGGGCAGGTCTTCGGTCCGCCGAGGGTGCGGTAGAGCCTCTCCTCCACCACCTCCGACACCGCGTGCTCCAGACGCTCCGCTTCGGCGTCGGCCGCCACCCAATCGAGCCCCAGTACGTCGGTCATCCACCGCTCCACGATCCGGTGACGCCGGACGATGGCCGCCGCTGCGCTATCCCCACGCGCCGTCAGCTCGATTTCCTTGTGCGCGTTCAGCCGGACCATCCCATCCCGGACCATCCGCCGAAGCGCTACCGTCACCGTCGGCCGGCTGACCGACAGCCAGTCCGCCAGGCGTGCACTGCGCACGACCTCGCCCTCGGCCCGGATGTAATAGATCGCTTCCAAATAGTGGGCGATCACCTCTGAGGGTTGAGGGGAACGTGTGTTAGCGTTAACTAATCGTGAGCTTGGCACCTGCTAACAATATACAAACGTGAGTCACGTCGCAGCCGCCGCGTTGGGCGCCATCGCGGGCGCCACCATCTTCATCGGCCTTCCGATCGGACGGGTTCGAGGCGTCTCGCGCGCCCTTCAGGGCTTCTTGAACGCGGTCGCCACCGGCGTGCTCATCTTCCTGCTCTGGGACATCCTCACCCATGCCGTCAGCCCGGTCGAGACGGCGTTGGCGGCCACGCATCATGGCGGTCGCAGCTTCGCCGCGCTCGTCGCGATCTTCGCGGCGGGGCTTGCCTTCGGCCTCCTCGGCCTCGTGTATTTCAACGCTCGGCTGTTTGGTCGAACCAAGCACGCGCCGCCCGCCGCTCCCAGGACGCTGGCGATGATGATTGCGACCGGGCTCGGCCTGCACAATCTGTCAGAGGGGCTGGCGATCGGCCAGTCGGCGGCCAGCGGCGCGGTCGCCTTCGCGCTGGTGCTGGTGATCGGCTTCGCGCTCCACAACATCACCGAGGGCTTCGGCATCGCAGCACCCCTGGCGACCGACGCGCTGATGCCGTCCTGGGGCTTCCTCCTGGCCGCCGGCCTGATCGGCGGCGCGCCCACCTTCCTCGGGACGGTGATTGGCTATGTCTTCACCTCCGCCTATATCTATGTCCTCTTCCTGGCGTTGGCGGCCGGCGCTTTGATCTACGTCGTCAACGAGATGTTCCACATCGGCCGCCGGCTCAATTCTCCCGCGGCACTGGCCTGGGGACTCCTCTTCGGATTCCTGCTTGCCTTTGCGACCGATCTGTTCCTGATCTACCTCGCCGCGTAGATAAACTAGTCGGGCCGTGAGCGCCGTCTTCGAGCACGCCACCGTCATCGACTGCACCGGCCGCGACCCTCAGCGTGACGCGCGCGTGGTCGTCGAGGATGGACGGATCCGTCGAATCGGCGCGAACAGCGGACCGCCGGGACCGAAGGACGCGCGGGTGATCGACTGCCAGGGCCGAACCCTGATGCCCGGCCTCCTCGATGCGCACGTTCACCTGGCGCTGATCGACCTCGACGCCGCCACCGAGGCCGCCCTTCCGCCCGCCGTCCTCGCGCTGAGGATCAAGGAGGTCATCGAAGCCACCCTGGACGCCGGCTTCACCACCGTTCGCGATGCCGGCGGGCTCGACTGGGGATTCAAGGAGGCGGTCCGCCTCGGATTGATCCGCGGACCGCGGATCTTCATCAGCGGCGCCTTCATCTCCCAGACCGGCGGACACGGTGACCACCGCGCGCGGACGTCGCGCGCGACCTTTCCGGCCGTTCCCGGCCTGACCTCGGAGACGATCCTCGCGGACGGCGCCGACAGCGTTCGTCGGGCCGCTCGCGAAGTTCTGCGCCGCGGCGCGGACCAGGTCAAGGTGATGGCGAGCGGCGGTGCGGCGTCACCGACCGATGAGCTGGACCATGTCCAGTTCTCTGTCCCCGAGTTGGCGGCCGCCGTCGACGTGGCGCAGGCGGTCGGTACCTACGTACTGGCGCATGCCTACGGGCCGGGGGCGATCCAGAACTGCCTGAAGGCTGGCGTCCGGTCGATCGAACACGGCAATTTCCTCGACGAGGCCACTGCCGATCAGATGTTGGCCGCCGGCGACGTCTTCCTTGTTCCGACCGTGATCACCTACGAGCTGCTCGCCGCGCGCGAGGCCGGCGATGGCTGGACGCCGGACATGGTCCGCAAGATTCGCCAGGGACTGACCGGCGCCTACGACTCACTGGGACTCGCATATGAAAAAGGGCTGCGGATTGGATCCGGATCGGATGTGCTGGCCGACATGCAGGGCGAGAAAGGCAAGGAGATCGCCTGCCAGGCGCGTGTCATGGGTGCCATGAACGCGATCATCGCGGCCACCCGGACGAATGCGGAGCTGATGCGCATCGATAAGGAGGTCGGCACCATCGAAGAGGGCAAGCGCGCCGACCTCATCGTCCTCGACGACGACCCACTCGGAGACCCGAGCATCTTCGCCGAGCCAAAACACGTTCGGACGGTGATGCGCGGCGGAGACGTCGTCAAAAACCTGGACTAGCGCCGGCTGAGTGCCTGCTCGATGCGGGCCTGGTCGAGGACGCAGTAGCGGGCCCAGGGAACGGCCTCCAACCGGGCCTCGTCGATCGGCTTGCCGCATTCCTCACAAATGCCGTAGCTGCCGTGATCGAGCCGGCGCAATGCACCATCGATCTCATTCAGCTCGCCTTCGACGATGCTCAGCGTCGTGAGCTCCAGCTCCCGCTCGAAGGTCTCGCTGCCGAGCTCCGCCGGGTGCTGATCGGCCGTCGACAGCTCGCCCGATTCGACCGGGTCGGCTTCTTCCTGGCGGAGGCGTGCGGCGAGCGCGAGCTGCCTGGTGTGCTCCTCCTGCAAACGCTGCTTCATGCGGGCGAGGTCCATTCCTTTGATCATAGGATTGGGTGATGAGCGAGCGCGGCGGCTCTGCTGATGCCTTCATGGCCAATCTCCGCCAACCCATGCCGCTCGGGCGCAAACTGCAGCTGCTGATTCGAAATCGCCTGCGCTTCCCGCCGAGGCCCTGTTGTGGCCATCCCGGCGAGCCTGGCTGCTGAGAGCCGGCGCCAGGCCCGGGTCCGGGCCACGACCACCCCGGTTGACACCAACTCCACCCTGCGGTAATATGATATCGGTGCTATCAAATAGCACGATATCATTTCGTGGAGGTTCGTCATGGTGAGCTTGATCTGGACCGTGGTCGTCGTCCTCTTCGTGTTGTGGCTGCTGGGGTTCTCGCTCCATGTCGCCGGAGGCCTCATCCACCTGCTGCTGATCCTGGCGATCATCGGCATCATTTACAACTTGCTGGTCGGCCGGCGAGCCGTCTAACCGCTCGAGATTTCGGCGAGGGCGCGCCAGGCGCGCTCTCTTTTTTGCCGGGGCTCGAAGTGCGATAATGGCCGCGCCATGGGCGAGACGACCGGGGGCGCCTTGCGGCGTGGGTCGGATCGCATCGTCGGGGGTGTCTCTTCGGGCCTCGCCGCCTACTTCGGTGTCGACGCGCTGCTGGTGCGCATCGCCTTTGTCGTCCTCGCCCTTCTGCCGCCCGGTGTCGGGATCGGCGTCATCCTCTACCTGGTGCTCTGGTTTCTGATGGAGCCGCCCGAGGGCGCGCCGTCGTCGGCCACGCGGAACGTCGGTGCACGGATACGTGCCATGGGTGACGAGCTCAGAGAGGACTTTCGCACCGGCTTTCGCACGCGCGAAAGCGTCGCGGCAACGCCGACGCCGGCCGATTCGCCTTCCCCACCGGGTGCACCAATCCCACCCGCACGCGGTGGCTGGTGGGGACCGGCCCTCCGCGACCGGCCGAGAGGGCTGTGGGCCGGCATCATCCTGATCGCGCTCGGTGCCTACTTGCTGATCGACAACCTCGGCCTGCTGCGGAACATTCGCTGGGACATCGTCGGTCCCGTTGTGTTGATCGCGGCAGGGCTATTGGTGCTGGCTCGCCGCCGCTAGAAACCCATGTATCGGATTCGGGGCCTGCTGATCCCGCTGCTGCTGATCGCGATCGGCGCCATCGTTCTGCTGGCAAACGTGGGCGTTCTCTCGTCCGACGTACTCTTGCGGCTCGGCGACTTGTGGCCGTTGCTCCTCGTCATCCTTGGACTTCAACTGATTCTCAATCACACCTTGCCGCGCCAGCAAGCCGCCTTGCTCGGGCTGGGTGCGACGGTCGTGATCGTGATCGCGGCTGTAGCGTATGCCACCCTGGCACCTGCCACCAACTTCGGCACCCGGCAAGCCAACGTTTCCGACCGTATCGGAGGTCTGACCGCGGCAACCCTGGATCTTGGCTACAGCGGGGCCACGGTGAATATCCAGGGAGCCACCAACCTGGGCGACTCCCTCTACCAGGCCCACGTCGAGTACCCGGGCAGCGACGATCCGCCAACCATCAGCCTCGACCACGAGAGCGGCACGCTGGCGATCGACGAGCCATCGGGCTTCTCCCCGCTTCGGTTGTTCGGTGCGGGGCGACGGCATGTCGTGATCACGCTTACCGATCGCATCCCATGGACCATCAAGGTCAGCGGCGGCGTGGCCAATGCCCACCTCGACCTTCGCCGATTGCAGCTCGCCAAGGTGGAGATTTCGGGCGGCGCAAGCCGGCTGGACGCGCAGTTGCCCGGCGCGAAGGGCACCGTCCTGATCGACATCTCGGGGGGCCTGAGCAATGTGACGTTACGGGCGCCGACCGGGGCGCAATGGCACGTCGCGGTGAGTGGCGGCGTCAGCGGGCTGCGCATCAACGGCTCTTCCTACGCCGCCATCGGCGGGGATTTGCAGCAGCAGAGCCCCGGTTACGCGTCGGCGACAGACCGATTCGACATCGAGATCAGCGGCGGCGCCTCGCACGTCGACTTCCGGACCGGCTGAGACCAAGCCGATGGCGCAGTCGGTGGTGCTGGCGCGGCATGGCGAAACGGAATGGAGTCTCAGCGGCCGGCACACGGGCACGACCGATCTTCTCCTGACCGAAGCGGGGCGGCGCCAGGCCACGGCGCTGGGTCCTCGGCTGAGTCCCTGGACGTTTTCGCTCGTCCTCACGAGTCCGCTGCGGCGCGCGCTCGACACCTGCCGCCTGGCGGGCTATGTCGAGCGGGCCCGGGTGATGCCGGACCTGGTGGAGTGGAATTACGGCCGCTACGAGGGTCTCACCTCGAAGGAAATTGAGGCGCTCGATCCGAATTGGTCACTCTGGCGGGATGGCGGTCCCGGCGGCGAGACGGCGGCCGATGTCGGCCGCCGGGCCGACCGCGTCATCGCCGAGGTCCGTCGCGTGGCCGGCGACGTGTTGATCTTCGCCCACGGGCATGTCCTGCGAGTGCTCGCCTCACGCTGGATCGGTCAGCCACCCGACGGCGGGCGCCACTACGCGCTGCAAACCGCGACGCTCAGCGTGCTGAGCTACGAGCACGCCGATTCCGTCTTCCAGCACTGGAACCTCCCGCCCGCCACCTGACCCTGCCCCCCGCCGCGGCTTGACGTGGACCAGGCGTGATCTGCTACGGTGACCCTCAGGAGGCCCCGTTCGCTCGGCGAACCCAGGGAAGGAGGGAAGCGAGATGGGATTGTTTTCGGCGCGCGGTCGGCTTTCTCAGCCCGCCGCGCACGAGTGGCCGCTTGGACGGACGGTTCGAGCGGCGATCCAGAACACCGGTCGGAAGATTGCGGCCGGCTTGCGTGAGGCGCGGCTGGCTGCGATCGCTGCCACCAACGACGCCCGGATCGTGGCCGTCGTATTGCTCCTGGCGGCGGTTGCTCTTGGCCTGGAGATGGCCGCTAGTTTCCACTTGATATAGGGCTTCTTTATCGCACCAATCGCGAGAAACGATTGGACCTGATGGATAGTTAGTTGATAGAGTTGCACCCATGATCAGAACGGAAGGGCGAAGCGTCCAGACCGCGCCGAGCGACGAGTACCAGTGTCGGGCCGAGATCGCCGAGTGCGGTTGCCCGGACGACTGCGAACGCGATCACGGGAACGAGTAAGCCCGCGCTAATGGCAACCGTGGCCGTGCCGCAAGCGACCGAGCTCGTCCCCAGCCCGCTGCTGCCGGACGGCTTCAAGGTGCCCGCCTCGCGTTTCGTCCATCCCAGCACCCGCATGCGCGAGTTGCTCGCGACCGAGCCGTTCCTTTTCGGACCGGGGGTCTACGATCCCATGGGCGCCCAGCTCGTCATGTACCACGGCTACAAAGCCGTCTATTTCAGCGGCTACTCCTTCGCCATCGGCCATCTCGGCACGACCGACATGGACCTCTACTCGAGCGTCGAGATCGCCGACGCCGCTCGCCGCACCGTGAGCGGGCTGCGAAAGTTCCAGCTGACCATGGCGGTGGGCGACCCGGAGAAGGGTGTGGCCGCGAGGCACCTCGACATCCCACCGGTGATCGTGGACATGGATGGCGGGTACGGCAACATCTTCAACGTCCAGCGGACCACCGAGCTCTACGTCACGGCGGGCGTAGCGGCGGCCCACATCGAAGACCAGGTGCTGCCCAAGCGCTGCGGACACATCGGCGGCAAGGCCCTGATCCCGGTGAACGAGATGGTGGGCAAGTTGCGCATGGCGCGGGCGGTCGCCGACGACCTCGGCAACCGCGACTTCGTCGTCATCGCCCGCACCGACGGCCTCAGTGCCGTCGACGCGCCCGAGCCGCTCCGCAGGATGGAGCTGGCCGTCGACCGCGGGCTGCGCTACCTCGATAGCGGCATCCCGGACCTGCTCTGGTGCGAGTTCCCGACCTCCGACCGCGGCACCGTCGAGACCTTCACCCAGCAGATCAAGCAGCGCTTTCCGCAGGCCCGTTTCGCCTTCAACTGGTCGTCGTCCTTCAAGTGGTTCAAGGATCCGAACCCGATGACGTTCGCCGAGCTAGGCGAGATGGGTGTGAAGTTCATCTTCATCACGCTCGGTGCCCAGCACGCCGAAGGGCACGGGCTCAGCATGCTGCTGCAGGCGATGTCGAAGGACCAGCAGGATGGCTACATCGCACTCCAACGAAAGGAATTCGAGCAGGGCCAGGACTTCCCCACGCGCAGCCATCATTTCTTCTCAGGCGTGCCCTACCACCACCTGGTGGGCAAGGCCTACGACGCCGCCCGGCTCGGCCAGGAGTACGCCGAGGCGTTGCCCGAAGACCGCGTCGTCTAAACGGCCGCGGGATCGGACTCGCGGACGAGGTTGAGGAAGGCCGCGACCGTACCCGAGGGGCGACCCTGGTCGCGGCGCCGGATCACCACGATCTTTTGCGACATCGCCGGCGCGTCGGTGACCGCGACCTGGGTCAGCGTCTTCGCGGCGAGCTCGCCCGCGACGGCGGTGCGAGGAAGCAGGGCGATGCCGAGCCGGCGTTCCACCATCTTCTTGGCCGACTCGATGTTGTCGAGCTCCATCACCTCGCGCGGGGTCACCCCGAGGCTGAGAAAGAAGGACTGGGTCAGCTCGTAGTAGCTCGAGGTGCGGTCGAAGAAGATCAGTCGCTCAGAGGCCACGTCGGCGATGCCGACCGTGGGTCGTTTGGCAAAGGGGTGGCCGGGCGGAACGACGAGCACCAGCGCCTCTTCATAGAGCGGGATTGATTCGATGTCGGGGTGGCGCATCGTCCGCACCATGGCCAGCTGCACCTCCTCGCGGAGGAGCATCTGCAGGACGTCTTCCGAATGTCCCGTTCGAACGGCCACCTCGATCCGCGGGTAAGCCGCGGCGAACCGCTGGAGGAGGGCCGGCAGCACATAGGTGCTGACCGCCGGGGCGGCGCCGAGCACCAGCCGGCCCGCCGAGGCGGAACGGGCGTCGGTCAGTGCCTGGCGTCCATCACGTACCGCCCGCATAGCGCGTTCGGCATAAGGGAGGAAGGCCCTGCCGGCGTCCGTCAGGCGCATCCCCCGCCGCGTCCGGGCGAATAGTGGTTCGCCCAGTTCGCGCTCGAGCGCATGGAGCCGCGCTGTCAGGGTCGGTTGCGTGACGAACATTGCCTCCGCGGCCCGGCTGACATTCCCGCGCCGCGCCACTTCGAGAAACCCCTCAACCTGTGCCAGCAGCATCGCTCAGATATAGACGGTCTCTATAGACGAGTCAAGCATTGAGGCTTTCGATCAATAGCCCCTAGGCTGAACCTCCTCCGCGACCGGGGAGGGAATCGCGCCGGATGACGCATGTCATCCGGAATAGCTGACCGCTGCGACTGGTTGAAAGCACGGTGCGACCGTACTCTCCGTAAGACGCGAATCAGCTACCCCTGAGGAGGACCCATGGAAATCATTCGAAATCTGACGCGGCGCAAGCTGCGCAACATCCTGACCATCAGCGGCATCGTGAGCGGCGTGCTCGCGCTGGTGACGATGGGCGCGATGGCCGAAAAGTTCAACGCGCTACTCTCCGGTGGCGCGAC
>Ga0209474_10005757_pt1 | contig 10517 bp, 3 predicted proteins | sample GraSoiAngelo_145_FD_185902 | JGI IMG/M metagenome (GOLD analysis project Ga0209474, IMG submission 185902) | Grasslands soil microbial communities from the Angelo Coastal Reserve, California, USA - 14_1009_05_20cm (SPAdes) (version 2) | ecosystem: Environmental > Terrestrial > Soil > Grasslands ... | reverse complement strand
CGTCCATAAGAACACCGGCGAGCGATGGCGGAAGATGATTTTGTTTTCGATGTCCTTTACATCGTTGTATCCGCTATAGAGGACAACTACGTCCGGCTCCAGATACGCGTAGTCCTTCAAAGTAAATTTGAAAGAATATGCGCCCTCGTTATTAAAACCCAGATTGAGCACATTAACTGGCGCTTGGTGTGAGACATCAGGGCGCTCCGCTAACATCGTTTGGAGCTGAGCTGGAAAATCCTGGCCCGCCTTGAGGCCAAATCCCCAGGTGGTGCTGCCGCCGAGAATCGCAACCCGTTTCTCGCCGGCCCGTTTGCGTCCGACCGATGGGCCGCGATAACCGCGCAGATTGATACCGTGTTTGTAATGCAGGTAGAGATCGATCCCGACGAGAACAGACACGCAGACAAACGTCGAAATTAGAACGGAGACGACCTTGAAGATAAGTCGCTTTTTTCTCTCGTTGGTTATCACGTGGTGACTATTGTCCTGAGAGCCGAAAGCGCTTCGTCAATTTCAGCTTCCGTGGTGTAGCGGCCAACAGAGAAGCGAATTGAGCCGCGCGCGATTTCATAAGGGATCTTCATCGCGCGCAGAACGGCCGATACTTCGGCGGAATCCGCGTTACAAGCCGAACCCGTCGAAACGCAGATGCCCTTTGAGTCGAGTTGCCGAAGAATATCGCTGCCATCATAGCCTTCAAATGAAATGTTCGCCGTGTTCGGCAGGCGCTTGTCGCGATCTGCTGTTCCGTTGAGACGAGCATTCGTGAATTGCTTCAGGATTGAGTCTTCGAGGCGATCTCTTAACCGCCTGACGTGGTCGTGAACAGGTGATTCAATTGCGAGTTTCGCGGCGCGTCCCAGCGCGACTATGTTGTGAACGGCTTCAGTCCCGGAACGACGGCCTCGTTCCTGACCGCCGCCGATTATGAATGGCGGTAGCTTCGCGCCGTGATGAATGTAAAGCGCGCCGATTCCTTTGGGAGCGTGAAACTTGTGACCGGAGATCGCGAATAGATCGACCGGCAGTTGTTTCAAATTTATCGGCAGCTTCGCCACCGCCTGAACGCCATCAACGTGAAATACTGCGTCCGAATATTCACGCACCATCTGTCCAATCTCTTCGATGGGAAACAGCAATCCCGTTTCGTTGTTCGCCATCATCACCGAAACGATGCCCGTATCGCGTCGTAGGGCCCGACACAAATCGTCGAGATCCATTTCGCCGTTCCGATCAACTTCCAGCCAGGTCACTTCGCAGCCACGCTCGGCCAGGTGCTCACACAGGTTGCGGACGGCTTCGTGCTCGACGCGCGTGGTGATGATATGCCGGCGCGTGGGGTTCGCTTCGAGAAAGCCACCGATTGCCCAGTTGTCTGATTCAGAGCCGCACGAGGTGAAAACGATCGCTTGCCCCGATGAGTTCGGCAACCTGAGCGCGCGCATCTTTGATGGCCTGCCGCACCGATCGGCCCAACGCATGTGCCGATGATGCGTTGCCGAATTCCTCTGTCAGGTAAGGCCGCATCGCCTCGAAGACTTCGGGCGCGACGCGCGTCGTGGCGTTGTTGTCGAGATAGATCACCTTCAGAAATCTCCGTTTGAACGATACAGGATATAATCGCCGCTCTTCTTAATCACCTGACAATTCATGCAGCTCGGTTCAGAAGCAATCACGATTGCTCCGGCGGGCGCGCGCGCTCCTTCATCAAGATGAATGAACTGGTCGCGACCTCGGCCTTCGACGGCCGCATACCAGAGCGCATGAACATACGCAGGCTGAGTCCCGTCGCTGAGGTAGATCGGGCGGTTTGGTTGCGCCACTGCGAGATCGTAAACGTCTTTATAAGCGGCATCGAAGACCCAGCCACGATTCGGTCCATCGCGTCGATATATGCGTTGAAAGTAGATCACCTGGATCCCCATTCCAGCAATAACGATCGCGAGGATAGCGCGCCGCGCCAATGGTGAGAGTGGTGATCGAAGCTTATCTGGCGCGTCACCCCGCTCAATCTCTGCCGGTCGTCCCAGTAGGAATTGCAGCGCCGGAACCGTCAGCACGAGGAGAAAAATCGGATACGCTACTAATCGCAGTGAGTGAAATTGATCGGCAGTCAACGCGCCCGGCACGATCGAAGCCCCGGCGCCGAAGATGATGAAGCGCCACCAAGGGTCTCGCCAATGTCGCACGACGACCACCACCAATCCAATTAGCGCCAAGATAAAAGCGCCGATTAGAAAACTCCCGAGCGTGCCGCCGGCGTGATGTCGCGGATTTCCGTCGCCGTCAAACAACAGGCCAATTAGGCTGAGGTCTTCAATATAACGCCGGATGAACTTTGGAATGATCGTGCTCCACGGCGAGTCAGGCTTGATGTATGAAATGAGATAGAACCTTTGCGTCAGCGCCTCAGGGTGTTTTGATCGAAAGGCCAGCAACGGCACCAGGCCAATCGCATAGAGCGCCCAGGTTCGGATAATGCTAACCAGTCTGGTTTGTGAAGTGGCGAATAGAATCAGTCCGGTTGCAAGCAGAGGCCCGAGCAGGCGGCCTATTGTGTAGCTGTATGTCAGCAGCATCAGCGTCGCTGCCAGAATCGCGATGTTGAGCCAACCCCAGCTCTCTTCCTCTTGTGCTCGCCACAAAGCAATGAGAAAGAGCACGATCGCCATGGGGTAGAAAAAAGTCTCCATCACCAGCCGACTGACATCGAAGAGCCACGGCGTGAAGATCGCTATGATCGCAACCAACAGTCCGATGGTCTCTTTGCCGCTGATCCGTTTGGCCAGCCATCCCAGCAATAAGCACGCGGCGAAAACCCACGACGCGGAATACACGCGCGCGAAGTGAATGCTCGGTTTGATCACAGTGAAGGGAATTGCCAGTAGATAGATTTGCGTGGGGTTCGCGTACTGGACCCAGCCGCCGGTGTAAACGGGAAAGAAAAGAGGAAAGCGAGTGCCGAACTCATTGGCGCCAGTGTGCGCAATGCAATAGGCGTTGTAAGCAATGGCCGATTCGTCGACGTAGAAACCGGGAGGGTTTGTTGCCAGACTATCGATGTAGAAAACGTAAAGCAGAGCAAAGCCCAGCGTGAGCAGAACAACTCGCAGCCAACCAAGTCTGTTTCTGCTTCGCGGTGGCGGCGCCGCGGCAGTATCGATCGGAATGTTCGTCGGCTCGCTCATCGTGTGTTTTGCGCGAGAGTATATTTCTCGCTCTACGCGAGTCAACGCTCTGCGTCGCTTCAAAGTAGCTCAAAACGGATCCGCGCGCCGCCCATTGCTGAACGGCGCGCGGACATTGTCGATCCTGAGTAACGGTTAAGCTACTTCGCGAGATTGATTACTTAACAGGTAAATCGCTTCCATGACCGCGGTGTGAACTTCCGGTGGCAGAGGATCGCGCGCAGCCATAGTGCGCAGCCCGGGCAGAACCTGATGTTGGTTACTGAGCGCCAGCAGTTTCACCGCGGTGAGGCGCACTTCGCTGTTCTGATTTTTGGCGATTGCTTGCATCAGTGGCTGAACTTCGCCGGCCTTGGCCATCAGGAACAGGATCGAAAAGGCATCGTAAGTTCGATCACGTCCTTCACCAGTCAAGCTGTTGATCGCATTCGCCGCGAGCCCTGATGCGGCGATCGCCGATCCGATCTTGCGGCGTCGTTCCGGTGAAGCCTCACGCAGAGCGCGCGTGAAGGTGTTCGCCATCTCAGGATTCAAGCTGTAAAGCGCGCGGGCCGCGGCGTTGCGGACCTCGACGCTAGGATCATCGAATGATTTCGTGATCAGCGTGAATGACTCTTCGCCTCCGGCTTCGGTGAGATCAACCAGGGCCGCAGCTCGATCGGACGAGTCAGAGCTTTTCAGGCGGGCCATGATTTCGTCAGATACGCCAGAGTTGTATAACTGGATTTCGGGTCCGCGGCCGACCGGCGGCAGGTCAAAAATGGGTTCGGAATTAACAAGGTCCGCGGTCGTGTGGGCGGCGATGAAACCTGAACGACCGCCCTTCGCGTCCAGCGCGTTGGCCTGAGGAAGATCGATCGTCAGCCAGGGGTCGTCAGAGACGCGCACTATTTCTGACTGATCGGACGTCACCGGCTCCGCCACATTTAGTAAATCCGAATGCGCTGCCTCAGTCGCTGCTGTTTGCAGTTTGGAAATCTCAGCTTTAAGTCCCCGCTCGCGTGATGCTCGCAGCTCAGCTTCTGTTTGTGACTGGAGGTACTGTTCTTGAAGATGCTTCAGCTCTTCTTCGTGAGTGGCAATCTGGATCGCTTCCGCTTGCCCAGCCTCGCGCAGCGATTCGAGTTTGGCTTTCAGTTCGCCTTCGCTAGCCCGTGCTTCTTCGCGTTGAGACTGCGCTTCCCCGCAGAACTTATTCAATCGCTGCAACTCTTCTTCATGAGCAGCGACCTGCGCCGCTTCCGCTTGCGCCGCTTCGCGCATCGCTTCGAGTTTCGCTTGAAGGTCTCTTGCACGCACTGAAGTTTGATCGCGTTGGCTCTGCGCATGCTGGCAAAGCTCTTCAAGTCGGCTTAGTTCGGTGGCAACTGCGTTCTTCGCAACGACTTCGGCTTGCGATTGTCGCAAAGCTTCCAGCTTCGCCGTGAATTCCTGTTCACGCGCAGCTCGCTCGTCGGCTTCCGCTTTCTCTTTTTCGTAAAGCGCTTCGAGGTGACGGAGGTTTTCGGCTTCCTCGTCAGCTTTGCGTTGAGCTTGCGCCTCGGCCTGTCGCAGTGCGTCATTCTGGGCCGGCAGCCGCGTTTCAATCTCTTTTGCCTTGTTCGTGTGTTCAGCTTCGACGCGGGTTAGCTCTTCGAGTTCCGCGGCCAGTTGCTGCTCACGTTCGTTCAATTCTTTAACGCGAGCGCGAGCCGATTGGCGCGCTTCTTCCTGCTCGCGCAGGCGGCTTTCCGCGGCTTCCACGCGTTTGATTTGTTCAGCTTCGGCTTCGCGAAGTGCGTCGATTTCGTTCTGCAGTTGTTGCTCGCGCTCAGAGCGACGCTGGAAACTGATCTGACCACCGCGGCGTGTTTGTTCAAGCGAACGCAAGCGTACTTCGGCTTCCTCGACACTCTTCACATTCTGCTCGCGATTCTTGACGGTTTCCGCATGCTCAATGCTTAACTGCTCGGCTTTCTCGGCATGTTGTTGCGCTTCAGCTTCCGCGACATAGCAGGCCTTCACTTGTGCGGCAAGTTGAGCCTGTATGTCTTCGAGGCGCTTAACCTGTTCGTCTTCCTGCTCGCGCAGCACATTGATCGTTAACTGTAGCTCTCGTTCCTGTTCTTCGTGCCTGCGAGCGTCCTCTTCGGCGCGACGGCGCGTATCTTCGAGCTGTGGAATAGAAGTTTTGATTTGCTCGATGCGAGCCAGCGCGGCCTGTTCAGCGCGCGCGACAGTTTCCATCTCTACGCGGAGTTTATGTTCGCGCTCCTCTTGCATCTTTACCTGAGACAAGGCGAGCTGATGGGTCTTGCTTTGGTCGACATGCAATCCTTCGACTTCGACAATGCGCTTCAGCAGGTCCTGCTCCTGCAAGCGGAGCGATTCAATTTCCTGTTTGGTGGACTTCTCAATTTCGATTAGTCCCTGAATTTTCGCCTGTTGCTCCTTGTGGTTCTGGTCGGCTGCCGTAAGCTGCGCACGCACCTCTTCCAGACGCTGCAACTGTTCAGCTTCCGCCGTGCGCGCCGCTTCAACTTGCGCGGCGAGCTGACCTTCCTCGTCGACGCGCTTCTGCGCGCCGGCTGCGATTCGTTGTCCGATCGATCGTAGCTCGGCAATTCGCGCTTGCTGTTCCGCGGCCACGCGCTCGGCTTCGGCGGCTGCGTTGTTATGAGCTTCTTCCTGCGCGCTCAACTGAACCCGAAGTTCTTCGACGCGCTTCAGATGCTCCTGCTCGGTACGCTTCGCATCCTCAATCTGGACGGCGATAGTCTGCTGCGCCTGGTGTTGAGCTTCCTCTTCGGCGGCGGCCCGATTGCGGTGCTGTTCCAGTTGGGCTTCGGATGCGGCGCGTAGAGTTTCGAACTCCGCCAGGCGCATGGCGGACGCATCAACGCGCGCTTGCAGCTCAGCGGCAGCCTTTTCGTTTGCCTGTTGCTGTTCGCTCAGACGGGCTTCAACTTCAGAAATCTTCTTGAGTTGTTCCTGCTCAGCCCCGCGCAGTTTTTCGATCTCGCCCTCGAGCGCCGCGATCTGTCCGGTGCGTTGCTGAGCTGTGGCTTCGGCCTTCGCTTTCAGCGCGGTGAGTTCTGCCAGCCGACCAGTTTCATGCTTGCCGCGCAGATCAGACTCGATCTCAGCTTTGAGATGAGTCTGTTCGGCGGCTTCGAGTCGCTGACCGATCTCCGCAATGCGTTCGCGGAGTTCGCGCTCGGCGTTGTGGTGATTCTCGATCGCGGCGTTGAGGTCGATCGCCTCCTGATCCAGTTCGACGATTCCGGCAACTGCGCGATCACAAGCTTCTTTCTGGGCATTCAGTTGGACTTGCAGATCCGCCGCGCGTTGCTTCTGCGCAGCTTCATCCGACCGCAACTGTTCGATTTCATACGCACGCTGAACCTGCTGATCGTTTAGGTCGGCGATTTGGTGAGCGAGCTGCGCGTGGGCCGCATTCAACTCAGCGAGGCGAGCATTCGCTTGGTTGACGCGTTCGACTTCCGCCAGGCCAGATTCTTCGAGCGCGGTGATTTGCGACTCGAGCGCTTTGGCTGATTCGACGTGCTCTTGACGTTTGGCCTCCGCTTCCGCGCGTGTCTGCTCCAGCGCGCCAACTACGGATTGAGCTTCATTGACCCGCGCAAGTTGGATTTCCTGAGCCTTGGTTAGTTCAGCAACTTGCTGGTTGAGTTGTGCCTCTTTCTCGGCGTAACGCAACGCTTCGGCTTCAGCGTGGTGGCGAACTTCGAGCTGTTCCAGCAGTCGCGTTTCGGTGTCTTCAACGCGCTTAATCTGCTCGGCTGCCGCTTTCTTCAGCGCGGCAATTTCTTCCGTCAGCCATTTTTCGCGCTCGGTTCGTTTGCGCGTTTCAGTTTCGAGTCGCCGGCAGACTTCCTGTTGCTCGCGGATTTGGGCTTCGATTTCGGCGATGCGCTCAGATTGCTCGTGCTCGAGTTCGCGCAGCCGATCGACGGTGAGCGTTAGTTCCTGTGCCCGTGTAGCACGAACGGTTGATTCAGCTCGCGCGTGCTCGCGCAGCGATTGCAGTTCGGCCAGCCGGCGCTCTTCTTCTTCGGCGCGGCGTTGGTTTTCGATTTCGAGTTGTCGCTTGGTTTCTTCGAAGGCTCGGCGCTTCGCGTCCTCTTCGGCTCTTCGCTTGGCAGCCTGGACTTCGCTACGACGTCGTTCGAGCTCGGCTTCGGCTCGGTTGATCTCTTCTTCGACCTGTCGCAGTTCGTCGACCGGCGCAAATAGATTTTCGTTTGTGCGCGACGCTGCGCGACGTTCGAGCCGCGCTTCGAGATCTGACGGGATCTCAAAAGCATCATTGTCGACCGGCAGTGGTTGCGTCATTCGCTCGCGACGAACAGGTGGAGCAGTCTCTCGCTTCGGCGTAGGCGGCGTCGATTTTCGAGATGATGTTGATTCTTTCAGAAACGCTTCGCGCGCTTGCGCGAGATGATCGAGGTTGCCGCTGGCAAGTGCGGCGAGCAGACGATCAGCGACCATCTGTTGATTACGGGAATCCTTCGCGTCGCGATCATCGCCATTACGATCAGAGCTGGGGCTTGATTTTTTGGGGTCTGAGTTTTGGGGTCCCGAAGAGGATTGCTCCATGTTGATTCTCCACCTCCAGCGATTCGAGGCTCTGGAGGACCGCCTATCTCGGGGATTTAGATGGTGCTGCCTGACTCTTCCGAGCGCTGGAATTAGTCAGGGATTACTTGCGACTGTAGTCGTAGCGGCGAGGCTGGACGAGTTTACGTCCTAAGCAAGCAAGGCCAGGTGCCGCACACCCGAGCCTTTGCGATTCTCGCAAATCGAGGGGAACTAGGTCAATAGCCATTTTAAGCGGTAAACGGCGCCAGTTTGCGAGTGCCAATCGCGAAAATTGGCACTCGAATACTGACAGTTTGCGTTACTGCGTTACAAGGAGAATTAGAAACTGAAGCGAACAGATAGTTCTATGAGGCGATTGTAGGGAGCTGAGCCACTGCCACGGCCGCCGCCAAACCCGCCAAAATTGCCCCCGGTGGCTGTCGACTGACCAAAAAATGAAGAGCTGAGATTGCCGACCGGGCGTCCGAGATTGACGTGATTCAGGATATTTTGAAAGTTGACTGAGAACGTCAGGTTATAGCGCTGCGCACCCTCGCCGCCGCCAAAACCTCCGCCTCCGCGCTGGCCGCCACCAAGGCCGCCGCCTCCTCCGCCAGCTCCGCCGCCACGAGGACCGCCACCACCAAAGCCACCGCCTCCTCCGCGTGAACCACCGCCGCCACCGCGACCGCCGCCGCTTGCGTTGCGATCTTCTCCGCCGCGATTGCCTTGGCCTTGATTCTGAGCGGTGCGACGCTCGCCACCGAATCCAAAAGTCTTGCTAACGCGAAGATTCGAAATGATCGAGCCGGGTCCCTGGCCATAGTTGCGCGGAATGATCTGTTCGCCAGCGACTGGATTCGGATCGAAAGCGCCGAACCTGGTGACGACGATACCGGGCTTACTTAAATCGGTGGCGAATGCCGGTCGTTCCGTGAATAGCGTGTCACCGTTAATATCGCGACCAATCGTGATGTTAAAGGGATTGCCGGACGAAAATGTCAGCATCGGGCTCAACGTAATGTTCCAGGGCGCCCGGTAAGTGCCGAACAACGTCAATCGATGACGAACATCATTTGACGCGCGGCCATACTCATCGGCGAAGTCGAAAGGATTCGATGCGAAGGTGCCTGAGCCGTCAGTGTCGCTCTTAGATTTTCCGAGCGCGTAATTCATACTGAAGTTCAGCTTCGGGTTAAGTCTTCCTCCGAGCGTGACGATCAATTGGTTCTGTTCGAAGCGGCCCGTCGATTCATATTGGAAGAAGTTGTTCGTTCCGAGTGGGCGAATGCCGCTGCCGGGAATAAAAGGATTAAATGTGCCGGGCAAGGGGGCATTAAGCGCGTGCGCGCGAAGTTGATGCAGCGTTCGCGCGTGACTGAATGTTACGCTGGTCGTGAGACCGTGTGGCAGCGCGTGCTCGAGACTAACGGCAGACTGCATCGTGTACGGGGTCTGAAGGTCTTTCGCCAAACTATAAATCGAAACCGGTGTCGCGAACGTCGACAATAGTGCAATCGACGGAATCGTCGGGTAGAGATTGAGTATGGTGGGATCGGTGACGATGAACTGCTGTTGATTGATCCCGTTTAGCCGATTCGCCGTCAGCGTCAAATTCTCGCCGACGCGATCGTAGAAGAAGCCGAAGCCCCCACGGATTGTCGTCTTTGCCTGTTTGCCGCCACCGGCGCCGGGCGGCCAAGCGAACCCGATACGCGGTGCAAAGTTTAACTCGCTATGAATGTTCGTCTGGTTCTCGTATCTAAGGCCGAGGTTCACGCTCAGGTTCGGTCGCAATCGCCAGTCGTCCTGCACAAAGCCACCAAAATCGAATTGACTGACGTTGGCTTTAGGATTCCCAGCCGCGATCGTGAATTGATTCGCCCCGCCGCCAGCCGCGCGTATCTGTGCCGGCGTCAGACTATTCGCCAAACCTTGCTGAGTGATCTGAAAAACTTGAATGCTGGTGAAGCCATTCGGATTCCCTGTGCGCCGGCTGCCTGAAAATGTCCAGGTGCCGCCGAAGTTCTGCGGCGAAATGCTGTCGATGCGCACGCCGCGAAAACGCGCGCCGAACTTAATCGCATGCCGGCCGAGCGCGAGCGACGTGTTGTTATTCAATTCCCAACGATTATTCGAGGTTGAAGATTTACCAATCTGTGAACCGCCGCCCGTGAAAGCGTCCTGCACATTGATCGTCGGAATCGAATTGTCGGCAGTGTCGCCAGAGGTCTGATGCGTAAATTGGAAACGCGTTTCGTTGACCGTGCGTTTATTAAGTACCGCAGTCTCAGTCAAACGAAAAGTCTGTTGCGTGCTGAACGTGCGGTACTTCCGCGACCCAAGCGAGAATCCGCCGGCGCCGGTTACGTTACGGCTGTGCTCGTATTCGTAGCGGGCGACCAGCGTGTTGTTCTTGTTGAGTTGATAATCGAGCCGCGGACTGAATTCGATGCGGCGATTCGGCAACGGAACCGTTTCGGCAAAAGAAATGATGTTGAAGCTCGGATCGAGAATCGTCGCATTGACGACTGCCTGATCGTTGATGTCGCGCTTCTCGATGTCAAAAAAGAACGATGCCTTCTTTTTTGAGATCGGACCGCTGAGGTTACCGCTAATTTGTCTCGACATGTACGGGGCTCGCGTTAGCGCGAACGGATTGCGCGCATTCAAGACCTGATTGTTGAAATTGAAACCGGCCTGACCCCGAAAACGATCTGTTCCTGGTCGGGTGAGAATTTCAAT
>Ga0209474_10005756_pt1 | contig 10518 bp, 11 predicted proteins | sample GraSoiAngelo_145_FD_185902 | JGI IMG/M metagenome (GOLD analysis project Ga0209474, IMG submission 185902) | Grasslands soil microbial communities from the Angelo Coastal Reserve, California, USA - 14_1009_05_20cm (SPAdes) (version 2) | ecosystem: Environmental > Terrestrial > Soil > Grasslands... | reverse complement strand
CATCTCCCGCCAGTCGCGCACCCAGTAGGCGAAGCCGAGCCGCCGGCTGATCTCGCGACCGATGCCGCCGACCGCGAAGGGGTCGGCCAGCTTCACCTCGACACCGGTCACGCCCGCCAGCCCCGCGAAGTCGCGCGCGGCCGCCACCGAGACGTACGCGATCGACGCGTCGTACTCGTGCATGCCGACCTGCACGGTGCCGGCTACCGTGTAGCGGCGCATCTTCGGGATCATGCCGACGGCGGTGATCGCGGCTTTCGGCGAGATCACGGTGACGGCGTCGCCCGGCAGGACGCCGAGCAGCCGGGCCAGCTCGCTGCCGAGCAGGATACCCCCCTCGCCCTCGGCGATCGCCTCCGCGCGTCCGCTCCGCAGCTGCGCGCGCAGGTCGGCCATCACGCTGCCGTCGGCGGTGTCCACGCCGCGCACGAGACCGCCGTGGGCGTCGCCCGACGGGCTGGTGAAGAGCGCCTGCTGGAGCACGAACGGCGTGGCGCCCCGCACGCCCGGCACCTGGCGCACGACGGCCGCCACCCGGTCGGCGTCGAGCATGCCGGCGGCCCCGGTCTGGAAGATGACGACGTGGGGGCTGGCCGAGATGATGCGGTCGCGGATCCCGTCCTGGAACCCGGTCATCACGGCCTGGACGATGATGAGCGCTGCCACGCCGAGGAAGACGCTGCCCACGCCGATCCAGGCGAACAGCGAGAGGTTCGCGCGATGGCCGCGCGAGCCGAGGTAGCGGAACCCGAGGAAGAGCTCGTAGGGCAGGCCGCGCGTCACGAGCCGGGCGTCTCCGGCCGGAGGTGCGGGAACAGGATCACCTCGCGGATCGAGGGCTGGTCGGCGAAGAGCATGACCAGGCGGTCGATGCCGATGCCCTCGCCGGCCGCCGGCGGCATGCCGTATTCCAGGGCGCGGACGTAGTCCTCGTCGAGCCAGTGGGCCTCGTCGTCGCCGCGCGCCTGCAACGCGGCCTGCTCGCGGAAGCGCTCGAGCTGGTCGACGGGATCGTTGAGCTCGCTGTAGGCGTTGGCCATCTCGCGGCGGCCGATGTAGACCTCGAAGCGCTCGACCAGCCTCGGGCTCTCGCGCTTGCGCTTGGCGAGCGGGGAGAGCTCGATCGGAAAGTCGGTCACGAACGTCGGCTGCACGAGCGTCGGCTCGACCAGCGTCTCGAACGCCTCCTTCCAGATGCGGTCGGCCGGCTGGCCCTCGACCTCGAGCCCCGCGACCTTGCCGGCGCGGGCCAGCACGGCCGCGTCGGTCTCGGGCGTGACGGTCACGCCGAGCGCCTGCGATACGCCGGTGAAGAAGGACAGCCGGCGCCAGGGGGCCGTGAGGTCGATCACGTGCTCGCCCCACGTCAGCGTCGGCCGGCCCAGCAGCGTCTGGGCCATCTCGACGAACATCGTCTCGGTCAGCTGCATGAGGTCGGTGTAGTCGGCGTAGGCCTGATAGAACTCCAGCGTCGTGAATTCCGGGTTGTGCTGGGTGGACATGCCCTCGTTGCGAAAGTTCCGGTTGATCTCGTACACGCGCTCGAAGCCGCCGACCACCAGCCGCTTGAGGTACAGCTCGGGCGCGATGCGCAGGTAGAGGTCCATGTCGAGCGCGTTGTGGTGCGTCTTGAACGGCCGGGCGATGGCGCCGCCGGGGATCGGCTGCATCATCGGCGTCTCGACTTCCAAGAAGCCGCGGGCATCGAGGAACGCCCGCAGGAACTTCACGATGCGCGCGCGGAGCTGGAACACCTCGCGGGCCTCGGGGTTGACGATGAGGTCGACGTAGCGCTGGCGATACCGGGTCTCGACGTCCTTGAGGCCGTGCCACTTCTCCGGCAGCGGCCGCAGCGACTTGGCCAGGAACGTGAACGCCTCGACGGCCAGCGTCAGCTCGCCGGTGCGCGTGCGCATCATCCCCCCGGTGACGCCGACGAAGTCGCCGAGGTCGAGCTCGGTGAACGGCGCGAAGTCGTCGCCGAGCTGGTCGGCCCGCGCGTACAGCTGCAGGCGCCCGGTCTGGTCCATCAGGTGGGCGAAGCACGTCTTGCCGTGGTGGCGTAGCGCCACGATGCGGCCGGCCATGCTCACCGGCCCCGCCGCTTTCAGCTCGTCGTCGCTCGCCCCGGCCAGCCGCTCGTGCAGCGGCCCCGCCCAGTGCGTGACCGGATAGCGGGCCCCGAACGGGTCGACGCCACGCCGGCGCACCGCCTCCAGCTTCTCGCGCCGCTGGCGGATCAGCTCGTTGCCTTCGTGGTCGCTCACGCCGCCCTCACGCCTGCTGTCCCTGCGCCCACAGAAGATACGCCTTGATGAACTCGTCGATGTCCCCGTCCATCACCGCTTCCACGTTGCCGACCTCGAGGTTGGTCCGGTGGTCCTTGATGCGCTGCTGCGGATGGAACGTGTAGGAGCGGATCTGGCTGCCGAAGGCGATCTCCTTCTTGGTGCCGGTCAGCTCGGCGATGTCCTCCTTCTGCTTCTGCTCGGCGATCTCGTACAGCCGGGCCTTGAGGATCCGCATGGCGGTGTCGCGGTTGCGCAGCTGCGAGCGCTCGTTCTGGCAGGAGATGACGATGTTGGTCGGCAGGTGCGTGATCCGGACCGCCGAGTCCGCCGTGTTGACGCCCTGGCCGCCGGGACCGGAGGAGCGGAAGACGTCCACACGGATCTCGTCGTCGCGGATCTCGACCTCGACGTCGTCGACCTCGGGGACGACCGACACCGAGGCGAAGCTCGTCTGCCTCCGGCTGGAGGCGTCGAACGGCGAGATCCGGATGAGGCGATGCACGCCGGCCTCGCCCTTGAGATAGCCGTAGGCGTACTCGCCGGTGACCTCGATCGTCGCCGACTTGATGCCGGCCTCCTCGCCGGGCAGCAGGTCGACCACCTCGGCCTTGAAGCCCGCCCGCTCGCACCAGCGCAGGTACATGCGCATGAGCATCTGCGCCCAGTCCTGCGATTCGGTGCCGCCGGCGCCGGGATGAATGGACAGGATCGCGGCCTTGGCGTCGTGCGAGCCCGACAGCATGACCTTGAGCTCGAACTCGTCCAGCTCGCGCCGGAGCCGCGCCAGGCCCTCGGTGATGTCGGCGTCGAGGCTGCCGTCGTCGCCCGATTCCTGGGCCAGCTCGAGCAGGACGTCCAGATCGGAGACCTGGGTGGTGAGCTCGCCGACGCGGGCGAGGGTGCGCGCGAGCTCGGCGCGCTCGCGGATCAGGTCCTGCGCGCGGCGGTTGTCCTCCCAGAAGGCCGGCGACGCCATCTCGGCGTCGAGCGCGGCCACCCGCTGCTCCTTGGCCGCCAGGTCAAAGATGCCTCCGGAGCTCGGCGAGCCGCCCGGTCAGCTCGGTGACGTCGCGCTTGAAGTCGCCGATCATGCCCGGCTCCGTGCCGCCACGCCGGCCGAGGCGGCCGCGACGGCCAGCGAGGTCCACGCCACCCAGTCGCCGAGCCGGGTGAACAGCGTGCGGCCATGCCGCAGGGGCACGCGATCGGCCAGGACACCGCGCTGGAACAGGCCCAGGCGACCCTCGATCCGGCCGCTGGGTGCGATGAAGGCCGAGACGCCGGTATTGGCGGCGCGCACGACCGCGATCCGGTGCTCGACGGCCCGGAACGGGTACATCGCCAGGTGCTGCTCCGGGCCGCTGGTGCGGCCGAACCATCCGTCGTTCGTCATGTTCACCATCACGCGCGCGCCGCCGTTCACGAACTCACGAAAGAGATCGGGGAAGATGCCCTCGTAACAGATCACCACGCCGAATGGGGCGGGCGGACCCGGGAACACCACGGTGCGGGAGCCGGGCTCGAGATCGGCGATGAACTCCGCCCAGCCCCTGACAAATCCGATGAGTCTCGAGAGCGGCACGTATTCTCCGAACGGGACGAGGTGAATCTTATCATACCTGCCGACGATTCCCCGCTCGGTGACGAGGAACGCGGCGTTGGTGAGGCGGTTGGGCGGGGCGTCGAGCACGTCGATGGACCCGATGAGGAGCGCTGCGTGCAGCTCCCCGGACAGCGCCGTCAGCGTGGCGAGCAGGGCCGGGTCGCGACGCAGCGCTGTCGGCGACGCGGTCTCCGGCCACACGATCAGCTCCGGCTGCGCGGCCCCGGCCCGCCGAGTGAGCTCGAGATAGATCCCCAGCATCGAGGCGACGTGCTGAGGATCCCACTTGAGTGGCTGCTCGATGGCCGGCTGCGCGGCGGCTCGCCCAGGCGCCAGGCGCCGAAGACCAGCACGCCCAGCACGAGCGCCGCGGCCAGGCCGAGGCCGAGCAGGGCCCGCCGCCATGGCAGCAGGACGACGCCGGCCAGCGCGGCGTTGGCCGCGAGCAGGACGAACGACACGGCATGGACCCCGCCCAGCTCGGCCACCTGGATCACCGGCAATCTCAGGTACTGCGAGTACCCCAGCGTGCCCCACGGGAATCCACCGAGCAGATGGCCACGCAGCCACTCGGCGCCGACCCAGAGGCACGGCGCCGTGGCGAGGGCCCACGCCGGCGAGCGGCGGCGGCCGAGCCAGGCGACGAGGCCGCTCACGATCGCCACGAACAGCCCGCACCACGCCGCCAGCAGGAACGTCGGCCCCCACGTGAGCGGCCAGGGGATCTCGCTGAAGGTCCGAAACGTGAAGTCGAGCCAGCGCAGCAGGACGAGGAAGAAGACGGTGCCGTGGAACCAGCCCCACGCGAAGGCCGCCCGCGGCGTCGTGACAAGCGCGACGACCAGCAACGGCGCCAGCGCGTACCAGGCGCCGCTTTCCCAGCTGGCGCGCGGGAACGCCAGGGCCAGCACGCCGGCGCTGGCGGCCAGCAGCGCCGCCGGGACGAGGCGGTCGCGCACGGGCGCGCCGGACCTCAGGCGCCGGCCGCCAGGCGGTCGGCGAGGAAGCGCGGCAAGCCGGCGTCGACGATCTTCCGGCGCGCCGCCGTCACGTCGTACGTCACCCGGCGGATCTCCACGTGCCCGGCCTCGACATCCCACACGGCGTAGGCCGCGCGCGGATCGCGGTCGCGCGGCTGGCCCACGCTGCCGACGTTCACGATGTAGCGGCGGCCGCGCTCCTGCGGCAGGCGCACGACCTCCGGATGATGCTCGGGCCCCGAGGAGCCGAGCGACCACGCGCCCGGCACGTGACTGTGGCCGACGAAGCACCAGCGCGTCGCGAAGTGGGCGAACGCCGCGAATCCGTCCTCGGCGCTCACCAGATAGTCCCACTCGTCCGGCTGGGCCGGGGAGGCGTGCACGAGCGTGGCCTCGGCCACCTCGCGCACCAGCGGCAACCCGCCGAGATAGGCGCGGTGGTCGTCGTCGAGCTGCTCGCGGGTCCACTCCGCCGCCGCGCGCGCGTAGCGATTGAACCAGGCCAGGTCCAGCCGCCCCGCCACCGCGTGCTCGTGGTTGCCGCCGACCACCGCCTCGGCGCGCTCGGCGACGAGCTCGACGCACGCCAGCGGCTCCGCGCCGTAACCGACGGTGTCGCCCAGGCAGAGCACGGCATCGGCGCCGGTGGCGCAGTCGGCGAGGACGGCGCGCAGGGCCTCGAGGTGCCGTGGATGTCGGACAGGATCGCGTACCGCACGCCGGGGGGGCCGCGCTCAGGCGGTGGCGGGCCGACGCTCGCGCAGGATCCGGTCGAGGACACCGTTGATGAAGCGGCTGGACTCGGAGGTGCCGAACTTCTTGGCGATCTCGATGGCCTCGTTGATCACGGCCTTGGGCGGGACGTCCGGCTGCCACAGCAGCTCGTAGGCGGCCATCCGCAGAATGTTGCGGTCCACGACCGCCATGCGATCGAGGTCCCAGTGCTCGGCGTACTCGGCGAGGAGCTGATCGATCTTCGCCTGGTGCTGCTTGCTGCCGCGCACCAGCGCCTCGGCGAATGCCTGGGTGGCGCGGTCGACCGGGTGGCGCGCCCAGAACTCGGCCTCCTGCGAGGCGGGGTCGTCCACCTCGTGCAGGTCGAGCTGGTAGAGGAACTGCAGCGCGACTTCCCTAGCCTTTCGCCGTTTTCCCATGTCTCGCCACGTTTTGCATGAATGCGGCCATCTCGATGGCGGCCTCGGCGGCCTCGGTGCCGCGGTTGGCCACCTTGCCGCCCGAACGCTCGAGCGCCTGCTCCTCGGTGAGCGCGGTGACGAGGCCGAAGGTCGCCGGCACGCCGGTCTCGAGCGCCACGCGCTGGATGCCGGCGGCCGCCTGCCCGGCCACGAAGTCGAAGTGCGGCGTCTCACCCTTGATCACGCAGCCTACGCAGACGATGGCGGCGTAGCGGCGCGTTCGCGCCAGGTGATTGGCGGCTTGGGCCAGCTCGAACGAGCCGGGCACCCAGTGCACCTCGACCGCCTCGTCCGGGACGCCGGCCGCCGCCAGCGCGCGCAGCGCGCCCGACACCAGCCGCTTGGTGATGTGCTCGTTGAATCGGCCGGCCACGACGGCGAACCTGGCGTCGCGGCCGCGCTGGACCGGCCGGTCCCGCTTTCGGGGGCGCGGCGCGCGACCGGCCATCGTCAGTCGAGGTCGGAGGTCAACATGTGGCCGAGCTTGTCCCGCTTGGTGCTCAGGTACTTGCGATTCTCCGGGTTCGGGGGCACCTCGAGCGGCAGCCGTTCGACGACCTGCAGCCCGTAGCCCTCCAGGCCGGCACGCTTGGTCGGATTGTTGGTCAGCAGGCGGAGATTCTTCAATCCGAGGTCCACCAGGATCTGGGCGCCGATGCCGTAGTCGCGCAGGTCGGCCTTGAAGCCGAGCGCCTGGTTGGCCTCCACGGTGTCCATCCCCTGCTCCTGCAGCTCGTAGGCGCGGATCTTGTTGTGCAGCCCGATCCCACGGCCCTCCTGGCGCAGGTACACGATGACGCCCCGCCCGGCCTCCTTGATGGCCGCCATGGCCTTGAGAAGCTGAGAGCCGCAGTCGCAGCGCAACGAATGAAACACGTCGCCGGTGAGGCACTCGGAGTGCATCCGCACGAGCACCGGCGTGTCGCCGGCCACGTCACCCATCACGAGGGCGAGGTGGATGCGGTCGTACACCGTCGCCTCGTAGGCCAGCGCGGTGAACTCGCCGAAGTCGGTCGGCAGCCGCGTGGCGGCGATCCGCCGCACGAGCTTCTCCTTGCGCGTGCGGTACTCGATCAGATCGCGGATCGTGATCATCTTCAGCGCGTAGCGCCGGGCCAGGTCGGTGAGCTCGGCCAGCCGGGCCATCCCCCCGCTCTCGTCGAGCACCTCGCAGATGACGCCGGCCGGGTAGCAGCCGGCCAGGCGGGCCAGGTCCACCGCCGCCTCGGTGTGGCCGGCGCGGCGGAGCACGCCGCCTTCCTTGCCCCGCAACGGAAAGATGTGGCCGGGTACGGTCAGGTCCTCGGCCCGCATGTGGGGATCGACGAGGGTGCGGATCGTCACCGCACGGTCGTAGGCCGACGTACCGGTGGTGACCCCGCGGCGGGCATCGACGGTGACGGTGAAGGCGGTGCCCATCGGCGCCGTGTTCTCGGCCACCATCATGCCGAGCTTGAGCTCATCGAGGCGCTCGCCGGTCATCGGCATGCAGATCAGGCCGCGGCCGTGGGTCGCCATGAAGTTGACGGCCTCCGGCGTGGCCTTGTCGGCCGCCATCACGAGGTCGCCCTCGTTCTCGCGGTCTTCGTCGTCGACGACCAGCAGGATCCGGCCCAGACGGATCTCCTCGATGCCCTCCTCGATCGAAGCGAACACGCTCATGACGTCCCCCGCAGGGCGAGCGATCGCTGCAGATACTTGCCGATCACGTCGGTCTCGATGTTCACCGCCTGACCCCGGCCGAGCCGCCCGAAGGTGGTGGCCGCCAGCGTGTGCGGGATGACCATGACCTCGAACGCCTGCGCCTCGAGCGCCGCGACGGTCAGGCTCACTCCGTCGACCGCGACCGACCCCTGCGGCACCAGCAGCGGCGCCAGCTCGGGCCCCGGCAGGGCGATCCGCACCCGCGCCGTCGATTCTACACGGGTCACGTCGGTCACGGTTCCGATCCCATCGACGTGCCCGAGCACGAGATGACCGCCCACCGCGGCGCCGAACCGGAGCGGTCGCTCGAGGTTCACCGGGTCGCCGGCCTTCACCCGGCCCAGCGTCGTGCGCCCGAGCGTCTCCGGACCGACTTCGAAGGCGAGGCTTCCCGCCCGCGTCGTCACGACGGTAAGGCACACGCCGTTGACGGCGACGCTCGCGCCGACCTCGCTGCCCTCGACCGCCACGCGGGCCGCGAGGTCGAGGCGCATCACGTCGCCTCGCCGCTCGACGTCCCGCACCTCGCCGATCTCCTCGACGATCCCGGTGAACATTGCTAGGGCCCGGCCGGGCCCCGGCCCGGCGCTCCGGGGGCGCGCGTATCGGGCGAGGCCGGCTCTCTGACGACGTCGGCCTCCAGGAAGAGGTCATCGCCGAGCCGGGCGACGCTGACCGGGCCGAGCCGCACCGCGCTCTTGAGCTCGCGCCCGGCGCCACCGAGGACGCCGGCGGCGTCGCGACCGCCCAGCAGCAGCGGGGCGACGAAGAGGGCGACGCGATCGACGAGGCCGGCGTCGAGGAACGCCGCGTGCGTCTCGCCGCCGCCCTCGACGAGCACCGCCCGCACGTCGAGCTCGAACAGTCGGGCCAGCAGGGCCGTCACGTCGACACGTCCCTCCCGCGCCGGGCAGCGCAGCACCGTGACGCCGGCGTCCTGCAGCGCCGTCACGCGCGAGGAGGGCGCCCCGTCGCCGATCACCACGATCGCCCGCGCCGGCGTTCCCGCGTGGACGAGCCGCGCGTCGCGACCGAGGCGGGCGTTCGTGTCGAGCACGACCCGGTACGGCTCGCGCGGCCACGGCCGCTCGAGGCGTACCGTCAGCGCGGGGTCGTCGCGAAGGGCGGTGGTGACGCCGACGACGATCGCGTCCGACTCGGCACGCAGGCGGTGGGCGTGCAGGCGGGCCGGCTCGCCCGTGATCCACTTCGAGGTGCCGTGGACGTCGGCGAGCTTGCCGTCGAGCGTGGCGGCCGCCTTGAGCGTCACGTGCGGGCGCCGCTCGCGCACCGCGGTCAGCCAGGCGCGGTTCTGGCGCTCGGCCTCGTCGGCGAGGAGACCGATCTCCACGGCGACGCCGGCCTCGCGCAGGCGGGCGGCGCCGCCGCCGGCGACGAGCGGATTCGGATCGGCGAGCGCGGCGACGACGCGCGCCACGCCGGCGCCCGCGACCACCGGCGAGCACGGTGGCGTGCGGCCGTGGTGCGTGCACGGCTCCAGGGTGACGTAGAGAGTCGCGCCGCGGGCAGCGTCGCCGGCGACCGCGAGCGCGTCGATCTCGGCGTGGGGACTACCGGCCTTCAGGTGCGCCCCCTCGCCCACGATCCGGCCGTCGCGGACGACGACGGCGCCGACCATCGGATTGGGCGAGGTGAGGCCACGGCCGCGCTCCGCCAGCTCGAGCGCCCGGCGCATGAAGCCGGCGTCGCTCATGCCCGTGCGAGCCGCAGCCCGTTCGGCGGGATCATTGCTCGGGAACGAGCGCGTCGACGAAGCGCGCGGGGTCGAATGGCTGCAGGTCGTCGATCTTCTCGCCCACGCCGACCAGCGTCACCGGGAGCTTCAGCTCGCGCACGATGCGCACGACGATGCCGCCCTTGGCGGTGCCGTCGAGCTTGGTGAGCGCGACGCCGGTCAGCCCGATCGTCTCGTTGAACATCTTCGCCTGCGCGAAGCCGTTCTGACCGGTCGGGGCGTCGAGGACCATCAGCGACTCGTGGGGCGCGCCCGGCGCCTGTCGCTGGATGACGCGCTTGAGCTTGGCGAGCTCGTCCATGAGGTTCGTCTTGGTGTGCAGCCGGCCGGCGGTGTCGATGATCAGCGCGTCGACGCTGCGTGCCATCGCCGCCTTCAGCGCGTCGAAGACCACCGCGGCGGGATCGGAGCCGGCCGCCTGGCGGACGACCTCCACGTCGACGCGCTGGCCCCACGTCTCGAGCTGCTCGATGGCGGCCGCCCGGAACGTGTCGGCCGCGGCGAGCAGCACGTGTCGGCCGTCGGCCTTGAGGGCGGCCGCGAGCTTGGCGCACGTCGTGGTCTTGCCGGAGCCGTTGACGCCCAGCATGAGGATCACGCTCGGCCGGGCGTCGAGCGCCAGCGGCCGGGCGGGACCGAGGGTGTCGAGCAGGAAGCGGCGGAGTACGGGACGGAGCTGACCGGCCCGCGTCACCGTGCCGTACATGACCTCCTCGCGGCCGCGGTTGACGAAATCCGCCGCCATGGCCGCGCCGAGGTCGGCGGCGATGAGGAGCTCCTCGAGCTCCTCCCAGAGGCCCTCGTCGATCGGCCGCTCGGGCTCGAGCACGGTCCCGAGCCCGGCGCCGAGATACTCCTGCGAGCGCTTGAGGCCTTCGCGCAGCTTCTCACCGAGGCCGGAGAAAAACTTCATAGAACGCTAGTTTATACCAGCCGCGTTACGACGGCTGGCGAGGCGGCTCAGCGCGACTCGGGGGGCAGGACCAGC
>Ga0209474_10005755_pt1 | contig 10518 bp, 8 predicted proteins | sample GraSoiAngelo_145_FD_185902 | JGI IMG/M metagenome (GOLD analysis project Ga0209474, IMG submission 185902) | Grasslands soil microbial communities from the Angelo Coastal Reserve, California, USA - 14_1009_05_20cm (SPAdes) (version 2) | ecosystem: Environmental > Terrestrial > Soil > Grasslands ... | reverse complement strand
GGCGCGAGCTACCAGCGCTTCGAGCACGACTTCCGCTACGTCGAGTACGCGATCGCGGCAGGCATCGTTCTTGCACTGGCGTATCTGGTGTACCGGAGGAGGGCTGCGGCTAGAGTGATCCCGCGTGCAGACGATTCCCCTCGTTGACGTACGAGCCGAATACGAGCCGCTGATCCCGCGGCTCGAGGCCGCTTTCCGCGAGGTGCTCGAGAGCGAGCGCTTCATCCGCGGCCCGCACTACTGGGCGTTCCAGGAGGAGGCCGCCGCCTACCTCGGCGTGAAGCGGGCGATCGGCGTCGCGAACGGCACTGACGCACTCGTGCTCGCCCTCGACGCGCTCCGCGTCGGCCCGGGGGACGAGGTGATCTGCCCCGCGTTCACGTTCTATGCCACCGCGGAGTCGATCGTGCGCCGCGGCGCGACGCCCGTCTTCGCGGAGATCGACCCGGCCACGCTCAACCTCGACCTTGACGACGCGGCCGCGAAGGTCACCGAGCGGACGCGAGCGATCATCCCGGTCCACCTGTTCGGCCGGCTGCTCGACGTGCGGCCGCTGGTCGAGCTCGGCCTCCCGGTGCTCGAGGACGCGGCCCAGGCCTTCGGCGCGCCCGGGGTCGCGCAGCATGGGGCGATCTCGACCTTCAGCTTCTATCCCACCAAGAACCTCTTCTGCCTCGGCGACGGGGGGCTCGTGACGACGAGTGACGAGGAGCTCGCGGAGCGCGTTCAGCTCCTCTCGTTCCACGGCTCGCGCGACAAGTCGGCGTTCGACCTCGTCGGTTACAACTCCCGCCTCGACGAGCTGCAGGCCGCGTTCCTGCGCATCTTCCTGCCGGAGGTCGCGGGCTGGAACGAGGCGCGCCGCGCCGCCGCAGCCCGTTACGCAGAGCTCGGGCTCGGCGACCTCGTGGAGCTGCCGCAGGACGACCCAGGCCATGTCTACCACCTCTTCGTCTGCCGCTCGCGCGAGCGCGACGCGATCCGCACCGCGCTGGCCGAGGCGGGCATCGCCTCGGCGACCTACTACACGACGCCGCTCCACCTCCAGCCCTCCCTGCGCTACCTCGGCTACGAGCCGGGCTCGCTGCCCGCGACCGAGCAGGCCGGGGCGGAGAACTTCTCGCTGCCGCTCTGGCCCGGGATCCCCGCGGATGCCCAGGAGCGCGTCGTCGACGTCGTGCGTTCCGCCGTGAGCGTCACGAGCGGCGTCTGATGCGCACGCTCCTCTCGCCGCACCGGATCTGGCAGCTCCTCGTGGACGCGGGGATCGTCGCCGCGTCCTGGTGGCTCGCGTTCGAGCTCCGCTTCGACAACGGCCTCCCGATCATCTATTCGAGGCTGCTCGACCGGACGATCCTGCTCGTCCTCGCGATCAAGCTGATCGTCTTCATCGCCTTCGGCTTCTACAACCGCTGGTGGCGCTATGTCTCGATCCGCGACATGTGGGCGGCGGCACGCGGCGTCGTGGTGGCGTCCCTGATCGCGGACGTGACCGTGTATCTCGTCTCGCCGGTGCACGGCGTCCGCCTGCCGCGGTCGATCGCGGCCACCGACCTGCTCATCACGCTCGCACTCGTCGCGGGCTCGCGCCTCCTCGCGCGTACCGTGATCGAGAGGCCCGGCCTGACCATGGTGGCGCGCGGCAAGGAAGTGGTGGTCGTCGGCGCGGGCGACGCCGGGCGTCTGATCGTGCAGGAGATGCAGCGGTCGCGGATGCTGAACTACACGCCGATCGGCTTCGTCGACGACGACCCGCGCAAGCGGCACACGCGGATCATGGGCGTCCGGGTGCTCGGCACGATCGACGAGCTGCCGCGCGTCCTGCGCGAGCATCGCCCCGACGAGGTGCTGATCGCGTTGCCCTCCGTCTCGGGTGAGGTGCGCCGCCGGATCGTCGAGACGGCGCAGCAGCAGCGCATCGTGGTGAAGACGCTGCCTGGGCTGTACGAGCTGATCGCAGGGGACATCGGCCTCGCCGGCCAGATTCGCCCCGTGCAGGTGGAGGACGTGCTCGGCCGCGAGCAGGTGGAGGTCGACTTCCACGAGGTCGCTGCCTATCTCGAGGGCCACACCGTGCTCGTCACCGGCGCCGGCGGCTCGATCGGCTCGGAGCTCTGCCGCCAGATCGCGCGGGTGCGGCCGTCGCGGCTGATCCTCGTCGACAACGCCGAAGGGCCGCTGTTCGAGATCGAGCGGGAGCTCGTCGCCGAGCGTGACTTCACCGCGGCACTGCCGAAGCTGATCGACGTGAAGAACCAGAAGGCGCTTCGTCGGGAGGTCTTCGAGAAGTACCAGCCGACGGTCGTATTCCACGCCGCGGCGTACAAGCACGTCGCGATGTTGGAGACCCATCCCCTCGAGTCGGTGCGGAACAACGTCGTCGGCACGCGCGTCCTCGCCGAGCTCGCGGCCGAGTTCGGCGTCGAGCGCTTCGTCTTCGTCTCGACCGACAAGGCAGTGAACCCGAAGACGGTGATGGGACAGTCGAAGGCGCTCTGCGAGTGGATCGTCGAGTCGTTCGGGCACCGGCGCGACGTCTCGACTCGCTTCGTCGCCGTGCGCTTCGGCAACGTCCTCAACTCGTCGGGGAGCGTGATCCCGATCTTCCGCAAGCAGATCGAGCGCGGCGGTCCCGTGACGGTGACGCATCCCGAGATGACCCGCTACTTCATGACGATCCCGGAGGCGGTGTCGCTCGTCGTGCAGGCGGGCGCGATCGGCGGGCGCGGCCAGGTGTTCGTGCTCGACATGGGCGAGCCGGTGCGGATCGTCGACCTCGCGCAGAACATGATCCGTCTCTCGGGCAAGGAGCCGCGCCTCCCCGACGATCCGACGACGACTCCGCGGGATGTGCGGATCGCGTTCGTCGGCTCGAGGCCCGGCGAGAAGATCCACGAGGAGCTCTGGAGCGACGACGACTCCGTCGGGAAGACGACGCATCCGAAGATCCTCCGGCTGAGCCGGCCCCCGGTGGATCCCGAGTGGCTGGCGGAGCAGCTCGCCGAGCTCGAGCGCCTCGCCGACGACGGGGACACGCTCGAGGTCGTGGGCAAGCTCCGGAACGTCGTGCGCGAGTCGCGGCGCCTTGGCCCGCCGGCGCCGCCGGCTGCTGTGGAGGCGCCGTCGCTCGAGGTCGAGCCGCGGGTCGAACCGCGCGTCGAGCCCGCGTAGCCCGGCGCGAAGCTTTCACGCTCCCGTGACCGTGCTCGGCCGGTCGTGCCGCTAGCGTCCGCGCCCTGGACGCCGAGAGGATCCTCGCAGGGCTGAACCCCGAACAGCGTGCCGCCGCGGAGACGGTGCGCGGGCCGCTGTGCATCCTCGCCGGGGCGGGGACGGGCAAGACGACCACGATCACGCGGCGGATCGCCTGGCAGGTCGCAAGCGGGGCCTTTCCGCCGCAGCAGATCGTGGCGGTGACCTTCACCGGCAAGGCGGCGGGCGAGCTCCGCGCGCGACTGGGCGCGCTCGGCGTCGAGGGCGTCCGCGCCTCGACCTTCCACTCGGCGGCGCTCGCGCTGCTCCGCCACTTCCAGGGGGATCCCGGCCGGATCCTCGCCACGAAGGCACTGCTCCTGCGGCGGATCGGCAACACGCTCCCGGGAGCGTTCCGCTTCCGGCCCGCCGGCGACCTCGCGACGGAGATCGAGTGGGCGAAGAACCGGCGGCTCACGCCCGAGACGTATGACGACGCGCTCGGCGACCGCGAGCCGCCGCTGCCGCGCGACCTCATGGGCCGTGTCTTCCGCGAGTACGAGCGGCGGAAGGCGGCCGAGGGGCTGCTCGACTTCGAGGACCTGCTCGAGAGGACGGTGCGGCTGCTCGAGGAGGACGAGGAGGCGCGGGCGGGGGTGCACGAGAGCTGGCGCGCCTTCACCGTTGACGAGTACCAGGACGTCAACCTCCTCCAGCAGGCGCTGCTCGATCTCTGGCTCGGCGAGCGCGACGAGCTCTGTGCCGTCGGCGACGACTACCAAGCGATCTACGGCTTCACGGGCGCGAGCGCCGGGTGGCTGCTCGCGCTGCCGCAACGCTTCCCGCACGCGCGCGTGGTGCAGCTCGAGCGGAGCTACCGCTCGACGTCGCAGGTGCTCGAGCTCGCGAACCGGCTCGTGCCGCGCCTCGCCGGCTCGGCCAAGACGCTCGCGCCGACGCTCCCGGACGGCCCCGAGCCGGTCGTCGGCCCGGGGCTGGACGTCGCCGCGCACGTGCGGCAGTTGCACGCGGATGGCCTTCCGCTCGAGGAGATGGCGGTGCTCGTCCGGACGAACGCGCGGACGAGCGAGTTCGAGGAGGCGTTCCACGACGCCGCGATCCCGTTCCAGGGCGCGTCCATGCTCGCGCGCGACGCGGCCCGACAGCTGCTGAAGGCGCTGCACGGCCGGCGCGGACCCGCTGCCGAGATCGTCCGCCAGCTCGCTGTCCGGCAAGGGCTCCTCTCGGAGGTGCCGGACAAGCTCGGCGAGCGTGAGCAGACGCGGCAGGCCGACCTGGCACGACTCGTGCGGCTCGCCGAGGAGTTCCCCGGCGAGGTCGACGGCTTCGTTGACTTGCTCCATGAGCGCTTCGGCGAGAGCGCCGGCCGCGGCGTCCATCTGCTGACGCTCCACCGGGCGAAGGGGCTCGAGTGGGAAGCGGTCCTCCTGCCACGAGTCGAGGAGGGCGAGCTACCGGTCCGTCGCGGCGACGTCGAGGAGGAGCGGCGCCTGTTCTACGTCGGGCTGACCCGGGCGAAGCGGCACCTGCTCGTGACGTGGGAGGGGCGGCCAAGCCGGTTCCTCGACGAGCTCGGCGTGCGCGCGGCCGCGCCACCGCTCCCGAAGCGCGAGCGGCCGGTGCTCGAGCAAACGCCCGCAGTGCAGGCGCTCAGGGAGTGGCGGCTCGCGCGGGCGCGCGCGGACGAGGTGCCCGCGTACGTCGTCTTCAACGACCGGACGCTCGCGGAGCTCGCCGCGCGGACGCCGCGCACGATCGCCGAGCTCGCGGCGGTGCCGGGAATCGGGCCGGCGAAGCTCGAGCGCTACGGGCCCGAGCTGCTCGCGCGGCTCGCCGACCTCGCCGCCTGAACCTTCAGGCGTCCAGGGCGGACAGCAGCAACCGCAGCATCTCGGCCGGATCGCGACGCACGCGCGCCGACGAGGAGTCCCGCTTGCGCAGCTCGAGCGCGCGCGGGTCGGTCAGTGGCTTCAGGCGTCCAGGGCGGACAGCAGCAACCGCAGCATCTCGGCCGGATCGCGACGCACGCGCGCCGACGAGGAGTCCCGCTTGCGCAGCTCGAGCGCGCGCGGGTCGGTCAGTGGCTTCAGGCGTCGCCCTCGGATCAGCTCCTCGTCCACACCCCCGAGCCGGCCGCCGTACGTCGTGTAGACCGGCACGCCGAGTGCGGCCGCCTCGCGGTTCATCGTCCCGCCCGCCGAGACGACGAGGTCGGCGAGCGCGATCAGGCTCTGGGCGTCGACGGCGCCCTCGGGCAGGATCACGGACGGCAGTGCGAGCCCCCGCACGTATTCGCGTTGCTCTTCCGTCCGCGGCAGGACGAACGCGTGCACGTCTTCCGAACGGCCGAGGTGCTCGAGCGTCTGCGGGAAGAGCGGGTTCGAGTGCCGGTGGTAGAGAGAGACATCGGGCGGCGGCCGCAGGACGACGAGCACGCGCGCCGGGTCGACGCCGAAGCGGTCGAGCAGCGAGCGGTCGGGCTCGAAGTCCGCGAGGTAGTACTCCTCCTTCAAGCCGGGGTACTGGACGAGCTTCGGCGGGCGCACGCCGTACGGCCGGAGCCGCTCCGGCGGAATCGCAGCCGGCACCACGACCCGCGTCGCCGCGCGGCAGCCGAGCTGGTGCTGGAGCGTCGCGAACTCGTAGTCGAACGTCGTCGAGCTCGGGATCCCGAGCCGTCGCGCGGAGATCGTCAGCTCGTGGGAGCCGTGCGCGAGCGCGACGTCGAAGTCGCCACCGCGGGCCCACGTGCGCAGCGCGCCGAGCCGGTGCGTCATCTGCCGCGCCTTCTGCAGCCGCGACCGGCCACCGTGCCGTCCAACCACCTCGTCCGCCTCGAGCCCGTGCAGCTCCAGCAGCTCGAGCGTCTGTGCGTAGTCGCGCGCCGTGATGCCGACCTCGTCGCCGCGCCCGCGCATGATCTCGACGAGCGGCCGGAAGACGAGCACGTGCGCAGGTGCGGTGATGTCGATCCAGACCCTCACAGGCGCTCGACCACCCGGAAGCGGACCGCGTCGATCAGCGTGTCCGGCTCGATCGTTCGCTCGAAGAAGCGCTCGTGCGTGGCGTCCAGCACCGCTTCGACCAGGACACGCCGGAGCTCCGTCCCGGGGTAGCCGAGGCCGAACTCGGGGAGCCCGCTCACGCCACCAGCGCCTCCATACGCGCAGACCGCAACCTGGGCGGCTCCTGCTCGACGTGCCGCTCGTACCAGAGCGTGAAGGCCAGTAGGCCCCACAACTGGCGGCTCCAGTCCTCCCGGCCCGCCACGTGCTCGTCGATCAGCCGCTTCACCGGCTCGGGCTGGAAGAAGCCCTGGCGCCGCAGGTTCCCCGTCGACAACGTTTCCCGCGCGAACGGCTCGAGCTCGCCCCGCAACCAGGCCGCGGCAGGAATCGAGAAGCCGCGCTTGCGGCCGTGCACGATCTCCGCCGGCAGGAGCGGCTCGACCGCCTTGCGCAGCAGCACCTTCTTCGCGAGACCGCGCACCTTGAGACGCGTCGGGAGTGCGAACGCGAGGGTCGTCACGAGCGGATCGAGGAAGGGGACGCGCGCCTCCAGCGAGTGCGCCATCGAGGCGCGGTCGGTCTTCACGAGCAGGTCGTCGACGAGGTACACGCCGAAGTCGACGTCCTGCAGCCGCGCGAGCTGGGGCGCTCCCGCCGTCTCGGCGTACCGCGCGCGATAGACGTCCACGGGATCGGACGCGGTGCGGCGGCCGGTCAGCTCGGCGCGAGCGTCGGAGGAGAAGATCTCCTTCCAGCCGTGGTGGCGTTCGAGCGGCGGCAGGTGTGCCGCGCGCACGAATCGTTTGGCCTTGTAGTCGAGGCTCGCCTTGCGCGTCGACGCCGGCAACGCCTCGACGAGGGGGCGCACGGCCCGCGCGAGAGGCGCGAGGCGGTCTGCCGTGAGATCGGCGACATACGTGTAGTAGCCGCCGAACAACTCGTCCCCGCCCTCCCCCGAGAGAGCGACCTTGACGTGCTCGGCAGCGAGCTGCGAGACGAGGTAGGTCGGCAGGGCGGAGGAGTCGGCGAACGGCTCGTCGAAGGCGTCGGCGAGCGAGCGCAGCAGCAGCTCGGGCTCGGGCCGGACGAGGAGCTCGTGGTGCTCCGTCCCGTAGCGCTCCGCGACCAGCCGTGCGTCGGCGCGCTCGTCGAAGCTGCGCTCGGCGAAGCCGATCGTGAACGTGTGGACGGGCTCCGGCGTCTCCTGCGCCGCCAGGGCGGCGAGCGCTGCCGAGTCGACGCCGCCGGAGAGCAGGACGCCGACAGGCACGTCCGAGAGGAGATGGGCACGCACCGAGTCCCTGAGCCGGGCACGGAGCTCCTCCACGAGCTCGGCCTCGTCGCCGTCGCGCAGCTCGCCGGCCGCCGCGGGCCCGGGCCGCGCGTACCGGTCGAGCGAGACCTCGCCGTCCTCCCAGACGAGCACGTCCCCCGCCGGCAGCTTCCGGACGTCGCGGAAGATCGAGTAGGGCGCGGGGATCGAGTTGAAGGCGAGGAACGCCTCGAGCGCGTCGAGGTCGATCTCGCCGCGCGGCAGCGCGCGCAGCTCCGAGGCGAAGCGCAACTCGTCCCCGACGTGCCGGTAGTAGAGCGGCTTGATCCCGTAGCGGTCGCGCGCGAGCACGAGCCGGCGCCGCCGCCCGTCCCAGATCGCGACCGCGAACATCCCGCGCAGCCGTTCGGCGAAGCCGAGCCCGTGCTCCTCGTACAGGTGGACGAGCGCCTCGGTGTCGCAGCGCGTCCGCAGCACGTGTCCTGCGCGCTCGAGCTCGCGGCGGAGCTCGGGATAGTTGTAGATCTCGCCGTTCTGGACGACGACGCAGCTGCCGTCCTCGTTCGCGATCGGCTGGTCGCCGTGCTCGAGATCGAGGATCGAGAGGCGCCGTGCCGCCAAGGCAATTCCGCCGTCCACGTACTCGCCGGCGCTGTCCGGGCCGCGGTGGACGAGCAGGTCGCTCATCGCGCGCAGCGACTCGAGGTCCGCGCCCCCGCGCGTCGTCGCGATCCCGCAGATGCCGCACACGGGTCTACCTTAGGCGCGGCGGCCTACGAGTCCTTTGATCGACTGCTTCAGCACCCGCCAGCCTGTGGCGAGGACGGTGTAGAGGTAGAGGCGCACGGACCGGTCGGCGATCCACTCGAGATCGTGAGCGAGCTTCTCGGCCATCGGCGTCTCGTAGCCGCGGCGCACCTGGGCGAACCCGGTCAGGCCGGGACGCACGACGAGCCGCTGCCAGTACGACGGCAGCTCGTGGGCGAGCTCCTCGAAGAAGACCGGCCGGATAGGCCGCGGCCCGACGAGGCTCATGTCCCCGCGCAGGACGTTGACGAACTGCGGGATCTCGTCGAGCTGCGTCGCTTTCAGCCAGCGCCCGACCGTCGTGAACTCGGCCTGCGTGCGGCTGACCAGTTCCTCGCCGAGGTACGCGCCGAGCCGCGCCTCGGCGCCGCGCCGCAGCGTCCGGAACTTGTACATCGTGAAGACACGCGCGCCCCGCCCGACGCGCTCGCCGCGGTAGAAGACCGGTGTGCCGCTCGTGACGAGCACGAGCAGCGCGATCGCGAGCGAGAGCGGCAGCGAGAGGAGCAGGAACAGCGACGAGAGGAGGACGTCGAGCGCGCGCAGGACGACGTCGCGCGGCCGCGCCGGCGTCTCGAGCGCGAGCTGGCGGTAGCCGCGGACGAGCGTGTCCTCGAGCCGCGTCGTGTCGGGCACGAGCCCGATCGTAAAGCGCGGTGGACACTCAGGTTGGCCGCGACGGCTATAAGGTATCCTTATGGACACGAAGCAGCTCGCGGCTTTCTGCGCGGTCGTCGAGCGCCGCAGCTTCTCGCAGGCCGCCGACCAGCTCGGGGTGACGCAGCCCGCGGTCAGCCTGCAGATCCGGTCGCTCGAGCAGCGGCTCGGCCAGCAGCTCCTCGACCGCTCCGGCCGCCGCGTCGAGCCGACCGAGGCCGGGCTCAGGCTCTACCGCGGAGCGCAGCGGCTCCTCGCGCTCGAGCAGCAGCTGCTCGAGGAGCTCGGGGAGGAGGCGGAAGGCGAGCTGAAGGGCAGGCTCGAGATCGGTGCCTCCACCGGGCCTGGCGGCAGCGTCCTGCCGGTTCTGCTCGGCGAATTCCAGGAGCTTCATCCGCAGGTGCACGTCGCCCTGACCGTCTCGGACACCCACACGGTGATCGAGCAGGTCGGGCGGCGGGAGCTCGAGCTGGGCGTCGTCGGCGCCTCCGGCCGCCACCGCGGCGTCTCGTTCGAGCCCTTCTATCGGGACGAGGTCGTCCTCGCAGTCCCTGCCGGCCACAAGCGCGCGGGGAAGAGTCTGACCCTCGAGGAGCTTAAGGCGGAGCCGCTCGTGCTGATGCAGGACGGGGCCGGCATCAGGCAGATGATCGACGACGAACTGCGCGAGCTCGGCCTCCGCCTGCGCGACCTGAACGTGAAGCTCGAGCTCGGACTGCAGGAGTCGGCGCGCGCGGCGGTGCTCGGCGGCTTCGGCGCCACGTTCATCTCGCGGATCGCGATCGAGGGCGACCTCGAAGCAGGAGCGCTCGCGATCGCCCGGGTCGAAGGCCTCGAACCGTCGAGGGAGGTCCAGCTCGTCCGCGCGAGCGGCCGCGCCGAGACGCGGGTCGCACAGGAGTTCGTCGCCCACGCCCGCGAGCGGCTGTCGTGATCGTCGAGTGGGGGCTCGCCTCCCTGGCGGACGCCTGCGCCGCCGCCGGCGTCTCGTCCCCGCTCCTCGTCGCGAGCCCGCGCTGGGACTCGCTGGAGCTGACGGTCGAGCCGGTGGCGCGGTGGCGCGAGGTGCCGACGGACCGCATCACCGAGGCCGTCGCCGCCGCAGGCGAGGCGGACGGGGTGCTCGCCGTCGGCGGCGGGAGCGCGATCGACTTGGGGAAGGCGATCTCCGCCGCGGCCGGGCTGCCGCTCGTCTCGGTGCCGACGACCTATGCCGGCGCCGAGTGGACGACCTTCTTCGGCGTCCGCGATCCGCAGCGGCGGATGCGCGGCGGTGGCGGCGGAGCTCATCCCGCGGCCGTCGTCTACGAGCCCGAGCTCACCCTGGACCTGCCGCCGGAGACGACGGTTGGCACGGCGATGAACGCGCTCGCCCACTGCGCCGAGGCGCTCTACGTGCGTGGACACAACCCCGCTGCCGACGAGCACGCGCTGACGGGCGCACGGCTCGTCTCGGACTGGCTGCCGCGCGTCGTCGACTCTCCGCACGACAAGGAGGCGCGCACCGAGCTGCTCCGCGGGGCGTGTCACGGCGGTGCCGCGCTCGCAAGCTCGATGCTC
>Ga0209474_10005754_pt1 | contig 10519 bp, 8 predicted proteins | sample GraSoiAngelo_145_FD_185902 | JGI IMG/M metagenome (GOLD analysis project Ga0209474, IMG submission 185902) | Grasslands soil microbial communities from the Angelo Coastal Reserve, California, USA - 14_1009_05_20cm (SPAdes) (version 2) | ecosystem: Environmental > Terrestrial > Soil > Grasslands ... | reverse complement strand
GCCCGAGCCGATCTGGACGGGCGCGGTGAAGTGGGCGCCGCCCGCCGGCGTCGAGGACGTCGACGAGGCGTCCGACTCGCGGTGGGCCTCGTAACGCGGGGTCCTCGGCACGCGGGGGGCTTGTAGCGCCGGGCCCGTAGCGCCGGGCCCGTAGCGCTGGCTTCCCGGCGCGACGATCAGGTCAACGCCGGTGCGGCGTCGAGCTCGTCGGCACCGGTCGAGCGCAGGATGTCGTAGACGTAGGCCGCCGTGGCCAGCGTCACGTGGTGGTGCCACCCGGCGAAGGTGCGACCCTCGTAGTCGCGCAGTCCGAATCGGTCCGCGAACCCCTCCAGGTGGGAGCCGACCCGCTGCCGTAGCTTGCCGAGCGCGACCAGGTCCGCCAGCGGGCGATCGGTGATGTTGGTGAGCCAGTACCCGCGCGGCTGTGGCTTGCCCAGCGGCCACTCCACGATCAGCTGCCGGGACGGCGGTGCCGCCGGGGGTACCGCGGGGACGTCTGCGGCCGGTGGCCGGACCGGTATCTGGAGGTACTGCGCGCGCCGGACGATCGTGTCGTCCTCGGCGTCGCGCCAGCCGACCGTGGTACGGGTGGCGTCGACGAACCGGCGCAGCAGATCGCTCACCGGACCCTGCCAGTACGGACGGTTCCACCACGGACTCCGGGTACCGGCCGGAGAGGCCAGCGTGTTGAGGGACCGGGCCTGGCCGTCGAAGCGCACCCCGAGGCTGCTGCTGACCTGGGCGAGGTACGGCAGGCCGCGGTTCTCCAGCGAGGCGAACAGCACCTCGGCGGTGGCGAGCTGCCGGGCGTCGACGGCCACCGGCGCGGCCCGCATACCCCAGTCCAGCGCCATGTCGTCGAGTACCTCGAGCTGGTACTGCCAGTACGGGCGCGGTCGTTCGCTCGCGGGGATGCGGGCGCGGGCCCGCCGGTCGGCGTCATCGCCCCAGGAGTCGGGTACCACGAGCCGCCAGTTGAGCGGAATGCTGAACTGATCGGTGGTCAGGGTGACGGTGATGGCGAGTTGGCAGTTGCAGACCTTCTCCAGCGATCGCACGTACTGCCGCTCCACCGCGGCCGAGTGCCGCCCGTGCTTGGGGAACGCGACCTCCTCGAGTACCCACGCAACCGGGCGCAGTGACCGGGACAGCCGGGTCATGAGGCGTTGCCGGATCGGCTCGTGGTCCCACGGGCTCTGGTTGACGAACTGCTGCAGCGACTGCTCCGAGTGCCGCCCGGGGGTGATGGCGGCCATTCGACGGATCGACTTACGGCCGGGGCAATTCAGCAGCCCGTGGAGATAGGTCTCTCCGACCCTCCGTTGGTCGGCTCGACAAAGCGTGCCGAATATGTAATTGCAGAAGTCTCTGAAATCGTCGCTGAAACATTCCGGTGAAGTGTCGATAGCTGTCATGCCTGTCATCGCTCACCTCCGCGGAGTGGTGACGTTCGGTAGTCAGCGACCTGCTCCGTGGCGTTTGTAGCCGACTAAATCACCGATTGCAAGGGGGGACACGACGAAGTGTGTCCGTACTTGGGACCGAGTTCCTGCGGCGTTTGCTCAGGTACGCAACCGTTTGTCCCGAACCTGGCACGGTAGCGATGAGATCCAATGAAAAAGGATCAATAAATTGTCGTCCACTGACACTTCTCTCGGTCACGACCTTCATAACACAGAGTCAAAGATCAGAGTAAACGATCGGTTGGGCGAGGCGTCCGTGGACTGTCCCGGAAAAGGAACCGGATAGGCAGCGGCAAATATGGTTCGGCCGGGAACGGGGCGCAATTAATGACGCACTCGGCTCACGCCGTGCTGGACGGCCGCTCGCTGTCCAGCGTGGCCATCACCGGTGCGGCGTAGCGTTCGCCGGCCGCCGACCCGTGCGGAACCGCCCGCTCGATCAGGGCGAGGTCGTCGGCTGACAACGACAGCTCCCGGGCGCCCAGGGCCTCGGTCAGCCGGGCGCGCTGGCGGGCGCCGACCAGCGCCACGACGTCGTCGCCACGCGACAGCACCCAGGCGATGGCCAGCTGGGCGACGGTGACGCCCTTCTCCCCGGCCAGCTCGCGCAGCACCTCGACGAGGGCGAGGTTGCGGTGGAGGTTCTCCCCGGTGAAGCGGGGACTGAACGACCGGAAGTCGCCGGGGCTCAGCGACCGCTGCGCCGACCAGTGACCGCTCAGCAGGCCGCGCGAGAGCACGCCGTACGCGGTGACCCCGATACCCAGCTCGCGGCAGGTCGGCAGGATCCGTGCCTCGACGCCACGCGACAGCAACGAGTACTCGATCTGCACGTCGGTGATCGGATGCACCGCATGGGCACGCCTGATCGTCTCCGCGCCGGTCTCGGAGAGCCCGATGTGGCGCACGTACCCCGCCTGTACCATCTCCGCGATGGCCGCTACGGTCTCCTCGACGGGTACCGCCGGATCCACCCGGGCCGGGCGGTAGATGTCGATGTGGTCGGTGCCGAGCCGGCGCAGGCTGTAGGCGAGGAAGTTGCGGACCGCGGCCGGCCGCCCGTCGGTACCCGCCCAGGCGCCGGCCGGATCGCGCAGGGCGCCGAACTTCACGCTGAGGATCACCTGGTCGCGGCGGCGCCCGCGCAGCGCCTCGTTCAGCAGCAGCTCGTTGTGGCCCATGCCGTAGAAGTCGCCGGTGTCGAGCAGCGTCACGCCGGCGTCCAGCGCGGCGTGGACCGTCGCGATGCTCTCCTCGCGATCTGCCGGACCGTAGAGGTCGGACATGCCCATGCAGCCCAGACCGACAGCGGACACGCGAAGTTGCTCCGGTCCCAGCGATAGCTCGGTCAAGACACGCTCCAGGAGTAGTCGACACACCCTGCGGATTGGCCCCGGACATAGTACCGGCGTCATCGCGCGGGTCCGAGGGGCCCGGCGATTTCTCGCATGCCGCGCCGATCGGTACCGACCTGACGAAGTGCTGCCGGCTACCTGCCGGTCACCTCCGCGCCGGCGACCCATGCCGGCGACCCGCCGGCCGCCTCTCATAGGATTCAGTGAGGCCGTGCGTACCATGACCGCCGACCGGGCCGGTGTGGACACCGGAAGGAGAAAGGTCGTCATGACCAATTCGATGGCGACCAAGCGCGTCAGCTGGGTCGAGTTGTTCTACGACCTCGTCTTCGTGTTCGCGGTGACGCAGATCGCCGACATCTTCGCCGAGAACGTGTCCTGGCGCGGGCTCGTCGAAGCCTGGGTGATCTTCACGCCGTTCTGGTGGTCGTGGGTGGGTACCGCGATCCTGTCGAACCTCACCGACCTCGAGCACATCCGGCATCGCCTGCGCATGTTCGGGATCGGCCTGGCCACGCTGCTGATGACGGTCGCCGCGCCGAGCGCCTTCACCAGCCGAGGGGTGTTCTTCGCCGCGGTGTTCGTGGTGCTGCGACTGACGCTCGTGTGGTGGTCGGTCGACCAGTTCCACGGCGTGCGCTTCAACCCGTTCACCGCGTCGGCCTTCGTGACGGCACCGCTGTTCCTGGCCACCTCGTTCCTGCCCAGCGACCAGAAGCTGATGGCCTGGACCGCGTTGATGGTGGCCGAACTGTCGACCTCGTGGCTGTTCCGCAACCGGCTGAAGGTCCTGCGCGTGGACACCAGCCACCTGCCCGAGCGGTTCGGGCTGGTCATCATGATCGCCCTCGGCGAGTCGGTGATCGTGGCCGGGCAGGCGATCGGTAACCACTTCGACGTTGCCCGCATCCTCGCGCTGGCCGGCTGCTTCGCCTTCGTGTGCGGCCTGTGGTGGATATACTTCCACTTCTCCATCAAGGCCGTGGCGTACAAGCTCATGTCCGAGGACAACCAGAGCCGGATCATCCGGGAGGTTCTCTCCTACGGCCATTACGCGCTGACCTGCTCGATCATCGCGATCGCCACCGGCATGCGGTTCGTGGTGGCCAGGCCGGGTGCACATCTGCCGGCGGCGCAGGTATGGCTGCTGTGCGGCGGAACGGCGCTGTTCCTCGCCGTTTTCGCCTGGCAGCGGTGGGGGATGTTCTGGATGCTGTCGGTCACGCGTGCCCCGGCCGCGATGCTGGCGGTGCTGCTCGGCCTCGTCGGCGGGTGGCTTCCGGCGCTCGTTCTGGTGGTACTGCTCGTGGCCGTGCTCGCGGGCCTCGCGATGGTGGAGCTGGCGGTCGTCTCGGCGAACCTGTTGCATCCCGTTCCGGAAGTGCACGCCGTCGAGCAGGAAGTGCACGCCGTCGAGCGGGAAGTGCGTGCCGTCGAGCGGAAAGCGCACGCCGAGCGGACGGATGTGCCGTAGTCAGCACTGCGCCGTAGTGAGCACTGCGCCGTAGTCAGCAGGCGTCATCGACCGGGCGGGTCGCGAGACCGACCGCCCATGCGCAGTTCGCCGCGTAGCTGTGCAGGCAACAGGCCAGGTCGACGTTCAGACCGAGGGACATGGGCGGCCGGTTGGCCAGGCGCGACGGCACGTCGTACACGTCGACCGGGTGGGACCGCAGCGTCAGTTCGATGACGTCCATCAACCCGCGGTGGCTTGTGGCCAGTTCGGTGTTGTGCTCCGCGATCGGTTGCGGCGCATGGGCTCCGGCCGGCATCTGTACCAGCGGGAGGTAGGTGTCCGGCTCGCGTAACACGACCGACGGCGGGAGCAGAGCGGGCTCGGACAACGGGATGCGCCCCTCGGACGCGTACTCTGCCGCGATCTCGGTCGCGTAGCCGGCGAAGATGGACGCGGTCACCGTGTAGACCGCGGCGAGCTGGTCGGTGTAGCTGACCGTGCAGTCGAACCACTGCCGGGCGAACTCGGCGCGGTGCCGTGCTCCGTCCGCACACGCGGTGGCCGAGTCGAACTCGTCGACGGAGTAGCGGTGCTGCAGGTACGCCTGGTCGAACGCCAGGGCCGCCTTGTTGCAGGCGATCCCCATGTCCAGCAGCCGCCGGCAGACCGGTTCCGGTACCGCCAGATGCCATGTCACCGGCAGAAGGTCATGGGTTTCAAGCATCCTCGGCGTCCCATCGTCCACGGCCGCAGGCCCCCGCCGCGGAGTAACCGACACAGCTGCGTGAATCATCAGTACGTGATACGAGGCCCCCGCCGGTGGCGTCATAGATCAGTCCCTCGGTCCCGGACGGCGCGACAGTGTCCTGGCCGGCGCTGTCGATTTGCTCCACAGGCCAGATGCGGCCTGTTGGCGAAGAATTGCGGAAATTGCAGAGTCCCAGCGCCGGTACGCCTGGGTGAACTTGGATACATTTGGATACAGTTGAACACTCATGCGGTTTTCGGCCGAGGTCACCCTGGCGGGTCCATCGTCGCCCCGACACTCCGCACCTCCCCGACTTACCGATCTGACTCCTGCGTGGGGACCGTGTAGTGCGAAGGTAGATTGTGCGCAGCCGTAACGGATCCCTCATTCTCGGTATACTGAGCAGCAATCTTGCAACCCTCGATCCGAAGGCCGAGGCGAACCAGGAGATCGAACATCATTTATAAGTTGGCCGGTTCGCCAGGCCGTAGTCCGCGCTACTGTCAGATGAAGGTTTTTCGCACGCCGAGGATAGGGACCCCAGTGTGGCGCGGGTGGTAGCGAGAGAACTCGTCGGCCGCGTCGACGAACTCGCGCGGTTGGGACGCTGTCTCACCGAGGCGGTCAGTGGCCGTACCGCGCCCTTGGTACTCATCACCGGTGACGCGGGTGTGGGTAAGACCCGTTGCCTGATGTCCTTCGTCGAGCAGGCCCGCGCCGCCGGCGTCACGGTACTGACCGGCGGGTGCCTGCCGCTGTCCCGCTCGGAGCTGCCGTACGGGCCGATCGCCGACGTGGTAAGGGATGCGGCCCGCCAGGCCGGTACCGCACGGATCGAGCAATGGCTGCTCGGGCACACCGACACTGTCGCGCGACTGGTGCCTGAGCTGGCGCCGGGGGTGCGGCTGGACCACTCGGGCGCCGCCGCAGGCATCGAGCACTCCGGTCGGCTTCTCTCCGACGTTCTGCGCATCGTCGAGCGGATGGCCGCACCGGACCCGCTCATCCTTGCCGTCGAAGACGTTCACTGGGCCGACGCGGCCAGCCGTGACCTGCTTCTGCTGCTGCTGCGGGCGACCACCGGGCAGCGACTGTTACCGGTGTTCACCGCGCGCGCCGACGAACTGGTACCCGCGCACCCCGTGCAGGGCTGGCTGTCCGATCTCGGGCGGATCCGGCCGGTCGAGCGCATCGAACTGGCGCCGCTCAACCGCGAACAGACCAGCGCCCTGGTGGCCAGCGTGCTCGGCACCGCGCCGGACGCCGAGCTGACCGAACGCATCTTCGCGCGGTCGGGCGGGAATCCGTTCTTCACCGAGGAGCTGCTTGCCGTCGGTCCGGGTACCGGGCAGCTGCCGGCCACGGTACGCGATGCCGTGCTGCGCCGGGTCGGTGCTCTCCCGGCCGAGGTGCAGCGGTTGGTGCAGACCGTGGCGGTGGCCGCCGGCTCCGGCGCCGAGGTACCGCACGAGCTGCTGGCGGTGATGCTGGGCTGGCCCGAGGACGACGTGTTCGCCGCGGCCCGCCTCGCCGTCGACGCGTACGTGCTGGTCGGCACCGCGCGCGGGTACGCCTTCCGGCACGCCCTCGCACGGGAGGCGGTCGAGAGCGACCTGCTGCCGGTACAGCGGGTCCGGTTGCACGCGAGCGTCGCGGGTGCGCTCGAGCGCGACGGCGCCCCGACCGCGGACCCGATCGCGTTGGCCCGCCTGGCATACCACTGGGATGCCGCCGGGCGGCTGCCCCAGGCCCTGGTCGCGGCGGTGGAGGCCGGAACGGCAGCCAGCGCGACGTACGCGTACCACGCGGCCGTGGAGCTGTTCGAGCGCGCCATCGCGTTGTGGCCCGCCGTGCCGGACGCGGAAGCGCTTACCGGGATCGACGAGACGGCACTGTACGAGCGGGCGGCCGAGGCCATCTACTGCGGCCAGCACCACGAGCGCGCCGAGGAGTACGCCCGGCGCGCGCTGGACCTGGTCGACCCGGTCGAGGAGCCGGAGCGCGCCGCCCGGCTGCACATGCTCGCCGGGGTGGCCCGATGGGCGTACCGCTCCGACTCGAACGCCGCGGTCGAGGTGGCCCGGATCGCCGAGGCGATGCTGCCCGAGGACTCCCCGGTACTCGCCGACGCGCTCGCGATGCAGGCCCGGTTCCTGATCCTGCTCGGCCGGTCGGAAGAGGCGATCCCGGTGGCTGAACGGGCGGTGGCGCGGTCGGACCGGCCCGGCACCGAGCGGGCGCGCGCGAGTGCATTGATAAGTCTCGGTACATCGCATACCGATCTTGGTGACGAGATGACCGGGCTCGCGGAGATCCTGGCCGGCCGGCGGCTTGCTGAGCAGGCGGGTGACGGAATATCGGTCGGCCGGTCCTACCTCAACGCCGCCAGTATCCATGCCCGGCGAGGCCGCTACACCGAGATGATCGGCGAGGCGCTGGCGGGGGAGGCGGCCACGGTACGGCTGGGCGTGGACCGGACGGTCGGTATGGCGCTGCGCGCGATGACGGCCGCGACGATGGTGCTGGGCGGCCGCTGGGACGACGCCGACCGGTTCAGCGCGGAGGCGATGCGCTCGGTGGGCAACCCGCGGATCTTCGCGCTGCACGCCCGTGCCGCCCTGTTCATCGCCCGGGGTGACTTCGCGACCGCCGACGCCCTGCTCGCCGAACTCTTCGTGCTGTTGAGCGGCCCGGCCGAACCTCAGGTGCTGGAGCCAACCTACGCGGCGGCCGCCGAACTGGCCCTGCTGCGCGGCGACGTGGACCTGGCCCGGCACCATGTCGCCACCGCGATGGACGTCATCAACGCGTTCGGCGAGCAGACCGGGTGGATCGGGCCGCAGCGCCTCTGCTGGTTGGGAATGCGGGCCGAGGCCGACGCCGCCGCCGGTGGGCATGACCCGGACCGCTCGACCGTCGAGGCGCTGCGCACGGCGATCGCGCCGGCGCGGGTACCCGAGGAGGCGTGCTACATCGCGCTGGCCAACGCCGAGATCGCCCGGGCGGAAGGTGGCTCGGACCGGGCGCTCTGGGACGAGGCGGCCAAGGCCTGGGACGCGATCGACGCGGTCTACATGACCGGGTACCCGATTCTGCGCGCGGCCGAGGCGGCGGTGTTCTGGGGTAACCGGCGTGACGCACGGGTCCGACTGCAGGCGGTCTGGCGCCTGGCCACCGATCTCGGTGCCCGCCCGTTACGCGCCGCCGCGGCGGATCTGGCCCGCCGGGCGCGGGTCGACCTCGACGAGCCGGCTTCCCCTGCCGACAGCGCGGATCTGCCGCTGGGACTGACCGAACGCCAGGTCGAGGTACTGCGGCTGATCGCGGCCGGCCTGACCAACCGGGAGATCGCGCGTCGGCTGTTCATCAGCGAGCACACCGTCGGGGTACACGTGTCACGGGTGCTGACCAAGCTCGGCGCCGCACGCCGCGCGGAGGCCGCGGCGGCGGCACAGCGGCTCGGCCTGGTCCAGCCCCCCGACCAGAGGTCGTAGGGCCGCAGCGGCGGGCGCATCATTCAGGGATGGTGTATCCGCTCCCGCTCGCCGGTGTGGGCGGGAGCGTGGACGCCCCGGACGGCTACACGTATGCGGCCGCGCTGGTCCGGCTCGCGCGTGGGGACGTGCTCGCCGCGCTGCGGGAGGTGCGGTTCACCGGCTGGCTCGCCCGACCCGAGGACGGCTGGCTGGTCGCCGTGGCCCGGTCCGGGGCGGGCGTCACCGCCGCACACGGTCGCGGCGTGGTCGGCGTGGGGGAGTGGCTGGCGGGCCGGCTCTGCGCGACGGTACTGGCGGTCCGCGTGCTCGCCGACCGGCAGCTGGCTCTGGTCGCGTGGGCGGACGGTACCGAGATCGGCCGCTACGTCAGCGATCCGTCCCACGGGCTGCCCGCCGACGAGGACGTCCTCGCCGAGCCGCTCGGGGTGGAACACGCGGCCGCGTTCGCCGAGGCGTGCGGCCGTCCCGAGACCGCCGACGATCTCGCCGAGCTGCTGGCCGAGACGCTCGACCCGGACAGCGTCATCGAGTCCGAGCGGCTCGGCCGGGTACTGCGGCTGCTCGGCCTGCCCACCTGGCTGGTGGCCGCCGCGGCGTTGCCGCGCGACGTACCGACCGGTCCCGTCGCGGCCGAGGTGACCCGGCTCGGTGCCGGCGTACCCGGACTGCGCGGTCGGTTCTGGGGCCGCGCAGTCGAGGTGGTACGGCGACGGCGCCGCCCGCCCCCCGTGGTCGCCGACCCGCCGCGCGCCACGGCCGCGGTCGATCCGTGGGTACTGTGATGAGGGTGATCCCGCTCGAACTCGCGCGCCAGCTACGGGAGGCCGGCCTGGTGTGGAAGCCGGAACCCGGCGACCGGTTCGTCGTACCGGACCGCGACCTGGACGAGGTGTTCGTCCTCAGCCACATGACGATTGAGGTGCACCGGCTGCCGAAGGGCACGGTCATCGGGTTCAACGGCACCACCGAGTGGGCGCTGGATGACGTCGACCAGGACGAGGCGCTGTGGCTGCCGCGCGAGGACCAGTTGCGCGAACTGCTCGGTGCGGCGGTGCACCGGCTGGAACGGGCGGCCGCGGGCTGGGTGGTGCACACGACGGTGGGCGAGTTCGCCGCGCCCGGCGCCGAAGAGGCGTACGGCAGGGCGTTGCTGGGCCTGCTGACGGTCTGACAGCTCGCCGCACCTCCAATACCATCGGCCCATGCGTGGTCGTGACGAGTCCGACGACAATGTCGACCGTTGGTCGAGGACCGACTGGTGGGGAGTTGTCCTGGATGCCCCCGACGCCCGTGCCCTCGCGCACTTCTACGCCGACCTGCTCGGCTGGAAGATAGCGACCGAGACCGACGTGCACTGCACGCTCGGCCCGAGCAGCGGCGTGGCATACCTGGCGACCCAGACCGCGGCCGGATACGCGCGCCCGACGTGGCCGAACGCCGAAGGCCGGCAGCAGATGATGCTGCACCTGGATTTCGAGGTCGTCGACCTTGCGGCGGCGGTCGCGCACGCGGTCGAACTCGGCGCGCAGGAAGCCGAGTTCCAGCCGCAGGACGATGTCCGGGTGATGCTGGACCCGGCCGGCCATCCGTTCTGCCTCTACACGTAGCGGCGCCCCGGCTTTGCCGCCGGGGCCGGGCTGATCGGCACGACGGCAGCCAGCGGTACCGGCCTCGTCACGTCCTCCTCCGGCGCGTAGACCCACGCCTGCGCGGCGAAGCCCTTGTCGCGGTCCTGCACGTGTACCCGCTGGAACAGCTCCGGCCGCAGCCCCTCGTACCGGTTGGCCACGACGTCCTCGTACACCTCCCGGGAGACGACGGCGGCCACGTTGACGCCGGCCCGGTACCGCAGTATGTCGCGCACCGGTTGACAGTTGAGCAGTCTCGCGACGACCACGGTGGCCGGCCCGCAGGCTCCGGCCGCGCCGTCCAGATGCACCAGGCCGTGGTGGACCGCGACCCGCAGGCGTACCCGCAGGTCCGTCACGCGGGACCGG
>Ga0209474_10005753_pt1 | contig 10519 bp, 6 predicted proteins | sample GraSoiAngelo_145_FD_185902 | JGI IMG/M metagenome (GOLD analysis project Ga0209474, IMG submission 185902) | Grasslands soil microbial communities from the Angelo Coastal Reserve, California, USA - 14_1009_05_20cm (SPAdes) (version 2) | ecosystem: Environmental > Terrestrial > Soil > Grasslands ... | reverse complement strand
TGCTTGCCACTCGCTGTGGAACGGAATGCCGCGCCGATGAGGGGAATGCGCGAGAGATAAGGAAAGCCTTGATAGTTCTTCTGCTTTTGGTCTTCAATTAGTCCACCGAGAACGATCGTCGATCCGTTCCCGGCGGAAACATTCGTGCGTATGTAACGCGTATCGATTGTTGGGACCGAGTTGCCGCTGATGTTTACATTGCCACCTGGGACAATGCTGTCGATTTTTTGCAAGATATCGAGGGACACTTCTTTCTCGGAATTAATGAGCGGGACGACCTCAAGTTGAAGCACGACCTTTTTGTACTCGATGCTCGCCGAAACAGCAGCTGTGTTATTTATGACTCCTCCAACATTCGCATTCGAAAGGGTATTCACCGGAACTGGAACCTCCTGCCCGGAGGCGATGATAGCTTTTTTGTTGTTGCTGGTGAAAACGGTTGGCCGAGAAATAACTCTGAATCGATTCGTTGACTCCAGCAGATGCACAATGGCCGCAAACGCGTTACCGGCTGCCACGTAAATATTAGTTCCGTTGCCTACGTTTTGGATGATTTGGCTGAAGTTGATCAGATTGGCTGGATCGAGAATATTGCCGACAACCGGTGCCACGCTGCTGCCGGGGGCGACGGACGAACCGGGGATGGGAACGTTCGGGTCATTGGTCGAAAACACACTATTATTCCGTGAGGTGCCCACAAACCTTCTGTTGTACTTTGCGAACCAATCGACACCGAATTCCTCGTTATTGCTAAGGGTCAATTGGCCAATCACCGTGCTCAACGATACCTGCGGCGCTTTGACGTCCATTTCGTCTAGGATCTTTTCCACCTTCATCACCACTTCGCGATTCCCAAGAACGACGATCGAGTTGGCGCGTTGATCCGCGATAAGCTTCGAATTGCCGATGGTGACCGCCTTGGGCACGGTGTCCACAGGCTGAGTGGAAAGTTCCTCGGAGATATTAAGTGTGCTGCCTGTCCCGCCTTGGGTGCCGCTGTAGTTGCCCGTCAGCGGCGAAGTCCCTCCCGCTCCCTGTCGCTGTTGCCCTTGAGTTTGTCCAGGCGATGGGCCAACCCCCGGCAGTCCTCCCTGTCCTCCGGCGCCGGCGCCTTGTTCTGTTCCCGGCTCGGTCAATGCCTGCACAAGAACGGGCAAAATGTCGCCAGCCGAAACGTATTTAAGATAGCGGGTGACCGGCTTTGCAAACTCAACGTTGGCATCAAATTCGTGGATCAACTGCCGGATGAACGGCATGTTGATTGGCCGTGTCACCACGTGAATGCGGTTCGTGCGGACATCGGGAGTGATCTTAATTTTCCCGACGATGACTGCTTCTTCGGAAAGAATACCGCCACCGCCGCCCTCAACCGGCATCGGTTGTGGCACACCTCCGGGTATCTTTACGCCGCGAACACCCGGCTGCCCCGGTGTTTCCGCGCCCTTCTCGAAAATGTCCTTGAGCATGTCGACGACTTTGCTTGCATCCGCCCGCTCCAGCTTGATGAACTCGCTCACCACTTCCGCCGGTGCCACGTCTACCTGCTCAATCACTCCGGCAAGTTGCCGGATAATGTCGGCGTTCTGTGTCACCAGCAGGCTGGAGGATTTTGGCAGCGCCAAGATATTGATCGTGCCCGAGCTCCCCTGAAAATATGCCATCAAAACTTGCTGAAGTTCCTGCGCGTCGGCGTACTGCAACCGGAACAAAAAGCTGATTACCGGATTTCCCGCTGGAATGTCGGCCAAGTCCGAGATGATCGGAACGGGCGCTTTGCGCGGATTCTGGCCGGCGCCGACGACATCAACAATGTCGCGACCCGCCGGAACGAGTGAAATCCCGTTGAGCGCCATGCTCATCTCAATGATCTTGATCGCCTCTTCGCGCGACACGTCTTTGGCGATGAAAATGTTGACCTTGCCTTGCACAAAATTATCCATCACCAATTTCTTGCCGGTGAGCTGCTCGTAGAGATGCAACACATCCACTACATCGCTGTTCGGAAATTGCAGTCGCACAGTAGCCGGCGCGTTCGGCGGAGCGGCAGGTACATCCTCTTGTGTCGGCGGACTAACTCCCTTGACCGCTGGCAGAGTGGGACGCTGCGAGTCGCGCTGAGCGAAAACTACGGTCGCGCCGACAAGCACGAGCGTCACGATGCAGAAAAACCGATGCACAGTCCTTTTTTGCTGGATGGCCGACCGTAGTAGATTTATGAGACCCGTCAACGTATTTCCCTCTGTGGAACGGTGCTTCAGTGCTAAGCCTCGACGCCGCAGGGATTGGTAGCTTATAGGAGATCGGTGTCATTGCAAACCAGACTCACCCTTCCCATCATCTGCAATATCCTGATGGCGACGCTTGTTTGTGCGGCGCCCGAAGAACCTCCGAATTCAGTCGCTGAAATTCAGTCCGTCCTCACCGGCCAGCAGGATGCCTGGAACCGTGGAGACACCGACGCGTTTATGAAAGGTTATGCGCGGTCGGCATCGACCGTGTTTGTCTCAGAAGACGAAGTCAGGCGCGGTTGGGAAACAGTCCGCGACCGGTACCGGGTCAAATATTCCGATCGCGCGAAGATGGGAACGCTCAGCTTTTCTGAGATTGAAGTCACTATGCTTTCGTCCGATGCGGCAGTCGTGCTCGGTCGTTGGAAGCTAAAGCGAGCAAAGGATGAGCCCCACGGACGATTCACACTGATCTTCAAACGTCTCCCGGAAGGCTGGCGGATTGTTCACGATCATACAAGCGCAGCTCCTCCCCAGTAAGTCAGGCATCCTGTCTGACTGGTCTAGCGGACATCCTTGCCCCGGCTGGAAGCCCGCGTGACTAATCAGGTAAGATGTCTGAGTTACGCGCGCAATCTGGTGAGAAGCTTCTCGTGGATATTGTCGAAGCCGCCGTTGCTGAAAATCACGACCAAGTCTTTTGGCCGAAGCATCGGAAAGATTCGGTCCACAATTGCGTTCGCATTTTGCTCGTAGAACGCCGGCCGGCTGGTTTTAGCGATCGCCGCAACAATCTGATCTGGCTTCAGCCGCTGATCTTCCGGGATTTGTTCGAGCCGGGCGACCTGCGAGATAAAAACACCGTCCGCCATCTTAAGCGCTTCAGTGAGTTGCTGCTGAAAGACCGCACGTCGAGTGGTATTCGAGCGGGGCTCGAACACCGCCCACAGCCGCTGCCCACGAAAGCGATGACGCAGCGCCTGCAATGTTTGAGCGATGGCGGTAGGATGATGTCCGAAATCGTCAATCACTTTAACGCCGCCAGCTTCTCCGCGAAGCTCCTGCCGGCGCGCAATCCCCGAAAAACTGTTGAATGCGCTTGCGATTTTTGCGGTCGGCACATCATAAAACCGCGCCGCGGTGGCCGCCATTGCGGCGTTATGGACATTGAATTCGCCCACAAGCGGAATTTCGAAAACGTCGTCGCCGAGTTTGAATCGAGAGGCCTCAGACGAATAAGAAACGTCTTGAATCCGTTGCGCGCAATTTTTCGAGAAACCGACCTCGACCATCTGCGCAAGGCAATCTTTAACGACCTCAACGGAATTCGGATCGTCGCCGTTCACGACGACCATGCCGTTTCGAGGAACGATATTCAGCAAGCGCCGAAAGCTGAGCTTGATCTCATCGAGATTGTTGAAGATATCCGCGTGATCGAACTCAATATTATTAACGATCACGAGTTCCGGCAGGTAATGAACGAACTTTGAACGCTTGTCGAAAAATGCGGTGTCGTACTCGTCACCCTCAACCACGAAATATTTTGAATGGTTGAGCCGCGCGCCTTCGCCAAAGTTCTTAGGAATGCCGCCGATGAGGTAACCAGGGGTGCGTCCAGCTGTTTCCATTATCCAGGCAAGCAAAGCCGTAGTCGTTGTTTTGCCGTGCGTTCCGGTGACTACGAGATTATGCCGGCCGCGCAGGAAAAAATTCCTGAGCACCTCGGGCAGTGACAGATAAAGTAGTTTTCGGTTTAGCACGGCCTCCACTTCTGGATTGCCACGCGTCATCGCGTTGCCGATCACTACCACGTCTGCATCGGCCGGGATGTTCTCCGCGCGATAATCTTCCATGAGCGCGATTCCCTTGTTCTCGAGGAAGCTCGACATCGGTGGGTAAACATTTTCGTCCGACCCCGTGACCTTAAAGCCGCGCTCTTGCAGCGCGGCGGCAACTGCGCCCATCGCTGTCCCGCAAATTCCGAGGAAGTGAAAACTGTTGGGCGCTCCTTTCACGCGGGTTTTCTACGCCGCGTCAGCGAGTTTGGCTAGCCGCATCTGTCTTCCCGAGCCGAGCGAAGCGAACTCGAGTGATCCAGTTGATATTATTCTTCGTTTTCGCCGGGGGATTCTCGACTCTGGCGGGATGACGATCGCTGCGCAAGCGTCATTTCTTTTTGAAGACTTCGATCGCTTCCCAGGCTTCGTCGGGTGGGGCCTGTTCGTATTGGAGCGCGCGATGCAAATACATCTTGGCCAGCAGATCGTCGGGATAAAATTCCAGGAAACGTGAAAAAAGGATTTTTGCATCGGTAAAATGGCGTACGCGAAATTTCTCCAGCGCCTCCTCATATGTTTCCAGCCATTTCAAAAACTCCGGATCCGTCTCTTCGCCTCTGGCAGCGGTGAATGTAAAGACGTCTACGGGTTTGGTTTTGCCCTTCACCTGCACGCGGGCCACTGAGCGCAAATAAACTTCGTCGCGCACCAGTTCGGCAACCGACGCGCCAACCAGTATGTCCACGCCATAAATTCGGGTAAGCCCTTCCAGTCTGGATGCAAGATTCACGGCATCACCTATCACCGTCGGATCCATTCGCTCCTGCGAACCAATGTTACCAACGATCACTTCACCATGATTGACGCCGATGCCCATGCCCAATCCCATCCGGCCTTGTTCGCGCCAAGTTTGATTGAGTTGGCTCAACTGCCGACGCATTCCCAACGCCGCGCGCGCGCAACATTTCGCGTCCTGCGCCGTGCCGAGACTGCGCACGTTACCCCACACAGCCATGATCGCGTCGCCGATAAATTTGTCGAGCGTTCCGCCATTGCTGAAAATTTCAGAAGTCATCCGTGAGAGATATTCATTGAGCTGCGCGACCAGCGCTTCGGGGTCGGCTTTCTCCGCCAGCGTGGTGAAACCAATCAAATCCGAGAAAAGGATCGTGACCGGCACGCGCACACCACGAAGCGAGCTGTAGTAGCTGTCAGCGTTGTCCAGGATTTCCTTGACCAGATTTTTCGACACATAGCGTTCGAGCGTGCGTCGGGTGTGCAATTTCTCCAGCCGCTCGAGGAAGTATTCGAACCCGAGGGAAAACGATCCGCTCAGCACCAATGCAGCGAGCACTGGGACAGTCAGCAGCAGCAGCCCTGTACTGTCGTAAAGCAATCGGGCCGTAAAAAGATAACCCGCAGTGATGGCGACAAGCCCGCCCAGACAAACCAGCGGTTTGCGCACAAACGCCACGAGCAACCACGCAACCAGCCCTGCTGCGCAGACAAGCACCATCTCAATTTTCCGCGGCGTCGGCCGCAAAAATTCGTGACCGAGGGCCGCAGCCATCGCTTGGAAATGTATCGTCGGGGCCGGTGTATTGGGGCTCATTGGCGTGTCGACCACGTCGTGCCACACCTGCGCAGACGGTCCGACCATTACGACTTTGTCTTTAAAAAACGCCCCATCGGCATAATTCGCATGCCATAGTTTTGGATCGAACACCTCGTACAACGGGCGCGGCTGGAACGCGTCCGGCGGCGTGAAACGCATCATGTGACCGCGAAAATCGTCCGGCACGTCATTGGCGTGACCGATTTCCGTGAGAGCGCGCACCGCAAGTGATTCGTAAATTTCATCGCCCGCTTGCGGCGCTAAACCAGCCAGTTGGCGGTTAGTCACACGATACGTCGCAGCGCGAGTTTTACCGTCAATTGCATCCGGCCAGAAATTCACGAAACCGACTCGGCTATCCTGCAATTGTGGCGGCGGAATCAGCGTATCATTTGGCGCAATGGCCTGCGCGCCGTTCTGGAAATCGAAGTTCGCGCTGACCGCAACTTTGTCGCGGTATCGATCGAGCGCGGCGTGAAATGTCGGGTCGCCCTCGTTAGGCGGATTAAAGAGTAAATCAAACATCACGACACGCGCGCCCGCTGCAAAGAGTTTGTCGAGCAAGAGTGCCCAAACTTCGCGTGACCAGGGGTACGGTCGCTCACTCAGCAATTGCAGCCCACGACTGCCCGCGACTTCTTCCGGAGTCAACGGCGGCAACTGCAACGTGCTTTGATCAATTCCCAGGAAAGCGAAATCGCGCGGCGGCGTGGTTTTCCGGCCTTCGCGTCGAAGCAAATCTTCAAAGCTCTGTTCGCCGCGCCACGGCACCGATACAAACGGAGCAGTTGGGAAGAAATGCCCGATTACGATCAGACCCGTCCAAAAAAGACAGATCAGCGTCAGCACTAACAACCGCGCTCGGCTGAACCACTGCATGGCCGGATTATACCAAAACAATATCGAATGGCAGGTGATTAGTGAGACGTTAAAAGTGAGAGATCACGCTTCCATTTTTCTCTTCACTTCTCACCAGACTTCTCACTACTTCTCTCAACATGCCTGATGGCTCCGAGCTCCTCTGCCCGCGGTGCAAGGTGCCGTTGAAAGACGTGCGGACTTCCGGCGGTATTTTCTATGGTTGCGATGTCTGCGGCGGCCGCGCCGTAACGATCGAGTTACTGCGCAAACGGTTCACGCCGGAATTAATTAATTCACTGTGGCTGCATGCGATGCGAGGCGAGGGACGCGTCAGTGTGCCTTGTCCATCGTGCCGGCAGCCAATGATTGGCGTCGCCTTATCCGCCTGAGCGGAAATTAACGTGAATGTCTGCCAGCACTGCCATTTTATCTGGTTTGATGCTCACGAAGTAGACACACTCGTTCCGCGTCAGCCAGAGCCAGTCGCTCCCGAACTCCCGCAAAAAGCGCGCGAGATGCTCGCGATCGCAGAAGTCGAGCGTTTGTCCAAACAGGCCGAGGGCCCGGATCTTGACAGCGCGGCACCCGAGGAATCATGGAAACAGATCGCCACGTTCCTTGGAATGCCGGTTGAATTCGATGCACCAGAAGAGCAGCGAAGGCCGTGGGCAACATGGCTGCTTTCAGCTGCCATCATTTGTGCCAGTCTCGTTGCGTTTTCAAATTTGCGCGAGGTTGTTCAGCGTTTCGGATCAATTCCAGCGGAGGCGACGCGACTCGGTGGACTGACGCTCGTCACGTCTTTCTTCCTTCACGCAGGCATCATTCATCTTGCCGGGAACATGTATTTCCTGCTGGCGTTTGGCCATGCAGTGGAAAACTTTCTGCGACCACTGCGTTATCTGGCGCTCATTGCACTGGCAGCATTCATCGGTGACCTGGCGCATATCGCTCTTGATCCTCGTTCGCAAACACCTTGCATCGGCGCCAGCGGCGCATTGCCGGCGTCATAACGTTTTACGCACTGAATTTTCCGCGGATGCGGCTGGCGTTTTGGGGATTCGTCTGGCGTCACTGGATCCGATTGTCCGCCTGGTTTGTTTTCGTTCTCTGGTTTTTGTTCCAAATCATCGGAACTCTTGAGCAGAAAGCAGGAATGAGTTCCGTCTCATCAGCCGCGCATTTAGGCGACGCGGCGGTCGGCGTCGTCGCGTGGCTCGTTTGGCGAAAACCCAACGAGAAATCCCGAATGCTCGTATGACGAAATCCGAATGAAAAGCGTTTGTCATTTTGTGTTCAGCATTTAGTTTCCGGCCCGCGATCTCTCCGCCTATCCTGCGTCTGTGGGATCAATCAGTGAGCGAGGCCGGAAGGATCGATAATGGAACAACGGCTCACTGAACGAGGAGCCCCGAAAAGATTCCCGGGGCAAAACAACAATGCCAAGAGCTACAAATGCCCCGGCAAGCCGTGCGCGCCGGAAACGAATGCTGAAAAAGGCGAAGGGCTACCGCGGCCGCCGTTCAAAACTTTTTCGTTACGCTAAAGACGCGATCATGAAGGCGCGGTATTGGGCCTATCGCGATCGCAAAACTCGTAAGCGCACATTTCGTTATCTTTGGATCCAACGTCTAAACGCCGCCGCCCGCGCGAACGGCATGACTTACAGCCGCCTGGCCGAAGGCCTGAAAGCTGCCGCTATCGGACTGGACCGCAAAATCCTAGCCGACCTCGCGGTCAGCGACGAAGCCGCATTCAAATCGATTATTGATCAAGCGAAGAGCGCGCTGCAAGACAAAGCGAAATCGAAAAAGAAGGCGGCGTGATTCGTAAATCGAGATTGGTGGATCGAGATTCGATTTCCCGATTTAACGATGTAACGATTTAACGAAATCCATGCACCCGCTGGAACAACTGCGCGAAGACGCGCTGCGCGAGATTGAAGCTGCGCGTGACGAGAAATCGCTCGAAGGCGTCCGGGTACAATATCTCGGAAAAAGCGGCAGCATCTCCGAATGGGGCGAGCGGATGAAAACGCTCGGCAAAGAGGAACGCCCCGTCGTCGGTAAGTTGCTCAACCAGGCGCGCAACGCCGTTACCGCAGCCCTTGACCAACGGGCAGGAAAAGTCCGTGCCGACAAAGAATCCGACGCGCTCGCGAGCATCGACATCTCGCTTCCGGGAACGCCACATAACACTGGTTCTCTGCATCCGCTTCATCAAATGCACGAGCGTGGAATTCAGATTTTTCGACGAATGGGTTTTGCGCTTGCGGAAGGTCCGGACATCGAAAGCGAGTGGTACTGCTTCGATGCTTTGAATACGCCGCCAGACCACCCTGCCCGCAATGAACAGGACACGTTTTATTTGCCCGATGGGCGACTTCTACGAACCCACACTTCCACGGTGCAAATCCGCGCGATGGAATCGGCGCCGCCTCCGATCCGCGTGATTGCCTCAGGTGCCGCGTATCGGCGCGACGAACTCGATGCAACACACAGCCCACAGTTTGATCAAATCGAAGGATTGTATGTCGATGAAAACGTAAGCGTCGCCGATTTAAAAGGCGAGCTCGAGTTTTTCATGCGGGAACTTTTCGGCGCCGACTCCGAAGTGCAATTTCGCCCGCATTTCTTCCCGTTTACCGAGCCAAGTTTGGAGGTTTACGTCCGATCAAAAGCGCTGAAAGGCGGGGAGCAGTGGATCGAGGTGGCTGGTTGCGGCATGGTGCATCCGGCCGTTTTTGAAGCGGTCAACAAAGCGCGTGGCGATAACGCTTACGATCCCGAAAAGTGGAGCGGCTATGCATTCGGGCTCGGCATGGATCGGCTGGCAATGATTCTATTCGAAATTCCTGATATCCGCTTGTTCACGCAAAACGATTTGCGGTTTCTGCGCCAGTTCGCATGAAGTTTTCCGTTAACTGGTTGCGCGAATTTGTCGATCTTCCAAAAAATCCGGAAGACATTGCCGAATTGCTGACTCGCGCCGGGATTGAAACCAAAAATATCGAGACGCGCGGCGCGAACATCGACAATGTGATCGTGTCGCAAATCACAGCGTCCTCGCGTCATCCGAATGCCGATCGGCTCACCCTTTGCGAAGTGGACGACGGCGGTGGCACAAAACGCCAGATCGTTTGCGGTGCAACAAATTACGAAGTCGGCGACAAAATCCCTCTCGCCCTTCCAGGCGCGAAGCTGCCGAACGGTACGGAGATTCGAAAGAGCGAACTGCGCGGCGTCGAGTCGGAAGGAATGCTATGCAGCCCGATCGAGCTCGGTCTTGGCGAAGATGCGTCCGGCCTGTTAATTTTGTCACCCGATGCAAGAGTTGGCGCTCCCATCGCTGATCTTTTCCCGGCGGATACGATTCTGGAAGTCGAAGTCACGCCAAACCGAGGCGATTTGCTGAGCCATTTCGGTCTGGCCCGTGAAATCGCGGCGCTGAGCGGATCGTCATTCCGAGCGGAGCGCAGCGAAGTCGAGGAATCCCGCAGAAAACCTCAAGGTAAAGCAACGGGATCCGTCGACTATGCTCGGGATGACGGGCTAGTAACCATCGCGGCAACCCGCGAATGTCCATTCTTCTCGCTGCGCAAGATTGACAACGTAAAAGTGGGTCCCAGCCCGCAATGGTTGCGCGCGAAAATTGAGAGCGTCGGCGTTCGGTCGATCAACAATATCGTCGACATCTCGAATTTCGTGATGCTGGAGCTCGGCCAACCGACGCATGCGTTTGACGCCGACAAACTAAACGGCGGCATCAATGTGCGGCTTGCGCGCGACGGCGAGAAATTTCTCGCGCTCGATGGAAAGACTTACTCGCTCAATCCTGACAATTGCGTAATCGCCGATCAGAAACGTGCGGTTGGAATCGGCGGCGTGATGGGCGGCGAAGAAACAGGGGTGACCGATTTGACGAAAAATATTTGGCTTGAGTCCGCTTATTTTCTGCCGGCAAGTATTCGCCGAACGGCGCGGGGTTTAAATCTGCAAAGCGACGCAAGCTACCGATTCGAGCGCGGCGTCGATCCG
>Ga0209474_10005752_pt1 | contig 10520 bp, 8 predicted proteins | sample GraSoiAngelo_145_FD_185902 | JGI IMG/M metagenome (GOLD analysis project Ga0209474, IMG submission 185902) | Grasslands soil microbial communities from the Angelo Coastal Reserve, California, USA - 14_1009_05_20cm (SPAdes) (version 2) | ecosystem: Environmental > Terrestrial > Soil > Grasslands ... | reverse complement strand
AGGCGATCCGCAGATATCCGGGAGTGTCCGGCGCGCTATCGATGCTCTTCGTCCAGGCGAACGCGGCCTCCGGCGGCTCCTGGAGCGGATCCTCGAGCACGCCGCCTTCGATGGAGCGGCCCCAGAGGTTCTCGTCGATGGAAAAGGGCGACTTCTTCGAGGCGGGGACCTCGATGCCGTGCTTCGCCGCGTACTCCATCGCCGCGTCGCGGGTGATGTTCCGCTCGCGCTGCGGCGCCAGGATTCTCAGGTCCGGGGCCATGCCCTTGACGGCGAGATCGAAGCGGACCTGGTCGTTGCCCTTGCCGGTGGCGCCGTGCGCGACCGCGGTGGCGCCGTGCTTGCGGGCCGCGGCGACGAGATGCTTGGCGATCAAGGGCCGGCTGAGGGCGGCGCTGAGCGGGTAGACGCCTTGGTAGAGCGCATTGGCCTGCAGCGCGGGGAAGCAGAACTGGGTGGCGAACTCTTCCTTTGCGTCGACGATCTCGGCCGCCACCGCTCCTGCCTGCCTCGCCTTCGCCTTCAGCTTCTCGTGGTCCTTCGATTCGCCCACGTCGGCATGGCAGGCGATCACGTCGTAGCCGTACTCGTCGGTGAGGATGCGGACGAGCACGCTGGTGTCGAGGCCGCCGGAATAGGCGAGAACGACTTTTTGCCGGGTTGCCATTACAAGCTCTCCCTTCCAAAGAGGCTGCGGATCTGCTGCGCAAGTCGGCGCGTGGCGATGCCGCGCGCGGGCGTTGCGAAGATGGTGTCGTCGCCCGCCAGCGTGCCGAGGCACTCCGGCATGCGGGTGTTGTCGATGGCCAGCGCCACCGCGGAAGCCATACCCGGACGGGTGCGCAGCACGACGAGGAAGTCGTTCTCCCGCAGCGAGAGGATGGTCTCCCCCAGCTCGGCGAGCTGCGGCGTGGCACTGGCGTTGACCGGCTCCAGCTCGTACACCGCGCCTTCCGGCCGGGAAACGCGCAGCACGCCGAGCTCCGCCAGGTCCCGCGAGAGCGTGGCCTGGGTCGCCTCGATGCCCTGCGCGGCGAGAAGCTCCGCCAGCTCTTGCTGGGTGGAGATGCGGCGCGCCCGCAGCAGGCGGCGGATCTCTTCCTGGCGCTCGTGCTTGCCGACTTTCTCGCGGACCAGTCTCATGCGCGAATCCAGGAGCCGACTCCGTGGTCGGTGAACAGCTCGCCGATGATCGAGTGGGGAACCCGCCCATCGAGCAGGTGCACGCTCTGCACGCCGGCAGAGAGCACCTTGAGGATGCTCCTCGCCTTGGCCTTCATCCCGCCCGTGATCGTGCCGTCGTCGGTCAAGGCCCGAAGATCGGCGCCGGTGAGCTGCCCGATCAGCTCGCCCGCCTTGAGAATGCCGGGGACGTCGGAGAGATAGATGAGCTTCTGCGCGCCGATCGCCACCGCCACTTCGGCGGCGACGTTGTCCGCATTGATGTTGTAGCTCTGGCCGTCCTCGCCCAGACCCACCGGCGAGATCACCGGCACGTACCCCTGCTGCAGCAGCATCTCCAGGAAGACGCGGTTCACCTGCGTCACCTCGCCCACCTGGCCGAGGTCGCGGCCCTCCTGCACCAGCTTGCGGGCGCGGATGAGCCCGCCGTCCTTTCCGGAGACGCCCACCGCCAGCGCGCTGCCGTTTCCGTTCAGCAGCGTGACGAGCTCGGTATTGATGGAGCCGGTCAGCACCATCTCCACCACCTTCACGTCGGCCGCATTGGTGACGCGCTGGCCGTCGACGAACTCGGCCTTGCCGCCGAGCTTCTCCAGGGTGCGCGTGATCTCCGGCCCACCTCCGTGCACCACCACCGGGCGCAACCCGACGGCGCGCAGCAGGCGGATGTCCTCGCAGAACAACCTCTTCAGCGATTCCTTCACCATGGCCGCGCCGCCGTACTTGATCACGCAGCGGGTGCCAGAGAACTTCTGGATATACCCGAGCGCGTCGACGAGCAGCTTGACCTTGAAGGTGGGGCTGTAGTTCGAGAGCCGGTCGTCCTTCGCCACGCCGCCGTCGGGCGTGGTCACGATCAGCGAGGTGTAGTCGGCGTTGATCTTCACGTAGTCGTACGACAAGTCGCATCCCCAGGCCTGGGCCTTGCTTTCGCCGCGGCGCAGGTCCACGACGACCCTGACCTCCGGCTCGCGCATGCGCGCTTTCAGCACGCTCGCGTCGTAGGCGAGCGGCGCGCGGTCGTAGACGGCCACGTCCTGGACGGTCACGCGGGCGTCGGCCGGCTCGATGGAGTACCCGGCGGTGCCGGCACGGGCGCCGATGGAGGCGAGCACCCGGCCCCAGTTCGGGTCCGCGCCGAAGATGGCGGCTTTCACCAGGCTGGAGCCGGCGCAGGCCTTCGCCAGATCGAGCGCGATCTCCTCTTCCGAGGTTCCTTCCACGGTGATGTCGAGCAGCTTGGTCGCGCCTTCACCGTCCGCGGCGATCTCCTTGGCCATCTGCCGGCAGAGGTCCTCCAGGGCGGCGGAGAACGCCTCGAGCGCCGGACCGGGGTCGGTGATCGGCGCATTGCCGGCGGCGCCGTTCGCGAGCGCGAACACGCAGTCATTCGTGGACATGTCCCCGTCCACGGTCAACGCGTTGAAGCTGCGCCCCATCGCCTGCTGCAGGGCAGAGGCGAGGATGTGCGGTTTGATGGCGCAGTCGGTCGCCACCACGGCGATCATCGTCGCGAGCGAGGGCGCGATCATCCCGGAGCCCTTGCAGATGCAGGTGAGGGTCACGTCCTTGGCGCCGATCCGGACCGTGCGCGCGGCCAGCTTCGTGCGCGTGTCGGTGGTCATGATCGCCTCGGCGGCGGGGAGGGGATCCGCCTTGAGCGAGGCCGCCAGCGCCGGCGTCGCGGCGACGATCTTGTGCGCCGGCAACCGCACTCCGATCACACCGGTCGACGCGCTCAGGACTGCGCCGGCGGGGATGCGCAGCTGCTTCGCAACCGCCTCGCAGACCGTCCTCACGTCCTCCAGGCCCTCGGGCCCGGTGAGCGCGTTGGCGTTGCCGCTGTTGACCACCACCGCCCGGATTCCCTCCGCCGGCAGCCGGTTCTCGGCGTCGAGGACGGGCGCGGCTTTCGCCAGGTTGCGCGTGAAGCAGGCGGCGGCCGCGCAGGGCGACTCGCTGAAGACGAGCGCCAGGTCCTTGCGGTTCGGCTTGATGCCGGCCTGGACTGCGGCCCAGAGAAACCCCTTCGGTACGTTCAAGGATGGAACCCCCGCAGTGCGTCGAGGCCGGCCGTCTGCGGCCAGCCCATGATGAGGTTGAGGTTCTGCACGGCCTGCCCGGCGGCGCCCTTCACCAGGTTGTCGATGGCGGAGATCGCCACCACCGTGTCTCCGTCCGCCGCGACGGCGACCTGACACCTGTTCGTTCCGGACACGGACTTGAGAGTGACCTGGTCCGGCGAGTCGAGCACCTCGACGAACGCGGATTCTGCATATTTATGCAGAAGGGCGGCGCCCAGCTCCGCCGCTCTACGGCCGGGCGCAAGCCGCCCGTAACAGGTGGAGAGGATGCCACGCTTGATGGGCAGCAGGTGGGCAGTGAAGGTGACCGGCCGGTCCAGCGTCTGGGCGATCTCCGGCTGGTGCTGGTGCCGGAGGACCTTGTAGGCGCGGAAGTCCTCGTCGATCTCCACGAACGAATACTCCTCGGCAGCTTTCCGGCCCGCCCCCGTCACCCCGGACGCGGCGTCGACGATCAGCGGACCGCGGTCGAGGACACCCGCCTCGACCAGCGGCGCGAGCGCGAGGGAAGCGCCGGTGGGGTAGCAGCCTGGATTCGCGACCAGACGCGTTCCGGGCGGCGGCGGCGCCAGCTCGGGGAGCCCGTAGAACGCCTCTTGCAGCAGGTCAGGCCGGGGGTGTTGGAAGCCGTAGAACTTCGGGTACAGATCCGGGTCGCGCAGCCGGAACGCGCCGGACAAGTCGATCACGCGCCCGCCGGCGCCGAGCAGGAGGGGGGCGAGCTCCAGCGACGCCTCGGCGGGCGTGGCCAGGAAGATCGCGGCGCATTCCCGTCCGAGCTCCGCGCAGCGCGCGTGCGGAGCGTACTTGAGCTTCCCGGCTGCCCCTGGGAGCCCGGCCCGCCGTGCCGCCGTCTCCCCGGCCCACTTGTCGCTGCCGAGCAGCCTAATCTCGACATGGGGATGCAGCGCGAGGATGCGGCTCAGCTCGAGCCCGCTGTATCCCGAGGCGCCCACGATCCCGATGGGGACGGTCTGCATGGACGCGCATAATTATGCATACGGCGGCTGGAAGCAAGCAAATTGTCCTGAGCTCTCGCCGCCCCGCAGCGCGACCCTTCCGAGGGAAGCGAAGACGCCGGCAGCCCGGAACAGCACGGCAAGATCGTACCGGTTCGCCGACAGCAGCGTACTTCCGCGCACTTTCGCTTGACGGGCTGCCGGGACGCGGCGATGATTCCTTCTCGCGGCCGGACCCTCGCGGGGTCGGCCGCATTTCGTTTCATTCGCAGAAGGCGAGTCGATGGCAGGCGATCACATCCCGATGACCAAGGCCGGCGCCAACGCCATCAAGCGCGAGATCAAGCGCCTGAAGGCGGTCGAGCGGCCCCGCATCGTGCAGGAGATCTCCGTCGCGCGAGACCACGGCGACCTGAGCGAGAACGCCGAGTACCACGCCGCCAAGGAACGGCAGTCGCACATCGAGGGCCGGATCCAGATGCTGGAGGACCGCCTCGCCCGGGCGGAGATCATCGATGTCTCCCGACTCTCCGGCGAGCGGGTGGTGTTCGGCGCGACGGTGAAGCTCGAGGACGTCGATTCCGGGCAGCAGGTCCAGTACACCATCGTGGGCGAGACCGAAGCCGATCTGAAGAAGGGGCGCATCAGCATCACCAGCCCGATCGCGCGCGGGCTGATCGGCCGCGAGGTGGGCGACACGGTGAAGATCCACGCACCGGGAGGCGAGCGCGAATACGAGGTCCTCGCGGTGCTGTTCGTCGAGTACCCCGTCGACGAAGAGGAGTAGCGGTGGCCCAGGGCGATCTTTCGCTCGCGCTCTCGCCGCTGCTCCAGCCTCTGCGGTTCGCGACGCGGGCGGGGGTCTCGCGCCTGAACGGTCTGGAGGCGCTGGTCGCCCGGGTCGTGGACCAGGCGCGCGCCTACGCGACGGAAGGCTCCACCGCGCGCCTCGACCGGCTCGCGGCCAGCATCCGCGGCTTCGATGCCGCGGGCGAGGCAGACCGGCAGAAGGCGCTTGGGGCCCTCGTCCGCGAGCTCGGCGCCCTGCTGCCGATCCCGCTCGAGATCTCGGCCCTGGCGCAGCCAGTGTCAGGGGAAGGTGCCAAGCTCGCGAGCATGCCGGAAGAAGCGGTTGCTCCGACGAAAGCTGCCGATCCGCTCGCGACGCCGGTCATCGAGCTGCGCGGCGTGGGCCCGGCGATCGCCGAGAAACTCCAAGCGAAAGGCCTTCGCACGGTGGGAGACCTGCTCCTGAACCTTCCCCGCCGGTACGAGGATCGCCGGACGCCGAGGATGGTGGCCCAGGCTCCGCTCGGGGAGCGCTCGGTGATCGCCGGAAAGATTGTCAAGGCGCAGGAGGCGAGGGCGCGCCGCCGCCGGCTGGAGGTCCTGGTCCGCGACGAGGCGGGCGGGACGCTGGTGTGCATCTGGTTTCACTACCGGCCGAGCTTCCTCCACCGCTTCCCCCTTCATGCCCAGGTGCTCGTCTCCGGCGAAGTGCGCCAGGGATACCGAGGCGGCGGCAAGGTGATGCACCATCCGGACGTCGAGCTCCTCTCGGAATCCGGAGAACCATCCGGACTGCGAGACGACGATTCCTTCGGGCGAGTGGTCCCCGTCTACAGCGAGGTAGAGGCGCTTCCACCACGGACGTTCCGGCGCATCGCGAAGCGCGCGGTCGACGAATACGCCCGGTTCGTCGAGGATCTGCTGCCGGAGCCGGTGCGGAGGCGCCAGCGGCTGCTGACACTGCGGGAAGCGCTGCGCGAGGCCCACTTCCCGCAGAGGTTCGCCGACGAGCTCGCCCGCGGGCTGCCCGGCGGTCAGCCGCGCCGGCGGCTTGCGTTCGAGGAGCTGTTCCTCGTCCAACTCGGGCTGGCGCTGCGCAGGCGCGGAGTGAAGGTGGAGCCGGGGATCGCGTTCCGGGCGTTGCCGGAAACGATCGATCGCATCGTCTCCGAGCTGCCTTGGCCGCTCACGGGCGCCCAGCAACGCGCGGTGAGCACGATCGCGGACGACATGCGAAAGCCGGAGCCGATGAACCGCCTGCTGCAGGGCGATGTCGGCAGCGGCAAGACGGCGGTCGCGCTCTGCGCCGCGCGCCTCGCCGTGGAGGACGGCTACCAGGCCGCGCTGATGGCGCCGACCGAGATCCTGGCGGAGCAGCACGCCCGGTCGCTGCGCGCGCTCTTGCGCGGCTCGCGGGTGCATGTCCAGTTGGTGACGGGAAGCCTCTCGCAGCGCGAGCGGGAGCACGCCTCGCGCCTGCTGCGCTCGGGCACCGCCCAGATCGTCGTCGGCACGCATGCGCTGGCGGAAGAGGCGACCTCCTTCCACAGGCTCGGCCTCGTCGTCATCGACGAGCAGCACCGGTTCGGCGTCATGACCCGCGCCAGGCTGATGTCGAAAGGGCACCGCCCGGACGTCCTGGTAATGACCGCGACTCCGATCCCGAGAACGCTGGCGCTGACCGTGTATGGAGACCTGGACGCGTCCGTGCTCGACGAGCTTCCGCCGGGACGCACGCCCATCGCCACCAAGGTGCATCGCGACTCTGCCCGCGAGAAGGCGTACGAGCTGATGCGCCGCGAGCTGCGCGCCGGCCGTCAAGCCTACGTCGTGCTCCCGCTCGTAGAGGAGAGCGAGAAGCTCGTCGATCTCAAGGCGGCGACGAAGGAGCGCGACCGGCTGGCCATGGATGTCTTCCCCGACGTGTCCATCGGGCTGGTCCATGGACGCCAGAGCGCGGCGGAGCGCAACGACGAGATGGAGCGGTTCCGCCGGGGCGAGACCAAGATCCTGGTCGCCACCACGGTGATCGAGGTCGGCGTCGACGTCCCCAACGCCACCGTGATGCTGATCGAGCACGCGGAAAGGTTCGGCCTCTCGCAGCTCCACCAGCTTCGCGGCCGGGTGGGGCGGGGCGCAGCCAGATCGTACTGCCTGTTGCTGACGGGGACCTCGGGCGCCGAATGGGCGCCGGTCGCGCGGCAGCGGCTTCGGGTGATGGAGGAAACGACCGACGGTTTCCGCATCGCGGAGGAGGACCTGAGGCTGCGCGGGCCCGGAGAGTTCATCGGCACGAGGCAGAGCGGCATGCCGGACTTCGCCGTTGCGGAGCTGACGCGGGATCAGGACATCGCGGAGGAGGCGCGCGATGAAGCGTTCGCCTTGGTGAAGGAGGATCCGGAGCTGCGCAGCCCGGAAAACGCCGCGGTGCGCGAGCTCTTGCTGCACCGCTGGAAAGGCCGGCTCTCGCTGGCGAGAGTCGGCTGACGATCAGGTTTCCAGTATCCACTCGAACATCAGCTTGAAATCCTCGTAGCAGGTGTCGCAGATCCAGCGCCGATCCTGCGTGACGTAGCCTTCCCGGACGGTTCCCGGCACTTCGCGACTGCGGAAGGGGACCCAGCAGAACTCGCAGTGGTCGTGCTCGGAACCATGGCGTACCGGGGCGTATCGCTCGTATCGCAGCAGCTCTTCGCGGAGCCAGTCCTGGCCCTGCAGCCGCCAATCGGTTTGAGTGATCACGTTCGACTCCTTCGCGTTCGAATTCTTCATGGCACCCGGTTCCCTGGGGACCGTGAGAACGTGCTGGTGGTCACTGCCGCAAACGCCGAACGCAGGAGCCGGCGATGGTCGGTGCGCGCCGTCGGCTCATCGGCCCGCTGATACGCGCGGGCCAGGGGGACGCCGGCAAGGATGGCGGGCGTGCGGGTCATGGCAGATGGAACCCCGCCCAGCAGGGTTTTCTGCCCGGGCACGGTCGCTTTGAGGCCGGGCGGTGGCCCCTCCCTGTGCTAGCCTGAAGGGAGATGGCGAAGATCGGCGAGCTGCTCGTCCATGGCGGGCATCTCACTCCGGAAGGACTCGAGGAAGCGCTGGACTGGCAGGTCCTTTACGGCGGCCGTCTCGGGACGAACCTCCTCGAGCTCAAGCTGGTGGAGGAGGAGCAGCTCGCCCGGGCGCTCGGCAAGCAGCTCGGCGCCGAAGTGGCGTGGGGCGAGCTGCAGGTCGACCCTGCGCTGGTCAGCGCGGTACCCAAGCATGTCGCCGACCGCCAGGAGATGGTTCCCTGGAAGCTGGAGAAGCGGCGCCTGAAGGTGCTGTGCTGCGAGATCAAGGTGGGCGATCTCGACCAGCTCTCCTACAAGGTCGGGCGCACCTGCGTGCCCGTGGTCGCTCCCGAGTTCCGCATCTTCCAGCTGCTCCGTCTGCACTACCACGCCACCCGGCAGATGCGGGCGCTCGATTTCGGCGTGGTGCCCGAGGAGGGCCGCGCGTCCAAGCGGAAGAAAGCGAAGGACGTGGAGAAGGTCCTCCAGAGCACGCCGGAGCTGATCGACGAAAGCGCGTTCAACGAGATCTACAACCGGATCGTTCCGTCGCGGCCGCCGTCGCCGGTGCCCTCGCGGGCCGCGGCGGTGCAGCCACCGATCGGGCCTGGACAACAGCCCGCGGCATCATGGCAGGCGCCGCATGGCGTTCACGCGAGCCCGCCAATGCTCGCTCGGATCGAGCCGCCGGCGCCGCAGCCTGAAGAGGAGCCGTTGGAATCCCTCCCCGAGGACGCGATCCTGGGCGAGCTTCCGGCCGATGTCGTGACCGAGCCGGTGCAGGTCGCGGCAGCTGCCGTGGAAGCGGCGGAGCACCGCTTGCCGGCGGTGATGTGGGACGACGTCCCCGCTCCGCCGCCGGCGCCCGATGAGAGCCCGCTGGATTTCAAGCAGGCCATCCGTGCGCTGGAGGGCGTATCCGATCGCGACGCCATCGCGCACATCGTGCTGCGCGCGTCGCGGAGCAAGGCGGCGCGGGCGCTTCTCCTCCAGGTCCAGGGTGGAGTCGCGCTCGGCTGGGATGGGCTCGGCGAGGGCACCGAGCACGCCAGGCAGGTGGCGATGCCTCTCGCCACCGAGTCGGCGTTCTCGCTGGTGGTGAAGACGCGCAGCCACTACATGGGCCCGTTGCAGAAGACCCCCGTGAACATTCGTTTCCTCGCCACGCTCGGAAAGAAGGTGCCGCTCAGCGCCCTGATCTTCCCCATCCTCCACCGGGGACGCGTCTCCCACATGCTCTATCTGGACAACGGGCATAAGCAGCAGGCGCCGACCGACGTAGGCGAGATGCTGATTCTCAGCCAGCGCATCGGTCAGACGGTGGAGGCGCTGGTCGAACGCAAGCGCAAGACTGCCCGCGGGTAGGGGGACACAATACGCAACTCGCGGGATTCAACTCGTCCCCGGCGAGGTGGCACGATGAGTTGCGTATTGTGTCCCCAAATTGGCTGCGGGGGAAGGTCTTTGCGATACTCGGAGGACTGACCGGGAGGGTCGCCTTGCTTGGCCGTATCGCTCTGATCGCCGCGCTCGCCGCAGCGCCGGCATTCGCGCAGACCAAAGGTGAGATCGACTGGAATCGCCGCGTGCTCGTCGGCCACGGACAGGGCGCGCCCGACCTGAACGCGCCTTCGGTGGCGGTGGCGCGGCTCGGCGCGGAGCGCGCGGCCAAGCTCGATGCGTACCGCAATGCGCTGGAGTCGCTGAAGGGACTAGAGGTGCAATCCGGCGGTAGCGTCGCGTCCCTGATGCAGAACGACGCGACGCTCACGGCCCGGGTGGACGGCGCGCTCAAGGGCGTGAAGCCAGTCAAGACGCACTACTACTCGGACGGCGGCGTCTCGCTCGACATCGAAGTGCCGCTCGACGCGTTGCCCGCCGAGCTGGCGCGGGCCATCCGCGTTCCGGCGGGAGCAGCGCCTCTCGCGGGCGCCGGAGCCGCAGCCGGTGGGCAACCGACCATGCAGCCGGCCCAGGCGCAGGGCGATCTGCTCGTGCAGGTGGCGCAGGGAGAGGCGGCCGTGCTCGACAACGACCGGCCGGCCGCGCGCCAGAAGGCCATCGACGACGCTCTCCGGCGAGCGGTGGAGATGGCGGCCGGCACCCGGGTCTCCGCCACGACGGAGACGAAGGACTTCCAACTGAAGATGGATCAGGTGCTCACGCACGCGCAGGGCTTCGTGCGCCGGTACGAGATCGTCAGGGAAGGGATGGACGGGACCGTGGTGCAGGTCGCCGTGCGCGCGTTCATCGGCACCGCCGAGCTCGACAAGGACCTGGAGGCGATGGGCCTCTTGATGGCCCGCAAGGGGATGCCGCGGACGATGGTGCTGATCGCCGAGCAGAACGTCGGCATGGCGGCGCCGCGCGCGGTCTGGATGCGGGGCGAGAGCGCGCTCGTCTCCACTGACCTGCGCATCGCCGAGATCACCGTCCTCGACGCCCTGAAGAACGGCGGG
>Ga0209474_10005751_pt1 | contig 10522 bp, 10 predicted proteins | sample GraSoiAngelo_145_FD_185902 | JGI IMG/M metagenome (GOLD analysis project Ga0209474, IMG submission 185902) | Grasslands soil microbial communities from the Angelo Coastal Reserve, California, USA - 14_1009_05_20cm (SPAdes) (version 2) | ecosystem: Environmental > Terrestrial > Soil > Grasslands... | reverse complement strand
CTGCTCAACGGTCTCGCCGTCGGGTGTATTTACGGTCTCGTTGCGCTGGGTTTCGTGCTCATCTACAAGGCGACGGAGCTCGTCAACTTCGCGCAGGGCGACCTCATGATGCTGGGCGCCTTCACCTGCTATATGTTCGTCGTCTGGTACGGCGCCGGCTACTGGCTCGCCTTCGTGCTGGCGGTGGTGACCGTGGCGCTCTTCGGCGCCGCGCTCGATTCGGCCGTGCTCCGCCGCGTCCTCGGTCAGCCGCAGTTCGCCGTCGTCATGCTCACCATCGGGCTGGGCGCCATCTTTCGCAGCTTCGCGTCGATCGTCTGGGGATCGGAGATCTATACGCTGCCCACGCCGTTCAGCGCGCGGGCGACGCGAATCGCCGGCGTCACGATCAGCCACGAGTACATCTCGATCATTGCGGGCACCGTCATCCTCTGCGCGGCGCTGTACGCCTTCTTCACGTTCACGCGCGTGGGGGTCGCGATGCAGGCGGCGTCGCAGAACCAGCTCGCCGCGTATTACATGGGCATCCCGGTGAAACGGATGTTCTCGCTCATCTGGGCGATCTCCGCGGGCGTGGCGGCCATCGCCGGCATTCTGCTGGCGCCGGTCTCGCTGATCGACATCAATCTCGGATTCCTCGGCCTCAAGGCCTTCGCGGCGGCGGTGCTCGGCGGATTCGGCTCGATCCCCGGCGCCCTCGCCGGCGGTGTCACGATCGGACTGATCGAGCTCTTCTCGGGCGCGTACCTGCCCCAGGGCGTGAAGGACGTCGCGGCGTACGTCGTGCTGCTCGTGGTGCTCGCGATCCGCCCGCAGGGCATGTTCGGCACCATCGCGCGCAAGAAGGTCTGAGCCCGTGCGCGTTCTGCTCAAGACCTCCTACGAGCAGGATCTGCGACTCTTCCGCGATGCGGTTCAGCGCAACTGGTACATCGCCCTCGGCCTGGCGCTGCTCGTGCTGCCCGCGCTCGTGCCCACGTACCTCGTGGACATCAGCCTGGTCTTCATCTATGGGCTCTGCGGCGTGTCGCTGATGGTGCTGGCCGGCTACACCGGCCTCGTCAGCCTGGGGCACGCCGCGTTTCTCGGCATCGGCGCGTACGCGCACGTGTACTTCGTGCAGGACCTGGGACTGCCGTGGGTGATCTCCGTCGCGCTCGCGGCGGCGTTCACGGCGGGGGCCGGCGTGCTGGTGGGCCTCCCGGCGCTTCGCATGACCGGCGTCTATCTGAGCATCGCCACCCTCGCATTCGCGCTGATCATCCAGGAGGTGCTGACGCGCTGGGAGCGCGTCACGCACGGCCTGAAGGGACGCCCGGTGGACAAGCCGGTCATCTTCGGCGTCTCCCTCGCCCACGACGCGGCGTTTTACTTCCTCTGTCTCGCCGCGCTGATCGGCGGGCTCTGGCTCACCGCGAACCTGCTCCGCGCGCCGACGGGACGGGCGTGGGTCGCCATCCGCGACAGTGAGATCGCGGCGCAGTCGATGGGGGTGAACCGCGCCCGGTACAAGACGCTGGCCTTTGCGTACTCCGCGGCGCTCATGGGCGTCGCCGGCGCGCTCTTCGCGCACAAGGTCGGCTTCCTGGCGCCGGACATCTTCAGCGTGCTGCTCTCGATCCAGTTCCTCCTGATGGTCGTGGTGGGCGGGCTCGGCAGCCTGCACGGCGCGCTGTTCGGCGCCGCATTCGTGGCGCTGCTTCCCGTGCTGATATCCGAGGCCCGAGACCGGGTGCCGGCCTGGGCCGGCCAGGTCGTCGCGCTCGCGGGCAAGGACGCGGGGGCCGCCGCATTTCTCGGCGTCGACCGGTTCGTCAAGCAACCAGGGCTCGAGCCGGGCCTGTTCGGATTGATCCTCGTGCTCTTCATCCTGTTCGAGCCGCTCGGCGTCTACGGCCGCTGGCGCAAGGTGCAGCTGTATTTTTCGACGTTCCCGCTGTACAAGCGCGCGACGTTCCGCCGCCAGAAGACCTACATGCGCTCGGAGCGGCTGCGTTGACGCTGCTCGAGGCCGAGCAGCTGAGCATGAACTTCGGAGGCATCCGCGCCCTCGACGGCGTGAGCTTCGAGGTCAACTCCGGCGAGGTCTTCACGATCATCGGCCCCAACGGCGCGGGCAAGACGACCATCTTCAATCTGATCTCGCGCATCTACGAGCCGACGCGGGGCCGCCTCGCCTTTTGCGGGCGCGACCTCCTCCGCGTGCCCGCGCACGACATCGCCGCGCTCGGGATCGCACGCACGTTCCAGAACATCGAGCTGTTCGAGCACGCGAGCGTCTTACAGAACCTGCTCCTCGGGCGCCACGCGCACGCACGCGGCCGGTTCGTGGAGGAGCTGCTGTTCTTGCCGCGCGCCCGCGCGCGGGAGGTCGCGCATCGCGAGGCCGTCGAGCGGGTCATCGACTTTCTCGATCTGCAGGCGCATCGCGACAGCCTCGTCGTCAATCTCCCTTACGGCGTCCGCAAGGTGGTCGAGATGGGGCGCGCGCTCTGCACCGAGCCCCGGCTCCTGCTTCTGGACGAGCCGTCCTCGGGCCTCAGCGTCGAGGAGACGGAGGACATGGCGTTCTGGATCCAGGACATCCGCACGGTGCTTGGCATCACGGTCCTGATGGTCGAGCACGACATGAGCCTCGTCAGCGCCGTCTCCGATCGCGTGCTCGCGCTGGATTATGGCCGCGTGTTGACGGTGGGCACGACGCGCGAGGTGCAGGCGCATCCCGACGTCGTCAAGGCCTACCTGGGAGCCTGACGCATGGCGGACGCGCTGCTGACGGTCAGCAACCTCGAGACGTACTACGGTCCGATCATGGCGATCCGCGGCGTCAGCTTCAGCGTGCCGGCGGGTGCCATCGTCACCATCCTCGGCGCCAACGGCGCGGGCAAGACCACGATCCTCAAAACGATCTCCGGCGTCATGGATCCCCTCAAGGGGACGGTGACGTTCGAGGGGCGTGAGATCCAGGGCCTGGATCCCGATGCCGTCACCCGGCTCGGCATCAGCCACGTGCCCGAAGGCCGCGAGGTCTTTCCGTTCCTGTCCGCCGCCGAGAACCTGCGCATGGGCGCCTACACACGCCGGGACGCCGCCGGCGTGGCGCGCGACCTGGAGATGGTCTACGACTACTTCCCCGTACTCCGCAGTCGCGCCGATCAGCGAGCCGGCCAACTCTCGGGCGGCGAGCAGCAGATGCTGACCATCGCCCGCGCGTTGATGGCGAGACCGACGATGATGCTCCTGGACGAGCCCTCGCTCGGGCTGGCGCCCAGGCTCGTGAAGGAGATCTTCGAGATCATCGTGCGGATCAACCGCGATCGTGGCGTCACCATCCTGCTCGTGGAGCAGAACGCCAACATGGCGCTCCACGTCGCCGACTACGGCTACGTGCTGGAGATCGGCCGCATTGTGATGGAAGATACGTGTGCCCGCCTCCTGGACAAGGAGGACATCAAGGAGTTCTACCTCGGCATGAAGTCGTCGAGCGTGCGCGGCACGCGACGCTGGAAACGGAAGAAGACGTGGCGCTGACGGCCGAGCCTCGAAGGCCCGCCGCCGGCGACCGGCGCGCCTTCACGGTGCACGGGCAGGACACGCTGCCGCGATTGTTCCGCCATGTCGTGCGCGAGCGCGGGTCCGCGGTGGCCATGCGCGAAAAGCACCTCGGCATCTGGCGCTCGGTCTCGTGGGCCGAGTATGGGGCGAAGGCGCGACAGGTCGGCCTGGGTCTGGTGGCGCTCGGGTTGCGGCCGCGCGACGTCGTGTCGATCATCGCCGACAACGGCCCGGAGTGGCTCTACACGGACCTCGCCACCATGTCGGTGGGCGGCATTCCCAACGGCATTTACACGACCGACTCGCCGCGGCAGGTCGAGTACATCGTCAACGACAGCGGCACGCGCTTCTTCTTCGCCGGCAACGAAGAGCAGCTCGACAAGATCCTCGAGGTGCGCGCGCGGTGCCCCGGGCTCGTGAAGATCTTCGTCTACGATATGGACGGCTTGCACGGCTTCGCCGACGCGCAGGTCATGCCGTTCGAGGCGCTGCTCGAGCTCGGCGCCCGCTACGACCGCGAGCATTCCGGCGCCTGGGATCCGATGGTCGACATCGCACGACCGGAGGACCTGGCGATCCTCGTCTACACGTCGGGCACCACGGGACCGCCCAAGGGCGCGATGCTCAGCCATCGCAACATCCTGTTCCAGCTCGGGTACTCCGACTTCATCGTCGATCTGCACCCGGGCGATCAGCAGCTGTCGTTCCTGCCGCTCTGCCACGTCGCCGAGCGGACCTTCACCGTGTTCAATCCGCTGAGAACGGGCGCCACCGTGAACTTCGCCGAGAGCCTCGATACGGTGCCCTCTGATATCCGCGAGGTCGCCCCGGCGCTCTTCTTCGCCGTCCCGCGCATCTGGGAGAAGTTCTACTCGGCGATCGCCCTGCGCATGCGCGAGGCGACGTGGCCGGCCCGCGTCGCGTATGGCTGGGCGATCGGCGTCGGCTCGAAGATGGCCGAGCGTCGGATCGCCGGCCGCCGTCCCTCGCTCGGGCTGCGGCTGGCCTTCCGTGTCGCGGATTTTGTCGCGCTGGACAACATCAAGCGCTCGCTCGGCCTGCACCGGGCGCGCGGCGCGGCCACCGGGGCGGCGCCGATCGCGCCGGAGCTGATCCGCTGGTACATGGCGCTCGGCATCGACCTGCGCGAGGTGTACGGGCAGACGGAGAACACCGGGCTGGCCACCGCCATGCCGACCGATCGGATCAAGCTCGGCACGGTCGGCATCGCGCGGCCGGACACCGAGGTGCGGATCTCGCCGGAAGGCGAAATCCTCTTGAAGGGCCCGCACGTCTTCATGGGCTACTACGGCAAGTCCGACAAGACGGCCGAGACCATCGTCGACGGCTGGCTGCACACGGGCGACGTCGGCACGCTCGACGCGGACGGCTTCCTGACGATCACCGACCGAATGAAGGACATCATCATCACGGCCGGCGGCAAGAACATCACGCCCTCGGAGATCGAAAATCAGCTGAAGTTCTCGCCCTACATCGCGGACGCGGTCGTCATCGGCGATCGCCGCAAGTTCCTCTCCTGCCTCGTGATGATCGACCACGAGACGGTCGCCCAGTTCGCGCAGGAGCGCAACGTGCCGTTCACCAACTTCACCTCGCTGTGCCGCGCCAAGGAGGTGCAGGACCTCATCTGGGGCGAGATCGAGCGGGTGAACACGCAGCTGGCCCGCGTGGAGTCGGTCAAGACATTCCGGCTCATCGAGCAGATCCTCACGCCAGAAGACGACGAGCTGACGCCGACGATGAAGCTCAAGCGCGCGCTCGTCAACGTCAAGTACAAGGACGTGATCGAGAGTATGTACGCAGAACGCTAGCGGCGTCGCGCACACCGCCGACGGCCGGAGGGAGCCAGCGATGAACACGCGCGTGATCGTGGGAGCGGTGCTCGGCATCGTGGCCGTGGCAGCGGGGGCGTCGGCGCAGAAGGACACGCGCGGCGTCACCCGGACGGAGATCGTGCTCGGCATGCACACCGACCTGTCGGGACCGGCCGCGACGTACGGCGTCTCGTCGTCGAACGCCGTCAAGATGCGCTTCGACGAGGCCAACGACAAGGGTGGCATCCACGGGCGGAAGATCCGGCTCGTGGTCGAGGACACGCAGTATCAGGTGCCGCGTGCCGTCCAGGCGGGCACGAAGCTCATCACCCGCGACCGCATCTTCGCCATGGTGGCCGGCCTCGGCACGCCGATGAACAACGCGCTGTTCAAGGACCAGCTCGACGCCGGCGTGCCCAACCTGTTTCCGCTGTCGGCGGCGCGCTCGATGTTCGAGCCGTTCCACAAGCTGAAGTTCTACGGCGCGGCCACCTACGTCGATCAGGTCAGGGCGGGTATCAACTACTTCGCGACCAAGAAGGGCAAGAAGGCCGTCTGCGCCATGTACCAGGACACGGACTTCGGCAAGGAGGTGGTCGACGGTGTCCAGGCCCAGATCGACAAGCTGAAGCTCAAGCTCGTCGAGACCGTGACCCACAAGCCGACCGACCAGGACTTCACGGCGCCGATCACCAAGCTGAAGTCGGCGGGATGCGATCTGGTGGTGCTCGGGACGATCGTGCGTGACTCCATCGTGCCGTACGCCACCGCGCGGAAGATCGGCTGGACGGACGTCGACTTCCTCGGTTCCGCGGCCACCTATGATCTGTTCGTTGCGGCCGCGCAGGGTGGCGTGACGGAGGGACTCTACGCGATGGGCCTCACCGACATGCCCTACCGCGATACGCTCGGCCCCAGCGCGCAGGCGTGGTTCGATCGCTACAAGGAGCGCTACAAGGTCGATCCGAACATCGGCGCCATCTACGGCCACGTGGCCGCGGATCTCACGGCGGTGGCGCTCGAGAAGGCGGGTCCCGAGCTGACGCTCGACACCTTCGTCCGTGCGATGGAGTCGATCAGGGGCTACCGCGACATCTTCAACGGACCGGAGGTGAACTTCGGGCCCGACAAGCACCAGGGCGCGAACTCCTCCTTCCTGGCGGTCGTCAAGGGCGGCCGCTGGGTGCGACTGACGGACCCGTTGGCGTTCTGATCCGGCGGCGTGTCGCTCACGAGCCGCGCGGCCGCCGCTGCGCGCGGCCCAGGAGCGTGGCCGGCACGATGGTGCCCTCGCCGAAGCGGCCGGTGATGCGGTCGACCGCGCGCGCCAGCCGCTCGCGGCGGACGGCGTCGGCCTCGAGCAATCCGAGCTGACCGGTCGCCTCCGCGGCGAGGGCGGACGCCGAGACGCCGATGAGCCGCACGGGCTGCACCAGCCTCTCGCGCGCCAGCAACATCGCCGCGCGACGGTAGAGCTCGAGCCCGTCCTGCGTCGGATCACCGGTGTGGCTGCGTGTGAGCGTGCGGAAGTCGGCGTAACGCAGCTTCAGCGTCACCCGCGCGGCGGACAGCTGCTCGGCGCGCAGCTCGCGGGCCACGCGCTCGGCGTGACCGCGCAGCGTGGCGTCCAGCTGCGCGCGGTCAGTCGTGTCGCGCTCGAACGTCGTCTCCGCGCCCATCGACTTCGGCGGCGTCCACGGCTCGACCGGACGCTCGTCGCGGCCGAACGCGAGCGCGTACAGGCCCGCGCCGTGATCGCCAAGGCGCGCGACGAGGGTCGCGCGCGGCAGCCGCTGCAGCTGGCCGATCGACGCGATTCCAAGCGCGGCGAGGTCCTTCGCGGTCGCCCTGCCCACGCCCCACAACCGCTCGATCGGCAACGGCGCCAGGAATTCGGCCTCGCGGCCGGCTTCCACAACGACGAGCCCATCCGGCTTGCGCAGATCGGAGGCGACCTTCGCGATGAACTTGTTCGCGGCGAGTCCGGCGGACGCCGTCAGCCCCGTCTCAGCGCGGATCCGCCCTTTGATGCCGCGCACCGCCTCGGGCGCCGGACCGAACAGCGAGGCCGTCCCCGTGAGATCGACGAAGGCCTCGTCCACCGAGACCGGCTCCACGAGCGGTGAGAAGTCGCCGAGGATCGCCATGATCTGGCGTGAGGCGGCGACGTACTTGTCCATGTCGACCGGCAGGAACACGGCGTCGGGACAGAGTCGGGCCGCCCTGGAGATCGGCATGGCGGAGCTCACTCCGAAGACGCGCGCTTCGTACGAGCACGCCGAGACGACACCGCGTCCCTTGGGGTCGGCGCCGACGATGACCGGACGGCCGCGCAGCTCGGGGCGGTCGCGCTGCTCGACGGACGCGTAGAACGCGTCCATGTCGATGTGAGCGATGGCGCGAGGCGCGGCCACGGGGTCAGGCCCGGGCCAGACCGACCTCGGAAGCGACGGAGGCGAGCGCGTCCACGACGAACGCGATGTGCGTGTCGAGCTCCACGCCGAGCTCGGCGGCGCCGCGATAGACATCGTCGCGATTCACGGTGCGCGCGAAGCCTTTGTCCTTGAGTTTCCTGCGCACGGACACCGGCTCGAGCCCGTCGATCACCTTGCCGGGCCGTACGAGCGCGCACGCGTGCACGAACCCGGTCAGCTCGTCGCACGCATAGAGGGCCCGGTCCAGCAGGCCGACACGCTGCATGCCCGAATAATCCGCGTGGGCGAGGATCGCGTGGACGATGGCGGGGTCGACACCGCGTGCGATCAGGATCTCGCCGCCCTTCACGGGATGCTGAGGCGCGTGAGGGTGCATCTCGTAGTCGAAGTCGTGGAGCATGCCGGCGATGCCCCAGTTCTCTTCATCCGCGCCGTAGCGACGGGCGTAGGCGCGCATAGAGGCTTCGACGGCGCGGGCGTGCTTGCGGAGGCTCTCGCCTTTCGTGAACTCGGTCAGGATCGACCAGGCGAGATCGCGGCTGACGATGTCACGGCCTCCGGACGGCGGTCAGGCTCGGCGGACTGTTTGCTGGCTCCGCCACTTGTCGATGGACTTCTTGGAGAACACCCACCCGCCGTTGAGCTCCAGGCACGGGATCCGACGCTCTGCGGCCATGACGCTCAGCGTGGACTGGTCCATGGCCAGGTACCGCGAGGCCTCTTCCAGGCTCAGCACGTCCTTCGGGGTCACGCGCGTTCCTCCTTGTCGACCGTCTTGCGCAGCGTCTCGACCTCCGCTTCGAGCGTGCGGATCCGCTCGACGAGCTGTTCGAGCGCCTTCGTCACCGGGTCGGGAAGGTCGGTCTGGTTGAGATCGACGCCGTCGACCCGCTGTCCATCCTTGTATGTTACTCGGCCCGGCACGCCGACGACAACGCAGTTCGGTGGCACCTCGCGCACGACGACCGAGCCCGCGCCGATGCGGCTGTTGTCGCCGATGGTGAAGCCGCCGATGACCTTGGCGCCGGCGCCGACGGTGACATTGTTGCCGAGCGTCGGGTGGCGCTTCTCCTTCTTGAGGCTGGTGCCGGCGAGGCTCACACCCTGGTAGAGCGTCACGTTCTCGCCGACCTCGGAGGTCTCGCCGATCACCACACCCATCCCGTGATCGATGAAGAGCCCGCGGCCGAGTCGTGCGGCAGGATGGATCTCGATGCCCGTGAAAAAGCGGGAGAGGTGCGACACCCAGCGCGCGCTCGTGGTCCAGCCCGCGCGCCACAGGCGGTGCGCGACTCGATGGAAGGCGAGCGCGTGCACGCCCGGGTAGCAGAGAATCACTTCCCACGAAGAGCGCGCCGCCGGGTCACGTTCCATCACGGTCCGGATGTCGTCGCGCAGCCGGTCGAACATCACACGCCTCCCCTTACTCGGCTCGTTCCCCGCGGAGCCGCCCCAGCGCGTCCAGCGCGGCCGCGCGCATCGCGCCCGCCGCCACCTCGGCCGCGTGCTTGCGATCGTCCGGAAGTCCGTCGAGCGCGTCCTCGATTTCCTGGGCCTTGAGCAGCGTCAGCTCCTCCACCGTGCGCCCCGCGGCGAGCTCGGTGGCCACACTGGCGGCGGCGATCGTCGGCCCGCAGCCGTACGCCTGAAACCGCGCCTCGGCGAGGCAGCCCCCGTGCACGCGCAGGTAGAAGCGCGTGAGATCGCCGCAGCCGTCGTACTCCTCGCTGCCGGTGCCGTCGGCATTGCGCATCAGGCCGGCGTTCCTCGGGTTGAGGAAGTGCTCGACCAGCGTCGCGCTGTATCTCATGCGGCCGGAACCGGCATCGCCTTGCGCACCTTGGCCACGACCTCCGCCACCGACGCCACCACGTAGTCCACGTCATCGGCGGTCGTCGAGCGGCCGAGCGACGAGCGCACGGCGCCCATCGCCCAGTCGAGCGGCACGCCCATCGCCACCAGCACGTGCGAGGGCTCGACGCTGCCCGCCGTGCACGCGGAGCCCGCCGAGACGGCGATGCCCTTGAGATCCAGGCCGAGCACGATCGATTCCGACTCCACGTTGCGATAGGAGAGGTTGGCGGTGCCCGGCAGCCGCTCGGTCGGATGGCCATTGAGGCGGACGTCGGGCACGCGCGCGCGAATGCCCTCCCACATGCGATCGCGCAGCGCGCTCACGCGCTCGGCCTCGGCCTTCATGTCGCGCGCACGGACCTCGACGGCCGCGCCGAGCCCGACGATCCCCGGCACGTTCTCGGTGCCGGCGCGGCGCCGTCGCTCGTGCTCGCCGCCGTGCTGGATGGACACCATCTTCGTGCCGCGGCGGATGTAGAGCCCGGCGATGCCCTTGGGCCCGTAGACCTTGTGGCTCGAGAACGACAGCGCGTCGATGCCCATCGCGTCCACGTCGATGTCGACCTTGCCGAACGTCTGCACGGCGTCGACGTGGAACGGCACGCCGGCCTCCCGCGCGATCGCGCCGATGGCGCGCACCGGCTGCACGGTGCCGACCTCGCTGTTGGCGTGCATGATCGAGATCGCGATCGTGTCGGGGCGCAGCGCGCGCCGCACGGCGTCGGGATCCACCATCCCGTACTGGTCCACGGGCAGATAGGTCACGGCGAACCCCTGCGCTTCGAGCGCCTGGGCCGAGCGCAGCACCGCGTGGTGCTCGATCGTCGAGGTGATCACGTGGCC
>Ga0209474_10005750_pt1 | contig 10523 bp, 13 predicted proteins | sample GraSoiAngelo_145_FD_185902 | JGI IMG/M metagenome (GOLD analysis project Ga0209474, IMG submission 185902) | Grasslands soil microbial communities from the Angelo Coastal Reserve, California, USA - 14_1009_05_20cm (SPAdes) (version 2) | ecosystem: Environmental > Terrestrial > Soil > Grasslands... | reverse complement strand
CGCGGGATCGCACCCGTCAGGTAGCCCAGCGCGGTGGTCCGCAAGGTTGCGATCGGCCCCGCAGTGCGCTCCAGCAGCGCAGCCGCGGTGCTGCGGGACAGCCGCGTCAAGGCGACCAAGAGGTGAAGTCCGCCGGCCTGTGCGTTTCCGCAGTCGAGCGCAAGCTGTCGCGCGCGATCCAGCGCCTCGGCGAATATGGCGGAAGGCTCCTCGGGGGTCTTCCCCAATGAAGCGAGCTCCGCGAGCACCCGGTCTTCGTCGCAGCCGCGCTCGCGCAAGAGGACGTCGGCGGGGCCGGGGATGGTGAACGTCGCCAGGAGGAGATGGTGGGTGGCGGGAAGCTGGCCGACGTTCTTCGCGATGTCCTGCGCTTCGGCTGCGATCTGCGAAAGCTCGGCGGAATCGAGAGGCATCGATGCCGGCATCCTCGCCTACAGGGATCTTTCGACGCAAGCGCCAAGCGCGCTCAAAGCGGCTGGACGAGCTCCACCACGGGCCGGAAGATGTCTCCGTCGCGCCGCAGCCGGTCGAGCGCGGCCTCGGGGGTGAAGCCGAGCCTGCGCGGCTCGACGGACAGCTCCTCCCATCGCAACGGCATGGAGACGAGCGGTACCCGCGTGGCACGCAGCGACCAGGGCGCGATGGTCGACCGGTTCGCGTCGTTCTGGCCCCAGTCGACGTAGACCTTACCCGCTCCTTGCGCCTTCGACGGCATGTCGGTGACGAGGTCGGGCAGCTCGGCCGCGCTCGCGCGCGCCAGCTCCCGCGCGAAGGGTTTCGTTTGCGCGTAGGTCGCGGTGCCGTTGAGCGGGACGTACAGGTGCAGGCCGTTGGCGCCGCTCGTCTTCACGAAGCTCTCCAGGGGCCGGAGCTTCGCACGCAGGTGGAGCGCGACGGCGCAGCATTCGGCGAGGCCCGCGGGAAGCCGCGGGTCGAGATCCAGCACCAGCGCGTGCGGCCGGTCGGGGGCCGCGGCAGGGGCGAGGAACGGATGGAACTCGATGGTTCCGAGGTTCGCCGCCCAGAGCACGGCGTCCAAATCGTCGATCAGGCAATAGCGCACTGTCTTGCCGCTCGGTCCCGTCACCGTGGTCGTCCGCCGCGCGCCGTGCGGGCAGTTGCTCTGGTACCAGCCGGCCCGTTCGACTCCGTCCGGAAACCGCGCAAGCGTCACCGCTCGCCCGGCGAGGTGAGGCAAGAGCGCCGGCGCGGCCGCGCGGTACCATTCGATCATCTGCCCCTTGGTGAATGACGGCCAGAGCGACTTTTCGAGGTTCTTCAGCACGCGAGCTGATCCGTGCGGCAGGTTTGCGCGTCGCGGTCGGGGCGCCAGCGGAGGAAGCGCGCGGGGTGGCGGAAACGGAGTCCGTCGAGCTTGTCGTACGCCACTTCGCAGACGCGCACGGGCCGGACCGGCACCCAGTCCTGCGTCATCTCGCCCGCCACCCAACGGCCCGCGGACCCTGGAAGCCTGCCCACCGGGCTGCGGCCGAGATTGAACCCGCGCTCCCACGGATGTCCCGAGAGGCGGGCCGCGAGCGGGATCAAGTCCTGGAACAGCTCCCGTCGCTGCGCGGCGCTGAACTGGGAGGCGACGCCGACGTGGACGAGGGCGCCGTCCTGGTACAGGCCGAGCAGCAGCGAGCTGACTCCCGCGCTGTCCAGCAACGGCCGGAAACCCCCCACCACGCAGTCGACGCTTTGCTGCGGCTTGATCTTGATCCATCCACGCCGGCCAGGCTCGTACCGCTGATCCCGTCGCTTGGCGACGATGCCATCGATGCCTTTGCCTCGCTGCAGCCAGGCGAGCGCGATGGCGGGGTCGGCGGTGATCGGCGTCAGCACGAGCGGCGGCCGGAGCTGCATTCGCTCCAGCGCCGCCCGCCGCACGGAGAAGGGCTGCCCCGGATCCGTCAGCAAGTCGAAGATGACGTAGGTGGCAGGCGTCGACCGCCGCAGCTCCTCCACCCGCGTCCGCGACGGATGCAGGCGGTTGAGCAGGGCGCCGAAGTCGGAACCCTCCTCCCCCGGCACCATCAACTCGCCGTCGAAGACATCCTGCTGCCCGGAGAGGGCCTCGACGATCTCGGGAAAGTACCGCGCGAGAGGGCGCCCGTTGCGGCTGCGCAGGTCGACTTCGCCGCCGCGGCAGGCGGCGATGCAGCGGAAGCCGTCCCACTTCGGCTCGTACAGATAGTCGCCGAGCGGCAGCTCCCGGGTGAGCTGCGCGAGCATCGGTTGCATCCGCTCAATTTGTGAGCGGATCCGGCGCTGCGAAGCCCGCCAGCAACTCCCCGGTCAACGCGCGCCGCGGCGCACGACGAAGCACGTCGTTGCGCGAGCGGGCGTGAGGCCTGAGAAGGTCCAGGCGCGAGCGGACGATTCCGCCGCGAGTGCGGTGAACGAAGGTCACCTCGGGACCGCGGACGGAGTCGACAATCCCGACGTGGGAGAGGCCAGCCCGGTAGGTGTTGCGGAAGAAGACCAGGTCCCCCGGCCTCGGGAGGCGCCGGAGCGCCCTTCGCGCGCTTGCGACCCGGTGCAGCCACGAGACGCCGTTCTCGCGCGGGCGAGGAGGGAGCACTGCGAGGTCGACGCCCTCGCGCGCATAGATCGTGCGGACGAATCCGGAGCAGTCGTCGTTGGCGGTGCGCGAGAGCTGCCGCACCGACCGCAGGCCGGCGGCGGACTGCGCGTGCTCGGCGAGCCGGCTTCCCAGGACCGAGGCGAGCAGGAGGAGCAGCATGCGGGCGGGAAGGTGCTCACTCGCCGCGCGCGGGGGAACCGACGGCCGCCTGCCCGCAGGGCAAGCAGCCTCATTTGCGGATGATTTTCCCCCGGGAATCCAGCTTGTAGCCGGCCGGCAGGGCCGCCTCGACCTTCGGCGTGTACCCTTTGACGTCCCAGCCGGAATCGGCCAGCGGATCCTGCTGCCGCGCGATCACCTCCGCGGCGGCGATCTGCACCTCGTCGTCCATGTCGTCAAGGAAGGGCAGGACCGCCGGCGCGATCTCCGCAGACCTGTGCGCGGACAGGGCGTGCAGCAGGAGGACCTTCTTCTCCGGCACGCGGCTGTATTCACCGCCGACCTTTTTCGCCACCTCGACGAGGAATTTCACCACCTCCGCTTCGGGAAGAAGGCCTTCCAGCGCGCGGAGCGGCCAGGAGATCTCCTCGCGGCTGGAGATGAACCGCTTCACCGGGCCGAGCGCGACCTCGCCCGCCTGCGTGATCAAGGCGAGCACGCGCGCCTTCTCGTCGTCGTCGGTGATCCCGGGATCGACGCGGAACGTGTACCGCGTGAGAAGCGCATCGATCGCGGCATCCGTCTTCAGGGCGCCCAGCTCCTCGATGGCCCCCTGCCGGTTTTCCGCCGGTCCGAACTTCGTGGTCGCTTTCTTCTGCAGCCGCCGGACCTTTCCCTCCGGGCCGCCGAGGCCGAGCATGTCGAGCAGTCCCATGGCGCCCTTCTACAGCACGACGTCCTTGCGCACGTCGTCTTTGTACAGCCGCTGCAACGTGGCGGCGGCCTCGCGCGCCTGGGGAGAATCCGGAGGCAGGACGATCTGGAGGACCACGTACAGGTCGCCGCGCGGAGCGCCGGTGGTGCCGCCCTTGAGCGCCGGCAGACCCCGGCCACGCAGGCGCAGCTTGCGTCCGCTCTGCGAGCCCGGCGGGATTTTCAGCTTCACGGCGCCCTCGAACGTCGGGGCGGTCACCTCGGTGCCGGCGAGCGCCTCCGCGGCGGTAATGGGAAGATCGAGCAGCAGATCGCGTCCCTGGACGCGCACGGTCGGGTGCTCGCGCACGGTGATGCGCAGATAGAGATCCCCGGGCTCGCCGCCGCGCTGGCCGGGACCGCCCTGACCGGGCAGCCGCACCCGCGACCCGGTCTCGACCCCGGGAGGAATCTTCACCTTCAGGCGCGCGGTCTCCGCGACGGTGCCCTCGCCGCCACAGCGCGGGCAAGGCTCCCGGATGACGCCCTCTCCCTGGCATCGCGGACACGGAGCGCTGAACAGGCCGCCCATGCGGACTTCGCCCGAGCCTCCGCATTGAGGACACGTCTGCGGGCGGGTGCCGGGACGGGCACCGCTACCCTTGCACTCGGGGCACCGCGCAGGACGGTTCACGGCGAGATCCCGCTCGGCGCCCAGCACCGCATCCCGCAGGTCCACCTCGATGGCCGCCTCGGCGTCGTCTCCGGGGATGGGTTCCGCGGGCCCGCGGCGCGCGCGCGTCGCTCCGCGCTGCCGGCGGCCGAAGAGATCTTCGAACATCGATCCCAGATCGGAGGGATCGAATCCCGCCCCGCCGGAGAATCCTTCGAATCCCTGCGACCCGCCCTCGCCGAAGCCGCCGGAGCGGGCGCGCCGCTGGAACTCGCGCGCCTTCTGCTCGTCGAACCCGGGCCGGGTGGAGATCTCCCCGAACTCGTCGTACAGCGCCCGCTTCTTGGGGTCGCCGAGGATCTCGAAGGCGGCGGAGACCTCCTTGAAGCGCTCTTCCGCCTTCTTGTCCGCCGGGTTCAGGTCTGGATGCAGCTTCTTCGCCAGCTTCCGGTAAGCCTTCTTGATCTCCTCCGCCGATGCCGTTTTCGACACCCCGAGCGCGGAGTACGGATCCTTCATCACGGCGCGACCGTAACCACCCGAGTCGGGGTGGTCAAATGGCGTTTCCGGATTGCCCGGGCCGCTGCGGCATCTGTTACCATCCCGGTGTGAGAGAGGTCCCGCTCATCCTGCTCGCCTTCGCCGCTTCCGCGGCCGGCGCCGCGGACCGCCAGCTCCTCGACGAGGTCATCGCCGTCGTGGAGGCGCACTCGATCACGCTCTCGGAGGTCGCCGCGGAAACCCGCGTGCGGCTGGTCGAGACCCAGGGACCGGCCGCCGCCGCGGCTCCGCTCGATCGGCGGATCCTGGCCGCATCGCTACGCAGGACCATCGAGGAGCGGGTGGTCCTCTCCGAAATGCAGCGGCTGAAGCTGTTCGATCTCGAGCCCGGCGAGATCGATGCCCTGCTCGCGCGGCTGCGCTCCCGCTTTCCGTCGCGCGCGGACTACGACGCGTTCGCCCGCGCCATCGAGTTGACCGACGACGAGATCGGCACCATCCTCGCCCGCGAGCTGCGCGTCGCGCGGTACCTCGACAACCGACTCAAGCTCGCCGCCCAGCTGCGCGAGAGCGAGCTGGAGGAGGCGGTCCGGGGAAAGAAGCTCACCGCCGCCGAGCGCGACCAGGTCCGCGAGCAGCTCGCACAGGAGAAATACCAGCGCCTCTTGCACGAGCTCCTCATCGATCTGCGCCGGCGTGCCAGCGTGCGCGTGCTCGATCCCCTCGAGGCGGCGGGAACCGTCGCGGCGGGGCAGTAGATGGCGGTTCGCGTCCGGCCCCGCCTCGAGATTCGGCGGATGACGGCGGCGGACCTCGACGAAGTGATGGTGATCGAACGCGCCGCTTTCCGGCATCCCTGGTCGCCGGAGCTCTTCCGCCGCGAGCTGGAGCACGACTGGAGCACCATCCTCGTCGCGCTGGAGCCGCTGACCAGCGCCAGCGGCAGGGGCAGCGAACGGATCGTCGGCTTCCTCATCTACTGGCTGGTGCACGACGAGGTCCACATCCTCAACGTGGCGGTGGCTCCCGAGCAGCGCCGCAAGGGCGTGGCGCAGATGTTGATGGCCGAGACGGAGAAGCGGGCGCAGCAGGCGGAGGCGTCGCTCCTGACCCTGGAAGTGCGCCGCTCGAACCAGGCGGCGCTCGATCTCTACCGGCAGTTCGATTATCGCGCCGTCGGCGTGCGGCCGAACTACTACGTCGACGAAGGCGAGGACGCCATCGTGATGGTCAAGGAGCTCAAATCGTCGCGGTAACCTCGCGTCCAGTCTCCGAAGACGTTACTTTCGGCGTTTTCCTTCGCGCGAGCGGAGGACGTCGGTGACGTCCTGCAGGGTGATGCCGTGCGCCTGGAGAAGGACCAGCGCATGGTAGAGAAGGTCGGCGGCCTCGTGGACGATCTCGTCGGGCTTGCCGCGCAGCGAGGCGACCACGAGCTCCGCCGCTTCCTCGCCGACTTTCTTGTGCCGGAGCGCCTCGTCCGCGAAGAGCTTCGCCGAGTACGACCCTTCCGGAGGCGCCTCGCGGCGCGAGCGCAGCACCCGCTCGAGCGCCGTCAGGGTCTCTCCCGGCGCAGGCGGCGCATCCAGCAACGGCTCGCCGGACACGAAGCAGGAGCGGGCGCCGGTATGGCATGCCGGGCCCGCCGGCACGACGCGCACGAGGATGGCGTCGTGATCGCAGTCGAGCGCCACCGCGCGCACCACCTGGGTGTTGCCGCTGGTCGCGCCCTTCGTCCACAACTCGCGGCGGCTGCGGCTCCAGAAGGTGGCCAGACGCGTCTCCAGCGTGCGCTGCAGGCTCTCCCGGCTCATCCAGGCCAGCATCAGCACCTCGCCGGAGACGGCGTCCTGCACGATGGCGGGGGCGAGGCCCTGCTCGTCCCATTTCACGTCGTCCGGGGTCATATCCGCATGGGAAAGCCGCGCGCGGCGCACGCCTGCTTCACGGCGAGGATGTCGAGCGTCCCGAAGTGGAACACCGATGCGGCCAGCGCCGCCGCCGCGCCGGCCTCGAACGCCGCCGCGAAGTGCGCCGGCGCGCCCGCCCCGCCGCTGGCGATCACCGGCACGGACACCGCCGCCGTGACCGCGCGCAGCATCGCCACCGCGAACCCGTTTCGGGTGCCGTCGTGATCCATCGACGTCAGCAGGATCTCGCCGGCCCCGCGGTCGACGGCCTCGCGCGCCCATTCGATCAGGTCGCGCCCGGTCGGGCGTGTTCCGCCGTGCGAACGGACTTCCCATCCGGGTCCGCGCGCCTTCGCGTCGATCGCCACCATCGCGCTCTGCGAACCCGCCAGGCGCGCCACCGCGCCGATCAGCGACGGATCGGCGAGCGCGGCGGTGTTCATCGAGACCTTGTCGGCTCCCGCGCGGAGCAAGCCTTCGGCGTCGGCGGCGTTGCGGACTCCGCCCCCCACCGCGAACGGAATGCTGAGCTCGTTCGCGACCTGCTGCACCAGCCGCACCAGCGTCCCGCGCGCCTCGAGCGAGGCGCTGATGTCCAAAAAGCAGAGCTCGTCGGCGCCGGCTGCGCCGTACGCGCGCGCCTGCTCGACGGGATCGCCGGCATCGCGAAGCTCCTGGAAGCGGACCCCTTTCACGACGCGGCCGTCCTTGACGTCCAGACAGGGGATGATCCGCCGCGTCAGCACGGGCCCTCCAGCGCTTTCTGACCTTCCCGGATGCTGAACCTGGCTTCGTAGAGCGCGGTACCGGCGATCGCTCCCCCCAGCGTCCGAAGCCCCGCAGCGGCGAGCGCGCGCAGATGTGAGACATCGCCGGCTCCGCCGGACGCGATCAGGTGCGCCTCAGGCGCGGCGGCGTCCACCTCTTGGAGCAAGGCCAGATCGAATCCCTCGAGCGTGCCGTCACGCGCCACCGTGGTGACCACGAACCAGCGCACTCCGCCGCCGGCGAGCTCCTTCGCCAGCCCGGCCGCGGAAGGACCGCGCGCTTCCGTCCAACCGCGCGTCGCCGCGCGACCGTCCTTGACGTCGATTCCGCAGGCCACGCGCTCCTCGCCGAACCGCGCGGCGGCCTTGGCGGCCAGCGCCGGGTCCTCGACTGCCGCAGTGCCGAGGATGATCCGGCCCGCGCCCGCCGCCAGCGTCGCTTCGGCGGCGCGCAGGTCGCGAATGCCACCGCCGACCTGCACCAGCGCGGGCGCCACCGCCGTCGCAATCCGGCCGATCAGCTCGAGCTGGCGCGGGCCGCCGAAGGCCGCGTCGAGGTCGACCACGTGCAGCACCGCGGCGCCCTGCTGGACGAACGCGCGCGCCTGCGCGACCGGGTCTTCGGACCAGGTCCGCGCCGTCTTTCGATCTCCCTGATACAGGCGGACCGCGCGGCCCTCGAGCAGGTCGATCGCCGGATAGAGCAAGGGCGTCACGGCGGGGCCTGAGGCAAGGCCAGGAACCGCTTCAGCAGCGTCTCGCCGTCGCCGGCGCTCTTCTCCGGGTGGTACTGGACGCCGAAGAGGGTTCCCTCGCCGACGACGGCGGCGATGCGCACCGGCCCATGTTCCGCGACCGCATGCGTGACGCCGGAAGGCGCCTCGCAGCGGTACGAGTGGGCGAAGTACGCCCAGCCGGAGGGCTCGAGCGCGCTCGCGCCGGTGGGCCGCAACTTCTGCCAGCCGATGTGCGGCACCTGGACTTCCCGCGGCAGCCGCGTCACGCGGCCGGGCAAGAGGCCGAGGCCGGGGCGCCGCCCGTCCTCCTCGCCCTCCTCGAAGAGCAGCTGCATGCCGAGGCAGATGCCGAGCACCGGCGCCCGCCGGCGAAGCGCCGTGCGCAGCGCCTCCTGAAAAGGCGCAGCGCGCTCCATGCCCAGTCCGAAGGCGGCGACGCCGGGCAGGATCACGCGCGGCGCGCGAGCGACGGAGGAAGGCTCGGTCACGAGCTGTGGGTCCCCGCCGGCGCGCCGCAGGGCCTGCAGCACCGAACCCAGGTTTCCCAGACCGAGATCGACGACGGCGACGTTCACAGCACTCCCTTGGTGCTCGGCACCGCCCCGGCCAGGCGAGCGTCGAGCGCGGAGGCCTGCCGGAGCGCGCGCGCGAAGGACTTGAACACCGCCTCCGCGCCATGATGGAAGTCGCGGCCGGTCAAGAGATCGATGTGGACGTTGGCGCGGGCATGGTCGGCGAACGCCTTGAAGAATCCCTCGAGGACCGAGAGATCCATCGCGCTGCGCGGGCCTTGGTCGACGGAGACGTTCCAGTGGAGGTACGCGCGGCCGGAGAGATCGATGACGGTGCGCGCCAGCGCCTCGTCGAGGGGGAAGTAGAAGCACCCCGCGCGCGCGATCCCCTTGCGATCCCCGAGCGCCTGGTCGACGGCGCTGCCGAGCGCGATGCCGGTGTCCTCGACGGTGTGGTGCTGATCGATGTGCAGGTCGCCCTTGCAGCGGATCTGCGCGTCGAACGCGGCGTGCTTCGCCAGCGTGTCGAGCATGTGGTCGAAGAACGGGATCCCGGTCGAGACCTGCGCGTCGCCGCGGCCGTCGAGGTCGATGGCGACGTCCAGCTCCGTTTCCCGGGTCTTGCGCGAGACTTTCCCCGTCCGGCTCATGCGTGGGCATCTCCCGTCTCGGCGAGCAGCCGCGAGAGCACCCGGGCGGTGTCGCCGGGCGCCTCGACGTGAGCGTAGACGATCGGCGCGCCGGCGTCCTGCGCGGCCCGCGACGCAGCCCGGTCGTCGGCGGTGTCGCCGACGAACAGGACCTGCGACGGACGTGGGACGTCGCGCAACAGGGCGTGCGTGAGCCAGAGCAGCCCGGCGGGATCCGGTTTGCGCGGCCGATGCCCGTCGGCGACCCAACACAGCTCGTCCGGGATCTTCAGCCGGCAGAGCCGTTGCGCCAGGCGCGTCTCGCCCGGGTTGCGCCCGGTGTAGAGCGCGAGGGGAAAGCGGGCGGCGACGGCGGCGAGCAGACGGCAGTCGGGAAGCACCTCCTCGTTCTCCCACATCCCCCGCTCGGGCGCGTCGGGCAGGACGTCCTTCGCCTCGAATCCGAACAGGTCGCGGCACATCGAGCCACCGTAGAGGGCTCCACAGATGCGCGCGATGGTCTCCTGCGCGATCGGGACGGGATGCTTCTCGTACAGCGGCCGAACCCCGTGGCCGCCCGCCTCGGCGAGAAAGCGCGCCAGCTCCGGCGCTTCCTTCCGCGCCCGCAGATAGAGCAGGAGGGCAATGGCGCGGGACATCTCCCAATCGTCGTTGAACCCACCAGCGTTCTTGAAGGCGGCGATTTCGACGCTGCGATCGAAGCGCGCCTCCCGCGCCGGGCCCTCGCCGACGAGGGGGACGATGGCGCGGCGGGCCGCCTCTTCCGCCACCGCGTGATAGCTGGGACGCGCGTCGAGCAGCACCCCGTCCACGTCGAGGACGACGCCGCGAACGCCGCGCAGCGAGAAGCTCACGGCGCGAGCTCCGCCCGGAGGGCCGAAAGAAAGGCGTCGTTGGCGGCGGGCGCGCCGATGCTCACCCGCAGCGCCTGCTCCAGGCCAGGCGCGGAGGAGACGTTCCGGATCAGCACGCCCCGCCGGAACAGCCCCGCGTGCAGCTCGCCGGCCGCCATCCGCGTCTGTTCGAAGAGGATGAAGTTCGCTCCCGACGGATGGACGGTCATGCCGAGCTCGCGAAGCGCCCGGCCGACCCGCTCGCGCTCGCCGATGACGCGGCGAGCGCGGTCCGCGACCAGTCCGGGGCGGGCGAGCAGGGCGCGTGCGATCAGCGAAGTGGAGGCGCTCAGGTTGTAGGGAAGCTGGACCTTGCGCAGCTCCGCGCAGAGCGCAGGCGCCGCGAGCATGTAGCCGGCGCGCAGGCTCGCCGCAGCGAACGCCTTGGAAAACGTGCGGAAGAGCACCAGCCGCGGGTGTTGCGCGAGCAGGGGAGTGAAG
>Ga0209474_10005748_pt1 | contig 10524 bp, 11 predicted proteins | sample GraSoiAngelo_145_FD_185902 | JGI IMG/M metagenome (GOLD analysis project Ga0209474, IMG submission 185902) | Grasslands soil microbial communities from the Angelo Coastal Reserve, California, USA - 14_1009_05_20cm (SPAdes) (version 2) | ecosystem: Environmental > Terrestrial > Soil > Grasslands... | reverse complement strand
AGCTCACGCCCGAAGCCGCCCACAATTTCGGATACATGCTGATCGAAGTAAATCCCGGCATGGTATTGATCTCGTTCAAATAAATCTTGCGTGACTTGGGATCCATCAGGAAATCGACGCGCGCCAGGCCGGAGCAATCCACGGCGCGAAATCCGGCAATGGCAAGTTCCTGAACTTTTTTCGTTTCAGCCTTGGTCAACTTCGCAGGAATAATGAGCTGCGAACCTTCATCCAGATACTTGGCCGAATAATCGTAAAACTCAGAGCTGGGCACGATCTCTCCAGGGACTGAGGCTTCCGGCTTGTCATTTCCGAGAACCGAGCATTCAATCTCGCGTGCTTTATTTTTCTTTCCACCTACGCCTTCTTCGATCACGATCTTGCGGTCGAACTTCGCAGCTTCGTCGATCGCCGGACCAAGCTCTTTGCCATCACGCGCCTTCGAAATTCCAAGCGACGATCCTAGATTTGCCGGCTTCACGAACACGGGATATTTCAATCTGCTTTCCATCAGCTTCTTTATCTTCTTAGGTGATGCCTCCCATTCACCACGCAACACGGTCACGTGCTTCACGATCGGCAGGCCGGCTGCGCGAAACAACGACTTCATGATGTCCTTGTCCATGCCAGCAGCCGAGCCGAGCACGCCCGCACCGACATAAGGCAAGTCAGCCAACTCGAGCAGGCCCTGGATCGTTCCATCCTCGCCAAACGTCCCGTGCAGCACCGGGAAGATGACGTCCACATTGATTGCGCGATCTGAAGCCCGCCGCACCGGCGTGTCAGTCTGGAATGGAGTCATAGAAGATTTGTGGGGCTCCGGCGGGACGACAACCGATTCGCCGTTTTGCAGCACCGCGGCAGAAGCCGTGCTGTCCGGATCACCCGCTCTCAGTGTGGCGCGGGCGCCGCCGCTCGCGTTGCCCTCGCCCGCTGTCCCGTGCAATAGCCGCTCGGCATCGGAAGCCGTGAGCCAGCGTCCGTCCTTTGTAATGCCGATCGGCACTACCTCATATTTGTTCTGGTCAATTGCCTTGAAAACCGAAGCCGCCGAAAGCAGCGAAATTTCATGCTCCCCGCTGCGTCCGCCAAAAAGAATGCCAACTCGCAGTTTCTTCATTTCTATTCAGTGTGTATGTGAATTCGCGCTGGCGTCAATCGCAGGCATGGTACGCGCGAGAGCAATGGGACTGACAAGCACGAACAACGATTCAAGATAAACTACGTTTCGTATCATCTTCACACGTATGCCCATCCGTCCTCCAGGTCCGAAACCGCGCTTTTTTATTGGTAATATGCCGTTGGCGAGCCCCCATCCGCTCTCAATTTTCTCCGCCTGGGCGCGCGAATTCGGAGATATTTTTTATTACCGCGCGGCATGGCTGCACGTATATTTTCTGAATCATCCCGATCTCATCGAAGAAGTTCTGGTCCGGAACTACAAGAATTTTCTGAAAGACCGCGTCGTCCGCAACAGCCGCTGGTTTTTTGGTCAGGGATTGCTCACTAACGAAGGCGATTCCTGGCTCCGGCAACGGCGGCTCTCCGCGCCGGCATTTCATCGCGAGCGGGTTGCGTCTTACGCGAAGATTATGACTGACCGCGCCGTGGAAATGCTGGCGGCGTGGCGCAACGGCGAAACCCGCGACATCCATCAGGAGATGATGCGGCTGACGCTAGGGATCGTGGTTCGCGCGCTGTTCAATGTGGAATCGGATGAGACCACACACATCTCCTCGGCGATGAATTTGATCATGGGAAGCACGAGCGGTATTCGAATGTTGCTTCCGCCGATTGCCCGTTACCTGCCCACACCGAAAATGATTGGCTTCCGGCGCGCCGTCGCACAGTTAGATAAAACCGTGTACGGCATCATCGCGCAGCACCGGGCACGAGGCACGGATTCGGGCGATCTGCTTTCCATGCTGATGGCTGCTCGCGATGAAGATGGGAGCCGAATGTCAGACAAGCAATTGCGCGATGAAGTGCTGACGTTTTTGCTCGCCGGCCATGAGACCACTGCCCTAAGCATGACTTGGACGTGGCACTTGCTCTCACAACATCCCGAAGTAGAGCAAAAACTTCACGATGAATTGGATCGCGTGTTGAGCGACCGTGTTCCGCAGTTTTCTGATTTGCCGGCACTGCCTTTCACCGAGCGCGTCATCAAGGAATCGATGCGACTATACCCGCCCGCATGGAGCCTGGCGCGCACGGTGGTTTCAGACTTTGAGTTGCGCGGCTACCGCATTCCCGCCGGCGCGAACGTGGTAATGATCGGTGGCTTCTCGATCGGTCGCAGAAGCTGCCACGGTTCGCATACTTCCCGTTTGGCGGCGGGCCCAGGCAGTGTATTGGCTCATCTTTCGCAATGATGGAAGCAACCCTGCTGTTGGCCACCATCGCGCAGCGGTTTCGTCTTCGAAGTGTACCCGATCATCCCGTGGTTCTCGTCCCCAGCTTCACCTTGCGGCCAAAGTACGGCCTCCGAATGACACTGGAATCACGCGCTTCCGTAACCGAGTCAACGCGAACCGGTCTGCAGACACAAGCGATTGGCCATTGAGGCCGGTGTCTTGCTCGTCGCGCAATTCCACGTAAGTCCTATCTTGACGAACCGGCCGGCTGTCCTTATCATTTATTCACCAGTCGGCTCTTCGGAGCTGACCTTGGATTTCATGCAGAGTGGCTGAGGGACGAGCCCTGAGACGCCACGGCAACCGGACCGGGATCATCTATCGCGGCCGCCAGGTGCCAACTCTCGACCCGGAAACGGGGGACATGAGATTCGGGATGCGAGAATTTATCAGCCATTCCTGAACCTCTTTTCCCATTTTCGGGTAAAGAGGATTTCGTTTTTAGGGCCGATTGTCTCGGCGCTCTCTGCGAATGCTCCGCGAACTCAGCGGTTAAAGGCTTTGAAAGATTTTAACCGCAGAGAACGCTGAGAAGTTCGCCGAGTCCGCCGAGCGAGATGCCTCGCCGCTCAGAACGAGCGAGCCATGCGATACGAACTGCGCTGTCGGGAGTGCCACAAGAGCTGGGGCAATGTCCCCAAATCGATTTGTGAAGACTGTTTTTCGCCGCTTGAAGTTTTCTACGACTACGATTCCATCCGTCCCGACGTCACCCGCGACAAAATTGCCTCTGGACCCCCTAACATTTGGCGCTATTCGGCGCTGCTGCCACTGCCCGAAAATTTCGAACCCACGCTGCCGGTCGGCTTCACGCCATTCATCAAAGCTTCCGGACTAGCTCGCAACATCGGAACCAAGAATCTCTACATTAAAAACGACGCGGTTTGCCTGCCCACGCTGAGCTTCAAAGACCGCGTAGTCGCGGTTGCGCTTGCCAACGCTCGCGGCTTTGGATTCGACACGGTTTCGTGTTCCTCCACCGGGAATCTTGCAAACGCCACGGCCGCTCAGGCCGCGCGCAACGGATTCAAATGCTGGATCTTTATTCCCGCGGATCTCGAGCAGGCAAAAATCATCGGCACCCAGGTTTTCGGTGCAAAGCTGGTGCGAATTTCCGGCAGCTATGACCAGGTGAATCGCCTCTGCTCGCAAATTGCCGACGAGCACAACTGGGGATTCGTAAATGTGAACCTGCGGCCCTATTACGCTGAAGGTTCGAAGACCGTCGGATACGAGATCGCCGAACAACTCGGCTGGCGTTTGCCGGACAACGTGGTATGCCCGATGGCCGGCGGCTCGCTGATCGTAAAGATCAAGAAGGCTTTCAATGAGCTGATTCAGCTTGGCCTCGTCGAACCGAAGCCGGTGAAATTTTTCGGCGCGCAGGCTACAGGATGCTCCCCGATTTCAACCGCTGTGAAACTTGGCAATGCAGATATCGAGCCGCAGAAGCCATCGACTATTGCGCGGTCACTCGCGATTGGAAATCCAGCTGATGGACACTACGCCATCCAAACTATTACCCAGAGCGGCGGCTGGTCAGAAGATGTTTCCGATCCTGAGATCGTGAAATCGATCCAGCTTCTTGCCGAAACTGAAGGCATTTTCACCGAGACGGCCGGCGGCGTTACGCTCGGCTGCGCCCGCAAACTTTATAAGAGCGACCGCATTCTGCCGAACGAAACCACGGTTCTCTGCATTACAGGCAATGGACTGAAGACGACCGATGTTCTGACCGGCGAATACGAAACCGAAGAACCAATCGCGCCCAAGCTGGCGGAGTTTGAGAAATATCTCGGACAAACACTCGACGTACAAGAACCGGTTGTAGCTTAAGAGGCGGCATTAACTGCAGAAATCACCGAGCACGCCGAGGTCAGTTTTAGTCAGAATCCTGTGTTTTGACCAGCTTTTTTGATTTTTCTCGGCGAGCTCGGTTTCGATTTCTCTGCGAACTCTGCGGTTAAAAGCTTTTGATTTTAGAAAATGAATATAACCGTCCAAATTCCTACCGCGCTTCGCCGACACACGGGAGGGACTGCGAAGGTTACCTGTGCCGCAACAAACTTAAACGAACTCTTCTCCACTCTCGATGACAAATTCCCCGACCTCAAACCGCACCTGCGAGACGAATCAGGCCAAGTCCGCCGCTTCCTGAATATTTATGTGAATGAAGAGGACATTCGCTTCCTCGGCGGGCCAAGCTACGCCTTCCAGGACGGAGATGAAGTGTTGCTCGTGCCATCCATTGCCGGCGGCTGCTGACTAGGCTCGATGGAACATGCCCATCGAGACGAAGCGGGCAATGATCGCAGCGAATGTCGTGCCAATAGCGAACAGTACCCAGCGAATCCGCAGCCAGACATCGCGCAACCCGGACGCCTGCACAAAGACGTCGACCAGATACGCAGCGCAATAAGCGATATTGGCTACTACCGCCAACAGGAAGAGTTGCAAAGCAAAATCCAGCGACAGGGCCGTCCGCGACACAGGATCGGACGCCACGAAGTAGAGCACCACGATTGCTGCGAGCACTAAGTTGTAAACCACCCGTCGGGGCTCCCAGAACTTGATCGCATCCGTGAAGTAGTCCTGCAGAGTTATGGTATTCATGACTCGGAATTGTATGGCATTCGTGGACGCCAGGTGCGTGCGATTTTTGGTTGAATGCGCGAGCGACCTAACACCCGCCCCAGATGAACCCGAATAATGTTTGGCTAGCAGGGCTTGCACCGGTGGCATTCTCGCTGTAGTATGTAACTAACTGGTTAGTTAGATGTAGATGGCTGCCCTTCGCACAATCCGCCTCGGCACTCGCGGAAAGCCTGAAGAGAGTCGAGCCGCAATTCTGAAAGCCGCTGTCGGTGAATTCGCCCGCGAAGGCGTTGCTGGGGCGCGCACCGACGCTATTGCTCGTTCAGCGCGGGTGAATAAGGCGCTGCTCTATTACTACTTCAAAGATAAGGAATCTTTATACGACGCGGTTCTTGACGAAGTGTTCAGCGGGGTACGCGCCGCGGTTCAAAAGGCGCTCGCCCAGCCTCTTCCCCCTTGTGAGCGGCTGGCCGTTTATATCAGCACGCACTTTGATTACATTGCGTCTAATCCGTCTTATCACCGCATTGTGAATGCAGAGTTTCTTCGAGCCGGGCGTGATCCGTCCCGGATGCGACGGGTTGCGCAACAGTATTTTCTGCCCATCTTCTCCAGCGTCTCCGCCTTGCTAAAGGAAGGTGCAGAAAGCGGAGATTTTCGCCGCGTAGATCCGATTCACTTCGTGCCGTCTATGATTTCCGTCATTGCTTTTTATTTCACCACAGCGCCCATCATGTCGGTGCTCACGGGTTTCGATCCCATGTCTCCCGAGCGGCTGGCTGATCGACGCGCTGCGGTCATCGACTTCATCTCCGCTGCGTTGTTTACGCGGACTAAAGGAGAGCGCAAATGAACGCGCGAAATAAAGTACTGATCTTGCTCAGCATCATCTTTGCGATTTCGCTTGGGTATTACCTGCTCTCGACTCCACGCGGATCGGACCTCGACTTAATTGGCACGGTTGATGCCAATCAGGTGATCGTGAGCCCGCAGGTGCAGGGCAGGATTTCCAAGCTTCTGGTCGACGAGGGCACCCGGGTAAAACAAGGCGATTTGATTGCCGTGCTCGATCCTTCCGAGTTGGAGGCGCAAGCCCGCGCTGCTGCAGCCATGATCGACAGTCTCCGCTCGCAAGTTGCAGCCACTCAGGCCACCAGCGTCGCCACCAAAGGTTCCACTACCAGCAGCGTCGCGAATGCGCAGGCGCAACTTGAGTCTGCGCGCGCGCAACTCCTGCAGGCAGAGGCAACCTTGCAAAAAGTCGAAAGCGACAGCCGCCGAACGATTGAATTGGCGAGGCAAGGTGTGTCATCGGATCAGGAGCGGGTTCAAGCCGAAACAACTCTCAAAGCGCAGCAGGCGGTGGTTGCTTCGTGGCAGCAGCAGGTGACGGCTGCCCAGGCAGCGCTCGACACTGCAATCGCCAACACGCATCAGGCGAGCGCCGCCCAGAGCACCGTTGCTTCCACGCGGGGTCAACTCCTGAATTCTGAAGCGCAACTGAAACAGGCGGAAGTTCGTCTCGGGTACACAAAGATTTACGCGCCAGTAAGCGGAACTGTCTCCGTGCGCGCCGCTCGTGAAGGTGAATATCTGAATCCCGGGCAGCCGATCGTGACCATAGTGGATTTCACCGACACTTGGGTGCGGGCTGCAATTCCCGAGACGCAAACCGATCACATTGGCATCGGCGACACGTTACGCATCAAGTTACCGGGTGGGACTCTGACTTTCGGCAAAGTGTTTTTCAAATCCGCCGAGGCCGATTTCGCGACCCAGCGTGACGTGAGCCGCAGCAAACGCGACATCAAAACCATTGTCCTGAAGGTCCGTTTAGACAATCCCAAAGCAGCTTACGTTCCCGGCATGACTGCGGACGTGCTGGTCTCGCCTGCACAGTTGCGCGGCGCGGCTTCCTCGAATACCGCCGCTACATCGGGAGCCCAGCCATGATGGTGAGGTCGAATCTGGATTCTTCCAATCCTTCGAGCACCGCGAAGGCGCCTGCCCTGAGCTTGTTGAACGACGGGGCTTCCGTTCAGGGCGCCACTCCCAACGCAATCGCGGTCGAGCACATCGTTAAGAAGTACGGTGACTTCACTGCCGTGGATGACGTCACCTTCTCAGTGAAAGAAGAAGAAATTTTCGGTTTGCTTGGGCCGAACGGCGCCGGAAAATCCACGCTGATTCGCATGATGACGACGCTGATTCCGATCACCGCCGGGAAGGCTCGCATAGCGGGATTCGATGTGGCGACCGATCCTGATGACGCGCGGCGGGCCATCGGAGTGATTCCGCAGGCGTTGACCAGCGACATCGATCTTACCGTTGAAGAAAATCTGAGCATCTACGCCAAGCTATACGACGTTTCGGCGGCCAAGCGCAGGCAAAATATCGATGAACTCCTGCACCTGGTCGATCTCACCAAATGGCGCTCTGCGCAGACGAAAACGCTCTCCGGTGGAATGCGGCGCAGGCTGGAAATTGCGCGCGGGCTGGTGCACAGCCCCAAGATTTTTTTCCTGGATGAACCGACGACGGGTCTCGATCCTGTTTCCCGCGTGGCTGTCTGGGAGATGCTGACCAATATCAAGAGCCAGCGCCAGCTCACTATCCTGATCACTACGCATTACATGGACGAAGCCGACCGGCTCTGCGACCGGATTGCAATTGTGGATCACGGGAAGCTAGTCGCGCTCGACACACCACCCGCACTCAAGGCCAGCGTTCCGGGATCGAATGTAATCGAAGCTCAGTTCGAACGTGCGCCCGCCGACTGGGAGCCGACCCTGCATAACTTGAGCGCGGTCACTTCAGTTCAGCACGAGGGAGCGGGAATGTATCGCATTCTTACTGGTGATGGCTCCCGTACCACCACCGAACTCGTTGAAGCGGCGGTGCACGCGAATGTAGTAGTGAAATCGCTTTCAGTTCAAAACACAACTTTGGATGACGTCTTCGTCCACTACACCGGGCGGCAGCTACGGGACGAACTCGTAAAGGCTCACGCTTTCACCATGCCGTCCAGACCGGGAATACAGCCATGAACCGAATGATGGCAATCGTCGAGCGCGAAATGCGCAAGTTCTTCCGTTCGCCAGCCCTGATGCTGGTAGCGATGGTATTTCCTTTGGTGCAACTCATCGTTCTAGGAAACGCGTTCGGCGGAAAAATTCGCGACGCCAAGCTCGGCCTGGTTGACGAAGATGGCGGCACGCAAGCACTAAAGATTCGCGAAGCTTTCGATTCCGTGCATGCCAACATGCGCACTTTTGAGCCGGTCTATTACAGTGACGAAAAAAAAGCTGTGCAGGATGTTCGCAACGGCAAGATTCAGGGTGCCGTTATTATTCCGCCGCAGTATTCGCGTCGGGTATATGAGCGGGACCAACCGAAGATCGGTTTGGTCGTGGATAACAGCGACAACTTCATGACGTCCACTCTCGAAGAAGAGATGACCGGCATCACCAACGCCCTGAACAATCCCACCGTCGAGCCACGGATTCTGCAGCAAACGGTCTTGCAGATTGTCGAGCTATATCCGTATATCGAGTACATGAAATATCTTTTGCCGGGGTCGATCGCTCTGGCGATGTTTGTCTCGGTCATGATCGGCGGAGGCATGCTGTACATCGACGACAAGGCTCGCGGCGTGCACGAAGGATATCTTGTTACGCCAATTACCAAAGCTGAGCTGGTGCTTGGACTGAATGCCGCGGGCGCAATCAAAGCGGTGATGACCGGAGTCGTCATCACTCTTGTCGGATCGCTGCTGGCCGGCGTGGGGACCATCTTCCGGCCGGGAACAATCCTCGGCCTCGCGCTAATGATTTTCCTGACTTCTTTGGCGTTCAATACCATGATGTTTTTGCTGATGGTCCGCGTCGAAGATCCTCTGGTGCCGCGCGCAATATTTGGCATCCTGAACACGCTACTATTTTTCCCAAGCGGCGCGGTTTATCCCATCGAAGCCTTTCCACGCTGGTTGCGGGCCATCGCGGCTGTGGACCCGTTCACATTCGCCGTTCACGGTTTCAAATCCCTATTGCTGAAAGAAACCGGTCTGGTCGCGATCTGGCCCGACATGCTTTACTTGTCAGTATTCGCGATTGTTACATTCTCGATTGCGGTGCCGTTGTTTAAGAGAACGTTGTAAAGCAGTGGTCAGTGGCTAGTAAGCAGTGATTAGCAGTCGGCTCTGAGCACTGGCAACTTAGGCACCGACCACTGAGCACTGCCACTGAGCACTGCCACTGAGCACTGGGGCACCGAGCACTCACCACTAACCACTAACCACTTGTCGCTAGCCACTGCTTTCCTGGAACTTTTTCTTCTTCCCCGGATTCCATTATGCTTAGTAGGTCATGACGCTAATGGATGCGCAGCAGTTCGATGAGGCGCGTGCCCGCCGTCGCAGAAACGTGATTATTGCCAGCATCATTGCCGCGCTCATACTGGCGTGGGTTGCATACCATATGCGGAACTACCCAGAGCGCCACGCCGCTGATAAGTTTCTTTCAGCTCTCAAGCACCAGGATAATGAGGGGGCGTACGGGATTTGGTTTCGAGATCCAGCATGGAAGCAACATCCGGCGAAATATTCGAACTACACCTTCAACGATTTTTATCAGGACTGGGGACCGGCCGGCGAATGGGGAAAGATCAACTCCTACTCCGTCGATTGCTCCTACTCGACGAATACCGGAGTGATCGTGCAGGCCACGGTAAACCACCGAGCGCAACACGCTTACATCTGGGTGGACAAGTCAGATAAGACCCTGCATCCCTCACCAAACGAAGTTGAATGTGGAAACTGGTTTGGCTGGCTAACGGAATAAAACTACTGAGATTGTGGAGAGACGGGCGCCCTCGCCCGTCTACCGTCTTACGTCTTAACCGGACTCGTCGTCAAATACTCCAGTGTCTTCTGCAACGACGCTTCATCTTCAACGTTCAAGCACTTCTTTGAACGATCAATCTGCCGCATCAGCCCGCATAGGACCTTTCCCGGTCCAACTTCCACGAACGTCTGAACCCCTCGCGCAATCGGCAGTTGTACTGAGTCACTCCAATTTACCGAACCTGTGACCTGCCGGATCAGGGCTTCCCGCGCGCTCTCCGCATCTTCGACTGGCTTCGCGTACACATTGCATACAACCGGAATTTTCGGCGCGGAAAATTGCAGCTTCTGCAAGTCAACCGCAAGCCGCTCCTGGGCCGGCTTCATCAGCGAACAATGGAATGGTGCGCTGACCGGGAGAAGTATCGCCCGTTTCGCGCCGCGCTCTTGCGCCAATTTCACGCCGCGCTCCACCGCCGCCGCATGGCCGGAAATAACGATCTGCTCCGGCGAGTTGATATTTGCCGGTTCGCAGACTTCACCTTGCGCGGCGTCGCCGCAAACCGCAGCCACGGCATCGAGGCTCATGCCCAGAATTGCCGCCATCGCCCCCGTCCCAACTGGCACTGCCTCCTGCATGTACTTGCCGCGATTGCGAACTGTGCGCACCGC
>Ga0209474_10005746_pt1 | contig 10526 bp, 8 predicted proteins | sample GraSoiAngelo_145_FD_185902 | JGI IMG/M metagenome (GOLD analysis project Ga0209474, IMG submission 185902) | Grasslands soil microbial communities from the Angelo Coastal Reserve, California, USA - 14_1009_05_20cm (SPAdes) (version 2) | ecosystem: Environmental > Terrestrial > Soil > Grasslands ... | reverse complement strand
GGAAGTGATCAGCGCGGGCCTCAGCCACTTCGCGGACCACTGTGGCTCCTGCCATGCGAACGACGGCAGCGGCCAGACGGAGATGGGCCAACACCTGTACCCGCGCGTACCCGACATACGGCTCGCGCGAACGCAGGAGCTCACCGACGGGGAACTCTTCGCCATCATCGAGGACGGAGTCCGCTTCACCGGCATGCCCGCGTGGGGCGACAAGAGCGAGCAGAGCCAGCTTGCAAGCTGGCACCTGGTGCACTTCATCCGGCACCTGCCGCATCTCACGCCACAGGAACGGCTCCGGATGGAGGCGCTCAACCCGAAAGGAGCCGACGAGCGTCAGGAGGAGCAGGACGAGGAGAGCTTCTTGAAAGGCCAGAACCCTGCCCCAGCGAAGGGCGGGCATCACCGTGATCGGAGGACGCGATGAAGACGCTGGCGTTGATGATAGCCGTGATCCTGGGACTTGCAGCTTCCCCGGTGCTTGCGCATGGCGGCGGGCCGCACCGGAAGGGCACGGTCTCGGCCATCGCCCCGGATCAGATCACGGTGAAGGACACCGACAATCACGAATGGCAAGCGAAGATCACACCCGAAACGCGCTTCATCCGCTCGAAGGCCATCGGCAACCGGGAGGACCTCCATCAAGGCGACCGCGTCGTGGTGCATACGCGCAAAAAGCGTGACGGGCTCGAAGCGATCGAAGTCCGCTACGGCGCCACGCGAAAGAGGAACCCGTAGGTGGGCGCCTCCCGCACCGGGAAGGACCCGGTCTGTGGCATGACCGTGGATCTCGATCACCCCAAGGGCGGCAAGACCGTGTTCGAGGGCCGCGAGATAGGCTTCTGCAGCTCCAGGTGCAAGGCCAGATTCGAGGCCGACCCGCAGCGCTACCTGGGCGAGCAGCGCCCCCCGGAACTGTCCGCACCCGCCGGCACGAAGTGGGTTTGCCCGATGGACGCCGAGGTCGAAGCCGACCGGCCCGGCCCGTGCCCCAGATGCGGCATGGCGCTGGAACCCGCGACGCCCGTGCAATCGACGCGCGTCGAATGGACATGCCCGATGCACCCCCAGATCGTGCGCGACCAACCCGGAACGTGCCCGATCTGCGGCATGGCGCTGGAGCCGCGCACGGTCTCTCTGGAAGAAGAGAACCCCGAGCTCCGCGACATGTCGCGCCGTTTCTGGGTGAGCGTCGTCCTGACCTTGCCGGTATTCCTGCTCGGAATGTCCGACTTGCTGCCGGGGCAGCCCGTGCAGCACGCGATCTCGCCGCCGACCCTCGCGTGGATCGAGCTCGTGCTGGCCACTCCTGTCGTCCTCTGGGGCGGTTGGCCGTTCTTCCAGCGCGGATGGGCATCGGTCGTGAACCGCAGCCTGAACATGTTCACCCTGATCGCGCTCGGGACCGGCGTCGCGTTCGTGTTCAGCGTCGTAGCCACTGTCGCGCCCGGACTGCTGCCTGCCGGCATCCGAACCGCCCATGGCGGTGTGCCGGTCTACTTCGAGCCCGCCGCCGTGATCGTCACGCTCGTTTTGCTTGGGCAGGTGCTCGAGCTGCGCGCCCGTGCCCGGACCCGCGGTGCCTTGAAAGCGCTTCTAGGCCTCGCACCCAAAACGGCGCGCCGGGTGGAGGCCGATGGGCAGGAGCGAGACGTTCCCCTCGCAAGCGTACAGCCGGGCGACGTGCTGCGCGTCAGGCCCGGCGAGAAGGTACCCGTGGACGGCGTCGTCATCGAAGGCAGGAGCACCGTCGACGAGTCGATGCTGACGGGAGAGCCGTTGCCGGTCGAGAGAGAGCCCGGCAGCAGGGTCATCGGCGGGACCGTGAATGGGACCGGCAGCTTCGTCATGCGCGCGGAGCGGGTGGGCGAGGCGACGCTGCTCGCGCAGATCGTACGGATGGTCGGTGAAGCGCAACGCAGCCGCGCACCCATCCAGCGGCTCGCCGATCGGGTTGCGGCGTGGTTCGTACCGGTCGTCATCGCAGTAGCCGTGGTCACGTTCGCGGCCTGGCTGTTCGTGGGCTCCGAGCCTCACTTTGCGCACGCGCTCGTGAACGCTGTTTCGGTGCTCATCATCGCTTGCCCTTGCGCGCTCGGCCTGGCCACACCGATGAGCATCATGGTCGCGACGGGGCGCGGCGCCAGTGCCGGTATCCTCATCCGCCGAGCCGAAGCGCTCGAGCTCATGGAGAAGGTCGACACGCTCGTCCTGGACAAGACGGGCACGCTCACGGAAGGCAAACCCCGCCTCGCTTCGGTGATCGCACTGCCCCCATTTACCGAAGCGGATGTCCTGCGGTTTGCCGCCAGCCTGGAGCGCGCCAGCGAGCACCCGCTGGCCAATGCGATCGTCGAAGGCGCGCGCGAGCGCGGCGTATCGCCGGTCCCGGTCTCGGCGTTCCAGTCCCTGACCGGGAAGGGCGTGACCGGTACTGTCGAGGGCCGCGTGGTTTCGGTCGGCACCGCGGAATTCACCGGTGCGGCAGCCGAGGCGAACCGGGCCGAGACACTGCGCGCCGAGGGGCAGACCGTGGTGTTCGTCGCCGTGGAGGGCAAGGTCACGGGGCTGCTCAGGGTGGCGGATCCAATCAAGCCTTCCGCCCCCGGTGCGCTGCGCGCGTTGCGCGCACAGGGCCTGCGCATCGTGATGCTGACCGGCGACAGCCGCACCACGGCGCAAGCGGTGGCTCGCCAGCTCGGGATCGACGAGCTCGAGGCGGAAGTCCTACCCGCTCAGAAAGCCGAAGTCGTGAAGCGCCTCCGCGCCGGCGGTCACAAGGTGGCGATGGCCGGCGACGGAATCAACGACGCTCCTGCTCTCGCCGCGGCGGACGTCGGGATCGCCATGGGCACCGGCACCGACGTCGCGATGGAGAGCGCCGACATCACGCTGGTCAAGGGCGATCTACGTGGCATCCTCCGCGCCCGGCGCCTCAGTCGAGCGACGTTGCGCAACATCAGGCAGAACCTGTTCTGGGCCTTCGCCTACAACGTGCTCGGAGTGCCCATCGCCGCAGGCGTGCTTTACCCTCCCTTCCGCTTGCTGCTCTCTCCCATGATCGCGAGCGCGGCGATGAGTCTGAGCAGCGTTTCGGTGATCGCAAACGCCCTCCGGTTGCGGCACGCTGACACTTAGCGACCTGCGGCGGGTGCGCGCTAAGACGATCAGGTAGAAGGCCACTCATGGGACGGACCCGCTACGCGCATTCGCAGCCGCCGCCGCTCCGCCGCCTGCCTGGCTCCGCGCTTCGCGCAGTCTTCGCCGAAGGCTATTCGGCGACGGACTTGCGGCGCGATGTTCTCGCGGGGCTGGTTGTCGGCATCGTGGCGCTCCCGCTCTCGATGGCGCTGGCCATCGCCGTCGGCGTGCCGCCGCAGCACGGGCTCTACACGGCCATCGTTGCCGGCATCGCAGTGCCCCTGCTGGGCGGCTCACGCTTCCAGGTCACCGGGCCAACCGCAGCCTTCATCGTCATTCTCGCGCCCATTCTTGTCCGGCAAGGGTTCGCCGGGCTTCTGGTCGCCGGCGGGATGGCGGGCGTCCTGCTCCTGGCGATGGGCTTGTTCCGACTGGGCCGGCTGATCCAATTCATCCCGCATCCAGTGACGACCGGGTTCACCGCCGGCATCGGCACCGTGATCGGCGTCCTGCAGATCAAGGATCTGCTTGGCCTCGCTCCGGCGGGGAGAGCCGACCATTTCCTCGAGAGGGTCTGGTCGTACGTGCAGGCGCGCCACACTGCGCGAGGCTCCGAGCTGTTGATCGGCCTGCTCACGCTCGCGGTGCTCGCGCTCTTGCCGCGCTGGACCAAGCGCGTGCCGGCGCCGCTGGTTGCGCTCCCGCTGGCGGCCTTTCTCGCCTGGGCACTGCACCTCGAGGTGGCGACCATCGGCTCGCGCTTCGTCACCGTCATCTCTGGCGTCGAGGTGCACGGTATCCCGCGCCTCCCGCCGCTGCCGGTACTGCCCTGGCACATGGGAGGGGACCTGCCGTTGACGCTCGCCACTTTTCGCGCGCTGTTTCCCGCGGCGATCGCCATCGCGCTTCTCGGAGCCATCGAGTCGCTCCTTTCGGCCGTCGTCGCGGACGCGATGGCCGGCACCAGACACGACCCTGACTCGGAGTTGCTTGCGCTGGGAGTAGGCAACATTCTCTGCCCATTCTTCGGCGGCATCCCTTGCACGGGCGCCATCGCGCGCACCGCGACGGGTATCCGCTACGGCAGTCGCTCGCCGATGGCGACCGTGATCCACGCTGTGGTCGTCCTGCTGGCGGTGCTGCTGCTCGCGCCGCTGATTTCGTTCCTCCCGATGGCGGCGCTGGCCGCGCTGCTGGTGATGGTGGCGTGGAACATGTCGGAGGCGCGGCACTTCGCCCACATCCTGCGCGTTGCGCCGAAGAGCGACGTGGCGGTGCTGCTCACCTGCTATGCGCTGACGGTGGTGTTCGACATGGTGGTGGCGGTCACCGCGGGGATGATCCTGGCCGCGTTCCTCTTCATGAGGCGCATGGCCGAGGTGGCCTCGGTCGAGCTGGTCGATGAGCAGCATCCGCACCTCAAGCTCAAGCTGCCGCGCGAGGTAGTGCTCTACGAGGTCAACGGTCCGCTCTTCTTCGGCGCGGCGGAGTCGGCAATGGACGCCCTCAAGGCCATCGGCCAGCCGCCCAAGGTGCTGATTCTTTATCTTGGCGCGGTGCCGGCCATTGACGTCACCGGGCTGGTCGCGCTGGAGAGCGCGCTGTCGCGACTACGGCAGCAGCGCATCTTCTGCATCATGGCCGGGCTCCGGGCGCAGCCCGCCTCGGTGCTGAAGAAGGCTGGCGTAGAGGAGGAAGTCGGCCGGCTGCATATCGTCCCGACTCTGGAAGACGCCGCCGCCGACGCAATCGCCTACCTCGAAGTTCCGCAGTCCCTGCTCAATCCGCACGCCGCGGGATCGCTTGAGGGGACCAATCGCTCCCCGACGGATGGGCCGCCCGCTCCGCATCGTCGTGGGTAAGCTTCGTCTTGCCGTCCGCCCGCACATTCGCGTTCCGGCAGCGCGATTGAGCTACTCCGTGCTCGATCCGCACTGAGCGCGCCGCATGCCGGTTTTCCGGCCTGGGACTCCTCAGGGGCTTCTCGAGCGCCATTCCCTACGCAGTGACAACCCCGTGACTGGGAGCGGCTATCGTTGAATGAACGACCCGTCACTTCGATCGATGGGCTTCCCTGGGGATTCATGGCCAAGGACTTGCAGCGGGTCCGCTTTCCTGCCCGCCACTCCTTCCACACCGATCTCGTCCGGCGGGTAGAGCAATATTTCGAGGGCACCGGGCGCTCGCGTCACGGCGGTTGGATGATCGGCGCGAAAGCCGCCGCCTTGATCGCCTGGCTCGCAGCCTCCTACGCCATTTTGATGTTCGTTCCTCTCCATGCATGGCAGGCGGCGCTGTTGAGCGTCTCCGTCGGGCTCGCCATGGCCGGCGTCGGATTCTCCGTCATGCACGACGCGAATCACGGAGGCACTTCGTCGAGTGCGCACGTGAACGGGCTCATGTCCTTCACCCTCGACCTGCTGGGCGCGAGCTCGTTTCTCTGGCGTCTCAAGCACAACGTGATGCACCACGCCTACCCTAACGTCGAAGGCTTGGACCCCGACATCGAGGCCGGCAGCCCGCTGCTGCGCCTCGCGCCCTGGCAGCCTCGCGGTGCGCATCATCGCTTCCAGCACCTGTACGTCTGGCTGCTGTACGCCCTCTTTCCTCTGCAATGGTGGTTCGTCGACGACTTGCGCGAGCTCGCAACCGGCCGCATCGGCGGCCGCCAGTTCCCGCCGGCGCGCGGGCGAACGCTACTGGTCGCACTGGCCGGAAAGGCGCTCTTCATCGGCTGGGCGTTCGTGTTGCCAGCCCTCCTTCATCCGTCGTGGGAGCTGGTGCTGCTCTGGGCTCTCGCGCTTTTTACGCTCGGCAACGTGCTCGCCACCGTATTCCAACTCGCGCACTGCGTGGGCGGGGCCGAGTTCATCGGCAGCCGCGTCGAGACGGACTGGGCCGAGCACCAGGTGGCGACGACGGTCGACTTCGCGCGCGGGAATGCGCTGCTGGGGTGGTATCTCGGCGGCCTCAACTTCCAAGTGGAACACCACTTGTTCCCGCGGGTGTGCCACCTGCACTACCCGGCGCTCTCCAGGATTGTCGAGGAGACCTGCCGCACGCATCGAGTGCATTACCGGTGCGAACCGTCACTGCACGGTGCGCTCGCCGCGCAATGGCGGTGGTTGCGTCGCATGGGATCCGCATCGGCGCAAAGGGCCAACGGAGACCCGGCGCCTCTCAAGAACTGAACGACGCCGGGGCGTTGAATGGAGCGGACCTCAGGCGATGGGCACCGTTCTACACATCCCCTGCCCGGCGACCAGGAAGGGCTCGTCAAGCACGGCCACGGATTCCTCAGCGGCCCGCGAACTCCGGTAGAACGGCGCAATGGCCAACTCCGGACCGGCTCGCCCCGCCTCGCAGGTCACGCTCAAGACCGTCTTCACCGTCTGCTTCGGCGTCCTGGCCGTGGCGGCCCTGGTCTTCTTCCTTCTGAGAACGCAGGTCTCGGTCACCCTCTCACTCGGAGCAGGCATGTTGGCCGTGGCCATGAACCACGCGACCGAGGCGTTGACCCGGCGCGGCCTGCCGCGCAAGGTCGCCGTACCCGCCGTAGTAGTCACGCTGCTCTCGCTGAGCGCCGGCTTGAGCGTCATGCTCGTTCCGCCCGTGGCGAGCCAGGCCAGAGCGTTGTTCGCCGCGGCGCCCACGCTCTGGCAGAAGCTCCAGCAGACGCGGCTCTTCCTCGCCTTGGACGCGCGCTTCGATCTCACCGAGCAGCTCCGCCAGGCAATGCCGGCGGCCGCGGGCGCCGTGGCCCCCGTCCTCACGGCCATCGGCGGCCTGCTCAGCGCGATGGCGGGCCTGGTGACCCTGCTGCTGCTGGCCATCTTCATGCTTCTCTTCGGCCGTCAGCTGGTCCTCGCGATGCTCGCCGAGGCCTCACCACCGAACCGGCGGCGTTACGAGCGTGTCGTGGAGAAGGTCTACGGCTCTGTCGGGGGTTACGTCGGCGGGGTGATCGGCATCTGCTCGATCAACGCGACTTTGACGACGGTCTTCCTCGCCATCGCGGGCATGCCGTTCTTTCTCCCGCTCGGGATCATGAGCGGCGCGTCCAGCGCCATCCCCTACGCCGGTCCGCTGGTCGCAGGCAGCTCCATCACCCTTCTCTCGCTGATCACCGGCGGGCCGCTGAAGGCGCTGGCCACCGGCATCTATTTCATTCTCTACGGGCAGCTGGAAGGCAGCCTGCTCAGCCCCTTGATCTTCCGCCACACGGTGCACGTCAATCCTCTCATCACCACGCTGGCCATCCTGTTCATGGCGGAGTTCATGGGGCTTCCCGGAGCCATCATCGCGGTCCCGGCGGCGGCGACGGCGCAGATCGTGATTCGGGAGATCCTGTCGCTGCGCAAGGAGCAGGACGAGGATCTGCGACGCGAGCCCGCATGAACGCGGAAATCTTGGCAAACGGCCAGGGCGTCGCTCCCTCGTCCGGCGCCGATGGAGCGATTTGTGCGTACCTTCATTCGCAAGAATCGAGGGAGCACATGAAGATTGGCCGATTGGCACGAAACGTCATCCTTGTTGGGCTCGCCTGGCGTCTCATCGCCCGGCGACGCGACGCTCTGGCGCGCGAACGGCGTGTACGGCGGATCGCTCCCTTGCTGATCACCGCTGGGGGTACGGGTGTGATCTTGGTCGCGCGCCCGCGAATCCTCGAAAGTGCTCGCCGCCTCTGGGACGTGGCCCGGCGCCAGTCGGGTAGCAAGACGAGCAATGTCGCAAGCGAACCGCAGCGAGATGCCAGAGAAGACCCCCCGGGCGGAGCCCGAAGAGCGATCGCGCCATCGGCGAAACCCCGCCTCGGTCGGTCCCAGGAGGCCAAGCAAGAGCCGCGTGCTCTGGCCGAGACTGAGCCGAAGTCCCGCGTCAAGAAGAGTCGCAAGCGCATGGCGCGCGATGAGCAGAGCGAGAAGGGCAGGCGCAAAATCTCATACGGCGTCAAAGGCGAGAGTGAAGAGCGCTCGGAGCCGGAAGGATCGCCCAAGCACTGACGCCAGCTGCAAGCCTACACAGATTCTGACGGCGCTTCCCAGCCGCACCATCCTTTAGATCTCGCGCTCGCCTGAGAGAGATCCCGATATCACGAGGTCGGCTGCCGCTCCAGACGCGGGGAGCGACGAGGTGCTCGAATCCTGTACCATGAGCGGCGTGCATTCTTTCGAGCAAACGCCTCCGGAGGCGCGTGGCCTCCTCAAGGTGCAGATCAAGGACCTCGGCCTGAAGCTCGAGGGGTCGATGCTCGAGAAGTACATCGCCCAGCTCTACCGCGAGCTGGCGGCGAAGGGGCTCAGCCGCTTCCACCCTCCCTGCTACCTCAGCGACGAATGGGCCTGCCCCGACCGGGAGCCGATCATCGGCATCCCCTTCTATCTCGCCGACCCCAAGCTCGCGGCGCTGGAGCAGGCGGTCAACGACATCGAGGACGAGCGCGAGATCATGATGTACCTCCGTCATGAGGCGGGCCACGCCTTCAACTACGCGTACGAGCTGTACGCCACCCGCGAGTGGCACGAGCTGTTCGGCCCCTTCGACCGCGCCTACTCCGACGACTACAAGCCGGTGCCCTTCTCGCGCGGGTTCGTGCGCCACATCGCCGGCTGGTACGCGCAGAAGCATCCCGACGAAGACTTCGCCGAGACGTTCGCGGTCTGGCTCACGCCGCGCCTCAGCTGGCGCCGCCGCTATCAGGGGTGGGCGGCGCTGGCCAAGCTGGAGTACGTCGACCGGACGGCCAAGGCGCTCGGGGAAAAGGACCCGCGGCGCTCGGTGGGCAAGGCAGAGCTGCCTGTCGACGAGATGCAGGCGACCATCGAGGAATTCTATCGCGAGCGGACACCGGACGAGACGCCGGCCGTGGCGGACCTGCCGCTCGACGTGGACCTCGACGATCTCTTCGGACCTGCAGCGCCACAGGGCTCGCGGCCAGCGGCGGAGTTCCTCGCCGAGCATCGCAAGGTGATCGTGGACAGGATCACCTATTGGACCGGAGTCCGCCGGACACTGGTCAAGCATCTGGTCGAGTCGATCGAGAAGCGGGCAAAGGAGATGGACCTGGCGGTAGATACGGCGCGCGAGTCAGCCCACCTGGTGGAGGTGGTGACCTACGCGACAACGTTGGTGATGAATTACCTGACCCGCGGCCGGTTCACGGAGAAATGAGCGGGAAGTTGAAGATCGCGGTCCTCTACGAGTCGTCGAGCGACAACACGGCCGCGGCGCTTGGTGTGCCGGTCGTGACGCCGCGCGAGAAGCACAAGGCGAAACGGCCGGCGCCGCGCAAGACCAAGCGGGTGCCCAAACTCGCGCGCGAGCAGGTGCTCGATGCGCTCCAGAAGCTGGGCCACCAGCCCTTCCTCTACTCGCTGGAGGGCGAGGAAAGCCTGCTCGGCCTCGCGCGCTGCCCAGCGGATCTGATCTTCAACCTGACCGAGTCGTACGCCGGCGACGATAGCAAGGACGTCCACGTCGCCGCCTTCCTCGATCTGCTCGAGATGCGCTACACCGGCTCCGGTCCGCACGGATTGCACCTGGGGCAGGACAAGGCACTGGCCAAGAAGATCATCCTTCATCACGGCGTCCGTACGCCGTCGTTCGTGGTGGCGGAGGGCGGCGAATTCGAGCTGGGTGAGAATCTTTCTTTCCCGGTGATCGTCAAGCCTTGCTCGGGCGGCGGATCGGTGGGCATTGACGCGGGCTCCGTCGTCCACCGCCGGCAGGAGATGCTGGAGCGGGCGCGGCTGATCCAGGACGAGCTCCACTGTCCCGCCCTCGTCGAACAGTACGTCGAGGGCCGCGAGCTCTACGTCGGCATCCTCGGCAACGATCCGCCGGTCGCGCTGCCGCTGGTGGAGCTGGATCTCTCCCGGCTTCCGGAAGGGATGCCGCACATTGCCGGCCGCGAAGTGAAGTGGGTGACGGAGACGGAAGCGTACAAGGTGACCCGCTCCGCCATCGCTACCGACCTCGACGAGCAGTTGGCGGCGCGCGCCAGGGAGGCCGCGCTCGGCGCATACCGCGCGCTCCAGCTTCGCGACTACGCCCGCATCGACCTGCGCCTCGCTCCCGACGGAAAGCTCTACGTGATTGACGCCAACCCCAATCCCTGGCTCGTCGTCGAGGCGGAGTTCGCCCTCGCCGCACGTCAGGCGGGCCGCTCGTACACCGAGCTGGTCGGCGAGATCGTCGAGGTTGCCCTGGCCCGCTATTCCTGAGCGAGCACCTTCCAGGATGCGCGGGCGCGCGGCGATTCCAACTGAGTGAAGCTACATCGATTACTCGTTGGCTTTCTTCTTGGCCTCGCCCTTGATCTCCTTGGCCTTGCCCTCGGCGGCCATCTGCTCGTTATCGATGACTTGACCGATGCGATTCTTCACCGC
>Ga0209474_10005745_pt1 | contig 10526 bp, 13 predicted proteins | sample GraSoiAngelo_145_FD_185902 | JGI IMG/M metagenome (GOLD analysis project Ga0209474, IMG submission 185902) | Grasslands soil microbial communities from the Angelo Coastal Reserve, California, USA - 14_1009_05_20cm (SPAdes) (version 2) | ecosystem: Environmental > Terrestrial > Soil > Grasslands... | reverse complement strand
CGCCCGGTAACCCCGCCGTGCGCAGCGCGGAAGGCGCCTTTTCCTGCCCGGGCCCGTGGGCACCGGCGCTGGACGGGACGCCGATCAGCCCGAACTTCATCGTCCTTCCTCGTACGGTACCTCGACACGCACGAGGACGTGCGAGCCATCGCGAACCATCCGCCGGAGCCCCTCCGGGGTGGGCGCGCCCCACATCCCCCAGCGCTCGACGATCATCTCCTGCACCGCGGGATCGAGCTCGCCCGGATCGACAAACCGCACCCGTCCTTCGACCGAAGGACCCCCTCCCGGGACCGTCAAGCGCGTCCAGGGATCGCTGCGCCAGCGCGCCACGCGAAGCGCGTAGGCGTAATTGAAGAGGTAGATCTCGCCATCGGCCACGACGAACCAAGCCCGGACGGCTCGTTCGCGCCCGTCTTCACGCGAGCTGACCAGTAACTCATCCCTGCCCTCAAGGGCTTTCTCAAATCCGGGCGGAAGCACGCCCGTCAGAATAAGCCGATGACACGAGTGGTCCTGCTCGGGCTGGATGGCTTTCCACACCGCGCCATCTCCGCCGACCTCACGCCGCGCATGTGGGACCTCGCGCAGCGAGGCGGTCGGGCCGCGAGCGGCGGCACCACCGACCTCCCCTCCTCGACCGATCCGGGATTCTGCTCACTGCTGACCGGGTGCCGGCCCTCGACCCACGGCGTTCGAACCACATCCTGGCGCTACGGGAGACTGCCGGCGTGGGCCGGCCTAGAGACGCCGGGCGTGCCCACGATCTTCGATGGCTGCCGCGCGGCGGGAATCCGCACCGCGGCGATCGTGGCCGACGATCGTGGGCTGCTTTGCACCGGATCGGCCGACACACGATGGCCCCCACACGGTGCCATCCCGCCGGGAACCGCGTTGGATGCCCACGGCTATCCCGCGAACGCGGCCGTTCGGCCTCAGCTGCTACAGGAATTAGATGATGAGGCCAATGGCTTCGTCTTCGGACATCTGAACGAATCGGACACCGTCGGGCACGACCATGGTCCGGAGAGTGAGGCGGCCCGGGCATGCTACCGCGCTACGGACCAGGTGGTTGGCGAGCTGCTCGACGCGCTCGCCCGTAGCTGGGCGGACACCGTCATCGTGATCGTCTCCGATCACGATATGCAGTCAAAAAATGCGTCGGTGCCAATCGACCCGATCGCGAACAACACGCGCGGCTGGTGGGACGCCTATATCCCGGACGGCGGCGCCGCCCTGGTCCACCTTCTTCCCGGCGTCGATCCGCAGGAAGCCGGTGCAGCCCTCGAGCGGATCGATGGTATTGAAACGTCCATAGTGTCGAGTGACTCGCTGGCGATCGTGGGCGCCGAACCCGGACGCATCTTCGCAGCGCCCATGTATCCCGCGGGAGGCTTCCATGGCGCCCCAGTTACCGCCCGCACGGTTGCGCTGGTCGGGGGCGGGCACCCGGCGGTCCCACGGATCGCCCACGCGATGACGATGAAGCGACCCCATCTCGTCGATTGGGCGCCGACGATCGCAACCGTACTCGGCGTCGACCTGGGCCGAGTCGACGGCGTGAGCCTGGTGGGTTAGCGCACCAACGCCGGCGACGAGGAGCGGCGCGTCAGGAAAGCGCGGACGAGCTGGTCGGCGCCCGTGAGGATGGCGGGCCCGTGGCCAAAGTAGGCGCGCTCGTAGGAGAGCGCTTCGAGTCGCGCAGGCGCTTGCAGGGCGAGGCGGTGCGAGTGGTTGACGTTCCAGGGTGGGGTGCGAATTCCGCGTTCGTTGTTGAGGATGTCGCCGAGGAAGAGCGCAGACTCGGATTCCGAGTGAAGGCCGATGCTCCCCGGCGTGTGGCCCGGCCCGTGGACCACCGTCAGCCCGGCGATCGTCTGGCCATCCTTGAGCAGCTGCGAAACGCTGCCCGCGCACGTCACGACGAATCGGGCCAGCCCTGATGGCAGCCGGTCGGCGAGGCCCCACAGTGTCATGCGGTCCTTCGGCCGGCGCGGCTGCAGATATGGCGCATCGGCCTCGTGCACCGCGAGACGCGCACCGGTCGCCTGGCAGAGGGCGAGCGCAGTGCCGGCATGATCGATGTGGTGGTGCGTAAGGATCACCCAATCGATCCGGCCGAGGGATTGTGCCTCGATGAAGCGAAGGACGGCGCGGAAGCTGCCGGTATATCCGGGATCGACGACCGCCAGACCCTCCCGGCACTGGTGCAGGTACGCCTGCGCGCCGCGAACGCCTGGAATCCGGCGGATCACATCCTCATTATTTACGGTCGGCGGATTCCCGGCTGAGGCACCTCGACGGGAGCCGGCGGCGGCTCCTGGATCTCCGGCTGTGGCGGCTGGGGGGCGAGCTCGGGTCCTGGTGGGTCGCCCACGTTCGGCTGGCCGGGGTTGGGAATCACGGGATCGGGCATACCGGGCTGATTTTCCATCGCTCTTAGCTTAGCTTAAAGCTGACAGGCACGCTATAATGTTTACGTTCTAGCATTGCTCTAGACGGCGCGACAGGAAGGAAGGAGGGCGTTGATGGATTCTGCTCCGCGGTCTTCGGCCACCGACTCGGCGCGGACGACCGCGAACGGCAACCGCCGGCACGGCCTGATCGATCTCGCACGGGTGGCGGTCGAAGACACTGTCCGCCTGGTCCAGCAGGAGATCCAGCTGGCCAAGATCGAGCTCAGGGAGATGCTGCGGAGCAACATCAAGGCTGCCGTGTTCCTTGGGATCGCGGCGTTCTGTGGCCTGCTCTTCTTCATCATGCTGCTGGTCACGATCGCCCTCATCATCCCGGCGCACGCGCTCGTCGCCGGCATCGAGACGGTGCTCTTCCTGGTGCTCGCCGTGATTCTCGGCCTGGTCGGAAAGAGGATGCTTCAGATCGGACCGCCACCCAAGACGATGACGACGCTGAAGGAGGATGCCGAGTGGGCCAAACAAGTACTGAAGCGAAACGGGAAGTAGAGCAGACCCGTGCCCACCTCGGGGAAACCTTAGAGGCGCTCCAGCTCCGCGCCAAGCGCAACCTCGATTTCAAGACGCAGCTGCAGACCAATCACGTCCTCCAGCTGGTGGTCGGCACGCTGGTGCTGGCCGTCACCGGCTTTGCGGTGTTCGGCTATCGCACGCGACGCCGCCGCTCGACGGCGGAACAGCTCGCTCGCAAGCTGAAATTGAATGATCTTCGCGATCGCCTCGAGGAGTTTCGTGACGACGCCAAAGCCTGGGCGTCCGCGCAGAAGCGCATCGTCAAGGCGGACGGGAAGAAGAAAGTCGAAGTCCAATCCAAGGAGAGCATCGGGCGGCGACTGCTGATCAGCGCCGCGGAGGCTGCGCTCACCGCCCTGGCGGCCGGATACGCGCGCCGGCTGGTCAGCGGCTCGAGCATCCCGCACGAGCGCGGGCACGCGGCCGTCTCGAAGAAGCGATAGGCAAGGGCGCACCGACTCCACCCAAGGGCGGGCCAGTGGCGGACCCGCGCCCGGCGGCGCCGCAACCGCAGCCACGGATGCGCGCTTCGGCCGCCAGATCGGCGCGTTGGCCTCAGAACTGGATCGACTGGCTCAGGATCCGGCGTAACTGGATGACGGTCGCGGGTATCGTGTTCGGCTTGATCCTGTTGTTGGTGCTGGGCACTTTCGCCTATGCCTACGCCACCCTGCCCGATCCCAGCCGGCTGGACCTGGCTGCCGGCGACGTCAAGATCGTCGACCGCCACGGCACGCTGATCGAGCAGCGCAACGCGCAGGGGGTTCGCGTGATCCCGGTCAAGAAGGACGACATCAGTCCCAACCTCCGCAACGCCACGATCGCGGTCGAGGACAAGCACTTCTACCAGCACCACGGGGTCGACTGGGGCCGAGTGATCAAGGCCGGCATTATCGATGTCATCACCCGCCGCCCCCAGCAGGGCGCCAGCACCATCACGGAGCAGCTGGCCAAGATTGCCATCCTGCAGTCCCCGCAGAAGACGATCCTACGCAAGCTGCGCGAGGCGATGCTGGCAAGCGCCCTGGAATCCAAATACAGCAAAGACCAAATCCTGACGCTGTACTTGAACAGCATCTATTACGGCCATCACGCAACCGGCATCGAGGCGGCCGCCGAGGTTTATTTCGGGAAGCACGCCAAGGACCTGACGCTGAGTCAGGCCTCCCTTCTCGCCGGGCTGCCCAATGGTCCCAGCTATTACGATCCTGCGCTGCACAAAGACCAGGCGCTCGCCCGGCAGGCGGTCGTGCTCGACGCCATGGTGAACACCGGTGTGATTACCAGCACCCAGGCCGACCAGGCGAAGAACGAGCCGCTCACGTTTGTGTTCAAGGAGAACCGGAGCAGCCTGGCGCCCCATTTCGTCGACTACGTTTTCGAGCAATTGGAGAGTGTCTATGGGCCCTCCGCCATCAACACCGGTGGGCTTACGGTCAAGACCACGCTCGACCTCAATCTGCAGAAGGCGGCGGAGCAGGCCGTGGCCGTCGGTCAGCAGCGCCTGGGACGGCTTGGTGCCGACAATGGTGACTTCCTGGCGATGGACCCCAAGACCGGCGAGATCCTGGCGATGGTTGGCTCAGCCGACTACCTGAACAACGACATCAAGGGCCAGTTCAATGTCGTCACGGCACTGCGCCAGCCGGGCTCATCCTTCAAGCCTTACGCCTACGAGCAGGCGTTCAAATCGCACAAGCTCACCATGGGCAGCCCGCTGGACGATACCTCGCGGCATTTCGCCAACGGGCAGTTCCATGACTTCGACTTCCGCGACATGGGCATCATCTCGGCCCACAAGGCGCTGCTGTTGTCCCGCAACATTCCGGCGCTCGAGACGATGCAGACCGCGGGCGTCGACAACGTCGTCAACTTCGCCCACGACATGGGGATCACCACGCCGCTCAAGAGCGAGGTGACGACCGCGATTGGATCGAGCGAGGTCCGCCTGTTGGACCATGCCGTCGGCTATGGCGTGTTTGCCAACGGTGGGACCCGGCACGATCCGGTGTCGCTTCTCGAAGTCAAGGATAAAGATGGCAACGCCCTCGACAACCCGAACAAGCCGCAGGGCAAACAGGTCATCAGCGCCCAGGAGGCGTACCTGATCACGGACATCCTCAAGGACTACTCGAGCCAGTGGAATCTGGGCTGGAACAAGCCGTTCGCCGGCAAGTCCGGGACGACGAACAACTACCGCGACGCCTGGATGATGGCCTACTCGCCGAACCTGGTGATGGGCGCCTGGGTTGGACATACCGGACCCGGCAACCAGGACATGAACGGGGTTTTCGGGACCATGGTCGGTAGCTCGGTCCTCACGGACTTCATCAACAATGGACTGACCCAGGCGCACTTCACCGTGGAGACCTTCAAGCGTCCCGATGGGCTGATCGACGGACCGCCATGTGCGAGCAGCGTGAGCGCGTCGCCCTCGGCCTCGCCCTCGTCGTCGGCGTCGGCGTCGGCCTCGGCGGGCTCCAGCAGCTCCGAAAAGGAACTCTACCTGCCGGGCACCGAGTGCAAGCCCGCGCCGACACCCTCCCCCAGCCCCACGCCGTCGCCAACGCCGTTGACGTCGGTGATCCCATCGATCCTTCCCAGCGGGATCTTGCCAACCGCGACCCCGAAGCCCACGCCCGCGCCGACGCCGACTCCCTCCGCCCCAGCCGGCCAGACGCCTTAGAGTCTCCGCACGTAGTCGAGCAGCGCCGGCAGGTCGCGAAAGACGTGCCGCGCGCCACCGAGGCGCAATTCCTCTTCCGTTCCGGCGCCGGTGAGGACGCCCCACAACCCCACACCTATCTTGGTGGCGGCCTCGGCATCCCACCGCGTATCCCCCACCGCCGCGGCGCGGTCGGGCCTGGCCCCGCTCCGCTCCAACGCGATTGCAAAGACGTCCGGCGCCGGCTTCGAGGTCTCGATGTCATCCTTGTCGACGATCAGGAAATCCTCGGACCGCGCGCCGATGACGCGGAGATTTGCCGCAACCTCATCTGGATTGGAGGAGGTCGCGAGCACCGGGCGGATCTCGAGCCTGCGGACCCCGTCGAGGAATTCGCGGACGCCATGTATCGGACGGACCGCAGCGAGGCGGCGCTTGTAGGCCTCGCCATGCCGCTTCCGGGCGGCCTCGCCGTGGCGCTGCTCCCATTGTTCTCCGGCGACAGCCTTGACGTACAGGTCGCCGCCCTTGCCGACCTGGCGGCGCAGGGTCTCATCATCGACCTCGAGGCCAAACGCGGCAAAGGCTTCCCGCCACGCCGCAATGTGCTGTGCGGTGTTGTCAACAAGCGTTCCGTCGATATCGAGGAGGAGAACGCGGGGCCGCACGCTTGTATTTTCCCTCCGCCGCTTGCGGGGAGGGCAGGGTGGGGGTCATAGAATGGCCTCATGGCTAAGAAGCCTCCGAAGAAGACGGCGGCAGCGAAGCCGCCGCATAAAGAGAACCTGATTCAGCGCGTCGGCGAGGAACTCGAGGCGCGATTCTTCGAAGGTGCCGAACTGGCCACCGAGACGACCTCAGCCGAGACGAACGTCGCACTGGCGGCGCTGGCCGCGATCGAAGGCCCTCGGGAGCCGAAGCCTGCACCGAAGGGGAAACCCGCCAACGCCAAGCGCAAGAGCCCTCGACCCAAGAAGCGTTAATCCCTTCCCCATCTACGACCGCGAGATTACGCGGTTGCGGTCGCACCTTCGCACCCTCGGCTCGAGGCAATGGTCGGCGCGAAGCCACTGTCGCGGCTGGAGTGTCAGGGACGTGGTGGCGCACCTGTCGACCGACGAGGTCTACAACCAGGCCTGCCTCGACGGAACCATGAATCAGCTGCCGTTCAGCGGCGGGCTTACCGGATGGAATGCCCGCGGCGTGAGGGTCCGGCGCGCGATGAGCCCGCTGGAGGTGTTGCAGGAGTGGGAGGCACGGCAAGCCCTGGTCCGCTGGGCCTGGGGCAAGATCGGCGTCGAAGGGACGGTCGAGACCAGCGTCGGCCGCTACCCGCTGCGCCTCCAGGTCTGGCACCTCGCGTGCGAGTACGCCATCCACGCCGACGACATCGAGGTGCCGATGTCGCCGCGCGAACGTACGACGCAGCTTCGCTGGCGTATCGCGTTCGGCCTGTTCGCCGCCCGCGAAGAGGACGAGCCCGTCGATGCCGAGTTACGGGGAGACGAGGTCCAGCTCCGACAGGACGGGGCCGTGCACCGCCTCGAGCTCGAGACCTTTATCGCCTATCTCACGAATCGCCCGCAGCAATTGAAGGATGCGAAGCAGCGCGCACTCGTCCGGAAGCTAACCTAGCGATCACATGGCGAAGCAGCAATACGTGTGCACCCACTGCGGCCGCCGCGTCTTCGCCGAGCGCGGACCGCTGACGGCGATCAAGCTCTGCCGCTCCTGCTTCGAGAAGGCGCGCGCGGAACAGCGGTCAAGCGCGCAGAAAGACGAAGGCGCGCACGAAGACCGTCCGTGAGAACTCCTCGCCCAGCTGGAACCCCGTAGCCCGGGCCACCCGCAGCCATTCGTGGCGAGGGAAGAAGTGCAAGGCCCCTGGGCCGAAAGCGGCCAGGTTCCAACCGTCGCGTAGATGCTCGACCAGCAGCAGGCGTCCTCCCGGCGGCAGCACCCGCCATGCCTCCCGAAAGAAGGTCTCCTTCGAGGCGGCACGGCGCAGCTCGTGAGCGACGAAGATCACGGTGACGAGATCAGCCGAGGCGGTCTCGAGCGGCAGCCGGCGAAAGTCCGCCGTGACTGATGCGAGGGTCGACCGCGCCTCACGGCGCGCCCGGGCAATCGAGGGCTCGGGCATTTCGGCCGGATCGTAGATATCGAGGATTGTCACCTCGGCAGCGGGATATATCGCCTGCAGCGCCAGGCTGGTCTCGTCCAGCCCCGCGTGGATGTTCACCACGTGCCCGGGGCTGGGCGCAACACGGTCGCGGATCCACTCCCAGCGGTAGAGGTCAGAGCGGTCGTAGACATAGTGCGAGACGGCCAGCGAAAGCGCGAGCCAGAAGACTGCCGCAACGGCACCGAGAATCAGCAGCCCGGCGAGCGCGGCCGGCGGATGAACCACGTCCACGAGCACAACGACCAGCGTCGAGACGAGCAGCGCCACGATATAGAGGGTCCAGTTGTAGCGGACGATCTGGAGAACGCCGTCGAACTGGCCACGGGGCGCTCGCTCGACGGCCGCACTCATGCCGCCTCTTCGAGCCTCTCGACGACGCCTCGCTCCCAGCGGTAGGGCACGCTCTCAACGTGAAAGGCGTTCGCGAGCTTGGGCTCGACCGCGTTGAACGGTGGGTGTTCCAGGAAGGTGGCTTTGCGCACCACGACCGCGATCGGCTGCGGCTCCCAGCGCGAGCGAGTGGCCTTGATCATGACGATGGAGTTGGTCTCCGGCTCGTAGTCAAAGGTGTACGGGAGCGGACCTGCAAAACGGCGCGCGTCTTCGAGACTGGCGAAGGGCGAACCGGCGGGCAACGGCGCCGGCCGGCTCGAGAGGTCGGCGACCACGTCGAGATCCGCGACGCCACCGGGACTGCTCACGCTCACGCGCAGGCTGTCGCCCTCGGCTCTAATCGCCGCGCGGCAATGCACGTAGGCGTAGTGCGTGAGGAGATTTCCGCCAAGGGCCATCAGCAACCGGTCGGTGTCGCTGCGCAAGATCCTTAGGCCGCGGAGTGAGGGCCTCGACGCGAAGCGGGTGAATACCCGATACCCGGTGAGGAAGAAATCAACGCCCAGGGCCGCGGGAAGGAACGCCGGATGCAACCGGCGGGTCTGCACCATCGCAATCGCGATGAAGCCGTACTCGCCGTAGGTGTCGACGGTCAGTCCCGGTGGCAGGAGCTGTTGCAGCATCTTCGCCGGATAGGCATAGGTGAGGACCAGCGAGTGCCTGAAGAAGGCGTTGATCGGGAGCGGGTGACGGCGCAGGCGATAGAGCATCAATGCACCTTCTCCACGGTCAGCCGGCCCCAAAGCATGGATCGGTCGCGCGCCGCCAACTCCGTCGATTCGCCCGGCGGCGGCTCCATGAAGCTGCGGAGCACCACCACGGCTCCATCCTGCGCGCTGTGACGGACAGCCGCCATCAGGCGCTCGCCGTAGGCCGGCTCCGTGCCATCCAGAATGTTCGACAGGCTGAAACCGATGAATGAGGCCGCTGGGCAGCTCTCGAGATACGCCGCCGCGTCGGCGCATAGCAGGTCCACTATCCCTCCCCCGCCTGCGGGCAGCGGCACATCTTTCCCTCCCCCGCTTGCCGGGCCCGTCGGCCCACGCGAGCGGCGCTTTAGTGCCAGGCGAGCGTTTGAGACGTTCGGGGAGGGCAGGGTGGGGGCGTTGTAATCCGGCGGATCGATCCCAAGGAAAAACCGCCATGCATAGGGGTTGGTCCGATTAGGATGACGTGCCCAGCAACGCTCGAGGCGGGCACGGATGACGCGATCGAAGCGCCTGGGCAGCACCCGTACGAACGTCGAGCTGTAAATCGCGCGCAGCGCCAGCGGGTTGATGGCCAGGGCGAGCGCGGCCTTGAAGCGCGTCGTATCCAGGTGCGCGCGCCAATAGCGGACCTGGGCGGCTGGATCGGCGAGCTCGAGGAAACGCCGAATCACTGACCGGCGTAATCCCATTAACGGAAGGAAGCGCCGGCCGGCCTTAAAGAACCGGTCGGCGGTCCCGTCACGAGAGGCCCCTCCCCGCAACCGGTCGCGGACATACTCGACCTGGGCGGGGTTGATGTCCACCGCGGTGACCGCCATCCCGCGAGCGGCAAGCGCCATGCTGGTGGTGCCCGCCGAGGCGATGCAGAACACTCGACCGGCCGCCGGCAGCACCTCGGCCTCGATGTCCCAATCCTCATACATCTGTCCGAAGAGCAGCCGGGGCTTGCCGCGGCGAGCATCGAGACGTCCTCGCTCCCAGGGCGTGGTCGCGCTCATCGACGCGCCGTGCTCCAGATCAGGGCGACGAGCGCGAGGTTCTGTGTCAGCATGTTCGCCGGTTCGGGAATCGTACGACGGCTGAAAAGGAGGCCGCCGCCATTCATGGCACCGAGCAGCGCCGTCTGCGCCGCCGCTGCCGTCCGCGGCGCCCGCCCACTCAGCACCCAGGCTGCCAGCGCAACCTCGATTGTGCCGACCATCGCCAGCGCCTTCCGCGCGCGCGCCGGTCCCACCCCGGGTACGCCCGCGACAACCCGTAGATGCCGCTCGTTGGGGGCGACCAGCTTGCACCAACCACCCTGGTAGAGCCAGACGGCGGCGATCGCCAGCCTGGCGAGCGCCTTCATCGCGTCGCCGCTAGGCCAAAAACCACGGCAAGAAAGGCGAAGGCCACGGTGAAGATAACGTCGGCAAGCCGGTTTTGCCGTCGGATCTCAGGCGGGTAATAGAAGAGCTGGATCGGCACCCGCAGTAGCCAGAAGATCGCCAGGAAGGTGCTCAGAAAGCGGCCGAGCGGCCGGCCACCCGCCAGTTCCTCGGGGAAGAGCAGGGAGAGAGTGGCAAACCCCAGCACCACCAGCACGA
>Ga0209474_10005744_pt1 | contig 10527 bp, 9 predicted proteins | sample GraSoiAngelo_145_FD_185902 | JGI IMG/M metagenome (GOLD analysis project Ga0209474, IMG submission 185902) | Grasslands soil microbial communities from the Angelo Coastal Reserve, California, USA - 14_1009_05_20cm (SPAdes) (version 2) | ecosystem: Environmental > Terrestrial > Soil > Grasslands ... | reverse complement strand
CTTCTGCTACCGTGCCGACCTCGTCGGCTCTGATCGCGGGACTCATGTCCTGAGGATCTCGATGTGGTGCTGGTGCAGGACGGCTCCTCCATTGTGATCTTCGACGAAGTCGACAATCTTGCTCAACGTCTCGTTGGCATGCCGGCTGTCGTTGCTAACGCAGGTTACCCCGATTGCCAGGGTTTGCCAGCGATCCAGGTCTGCCACCTCGGCGACCGACACATTGAAGCGGCCGCGGAGTTGTTGCACCAGGGAACGGCTCACCTGGCGTTTTCCCTTGAGGCTGTGATTTTCCGGCAACTGGAAGATGAGCTCGCAGGTGCCCACAACCATCTTTGTCCCATAAGGATACGTAACAACTCACCAAAGGCCTATGGGAAGCTGCCGAAGTTCTCTTATAGTGGCGGCATGAGCGCGGCTGTACGTGCGCCGGCGCCCGCGGAGATGCCCAGCGAGCTGCCCGAAACCGTGCCGGCGCTGTTCCAGCGAACCGCGCAGCGCCGGGGTGACGCGCCCGCCCTCCATTTCAGAGCGGCGGAGCGCTGGACACCGATCAGCTGGGTCGACTACAACCGGGCGGTGAGTCGGGTCGCCAACGCCCTGCTCGCCGAGGGGCTGAATCCACAGGATCGGGTGGCGCTCTGGTCCTCGAACCGGCCGGAGTGGCAGATCGCCGATATCGGCATTGCGCACGCCGGCCTGGTGACCGTCGCTATTTACCAGTCCGATGCGGCGGAGCAGGTCAAGTACCTCTTGAACCACTCCGAGTCGAAGGTGCTCATCGTCGAGCACCGGAAACTGCTCGACCAGGTGATTGCCCTGCGCCCGGACCTGCCGGGCTTGCAACGGGTCATCCTGATCGAGGGTGACGCGCCGGAGGGCGAAGGTTGGATCCTTACGTGGGAACAGGCGCTGCGCCGCGGTGACGAGTTCGGACGCAGCCGCCCGGGGCTGCTCGCCAGCCGCTGGCAGGCGGTGAGGCCGGAGGACACCGCCAGCCTTATCTATACGTCCGGTACCACCGGCCTACCCAAGGCCGCAATCCTGACCCATCGCAACCTCACCTGGACAGCGGTGGCGACCCTGCAATGCTTCCGCGGCAACCCCAATGATCGAGTCGTCTCCTATCTGCCGCTCGCTCATGTGCTGGAGCGAGTGGTCAGCGAGCTTCGGCAGCTCTGCACCGGTTGCGAGGTCTACTTCTGCCCGAGCATCGACCAGGTCATGGCCGTGGTTGCGCAGGTCCATCCAACGTACTTCACGTCGGTACCGCGACTCTGGGAAAAGATCTACGCCGGAATTCGGGAAAAGATGGACAGGGTCAGCGGCCCTCGCCGCATGATCCGCGACTGGGCCTTGCTGGTGGGCGCGCTGCGTACGGCGGCCTACGAGCAGCACAAGGCACCGGCGCCCTGGGTGCGATGGCAGTGGTCGCTGGCCGACCGCTTGGTCTTCCGAAAGATCCGCGAGACGCTCGGCTTCGACAAAGTCGAGGTCTGCATCAGCGGCTCAGCCGCGGTATCACCCGACATGCTCCGATTCTTTTATGGGCTCGGCATCGAGATCCTGGAAGGCTATGGCCTGACCGAGACGACCGCGCCCGCTACGTTCAACCGGCCGGGCGACGCCCATTTCGGCACGGTGGGGCTGCCGTTGCCGGGGGTGGAAGTCCGGATCGCCTCGGACGGCGAGATCCTGGTGAAGGGCAACAACGTCTTCGAGGGGTACTTCAAGGACCCAAAGACGACCGGGGAGACCCTGGCCGACGGCTGGCTGAAAACCGGCGACATCGGCGAGCTGGACAAAAACGGCTACTTGAAGATCACCGACCGCAAGAAGGACCTGTTCAAGACATCCGGCGGAAAGTACGTTGCGCCTGGCGCCATGGAGACGCAGCTCAGAAGTCAGAGAGGGATCGCCCAGGCGGTGGTGCTTGGCGACGGCCGTCCCTTCGTGGCCGCGTTGTTCACCCTCGAACGCGATACCGCCGAAGGCAAGGCCGGGCCCGACGATCCTGGCGCTAAGCGACTCGTCGATGAGGCCGTCCAAAGGCTCAACCGGGGGCTCTCGCACCCGGAGCAGATCAAGAAGTGGCGCATCCTCGATGCCGACTTCGTGGTCGGCGATGAACTCACACCGAGCATGAAGGTCAAGCGCAAGCGCATTGCGGAGAAGTACGGGGCCGACATCGAAGCAATCTACGCAGAGAAAAAGACGGGCTAGAAACCCTCTGCTACCCCAATGGAACCTCTGGGGCAATCCGACGGTATCTGGTGAGCGTGAAGGCGGGGCATCGGCACGCGCTGGTGGCCATGCTGCTGAGCGTGGTCGTTACCGGAGCCCTACCGGCGCGAGCCAAGGCAATCGACGCTGGCGAATGGGTGCAGGCACCCCATCTGCTCGAGGAACACGTCGCCCACACCGCGACCCTTCTGCACGATGCCCGGGTATTGATCGCCGGTGGCACGGATGTCCACGGAATCGCCCGTGCGAGCTCCGAGCTCTTCGACCCGGAACCGAGCCGATGGATTCGTGCCGCCGCAATGATTAATGCGCGGGCCGGCCATGCGGCGACATTACTTGAGAACGGCAACGTGCTTATCACCGGCGGTGTGACGGGGCTGGGAATCTTTCCCGTTCGGGCGCTCGCGAGCGCCGAGATCTACCATCCATCAAGCAATTCCTGGACGGCTGCGGCGGCCATGCACGTCCCGCGGCGGATGCACAGTTCTATCCGCCTCTATGACGGTCGGGTGTTGGTTATTGGCGGGACAAACGAGGCACCAGGTTCGCCTCTTCCCGCGGCGCAGCAGGAGCAGGCCGAAGTCTACGACCCTCGGCTTGATAGCTGGTCATTAGCCGGTATGGGATTACCTGAATTGAGTAGCCAGGCGGCGACACTCATGCCAGACGGCACCGTGCTCGTAACGGGCGGTATCGCGGATACGGGATTCGCTACGGTGAGCGCCGAGCTATTCGACCCAGCAACAACGCGCTGGCAACCCACCACGTGGCCGATGGCTACGGCGCGATACGGTCACACGGCCACGTTGTTGACGGATGGCAGAGTGCTCCTGGTAGGCGGTTATTCGACCCAACCAGAGATCTCCGCTGGCCGCGGTTACCCAACCGGTGAGCTTTTGACGACGTCCGAGATCTTCGACCTACGTGGAAACATCGGGGTCAGGATGGGTTACTCCGGGATTCCGCGGTTAGACCACACCGCGACGCTCCTTGGGACCGGAAATGTGCTCATCGTCGGTAGTGCTTATGCCAGCGACGCTGACTCACAGATCTTTGACCCCAAGAACACCGAGCATTGGGCCTCAACGGGAATGCCGATGGACCGCTATCTCCACACCGCCACGGTCCTGACTGATGGTCGAGTCCTGGTTGCGGGAGGCTTCGGCGTTGGGTCGCCAGCAACGGCCTGGATCTTTTCCGCCACGACCCGCATATCTGCCTCGTCCGCGTACCCATCCGTGGTGCTGGCGGCAGGCGTCCTGCTGATGGTCCTGATCGGTATCGCCTTCGCCGCAACGTCGCGTCGCCGCGCTCGTCGACCTACCACGATCCAGCGTGAAGACGCTTCAAAGTGGATTGATCCCTAGCGGATTCGCAGGTAAGGATTGCCGAGTCGTTCGGCGCCGATCGTCGAGTTGGGGCCGTGGCCCGGATAGACGACGGTATTGTCGGGCAGGGTGAGCATCTGGCCATGGAGGCTGAGCAGCATTTGCTGCGGACTCGAACCGGGTAGATCGACGCGGCCGATCTTTCCCGCGAGCAGCGTGTCGCCCGTGAAGACATGGTTGCCGACCCTGAATGAAAGCCCACCTGGGGTATGGCCCGGCGTGATTAGGACCTCGAGGGCGAACCGGCCGAACGGCAGGACATCTGTTGAAAGCAAGTACCGATCCGCCGACTTGAGGTAGGCGGTGGCGTCGGCGAGGTGCATCGCCGTTGTTGCTTGCGTCGCGCTCTTGACCTCGTCTTTCGCGGCGGTGTGACCCGGATGGCCGTGCGTGAAGACGATCCACTTGACGCTCAGACCGTCGAGTTGGGACAGAATTTTCGGCGCGTCATCGCCGGCGTCGATCACCACCGCCTCTTTGGTGTCGGTGCAGGCCACGACATAGCAGTTCGTGTCCTTCTGGCCGACGTGGATCTTCTGGATGGAGAGACGAGCCACGATTCAAGATTAGGCGCGCAGCCCCCACCCTGCCCTCCCCCGCAAGCGGGGGAGGGAATGCTCCCGCAGGTTGATAACCTTGTAACGGATGGCAGAAGCCCGGCAGGTCGTCAAGTACACATTCCTCAAAGTCGAGGCACCCGTCCTCAGCTGGCCCGCCGAGGACAGGGAGGCGGCGGTGCGCGAGTTCACCGGCCTGCTCGAGGCCGGTCCGACGGGGGAGACCTTGCTTGCCTATTCGACCGTCGGGCTCCGGGGCGACTGCGATCTCCTCATCTGGCAGGCCGCCGACACGGTCGACGCCATTCAGCGGGCGGAGTCGCAATGGCGGGCCACCCGGCTGGGGCCCTATTTACGAGTGGCACATTCCTTCCTGGCGATGATGAAACCCTCCCCCTATCTCGGGCGCCACAAGCACCCCGACCAGGAGGGGCGTCGGACTCGGCTGAAGCCGGCGGGCGGCCGCTACCTGTTCGTCTACCCCATGGTGAAGAAGCGCATCTGGTACCGCCTCCCCTACGAGCGGCGCAAGGCGATGATGGTCGAGCACTTTGCGATCGGACATCGTTACCCACAGGTCAAGATCAATACCGCCTACTCCTTCGGCCTCGACGACCAGGAATTCGTTGTGGCGTTCGAGTGCGACGAGCCCGCCGCCTTCCTGGACCTGGTGATGGAGTTGCGGGAATCGCAGGCCAGCCGTTACACGGAACGCGAGACGCCGATTTTTACTTGCGTGCTCATGCCGCCCGCCGATGCTTTGCAGCTCGCGCTCGGCCTGAGCGCACCGGGGGCGACCGAGGCGGACGACCTGCAGCGACAGGTCAGCCTTATCTCGGGCGGATGAAGACGATCGAGGCCAGCGAAGTCGGCCGACCGGCGGCCGATCGCCTGGCGCCCCGCCTGGTGCGCGCCGCGCGCCGGGAAGTGGTCGATCGGAGGCCAATCTGGTTCATGCGCCAGGCCGCGCGATCGCTGCCCGAGTATCGAAAGATCCGCGAGTCGTACGACCTCTTCACCATCTGCCAGAACCCCGAGCTCTGCGCCGAAGTCACTCTGCAGCCGGTGCGCCGCCTCGGCGTGGACGGCGCCGTCCTCTTCGCCGACATCATGCTCCCCATCGCCTTCGGGCTGGGTGTCGAGCTAAAGCTCGTGGACGGCGTCGGCCCCGTGGTCGATCACCCGATCCGCTCGCAGGCAGATATAGATAGGTTGCAGGCGCGCCCGGCCGGCGAAGCCGTCCCCTTCGTGATGGAGACGATCAAGCTGCTCCGCCGCGAGCTCGATCCCTCGGTCGGCGTGATCGGGTTCTCGGGTGCCCCCTTCACGCTGGCCGGCTACCTGATCGAGGGGAAGCCTTCCCGTGAGTTTCTCGTCACCAAGACCATGATGTATTCGGAGCCTGCGCTCTGGGATGCGTTGATGACGCGTCTCTCCGGGTTAGTCCTCGACTATTTGCTGGCGCAGGTCGAGGCCGGCGCCCAGATCGTGCAGGTCTTCGACAGCTGGGTCGGCTCCCTCTCGCCGCCGGATTATCGCCGCTACGTGCTGCCGCACATGGCCCGCATCTTTAGCGGGGTGCGGCGGGGCGGGGCGCCGTCGATCCACTTCGGCACCGGCACTGCCGGCATCCTTTCATTGATGCGGGAGGCGGGGGGCGATGTGATTGGCGTGGACTGGCGCGTCGACCTCGGCGACGCCTGGCGGGCGATCGGATACGACCGCGGCATCCAGGGCAACCTCGACCCCGCCCTCTTGCTCGGGCCATGGCCGGTCGTCGAGGACGGCGCTCGCCGTGTGATCGAGGCCGCCGGTGGCCGACCCGGGCACATCTTCAACCTGGGCCACGGCGTGCTGCCCGACACGCCGGTTGAGCAGTTGCAGCGATTGGTGGAATTCGTGCATGGCGTCTAGCCACACCGCCGTCCTGCTCATGGCGTACGGTAGTCCGAACCGCCTGGAGGACGTGAAGGCCTACTTCACCGATATCCGCGTCGGTCGCACGCCCTCTCGCGAGGCCGTCGAGGAGCTGACGGCGCGCTACCGACGTGTGGGCGTCCCAACACCGCTGCTGGCCGTCTCGATGGAGCTCGGGCGGGAGCTCGAACGGCTCCTGAACATCGATCCGCCGGACGACCGGATGTATACGGTCCACGTGGGGATGAAGCACTGGACGCCGCGCATCCCGACGGCAATCGACGAGATCGTCGACAGCGGCGCGGACCACGTGATCGCGATCGTGCTGGCGCCGCACTTCTCGACGATCAGTACCGGCGGCTACCGACGCCAGGTGGACCAAGCCCTCGCGGCGGCTCGGGACGGTGCGCCGTCTCCCAGCCTGGACTTCGTCGCGAGCTGGCACGAGCTCGATGGCTACCTCGAGGCGCTCGCCGAGAACGTACGGATGGGTCGCGCCGGGTTCGCGAATCCATCGGAGGTCGTGGCGGTGTTTACCGCGCACAGCCTGCCGGCGCGCATCCTCGGGGAGGGCGATCCGTACCAGGATCAGCTGCTGCGCACCTCCGAGCTGGTCGCCCAGCGGGCCGGCATCGATCAGTGGCGCTTCTCGTACCAGAGCCAGAGTCACACCGGGGAGCCCTGGCTCGGTCCAGACCTGGTCGAGACAATCGAAGAGCTCGCGGCCCAGGGTCACCGCTCGATCCTGGTGGCCTCAGTCGGGTTCATCGCCGACCACCTCGAGATCTTCTATGACATCGACATCGAGGCGAAGGAGCGAGCCGATGCACTCGGTATCGAGCTGCGGCGCACGCCGATGCTCAATGCCGACCCCCGCCTTGCACACGCGCTGCATGCGTTGATTGCTCAACGCACCCCCACCCTGCCCTCCCCGAACGTCTCAAACGCTCGCCTGGCACTAAAGCGCCGCTCGCGTGGGCCGACGGGCCCGGCGAGCGGGGGAGGGAAACCAAGCACGATGGCCCGGGCATGACCTTTCTCTCGCGCATGCTGGCGATCACGCGCGGGCATCGCGGCTTGCTCGCGATCGCGGTGTCCGGATCGGTAATTTACACGGCGCTCAGCGTCCTGCCCGCCCTGATCATCCGCCAGATGCTGACCGTGCTGTCGCGCCCGTCACCTGCCGGCACCCTGGTGCTGCTCGGCCTCGCCATGCTCGGCGCCACGGCGCTCATGGCCGTCGCCCGCTACCTCGAGGGTGGGTTCGGTCACATCGCCGCCTTCAAGGTCCTGCACGACATGCGGATGCGAATCTACGAGCAGCTGCAGCGGCTGTCGATGGGATTCCACACGCGCCAACAATCCGGCACGATCGCGGCCAAGGTGATCGGCGACGTCGAGACCATCGAATTCTTCACCGCCCACGCCGGCATCCAGCTGATCAGTGCCGCCACCGTCCCCTTCCTGCTAGGCATCCTGATGCTGCTTTTCAACTGGAAGCTGGCGCTGGTGGCGCTCGCCCCGCTGGCCGTCATCCTGCTCATCCTCGTGGCATTCCGGCGATCTGCCTACCAGGCCTTCATGCGGTACCGCGACGAGCTCGGCCGCCTGAACGGGATCATCATCGATTACATCCAGGGCGTCGGGGTGCTGAAGGCCTTTGCGGCCCTCGGCCATGCGCGGCGCGCGATCGACGAGCGCAGCGACCAGCTGAAGGAGGCCGCCACACGAGCCAACCTGATCCATACCTGGTATTTCTCCGGCGTCGAATGGATGGCTGCGATCCCGGTCGCGCTGGTGTTGCTGGTCGGCGGCCTGATGGCCCATGCGGGGGAGCTCGGCATCCCAGACCTGGTCCTCTTCGTCTTTTTGACGACCCAGCTCTACCGACCGGTCACCGAGCTCAACCGGCAGCTCGAAGGCTTGCGGAACGCGGAAGCCGCGACCGATCGGATCTTCGAGATCCTGAACGCGCCGATCGAGGTGCAGGAGTCACCGACCGCGCGGGTTCCCAAGGACCCGCGTTACGACGTGGTCCTGGATCATGTCACCTTCGCCTACGAAACCGGACGACCGGTCCTTCATGACGTGTCGATCGACCTCCGGGAAGGCTCGGTCCTCGCGCTGGTGGGGCCGAGTGGCGCCGGCAAAACGACCGTGGCGAACCTGATCGCCCGCTTCTGGGATCCGCAAGAGGGTGCGGTCCGTCTCGGCGGGGTCGACCTCCGAGCGCTGCCGCTGGAGTACGTCCATCGCTCGATCAGCTTGGTCTTGCAGGACGTCTTCCTCTTCAACGACACGGTCAAAGCCAACATCAAAGTTGGGAACCCGGATGCCACGGATGCCCAGGTGGAGGCCGCAGCGCACGCGGCCTACGGGCATGAGTTCATCGAGGAATTGCCGAACGGCTACGACACGATCATCGGGGAGCGCGGCGTGAGGTTATCGGGCGGGCAGAAGCAGCGCATCTCGATTGCGCGGGCACTGCTGCACGACGCCCCGATCCTGATCCTCGATGAAGCGACGTCATCCGTGGATCCGGAGGCCGAGCACCTGATCCAGGCGGCGCTCGCCCGCCTCGTCGCCGAGCGAACCGTGCTGGTGATTGCTCACCGTCTTTCCACGATCCGGCAGGCCGGCGAGATCATCGTGCTGGACAAAGGCCGGGTCGTCCAGCGCGGCCGCCACGATGAGCTGGTCGACGCGCCCGGCCTCTACGCCACGCTCTACCGGGCGCAACAGGTGGCCCGTCGCTGGGACGTGGCGACGTCGCAGCGCGCCGAGGAAGAAAGGCTACCGCAAGCCGTCGATTAGGAGCTGTCGCAGCGCCTCGAGGCGCTCGAATTCCTCCATGCTGAGCTTCGCGGTGTTTTTCAGGTTGTGCGGATACTTGATCTTCTGCACGGCGTCGATCAGCGACTGCACCTGGACTTCCGTCAACCGGTACTCGTAGTAGGAAAGCGTTTCGCCATGGACCTGGCGCTGCAGCGGCAGATGATGGATTGCTGCCTGGACCGGATCCGGGTCGGTTTCGGCAAGGACGTCTGGTGTGCTCGATGTCTCCCGAAAGAGCTCTGCCGACCCCTCTAGCGAGACCCGCTTAAACACGAGAGGCGACGGGCTGCTTTACCTCGACCGGGGCGGCCGGTGCGCGCTTGATGACCGCCTTGGCGAGGGCGCGATAAGCGTTCGCACCTTCGGAGCTGCCGGCGTATTGCAGGATCGACATCCCGGCCAGCGGCGTCTCCGCGAACCGGATGCTGTCCTTGATGACGACATCGAAGACGACGTCACCGTACCTCTCGCGAACGAGCTCCAGCACCTCCTGCGAGTGCAAGGTCCTCGACTTGTGGATAGTGGCCAGGATGCCGCTGATGCGGAGCTGCGGGTTGAGCTTGGCCCGCACCCGTTCGATGGTGTTGTGTAAAAGCTGCATGCCTTTCATGCCGAAGTACTCGCACTGGAGCGGGATGACGACCTCGTTCGCGGCCACCAGCGCGTTGACGCAGAGCAACCCGAGCGAGGGAGGGCAGTCGATCACCATGAAGTCGTACTCGTCCTGGCCGGGTGCGAGCTTCTCCTTGAGGAAGGTCTCGCGGCCCATCTCGGAGACGAGCTGGATCTCGGCGCCGGAGAGCTCGATGTTCGAGGGAATGAAGTCGACCCCGAGGTTGCTGTGCTTGACCACGTGGCCGAGGGTGACCTGCGGATCGAGGAGCAGATGGTAAAGGGTGAGCTCGATCTGATCGGGCTGCTTGAAGCCCATGTTGATCGTCAGATGGCCCTGGGGATCGAGGTCGACGAGGAGGACTCGCTTGCCGAGCTCAGCGAGCGCGCATCCCAGATTCACCGCGGTGGTTGTTTTACCAACCCCGCCTTTCTGGTTGGCAATGGCGATGACTCTGCTCAAACGGTGGCTAGACCTCTGTGCTGGAACGTGGCTGCGGCTATTTAACTTGAATAGGGCGGCGGCGTCAAGCTCGGACTTGTGGATAACGGCGACAGAGAAGGATGGGGCGGCGGTTGGAGCCGCCGCCCCGTTCGTTTCGAGCCCTAGATGCGGAAGGGCGCGACCCGACCCTGAGGAATGTTGCGGCGGCGATGGACGCGGGTCGGCGTGGGCATCCCCTTGGTGTCGAAGGGCAGCGTGGCCAAGAATTTTGGCGGCTTGCGGGCCTGGGTGACGGCCTCGAATCCTGAGGCCAGCTTGATCAGTGCGGGCTCGCTGAAGGCGGTGCCCATGAACGAGATTCCGACCGGTGTGCCGAAAGAGAATCCCATCGGAACGTTGATGATGGGGTAGCCGACGATCGCGGCCGGCGACGAGCTGCCGAACACGAAGTGGTCGCCGTTGATCAGGTCGGTTGGCCAGGCGGGTGTGTCGGTCGCGGCCACGATCGCCTGCAGGTTCTTCTGCTTCA
>Ga0209474_10005743_pt1 | contig 10527 bp, 12 predicted proteins | sample GraSoiAngelo_145_FD_185902 | JGI IMG/M metagenome (GOLD analysis project Ga0209474, IMG submission 185902) | Grasslands soil microbial communities from the Angelo Coastal Reserve, California, USA - 14_1009_05_20cm (SPAdes) (version 2) | ecosystem: Environmental > Terrestrial > Soil > Grasslands... | reverse complement strand
GCTTCCGTCGTCCGCTCGAAGCAATCCGCAAAGGATGCGCAAAAACGTGGTCTTGCCGCTGCCATTTGGACCGAGGAACCCGTAGATTTCGCCCGCCCTCACCGTTAGATCGACATGATCGACCGCCGTGAGCCCACCAAAGCGCTTCGTCATTCCACGAACGTCGATGACCGATTCGCCGTTTTTCATTTGGATTTGAATTCGACATCGACGGGCTGACCGGGATGCAGACTGGCCGAGACCTCCGGATCGAATACCGATTCGATCATGAAGACGAGTTTCGCGCGGCTTTCCCGGCTATAGATGACCGGCGGGGTGTATTCCGCGTGCGGTGATATGTAACTAACTTTGCCGATGAACGGATTTGGCACGCCGTCAACGGTCACCCGGGTCGTATCGCCGTAATGGATCGAACCAACCTGCGTTTCAGGAACGAACGCGCGCACTTTGATGTTTTGCGGCGGCAACAGCGCGACCACTGGCTTTCCCGCCGCCACCCATTCGCCTTGGCGAAAAAGCGTGTCATAAACCAAACCGGCCGCTGGTGCCGACTGTCGTTTCTGGTTGAAATTCCACTCTGCTTGAGTGACACGTTGCCTATCCTGGTCGCGCGTTGAACGCGCCCGGTCGTAATCCTGCGCGGCAGCAGGGCCCATGCGGAAGAGTTTTTCCTGTCGCGTAAACTCAGCTTCGGAAAGAACCAACGCCGCCCGCGCCTGATCGAGCGCGGCTTTCTCAGCTGTTTCATCCAAAGCGAAGAGTGGATCGCCAGTCTTGACCTGATCGCCTCGCCGCACTTGCAATGATTCTAACTGGCCAGCAAGGGAGGATGCGACATAAACGAACTCGCCTTCGACATAGCCTTGAAAACGGTCCTGTGGCGAATTGCTGCAACCGCCGATGAAGAGGATAGCTAACGAGAGACAGACGGCGCTGACCAAAGTCTGAGCGAGACGAGATGCCTTCATAATTTCTGTCCTTTCCGGGTAAGCGCCCCTTCAAGAACGATCCTGATGATTCCGGTGAAGCCCTCTTTCGGTGTCATGCCAAGCTCCTCCATCTTCGGCGGATTCATAAGTCCCTGAACCATCGCGAGCAGAATCTCGATCATGAGTTTGGCTGGAATATCTTTGCGGACCATTCCGGTGTGTTGACCTTCAACGAAAAGTTTTCCGAAATGCCGCTCTATCAGTTCCGCTCGGCGGCGCTCGACCATCTTGAAGACCTGCGGCGCTTTCTGCCGCATATCCCGGACAAACGGGGGTTTTATCTCGTCCAGTTCACGCTGCGTGTTGCTAAGCAGTTCATGCAGTGCCGTCGAGAAATCGTGCGGGTAGCCGCACGTAACTTCCTTTAGCCTCGCTTCCAGGCCGGCGAACTTATCAGCCAGCACCGCCTCGAGCAGCGCGATCTTGCTCGGGAAATGGGCGTAGAGCGTTTTTTTGCTGATGCCCAACTCATCCGCCAGGTCATCCATGGTCACGCTGCGGAAGCCGTGGCTGAAGAAGTGCGCCCGCGCCGCCTCGACGATTAGTTGCCGACTGGCATCGGCCTTTCGATGCAGCGCCTTGCCTGCCTGCTTCATGTTTTCTTCCAGCGCGTGTCGTAATAGCTGTCGAGTCCTTTGAATGAAAAGAGAACACCGGTCAATCCGAGCAACGAGCGAAGCCAGTTCATGGCACTCCACTGGGCGGAGGCTGTTCGGATTTGTTCGACGTGGTCCGAAATTGACCAGGTAAAAAGGATAAGATCGCGAGGAACGAAGTAAGCGAGTGTCAGAATGAGTATCGCGGTATACGATGCGAGGGACACCGCAAAGTAAAGACGGAGCGAGACGGAATCCTTCCAGAAGAGGATTAACGTTAGGAGAATCAAAATTAGATTAACAGGACCCACCACGACGTAAAAACGCCTTGGATCAACATGCTGAAAGTAGTCTCTCGCCGTTTGGATCGAAGCCGGGATGTCAGAGCCCCAGCTTTGTGCATCAACGACCGTATTATAGATGCTGACCATGGTCAGCCCGGACGCACAGATGATAGAAAGGAATAGTACTAGTTTTTTCATGAACTTCGGTCGCCGGCAAAATGATCGTGTGACATTCGAATAAGCTCCATTGCCTGAGCCAAATCCTTTTCCTCGCGCGCCATAAAGGTGATGTAGCCTTGTTCAGGCGCCCAACGATGCGGGCGCGCTTTCCCTTCGGATAGAACGCGCTCTTGATCGGTTTTCCCTAATCGAATGTCACAATGGCCATGGCCATGGATGTGCATGAACATTTTTCCTCCAACAAAAAAGGCATCTTCGTGGATTCCCGCATTCGAACGCTCCGTTACACCCGATAGGCCAAGGATTCGTTGCCGTAACTCCTGATTAAGTTCTTCTGGTGATTTCATGATTCTGGGTAAAAAGCATTGATTAGTTGTTCCACTCTGGAAACTATTTTAGTATATTTAGTTTCCCACGCAAGAAAAATGTTCAAGCAAAAATCGTACGCTCAAAAAGGGAACCAGTTGCGGGAACTCGGCATCGCGCCTCGCGAAGCAATAATTGAAGGGCGGCCATTTTGGCCGCCAATAAACAAACGGCGGGCTTCGTGTGCACCACCTTCAACGGCGTCTTGCCTCGGTCCAACATTTACGCGATTCACCTATTCGCCTAAACCATGGCCGCACGCAGGTTTTCGCATCAAGCAATGAATCTTTTGGAGTGTGGTGGGAAGCGGAGCGCCACACCGCTTTCCTCAGGTTCGCAAGCATCGCGAATCACTTGGCCCACTGGAGGATCACACCAGGTCGGAAAAAGCGCCCGTCGCCACTTCGCTTTGCCGGCGCAGTCCAAAAAGTGTGAGAAAAAGATGTCGCCGAATCGATTCAGGCGACAACTCGCAAACGACGTTCCTCAGAATCCCGCAAACGCTTAGAAAGAAATGATTGTTCTGAGGTCAGCTCAGTGAGCTCAAGAGCCTTGCGAAAATTATCAATCGCGGCTTGAAAGTGATTCAGCTGTTTCTCGAATTCGCCGAGCACTGCATAGAGCAGGTAATACGAATTAAGCTGGCTCCCATTCTGAATCGCCTCAACCGCTTCAATGCCTGCTTTGGGCCCGTGGACATTTGCTACCGCGACGGCGCGATTCAGCGCGATGACGGGCGAATCATCCAGCTCCAGCAGCCGGTCGTACAGTGAAAGAATCTGTGGCCAATCGGTTGATTCATAATCGCTCGCCGCGCAATGACAGGCCGCGATCCCGGCCTGAAGGTGATATGCACTCAACTCGTCCCCGGCAGCCGACATGCTCAAATGTTGCATGCCGCGGGCGATCAGCACCTGATTCCAAATTGAACGATCCTGTTCCTTAAGCCGAAGGATGTTTCCCTCAGAATCTGTTCGCGCAGGCAAGCGCGCGGCGTTGAGCAACATCAACCCGACCAGGGCGTGCGTGCGGGGTTGATTTCCGGCGGGATGTTCCGCCAGCAAAACTCCCAAACGAATCGCTTCATGACAAAGTTCCTCTCTGACCAAATGATCGCCGCTGGACGCCTTGTAACCTTCGTTAAAAAGAAGATAGAGCGTCTGCAAGACAGCATCCAGACGTCGCGACAATTCGTCTCCAGCCGGTATCTCAAACGGGATGTGCTCATCGCGGATCTTTTGTTTGGCCCGCGTCAATCGCTTGGCAATAGCTACTTCGGTCGTTAGAAATGCTTTCGCGATTTCGGCAGGACTGAACGCGCACAGAATCTTGAGGGCGAGCGCAGTTTGGTCCTCCGGCGACAGTGCCGGATGGCAACACGCAAACATTAATCGCAGTCGGCCGTCCCTGATTTCGCTTTCAAATCTCGGCGATTCGGCGTCCGCGGAATCGGACGGCCATTGGTCCATGAACGCAATGATCTGCGGCTCCTTGTCGTGAAAAAGGTTTTCCCGCCGGATTACATCGAGAGCGAGGTTTTTCGCTGTTTGAGTGAGCCACGCAGCGGGATTTTTTGGAATCCCCACATAGGGCCACGTCCGCAGCGCCCGGACGAGGGACTCCTGAACTACGTCTTCGGCCAACTGCAATCGATTGATCCCGAAGATTCCAGTTAGAACTGAGATCAACTTTCCCGCCTCGTGACGAAAGAGATGGTCAGCCAGGTGAGAAATCTCACCTGGCGCTACGGCTTCATTCTGTTTCGCACTCTGGCTCACTCTTTACTTCTGCTCGTATGCCTTCCTCAGCGTTGGGATATCGATCTTGTCCATTTGCAGCATCGCGTGCATGACGCGCTTTGCTTTCGCGGCGTCCTTATCTGCCAGCATTTCGATCAACACCGTGGGAACGACCTGCCACGACAAACCGAATTTGTCCTTGAGCCAGCCGCATCGGCTTTCTTCTCCGCCGGCGGAGAGTTTCGACCAAAAATTATTGACCTCTTCTTGTGTCTCACAGTTCACGACAAATGAGATGGCTTCAGTGAATTTGAACATCGGACCGCCGTTGAGCGCCACGAAATCCTGGCCCTCAAGCTCGAATTCAACAGTCATGACCGATCCCGCCGGCCGGCCGGTTGGCCCTGTTGCCTCCTCGCCGTACCGAGTGATTTTTCCGACCTTCGAGTTCTTGAAAATGGAGGTGTAAAACGTCGCGGCCTCTTCCGCTTTGTCATCGAACCATAAGAATGGCGTAATTTTTTGTCTGATTTTAATTGTCATATTCTGATTACTTGAAATTTCGATTTTCGAGCGGCGACGGTGAGTCGCCAACGCTCCGATCCTATTCTGATTTACACCCCTCACCCGGCGCTACGCGCTCTCCTTTCCCACAAGGAGAGGATTAAGGTGAGGGGTCAGTTTTTAATTAAGCTGTGGCCTCGGCCGGCTGCTCGAGGGAATATTCCTCCGCACGTTGCTTGACCGAACAAATATCGGCGACCGAGCGGACCTCCACGACCGCGCCATATTCAAGACCTGGACATTGTTTGGCGATTTCAACCGCTTCACTCTCATCCGCGACTTGAAGATAGAAGTAACCGCCGATTGCCTCCTTCGATTCCGCGAAAGGACCGTCGGCCACGGTGCGCCCCTGTTTGCCCGAAATAATTTTACCTTCTTCTTCCAAAGGATGGCCGCCAAGGCACTTTCCCTCTTCCTTCAGTCGTTCAAACCAGGCCATCCAGTCCGACACCACTCTCTGAAGTTGCGCGGGCGAGAGTCCTCTATCCCAGACATTCCCTCGGAAAAGCAGGAGATAATCGGATTTCGCTGTCGATGTTGTACTCATAATGATTGTTTTAACGCTTCAACGATTTAATCGTTTCTACAAGTAAGTACGCTATTTCGCGCTCTGGTTCGATTCCCAGAGGGCAAAGGTGTTGTTCTCTGTGTCGTTGCAGATGATAAAATAACCCATCTGCGGCACAGCGGTCTTCGGCATGCAGACTTTGCCGCCGAGTTTTTCGACCTTGGCCGCCGCCTCGTCCACCGAGGACACGCCCACGTAGTTCGTGATACTGTGCTCTGGACACTGGCGCTCCATCAATCCGCCGTCGGGCGTGGCATCAGCGCCGCCGGTATCGATGTGCCAGTAGGGCTTTGGCCCCGGGAACCTCTGGATTTTCCAGCCGAATAATTTGCCGTAGAAGGTCTTTGCCCGATCGACGTCGTCGGCTGGGATTTCAAACCACGTGATGCTTGCCGGGACGCCATTATTTTTTTCGGTTTTAGATTTCGTTGTCGTTTGTGTGCTCATATTTTCGTTTCGTTTTTTGATTGAGATTTTGTTCACTTCAATAACACGACGAACAAGCGAACCTTCTCAGGACATCTTTTTGTCGGACTTTTTTGGACTGCGGCGGCAAGCGTAGCGCGACGCCGCTTTCGGCGCACGCCAAGCTTCGTAGAAGAAAAGCGGTGTGGCGCTCCCTTCCCACCGCACTGCAAAAACGCCACCCTATATCACGCGATCGAGAACGCAGGTGTCCATCGATTCGTGCATTTCAAAGAGATCTCGCCGTGTGCTGGCATCACATTTCTCCGGTTCGTTCGATGACGGAAAGAATGTTCCCTGCGGGATCTCTAAACCAGGCAATGGTGGGACCATTTCCACTCATAACGCCTTTCTGGTCTGTCTTGAGATCGGGCAGATCATAGATCTCGAAGCGGACCCCTCGCCTCGTCAGTTCATCGACCGCAAGATCGACATCTCTCACCGGAAAATTCAGAACCGTAAAGGTGGCCGGAACATGGTTGCGCTTTGGATAAATGAGAACATTGCCACCGGCGAGATGCAACGTGAGCAGACCGTGAGATTCCGTAACCTCCAAGCCGAGTGTTCTAGCATAGAATTCTTTTGTCTTGGGAATGTCTCCCGGCGAAAAACCGCTGAACGCCTTGCTATCTTTTAACATAACGTGTTTCCCTGCTTATTTTTTACCGGCCAAATTTGTGAATCAGACGGCTGGGATTTCTCGCTGCCATAAATAAAGCCAATCCGACACTCAGAACGAGAAATGACACGCGAAAATGGGTCGCAGCTGAGAGTGAAATCCCGACTCCGGTCCAAACCGCTGTGTATGCCGCCAGACACATCGGGCATTTCGGCAATATCGCCAGGATTGCGCCCGGAATGATCCAGCCCAAGACATCGATACACCGGCAGAGGAATGTCCGCGTTCTATAATTTTCGCAGCAGTTAGTATTCATAAATACTTTAAGCGGCTGCCGATTGATGAATTGCGCAAGCGCAGGCTGGTTCGTGGTAACGCCCGTTGGGTTCCACGGTTCCTCCTCGACCGTACATACTCCGCGGTTTGGCCCAATCGGCGAGACTCCGATATGGCCCATTCTCATCGCGCCCGTTCGGCATGACGTCGAGAATCCGGTAAATTCCGAGGAACTCTTCTCCGCCGCGGCCGAAAGTCGAATAGGTATGGAAGATCTGGCCCGATTGGTCCTTGAAGAAGACGCTGTCGCCGGAGAGATCTTCCAATTCTGCCGCCCATTCAGGCGCGTTTTGGTAATTGTAGATAGCGCGACCGGAAGCAATCTGCTCGCGCGTGAAGGAGACGTTGAAGTCGTAGTTAAAATCCGAGGGGTAGGATGAGACCCAGGGAAATTTCCACCCCATACGCTCGCGCACAATCTCGATCTCTTCGATTGGGGCTCGCGCCACAGCGACATAACTGACATCGTGGTTCGGAAGATGAGCAAGAATGCCTTCGAGATGGTCGACTTCCAGAGAGCACCCGACGCACTGCGTGGCTTGTCCGGGCCCCATCATGAAGTGCTTGATAAAGAGCTGGCTACGACCCGCGAAAAGATCGGCCAGCGTTACCTTCCCTTCCGGCGCGTCGAAGATATAATGCTTATCGATCTTCACCCAGGGTAGGGCGCGGCGTTCGGCGCTCAATTGGTCACGTAGACGGGTTAGTTCCTTCTCGCGTTTGAGCAGATCCTTCCGCGCCACCAGCCAATCGGCACGCGACACGATTTCATGGTCTGAGAGCCGGTCGGTTTTTTCCAATATCTGTGTTCTCATGTTTTAGCCTTCGGTTATTGAGTTCGTTCTGTATTAGGACAACGAACGAGCGAAGGCATTCAGGACATCTCTTGGCGCATTTTTTTGGACTGCGGTGGCTAGCGCGGCGCGCCACCGCTTTGCTCGCACCTTGCGCGGTCGCGGATCACCAGTCTGGCGATACCTCAAAGTTATCCGCATGCTTAATCGATCGACCTCTGAGCCGCGAAGCTGAGCCCGGCATCGACTTTGAAATACGTTGTGCGTCTGGCCGCGAGAGGCGCTGCCAATCGCCGAACTTGTGGGGCACACCGTCTGCTTGGAGAACTTTGTGAGTCTTTTACTTCTCTTCACTTTGCTCGTTATGCTACTCGCGGCCGGGGCCTTGCTTTCCGAAACCTCATTCTGGCAACGCGCCTCACTCAAGCCAGCATTTCGCATCGGTGCTCCCGTTGTTTATCGGCAACAAGAAGTCTCTACTCGGCCCGCCGCTGACGCACGCGGTGTCCATCCGGCAGAGCGCGGTGAGTACTACTATTATATCCTCATCAACTATCTTCGCGTGGCCGAAGTAATGGCCGATGGCCGAATTATTGCAGTGGCGCGCAATAACAATCGGCTTTGCTTCCGGCCTAACGACTCCGCCTTGCGGAAAGCCCGCCTAGCCGAGCGCCTTATTTATCGCCCGCGCTTTCCGCGTTTTGGCGATAATTCAAGCGTGAGTAGATCACCCTGACTGACCGCTATTTCTTTGCACGGTCTTGGCGATTGGTTCCGCCAAATGAAGACGCAGAAAGGTCATGCTGCGTCACGCGTCGAGCCTGAGTGTTACGAGACACGAATTCGGGAAACTCTTTTGGATGCAATATCCCGGCGAGAATTTCGATGCTCTCGATAATCCGCGGGCCTGGACGCGTGAAGTAAGCGCTCGCATTAACGAGATAAACTTCGCCGGTGCGAGCAGCCGGAAGTGAATCAAATCCAGGAAATTCTTGTAACAATTCGTAATCGTGCTGCGCCAAATCGACATCGTAACCGCAGAGCGCGAGCACGATGATCTCCGGGCGAGTATCCAGCACCTCTTGCCAATCGATCTGAGCCGAGGGTTGATGCTTGCGGCCTAAAGGATCGTATGCACCAGCTATCTCAACCAATTCCGGTCCCCAATGTCCGGAACAAAACGGCGGGTCAACCCATTCCATGAGAAAACATCGCGGTCGATGCGCGACATGTGCCGCTCGCTCGCGCACCACCTCGACGCGTGCCGATAACTTTGTGACCAGCGCTTCCGCGCGTTCCGCTACATCGCACGCCCGCGCGACCTGACGGATATCATCGAAAATATCGGGGAGACTCGAGGGCTCCAGATTAACAACCCGCGGCGGGCCGGGCAAAGTTTCGGCTAGGCGTGCGACGGTTCCGTGGCGGACCGCGCACACGTCGCATAACTTTTGGGTGAGGATAACGTCCGGCCGCAGCTCGCGCAGGAGCGGCTCATCGATCATGTAGATCGTCCCATTCTCGTGCAGCGCTCGACGCACCCACTCATCAATTTCTTTGCTCGGGAGTCCGGCATCGTGCAGTGCGCACTTCGTCACCCGCGGTCGCGTGTTGGCTTCACTCGGGAAATCGCATTCATGCGAAACGCCGACCACGTCCTCCATTAATCCGAGTGCGGCCGCGATCTCAGTCGCCGCCGGAACAAGCGAAACAATCCGGCTCATGAATGATTACATTAGTGATTGCCGGAACGGTTCGCTACCAGCCCCGCCTCCAGACCGTTACAAAAAAAGAAATATATGTCACACGATGAGCTGACTACTAAACATTCGCATCGCCTTCCACGCCGGCGCTTCGTTGCCTCCGCCGGAATCCTGACCGCCGCGGCATGGCTCTCTCCACGACATCTCTTCGCCGAGGGTGAAAACATCGTCCTTGCGGCGCGCAAAAATGCGGAAAGCGCCGACATCACCGTCCAAACCTTGCGCGGCAATGTGAATGCACTGATCGGCTCAGGCGGAAACATCGCCGTCCTCAGCGGAACGGAAGGAAAAGTGGTTATCGACTCTGGTTATACAACCTCTCGCGGCAGGATCACCGACGCTCTGGCTAAGATGCACCCGGGCCCGATCAAACATCTTGTCAACACGCACTGGCATTTCGATCATACTGACGGCAATGAGTGGATGCATTCGAGGGCGCGACAATCCTCGCGCATGAGAATACTCGAAAACACCTTTCTACGACGACGCGCGTGGAGGGTTGGGACTTCACCTTCCCGCCGTCGCCCGCAGGCGCGATTCCCACCGACGTCTTCGATAAGGAAAAAACACTGTACCTTAATAGTACCACTATCGCCCTCTCCTACTATGGCCCGAGCCACACTGACGGCGACGTGTCGGCTTATTTCGTGGAGGCTGACGTCTTTCACACCGGCGATACCTGGTGGAACGGTCATTATCCGTTCATCGATTATTCCACCGGGGGCAATATCAAAGGCATGATCAAGGCGGCGGAAATGAACCTGGCCAAAGTCACCGAAAAGACCATCGTCATTCCGGGGCACGGCAAAATCGGCGGGAAGTCAGAGATGACTGAATACCGTGACATGCTGATAACAATTTACGATCGGGTCGCTGGGCTGAAGAAAGAAGGCAAATCGCTCGAAGGAAATTGTCGCAACGAAACCGACCGCAGCCTACGATAGCAAGTGGGCCGGTTCTTTTATCACGGGAGACGTCTTCAGCAAACTGATCTACGCCGGAGCCTGACTCAAAAACGCGTTCAGTGGAATTATTGACCTGGATTCCATAGATGCTGGCATTCTGATTTAGCGCAGAAATTCGGCCAGATAATATCGTTCGCCGCGGGGTCGTCGGGCTCCATGGTTCATTCGAATGTCCTAGCTGTCTTCGAATTGCGGAGATTATTCGATCTTCACGATTTTTACGGTGCGGCCGTCTTCCAGAGTGATGCGACCGCCCAGTTGCGATGCGAGAAGCGCTTTGCCCAGCGGCGAAATCCAAC
>Ga0209474_10005742_pt1 | contig 10532 bp, 9 predicted proteins | sample GraSoiAngelo_145_FD_185902 | JGI IMG/M metagenome (GOLD analysis project Ga0209474, IMG submission 185902) | Grasslands soil microbial communities from the Angelo Coastal Reserve, California, USA - 14_1009_05_20cm (SPAdes) (version 2) | ecosystem: Environmental > Terrestrial > Soil > Grasslands ... | reverse complement strand
CGACAGCAGACGCGGCTCGCGCGGCTGACACGGCGCGCACACTTTCCGTTTCTGAAGACGATCGATGATTTCAACTTCACCTATCAATCGTCGCTGCGGCTGCACATGCTCGGCTCTGCGCTCGCGGCCGACTTCGTCACCGAGGGTCGTACATTGATTTTCGCGGGCAAGCCCGGTCGTGGAAAGACGCACTTGGCGATCGCGGTTGCCTACCGCGCGATTCAGAACGGCTTCGATGCTGTCTTCACGACGGCCGCGGCGCTCATCGATGATCTGTCAGCCGCGTTTCGGACCGGTGAGCTCGCGCAGGCGCTGCCGACCTATACGCATCCGGCCGTCCTCGTGGTCGACGAAGTGGGGTACCTCACATACGGCACCGATGCGGCCAACATGCTCTTTCACGTCGTGAATGAACGTCACCGTCGGCATCGCGCCATGATCTTCACGACGAATAAAGCGCTCAAAGCATGGGGCCGCGTGCTGCACGACGAGGATCTCGCCCACGCCATCATCGATCGCGTCCTCGAGCGTGGACGACTTCTGAGACTCGACGGTCCGTCGGTCCGGACGCTTCACGTCAACCTTGACGACGCCATGAAAGAGGATTCAGATCAACAGGCCGACCTGGCCAGAATTTCCGGAAGAACGTGGCCAGAATTTCCGGAACCCGTGCCAATCGTGTCCGTTAGATTAGGACCGTGCGGTTAAAGGTACGCGAGAAGCAATAGCGCGAGGCTGTTCAGCTGGAATCGGAAGGCGTTCGCGCGGAAGCGATGACTTGATGAAGACGCACGCCCCAATGTAGATGCTCACGTAGGAGAACCTGGTTGGGGCGGGTTGGAGCGGGTATCGCCACTGGCCATGATCAGGATCCTACGAGTTTGCGGCGCTTGAGCACGACCGTATGAAAGCCATCTTCGATAGCTGAGGCGATCGGCGTAGACGTCGAGCTTGAGCTCTTTGATCCAATTCTGGGACGTACCAGCGATGAGATCGCCGGCGCGGCCGCGGTAAATGGTGAAGATGAAGCGCACATTGAGGCCCGCCGCCGTGATGTCGATCTTGACCAGAATTCGCAGAGGATGGGGCGACGTCTTCGCGCGATGCTGAGAGCTGGTCGGATGTGCACGGGACCTCCGAGGGTGATCGCGTCTCTATGCCCTCATTCGTGAATTATCCGGGCTTAGGGTCCGGGCCCTGGTCGGGATGCGCGGCGCGCTTGCGCTGCAATTTGCACGGAATTTGCGCGCCGGCCTGTTCCGCTGTCCAACCTTCTCTGCAAGAATGGCATTCGATCTCGTGTCGAAGGAACTTGGGCGTCGACAGGATCATGCCTCTTCGAATCCACGTTCACGTCTTGGTTGGACGCGTCTCGTTTGGTTATGCCGGAGATGAAAATGGCCTCACTTGAACCGGCGCGACAGCTCGCCCGTCAGGGATTGTTCACCGAAGCACTGACGACACTGGAAGTCGCCCAGGTGCGGGCATCAGACCGAAAAACTGCGGATGGGCTTCGGGCTTATTTGTTGTTGATGGTTGGTCGCGTCGAGGAAGCTCGGAGTCAAGCAAGGGCGCTCCTGGCAGGTTCCAAAGCAAATAGTACCGACCAAAGTCTCTGCGAGTGGGTCCTCGGACAAGTGTTGCTTGAAGACGGTTCGACCGATGCTGCGATCGAGCACTTTCAAAAATCGTCGGCGCTAGCTAGTAGCAATGGCGATCTCCGGGGAGACATTCGAGCAAGACTGGATTTGTTCTCTATCTTGTCGGAACGCCACGGAGCGGATACCGCTGCACCGCTTCTCGCAGAAATTCGGCCGCTTGTCGTTAAGAGTGGCGATGTTCACGATTTCGCGACGCTACACTTGCGTGTCGCTGAGGCTGAAGGAAAACGCGGCTCGATTGACAGCGCGGTTCCTCATGTCGATACCGCGCGTCGATTTCTGCTGAGTGCTCCAAACGCATACCTTGAGGCGTTCGTCGCGAATTTCGAACTGGCGATTTCTGTACTCCGATCAGAGTTCGGCGAGGCAGAGCAACATGGACACCGTGCGATCGCATTGGCAGAACAGTCTGGCGCAGCAATGATCTGGCGCGCGGCGATCGGAAACATGGGCAACCTGTATTACGCGCTTGGTGATGCAGAACGCGCGATTGAATACTTTGATCGGGCGTTGACGAAGACGCCACTGCCAAGAAAGGGTATCAAATATAATGCCGCTCTCGAGACGATCGCACGGATCCGCCTGCTCCAAGGGCGGCTCGAGGATTGTGAAACACTGCTCGACAGCATCGAGGCATCTCTTCGCTCTGACGACGACCGAATGTTTTATGGTCATCGCTGTGCCGAATTGACTCGCGCCGAGCTTCTCGCGCGCCAGGGTAAACTCAAAGATGCGCTGAGAGCGACCGCATCGGTCCTGAGTCTAGCGGATCGTGCGGGAGATACACTGTTACGGGAACGCGCTACTCTAACGAAGGCGGCCGCTCTCGAGCGCTTAGGAAGTAGAACCCGAGCTTTAACAGAGGTGCGGTCAGTGATGGCGGCCATCGGCGGGCATGCCCCAGAGTTATTCGCTCAGGCTGAGCACATCGTGGCCCGAGTGTTGTTCGCAAATGGCGACGTGGATTCAAGCCGCCGCCACATTGCTCGCGCTAAGCGTATACAGACAGCAATGCGCGTTCTAAGTACAAGCGGCGAGTTATCCGAACCGGAGACGCACTCGGGCGATGACGTCGCTTCCTCAAATAACTTTGTTGAACGATTGAGAGCAAGGACAGCGTTACAGGGCATTGCGACGGCAGTTATACACGGCATGCACCCGGAGATTGTTGCGAGCGAACTACTCACGGCTCTTTCCGAAGCTGATTGTATTTACAGTGGAAGAATCGTGGCAAGGACGAACGCAGAAGCCGTAGATGGTAAGCGAAGCACGCTGAACGCCGTTACACACGGTGAGGAAGCCTTCCGCATTGGCGCCGATCATCAGCGCGCCGTCGATCTAATCGTACGTCCGAAAGAGAACGCTGACTCGCTGTACACAGTTTCCGCAATTCGTCTCATCCTACCGGCGATCGCCGATCTGGAGCGCGCCAGGGTGGAAGCTGAGCATAGGGCAACACTTTGGCCTGTCGATGATAGTTCTGCAATTGACAATGCGGCAGTTATTTCCGGCCACATGGCGGAGGTCATGAACTTCGCCCGGCGGATTGCGCGCGCGAAGGTCAACGTGCTCATCACGGGCGAGAGCGGCACCGGCAAAGAGATCATCGCCCGCGCGATTCATGACTTCTCCGACCGCGCCGCCAAGCCGTTCGTGCCCTTCAACTGCACGGCCGTTCCGCGCGACCTGCTCGAGAGCCAGCTGTTCGGCCACCGGCGCGGCGCCTTCACGGGCGCCGACCGTGACCACACCGGCCTCATCCGCACCGCGCGCGAGGGCACGCTCTTTCTCGACGAGATCGGCGAGCTCGGGCTCGACCTCCAGCCCAAGCTCCTCCGCTTCCTCGAGGCCGGCGAGATCGCGCCGCTCGGCGACCCCGGCCCCAGCACGGTCGACGTCCGCATCGTGGCGGCGACCAACCGGAGGCTCGACGACGCCGTCCGCGAAGGCCGCTTCCGCGAAGACCTTTTCTACCGCCTGAATGTCGTCCGCCTCTCGCTCAAGCCGCTGCGCGAGCGCCGCGACGAGATCCCCGGCTTCGTCAACCAGTTCGTCACCCGCGCCGCCGCCGATTTCGGCAAAGGCCATCTCACCGTCGCCGAAGAGACCATGGAGCGCCTGCTCCTCTATCGCTGGCCCGGCAACGTCCGCCAGCTGCACAACGAGATTCGCCGCATCGTCGCGCTCGCCGAGCCGAACACGACGATCCTCCCCGAGGCGATTTCCGAGGACATCCTCGGCGCGCTCCCGATCTTCCGCCACCCGATCGTCAACGGCTACGAGCTGTCGGTCTCGCTGCAGTCGAAGCTCCTGCCGACGCTCTCGCGCGTCGAGTGCGAGATGATCCGCGCCGCGCTCAAAGAGAGCGGCGGCCGCGTGAACGTCGCCGCTAAGGCGCTCGGGATTTCCCGCAAGGGTCTCTATCTGAAACGCCAGCGCCTCGGTATCTAGCCAGCCGCTCCTCGCGCTCCTCCCGCAGCAGCGCCTCGATCGAATCCACCAGCACGCGCTGCGACCGGCCGGCCGTCCGAATCGTCAGCAGCCGTCCCTCGCGAATCCGGTAGTACACCGTCCGACGGCAGACGCCGAGGATTTCCGCCGCATGATCGAGGAGCACCGATCGCGCCATGGCCGAGCCAAGGCGCACGATCGGTACCTCTGGACATGCACACGTTCTTGACCGCGATTGCACGCTTTTGGGTGCCGAAGTCCGCTCACCGCGTGTGGCGCCGCTACTCGCGGGGTAGGAAGTTCCCCGCCCCCCGCCCGCCGACATTTGCGCTTACAATCCGCGCATGAACGGCCTCATGATGGACTTTCCTCTCACGCTCGCGGCGATCTTCCGCCGCGCCGAGCAGATGTTCGGCCGCCGTGAGATCGCCTGGCGCGCCGCCGACAAGTCGATGCAGCGTCGGACGTTCGCCGCCTTCACGAACCGCGCGCGCCGCCTCGCGACCGCGCTCGAGCGGCTCGGCGTCCGGCCCGGCGATCGCGTCGCGACGCTCGCATGGAACCACGGGCCGCACCTCGAGGCGTATTTCGGCATCCCGCTTTCCGGCGCCGTGCTGCACACGCTCAACCTCCGGCTTCACGCCGACGAGCTCGCCTATATCGTCGGCCACGCCGAGGATCGGGTCGTGCTCGTCGACGAAACGCTGCTGCCGCTCTGGGAGCAGGTGCGCTCGAAGGTGCACGTCGAGGAAGTGATCGTCTTCAACGCGACCAAACCGCTCCCCGACGGCGCGCACGACTACGAAGCGCTCGTCGCCGCGGCGCCGCCGCTCGCCGAGCGCCCGGACCCTGACGAGAACACCGCGGTCGCGATGTGCTACACGACCGGCACGACCGGCAATCCGAAAGGCGTCCTCTACTCGCACCGTGCGATCGTCCTCCACTCGCTCGGCCTCGCGCTCGACGCGTGCATGGGCATCCGCGAAACCGACGTGATGCTGCCGGTCGTCCCGATGTTCCACGCCAACGCGTGGGGCATGCCGTTCACCGCGATCATGGTCGGCGCGAAAATCGTCCTGCCCGGTCCCCACCTCGATCCGCAGAGCATCGTCGAGCTGTTCGAGCGCGAGCGCGTCACCGTCACGGGCGGCGTGCCGACGATCTGGCTCGGCGTGATGCAGTTCCTCGACGCGAACCCCGGCCGGTACGATCTCTCGCGCATCCGCGCGATGTTCGTCGGCGGCTCCGCCGTCCCGCAGTCGATGATCGAGGCCTACGAGAAGCGCTACGGCCTGAAGATCTTCCAGGCGTGGGGCATGACGGAGATGGCGCCGCTCGGATCGGTGGCGACCTATCCGTCCGGGATGGAAGAGGCGCCCGACGCCGTCAAGTACGCGTACCGCGCCAAGCAGGGGCGGCCGGCGCCGTTTGTCGAGATCCGCGCGCGCAACGAGAACGGCCTCGTGCCGTGGGACGGCCGCACGATGGGCGAGCTCGAGGTGCGAGGCCCGTGGATCGCGAGCGCATACTACAACCGCCCCGACGCAAGCGATCGCTTCACGAGCGACGGCTGGTTCAAGACCGGCGACATCGTCACGATCGACGAGGAGGCGACGATCCAGGTCCAGGACCGCAGCAAGGATCTGATCAAGAGCGGCGGCGAGTGGATCAGCAGCGTGGCGCTCGAGTGCGCGCTGATGGGCCATCCGGCGGTGGCGGAGGCGGCGGTCTTCGCGGTGCGTCACCCGAAATGGGACGAACGGCCCGTCGCCGCCGTCGTGCTGAAGCCCGGCGCGAAGGCGTCGGCCGGCGAGCTTCGGGCGTTTCTCGCGCCGCAGTTCGCGAAGTTCTGGCTGCCCGACGCGTTCGAGTTCATCGACGCCATCCCGCGCACATCGGCCGGCAAGTTCAAGAAGAGCGCGCTGCGCGAGCAGTTCAAGGACTACCGCCTCGCCGAGGAAGCGACGATGTAGCGCAGGCGCCCAACCCGGGCGCCATTTGCGCGCAAAACCCGGATGCGATCGCGTCAGGTAATCTGCCCGCGCAGCCGCCCACCCGCCGGAACCCCTTGCGCCGCCGCAAGATGATCGTTATACTCATTCGAGTTTTGATGACTCAAAATTACTGAACATGGCGTCCGAAATCCCTACCCCGAGCCGCGGATGGCGGTTGCCTGCGGGCTCGGTCAGCCTTCCGGAGGTCCACGGCTCGATCGCGATCCCGACCGGCGCCGGCTTCTGGCGCAAGCTCTTCGCCTTTGCGGGGCCCGGCTACCTGGTCGCGGTCGGCTACATGGACCCGGGGAACTGGGCGACCGACCTCGCCGGCGGCGCCCAGTACGGGTACGCGCTGCTCAGCGTCATCATGATCTCCAACCTGATGGCGATTCTCCTCCAGGCGCTCGCCGCGCGCCTCGGGATCGCCAGCGGCCGGGACCTCGCTCAAGCCTGCCGCGACAGCTACTCGCGGCCGACGACGATCGTGCTGTGGGTGTTGTGCGAGATCGCGATCGCGGCCTGCGATCTGGCCGAAGTGATCGGCGCCGCGATCGCGTTGAACCTGCTGTTCGGCCTGCCGCTCGTCTGGGGCGTCTGCCTGACGGCGCTCGACGTCCTGATCGTGCTCTTCCTCCAGCACCGCGGCTTCCGCTACGTTGAAGCGCTGGTCATCGGCCTGATTTGCCTGATCGCGGGATCGTTCGCCTTCGAACTGTGGAGCGCGCGGCCGGACTACGTCGCGGTCGCGGCCGGCCTCGTCCCCCAGGCGCGCATCTTCAGCGATCGCAACATGCTCTACATCGCCATCAGCATCCTCGGCGCGACCGTGATGCCGCACAATCTGTACCTGCACTCGTCGATCGTGCAGACGCGCAAGTACCTCGACGACGTCGCGAGCAAGACCGAGGCGATCCGCTTCGCGACGATTGATTCGTCGGTCGCGCTGATGTCCGCCCTCTTCATCAACGGCGCGATCCTCGTGATGGCGGCGGCGGTCTTCCACGGCAGCGGCCACGAGTCGGTGGCCGACATCGGCGACGCGTATCAGCTGCTCTCGCCGCTGCTCGGCACGAAGGGGGCGAGCGTTCTCTTCGCCGTCGCGCTGCTCTGCTCGGGCCAGAACGCCACGCTCACCGGGACGCTCGCCGGGCAGATCGTGATGGAAGGCTTCATCAACCTGCGCCTGCGGCCGTGGCTGCGGCGCCTCATCACGCGGCTCATCGCGATCGTGCCCGCCGTGATCGTCGTGTCGCTGTACGGCGAGCGCGGATCGGGTCAGCTGCTCATCCTCAGCCAGGTGGTGCTGAGCCTGCAGCTGTCGTTCGCGGTCTTCCCGCTCGTGATGTTCACCGGCGATCGCCACAAGATGGGAATCTTCGCGAGCCCGCTGTGGCTGCAGGCGCTCGCGTGGCCGGTGGCGATTGCCATCGCGCTGCTCAACGCGTACCTTCTGTGGCAGACTTTCGCCGGCTAGGAGCGAGGCCATGAACCTGTGGATCGACGTCGCGCTGATGGCATCGCTCTTCGCGATCGGCAACATCCTGTTCGGCCACTTCGAGGAGCGGACGCCGAAGTGGCGCCGCGTCCTCAAGTTCTTCGTGATGACCGCCGCGGTGACGCTCATCTCCGCGACCGCGGGGCGCGGCTGGTCGGCCGCACTGATCGGCGCGCTCTTCTCGCTCGTTCTCGTGGTACATCTCTGGTGGCTGCCCAGGCACGGCGTGCATCCGTGGACGGCCGAGCCGAAGGAGAAGTACTACGCGCTGCGAGGCTGGAAGATCTGATGTACCGTCGCATCCTGGTCGCCGTGGAGAACTCGGGCGCCGATCGCACCATCATCAACCACGTCGCCGAGCTCGCGAAGGTCACCGGCGCCGAGCTCCTGCTCGTGCACGTCGCCGACGGCTGGGCCGCGCGCAACTTCGATCAGCTGCAGCTGCGCGAGAGCGAGGAGATGCGATCGGATCGCAACTACCTCGAGCAGCTGCGCAGCGAGCTGACGGCGCGCGGCCTGACGGTGGAGACCCGGCTCGCGATGGGCGATCCGGCGACGGAGTTGATCAAGGTGTCGCAGGATCAGGGCGTCGATCTGATCGCGATGTCCACGCACGGCCACCGCTTCGTCAAGGACGTGCTGCTCGGCGCGACGGCCGATCGCGTCCGGCACCTCGTCAAGGTTCCGGTGCTGCTGCTCCGCGCGCAATAACCCTTCGTCTTTATGCTATAAAGCGGCGATGGCGCAGGCCGTCGATCCGATCCACGCGCGCGCGGAAGCCGACCTGCGCTTCATCCGCGACGCGATGGCGCGCGCCGGCGCGTTCACGGCGGTGCCGGGCTGGGGCGGCGTCGCGATTGGCGCGACGGCGATCGTCGCCGCGCGAATCTCCGGTCCGCCGGACAACTCGCTGCGCTGGGTGCTGATCTGGTTCGGCGACGCCGCCGTCGCCGCCGCCATCGCGCTTTCCGCGATGGCGCGCAAGGCTCGCCGATCGGGTGCGCCGCTCTCATCGGGATCGCCGGCGCACCGCTTCGCGCTCGCGTACGCGCCGCCGCTCGTCGCCGGCATGGTGCTGACGCCGGTGTTTGCGACGCTGGATCTGGCGGCGCGGCTGCCGGGATGCTGGCTCCTCCTGTACGGGACGGCCGTGGCGACCGGCGGCGCGTTCTCCGTGCGGATCGTGCCGATGATGGGCGCGGCGTTCATGGCGCTCGGCACGATCGCGTTCGCGGCGCCGGCGGCATGGGGCCATTACTTTCTCGCGGCCGGCTTCGGCGGGCTGCACATCGTGTTCGGCCTGATCATCGCGAGGCATTACGGTGGCTAGAAGCGCGAGCGGCCGGCAGACGGCGGCCGGCGGCCGGGAACCGGCGGGCGCCCGGCCGCAGGCGAAGCGTTCGACGCTCGATCTCGACCGCGTGATCCACGAGCGGCTGCGCCTCGGGATCGTGAGCGCGCTTGCCGTCAACGAGCGGCTCACGTTCAACGATCTCAAGCGCCTGCTCCAGACGACGGACGGCAACCTGAGCGTGCACGCGCGCAAGCTCGAGGACGCGCAGTACATCGCCTGCGACAAGACCTTCGACGGTCGCATGCCGCGCACCGAGTACCGCCTCACCGCCGCCGGCCGCCGCGCGCTCGAGAAGTACATCGCGCACATGGACGCGATCATCAAGGCCGTGCGGGACTGAGCGCGTGACCTCCGACGAGATCCGCGCCTTGTTCGACGGCGTCCGCGGCGCGTACGAGCGGTTCGATCCCGCGGCGCTCGGCGCGCTCTACGCCGACGACTGCATCGTCGAGAGCCCGATCGGCGGCACGGTGCAGGGCCGCGACGGCGTGGAGCGGATCGCGCGCCTGACGTTCGAGGCGTTTCCCGACTTCACGATCGAGCCGGGCGAGTTCCTGATCGCCGACGGCCGCGTGATCCTCACGCTGACGATTCACGGCACCGATACGGGCGGCCTCTTCGGCTTTCCGCCGACCGGCAAACGCATCCGCGTGCCGTCGGTGTTCCTCTTCACCGTCGCCGGCGGCCGGATCGTGCACGAGCGGCGCACGTACGACTTCAGCGGCTTCCTGATGCAGCTCACCGGCGACACCGTGCCGGCGTCGGCGAGCGCGCGCCTCTATCGCGAGATCCTCGACCGCGCGCAGCTCGAGCGCGACGTGCGCGTCGCCGCCGAGATCCAGCGCGCGCTCCTGCCCGCGCGGCGCCGTCAACGCGGCGCGATCGACATCGCCGCGCTGTCGATTCCCTGCCGCGCGATCGGCGGCGACTTCTTCGACTACTTCGAGCGCGCGGACGGCGCGACGGGCCTCGTCATCGGCGACGTCTCGGGGAAGGGCGCGCCGGCGGCGCTGCTCACCGCCGTCATCCAGGGCATTCTGTCGGTGCACGCCTACGGCGACGACGCGCCCGGCGCCACCGTGCAGCGCGTCAACGAAGCGCTCGCGCGGCGCAGCATCGCCGCGCGCTTCGCGACGATGTTCTACGGCGTGCTGTGGCCGGACGGACGCATGAGGTACTGCAATGCCGGACACAATCCTCCGATCGTTCTCGGAACAACGCCGTCGCGGCGCCTCGAGATCGGCGGCACGATCGTCGGCGCCTTCGCGGACGCGCGCTTCGAGGAAGCGGCGCTCCAGCTCGCGCGCGGCGACACGCTCTTCGCCTTCAGCGACGGGCTCACCGAAGCGGTGAATCGGCAGGGCGAGGAATTCGGCGACGCGCGGCTGATCGACGGCGTGCGCGCCGCCGCGGCGCTCGATCCCGCGGCGCTGCTCGATCGGACGTTCGAGTGCGTGCGGCGATTCACGGGCGACGCGGCGCAGAACGACGACATGACGGCGCTCGCCGTTCGGTGGGCCGGGTAGGTCTGGCAGGTCAGGCGGGTCGGGCGGGTCTGGCAGGTCGAGCGGGTC
>Ga0209474_10005741_pt1 | contig 10533 bp, 10 predicted proteins | sample GraSoiAngelo_145_FD_185902 | JGI IMG/M metagenome (GOLD analysis project Ga0209474, IMG submission 185902) | Grasslands soil microbial communities from the Angelo Coastal Reserve, California, USA - 14_1009_05_20cm (SPAdes) (version 2) | ecosystem: Environmental > Terrestrial > Soil > Grasslands... | reverse complement strand
CGAGCGCGCGCGCAGCGCCCCACCGCTGACCCGCGCCGACCTCGAGGGCACCTCCTTCGCGGCCGCGGTGGATGCGCTGCTCGTGCGAAGCGCCGACGGCTGGTCGGCGCTGCTGCCGCTCGCGGCGCTCGGCTCCGGCGATCTCGAGCCCGGCGCGGTCGCGCAGGTGCGCACGGCACTCGCCGGGGAGCCTCGCGTGCACACAGTGCTGCTCGACCTCAAGGCCGAGGCCGACCGGCTCTACTCGAGCTATCTCACGGAGGCGGCACGGCTGGCGCTCGCCGGGCTCGGTGCCATCGTGCTGCTGCTCGTGCTCGCCCTGCGCTCGCCGGGGCGGGTCGCGCGAGTGGTGGCGCCGCTCGCGCTCGCCGTGCTCGCGGTCGCGGGAGTCCTGGTCGCGCTCGGCGGGCGACTCACCATCCTGCACCTCGTCGGGATGCTCCTGATCGTTGCGGTCGGCTCGAACTACGCGCTGTTCTTCGACCGCAGTGGTGAGCCGCCAGGGCGCGCCTCCCTGCCGCTCACTCTCGCCTCGCTCCTCGTCGCCAACATCGCCACGGTGCTGACCTTCGCCGTGCTCGCCTGCTCGCGCGTCCCGGTGCTCGCCGAGCTCGGCTCCACCGTCGCCCCCGGCACCCTCCTCGCGCTCGTCTTTTCCGCGCAGCTCAGCCGGCCGCAGAGGCCGGCGGCCGCGGCGCTGGTGAGCGCGCGATGATCCGCAGCATCGTTGACGCCGCGCACTCAGGCAGGAGCGCCCCCACCCTGATCGTGATGCTGCCCCCCGCCTACAGCGGTCCCGAGGATTTCGTGCGCGCGGGTTTCGTCGCGGCAGCGCGCGAGCGGCGACTCGATGTCGACCTCGCGTTCGCGGCGCTCGAGCTGCGGCACGTCGCCGACCGCACCGTGCTCACGGCGCTGTGGCAGGAGCTGCTCTCGCCGGCACGGGCGCGGGGCCGCGCGGTGTGGCTCGGCGGCATCTCGTTCGGGGCTTACCTCGCGCTCTGCTGCGCCGAGCGCCACCCGGGCGAGCTCGCGGGGCTCTGTGTGCTCGCCCCCTGGCTCGGCACTCACCTCATCACCGGGGAGATCGCACGCGCGCCGGATGTTCACGCCTGGGAAGCGGGCGAGCCTGCCGGGGACGACGAGGAGCGGCGTGTCTGGCGCTTCATAAAGACGCAGGCCTCGCGGGCGCTGCCGATTCATCTCGGAATCGGGCGCGACGACCGCTTCGCCGGGCGCCACCGGCTGATGGCCGCGGCGCTCGAGCCCGATGCCGTCGACATCGTGCCCGGGCGCCACGACTGGCCGACCTGGGGGCGACTCTGGGAGCGATTTCTCGACCTCTGGCTGGCGGGCAATTTCACGGCGGATCCCGCCTAGGAGAGAATTTCCGACCGATGCCGGCTTACGCTCCTCCACTAGCGCGGCGACCGTGGCGACCGGCGCCGCTCATCCGCGGCTCGGTCGCGCTGCACCTCGCCGCGGCCGGCGCAGCGCTCGCACGCCCGCAGTGGTGGCCGTGGGCGCTGTCGGCGGTCGTGGCCGATCATGTGCTGCTCGGCGCGGTGGGACTATGGCCGAGAAGTAAGCTGCTCGGCCCCAACTGGACGCGCCTGCCCGAGGCCGGCGCCGGCGGCGCGGCGGCCATCGCCATCACCTTCGACGACGGGCCCGATCCCGACGTCACGCCGCGCGTGCTCGCGCTGCTCGATGAGCACCGCGCGCGCGCGACCTTCTTCTGCGTCGGCGAGCGGGTCAACCGGTACCCCGCGCTGGCGCGCGAGACCGTCGAGCGCGGCCATACCATCGAGAACCACAGTCAGCGCCATCTCCACCGCTTCTCGCTCCTCGGGCCGCGCGCGCTCGCGGACGAGATCGCCCGCGCGCAGCAGGCGATCCTCGCGGCGACCGGGGAGGTGGCGCAGTTCTTTCGCGCCCCCGCGGGTTTGCGCAATCCCTTCCTCGAGCCGGTGCTGGCGCGCGCTAACCTGCGCCTGGTGAGCTGGACGCGGCGCGGCTTCGACACGGTGAGCGGCCGTGCGCAGGGCGTCCTCGGCAGGCTGACGCGCGGCCTCGAGGCGCGCGACATTCTGTTGCTGCACGACGGGCGCTCGGCGCGCACCACCACCGGGAGTGCCGTGATCCTCGAGGTGCTGCCGCCGCTCCTCGCGGCCATCGCCGCGGCCGGACTCACTCCCGTGACGCTGCGCGCGGCGGCGGATCGTGCCGCGCGCAGCCCGTGACGTAGACTAGCGGCGCATGAAGGCGCTGGCGCTCACGAGCTTTACGGCCACGAGCTGCATCGGGCGGGGCGCCGGGGCCACCCTCGCGGCGCTACGCGAGCGGCGCACGGGACTCAAGCGCTGCGCCTTCGAGACGGTGACGCTGGAGGCGTTCGTGGGCGAGGTCGCGGGAGTCGATGAGGCGCCGCTCCCGCCGGGGCTGCGAGAGTACGAGTGCCGCAACAATCGCCTGGCGCATCTCGGGCTGGTGCAGGACGGGTTTGCCGAGGCCGTGAGACGCAGCGCGCGGCGCCATGGGCGCGAGCGTGTCGGAGTGTTTCTCGGCACCAGCACCTCCGGGATCCTCGAGACCGAGCTCGCCTACCGGCGTCGCGACCCCGCGAGCGGCGCGCTGCCGGCGGAGTTTCGCTACCGTGGCGCGCACAACACCTTCTCGCTGGCGGCCTTCGCGCGCGAGGCGCTCAAGCTCGCCGGCCCCGCGGTGGTGATCTCTTCGGCCTGCTCCTCGAGCGCCAAGGTGTTCGCCTCGGCGCGCCGCGCCATCGAGGCGGGGCTGATCGATGCGGCGCTGGTGGGCGGGGTCGACTCGCTGTGCCTCACCACGCTCTACGGCTTTCACTCCCTGCAGCTGGTGTCGCGCGGCCCCTGCCGGCCCTTCGACCTCGCGCGCGACGGGATCTCGATCGGCGAAGCCGCGGCGTTCGCGCTCCTCGAGCCCGCCGGCGCGAGCCTCGATGGGGATGCGGTGCTGCTGCTCGGGGTGGGCGAATCGAGCGACGCCTACCACATGTCCGCTCCGCATCCGGAGGGCCGCGGCGCCCGCGCCGCCATGCTCGCGGCCCTCGAGACCGCCGCGCTCGATCCGTCCGACATCGAGTACATCAACCTGCACGGCACCGGCACACCGAGCAACGACGAGGCCGAGTCGCGCGCAGTTGCGGGGGTACTCGGCACGCAGGTCCCGGCGAGCTCGACCAAGGGCGCCACCGGTCACACGCTCGGCGCCGCGGGCGCGCTGGAGGCGGTGATCTGCGCACTCGCGCTGCGACACGGGCTGATGCCGGCGGGCGTCAACACCAACGAGGTGGATCCCGCGCTCGCGGTGCACTACCTGCTCGAGAACCGCGCCGCACCGCTCTCGTGCGTGATGAGCAACTCCTTCGGCTTCGGGGGCTCGAATTGCTGCCTGATCTTCGGCCGCGCCGGGTGAGGCCGTGACGGCGCTCGAAGCCTCAGTCGACGGCATCGGCCTCGTGGGCCCCGGCATCGCCAACTGGCCCGACGGCGCACGGCTGCTGACGGGGGAGACGCCCTGGGTGCGCTCGCCCACGCGGCTGCCGCCTCTTCAGTGCCTGCCGAGCGCCGAGCGGCGGCGCACCGGCGCCGTCGTGCGCCTCGCGCTCACCGCCGGTCTCGAGGCGACGGAGCGCGCCGGAGTCGATGCGGCGAGGCTGCCGGCGGTGTTCACCTCCTCGGGCGGCGACGGCGAGAACTGCCACGAGATCTGCCAGGTGCTGGCCTCGGCGGACCGGCAGCTCTCGCCCACGCGCTTTCATAACTCGGTGCACAATGCGGCCGCCGGCTACTGGGGCATCGCGACCGGCGCGACGGCCGCATCGAATGCCTTATGCGCCTATGATGCGAGCTTCGGCGCGGGGCTCCTGGAAGCCCTGACGCAGGTGGTCGTCGAAGGGACCGCGGTGCTCCTCATCGCCTATGACGCGAGTTACCCCGAGCCCATGCGCAGCGCGCGCCCCATTGCGGACGCGTTCGGCGTAGCGCTGGTGCTCTCGCCGCAGGCGGGTGCGGCGTCGCTCGCGCGCCTCGTGACCACGCTCGGGCGTGCTCCCGCGGATCGCATGCCGGACGCCGCGCTCGAGAGCCTGCGCACCTCGATTCCGGCCGCCCGCAGTCTGCCGCTGTTGGCGCAGTTGGCGCGGCGCACCGCCGGCAGCGTCGTCCTCGACTACCTCGACGGTGAGCGCCTCACCGTGCAGGTGCGCCCATGCCTCTAGACCGGCAGTGGATCGAGCAGCACATTGCGCACAAGGGCCGCATGTGCCTGCTCGACGAGGTGCTGTCGTGGGACGCCGCGCGCATCCGCTGCCGGAGCGCAACGCATCGCAGCGCCGACAATCCGCTGCGTCTGCACGGCCGACTCGGCGCGGCGTGCGGCATCGAGTACGCCGCGCAGGCCATGGCGGTGCACGGGGCGCTCATTGCCGCCAGCGCGCCGCTTGCGAGCACCGTCGCCACGAGCGTTCGCGGCAGCATCGGCTCGAGCGTCGGGTACCTGGCGAGCGTGCGCAACGTGTCGCTGCGCGTCGAGCGGCTCGATGACCTGGAGGCCGATCTGATCGCCGCCGCCGAGCGCCTCACCGGCGACGGCCGCACGGTGCTCTACGAATTCTCGGTGTCGAGCGGGCGGCTGCAGCTCCTCAGCGGACGCGCCAGCATCGTGTTCGACGCCAGCTTCGGGCTGCCCGCCACCGGAACTCACGCATGAGCGAGCCGCGTGCGACGAGCGCCACCGGGCGACGCGCCCTGGTGACCGGCGGCAGCGGCGCGATCGGCGGCGCCGTGTGCCGGCGGCTCGCGCGCGACGGCCATCACGTGTACGTGCACTCGCACCGCGGCGCCGCCGTCGCCGAAGCGCTGGTGGGCGAGATCCGCGCGGGCGGCGGTGAGGCGACGCTCGTCAGCTGCGACCTCACCGACGGCGCCGCCACGCGCGCCTCGCTCGCGGCGGTGCTGGAGCGGGGCCCCATCCAGATCCTGGTCAACAACGCCGGGGTGCACGACGATGCGGTGCTGCCGGGCATGAGCGCGACGCAGTGGCAGCGGGTGATCGATGTGTCGGTCAACGGCTTCTTCAACGCCACGCAGCCGCTGCTGCTGCCCATGATCCGCACCCGCTGGGGCCGGATCGTCAACGTGTCATCGGTCGCCGCCCTCATCGGCAACAAGGGTCAGGTCAACTACGCCGCCGCCAAGGGTGCCCTGAACTCGGCCACCAAGGCGCTCGCGCTCGAGGTCGCAACGCGCGGCATCACGGTGAATTCGGTCGCGCCCGGCATCATCGGCACGCCGATGACGGCCGGCCTCTTCGATGCGAAGGCGATCGAGCGACTGGTGCCCATGAACCGTCTCGGCTCCCCCGAGGAAGTCGCCGCCGTCGTGTCGTTCCTCGTGTCCGAGGAAGCCGCGTACGTGACCGCGCAGGTCATCTCGGTGAGCGGCGGCATGGCGTAGACTGTCGCGCTCCGCCATGTGGGGTCGGTGGAGTGGGCCGACCGCATCATCACCGCGTGACACCCACACGTCCCCTGCGGAAGGGTCATCATGCCTATCAACCCTCGCCTGCTCATTGCCGCAGTCACGGCCCTGTGTGCCTGTGCGCTCCTCGCGCCCGCTCGCTCGCTCCGCGGAGCGGAGTCTCCCACGCAAGGCGCATCCGCCGCGGCGCTGATCGAGAAGCTCGGCCTGCACGTCGCGCCGCAGCCCGTGCGCGAGCGCCAGGGGTGGCACTCGCCGCGCATCGTGCTGGTGAATCCGGAGCTGCATGAGCTGCTGCCGCAGCTGCAGCAGGCCGCCCCGCACGCGAAGCTCATCGAGATGAGCGCCGCCTCCGCGCGGGAGCTTGCCGGCGCCGATGCCGCGCTCGGCGTGTGCTCGGCGGAGGTGCTCTCGAAGGCGAAGCAGCTGCAGTGGATCCAGTGGCTGGCGGCGGGGGTCGAGCGCTGCGTGCAGCAGCCGCTGGTGCGCGAGCGCCGCATGCTGCTGACCAACCTGCAGCGCACCATGGGTCCGAGCATGGCCGAGCACGTGCTGGGAATGATGCTCGTGCTGAGCCGCCACCTGGACTACTTCCTCAAGCAGCAGCAGCAGGCTCACTGGGTGAAAGACGACGACGCGCAGGCGCCGCAGCTCGCCGACCTCGAGGGCAGGACGGTGCTGGTAGTCGGCCTCGGCGGCATCGGCACCGAGGTCGCCCGGCGCGCCCATGCCTTCGGCATGCGCGTCATCGCGACCCGCGCGAGCGGACGCACAGGACCCGATTTCGTCAGCTACGTGGGCCTGCCTGACGAGCTGCCGAAGCTGGCGAAGGATGCCGACTTCATCGTCAACTGCACGCCGCTCACGCCGCAGACGACCGGCGTCTTCAACAAGGAATTCTTCGCCGCCCTCAAGCCCGGCGCGTATTTCATCAGCGTGGGGCGTGGACGCAGCACCGTGACGGCCGATCTGATCGCGGCGCTCGCCAGCGGAGGGCTCGCCGGCGCGGGCCTCGACGTGGTGGATCCCGAGCCCCTGCCGCCGGACAGTCCGCTCTGGCATCTGCCGAATGTCATCATCACGCCGCACGTCTCGGCCGACACCCCGTTCGCGGAGGAGCAGCGCAACGCGGTGGTGGTCGAGAACCTGCGCCGCTATGCGGCCGGCGAGCCGATGCTGTCGGTGGTGGATGTCGAGCGCGGGTACTGAAGCTCCGCGCGCTTTCCACCCGCGCGTCGGGCGCCGCTCTAGGGGCGCTCGCGCAGCCAGGAGATGATGCGGGAGGGGATCTCGTCCGCCCCCTTGCGGCTCGCGTACATGCCGATGTGCCCGGTGTCGATTCCGCAGCCGGTGTAGTCGCGGCTGCCGAGGCAGCGCTCCATGGCGGCCGAGGCGCCCGGCGGCACGATGTGATCGCCGAGGGCGTAGAGATTCAGCACCGGCTGAACGATGGCGGCGAGGTCCACCCGCTTGCCGCCGATCCGGAGCGTGCCGCGGATCAGGCGGTTCTCCTGGTAGAACCAGCGGACGAACTCGGCCAGCGCGACCGCCGCCTGCGGCGGGCTGTCGAAAATCCAGCGCTCCATGCGCACGAAGTCCTCGAGCGCTCGCTGATCGCTGTTGCCGGCGAGCAGGCGCACGTACTTCTGCTGCGTGAGGCGAAAGGGCATCAACGCCAGGAACAAGCCGTTGAGCGCCTCGCCCGGAACGTTGCCGCTCTGCCGCAGCAGCTCGGTGTCGAGCTCGCGGACCCATTTCGAGAGCAGATTGTCGGGCGTGTGGAAATCCACCGGCGTGGTCAGGGTCACGAGGTTGGCCACCTCCCGTCGGTGCAGCGCCGTGTAGCACAGGCTCAGCACCCCGCCCTGACACACCCCGAGCAGGTCGAGCGAGCTCGTGCCCCGGCTCACCAGGATATGGCGCACACAGCCCCCGAGATGGCGCTCGACGTAGTCCTCGAGATCGAGGCAGCGGTCGGCGTCGTCGGGATCGCCCCAGTCGATGAGGTACACGCTCAAGCCCGCAGCGAGCAGCCGGCGCACGAGCGAGCGGTCCGGCTGCAGGTCGAGCACGTACGGGCGGTTGACGAGCGCGAAGCAGATGAGGAGCGGCCGCGCGGCCGACCGCTGCGGCGCATCGCGGGCGGCCTCGCGGAGGGGCAGATACTCGTAGAGAGTCGTCTTGCCGAAGCTCCACACGGCGCGCTTCGCCGAGCAGCCCACGGTGACGTCGCGCGCCTGGCGCAGTCGCGCCAGCGTGTCAGCCACACGCAGCGTGAGCTCGGGAACGAATGCCCCGGCGGCGCCGGCGAGGAACGAGGCGTCGGCAGCGAACGGCCTCAAGCGCGCGGCTTCCGCGCGCGCCGGGACCGTCGATCGCGCGCCGGTGCGCTCGCGGGTCGCTTTCCGGCCCCTCGCCCCGCAGTCGCTCGATCGGGCTGCGGCGGTCTTGCGCGGCGCGCCTCAGTCAGCTCGGCGAGCTGCGTGCGCAGCTCCTTGAGCTGCGCGTAGAGCGCGTCCACTTCGTTGCGGCTCGGCAGGCCGAAGGCGCGCACCAGGGTCTCGGCGTGGCGGCGTTGCTCGACGAGCAGCGCCGCGGAGGCGTTCGCGAGCTGCGCCTGCAGGCGGCAGAACTCCTCCTTGCGCACGGTCGCGGCGTAGCTCTCCTCGGCGCAATTCACCCACAGCTCATAGAGCTTGAGCGCGCCGTCGAGGGTCGGAGCGCCGCCCGTGGCGGCGCCCATTCGCGTGACGAAGCGCTGCGCGGCGTCGTGGGCGATCTCGCTCCAGTAGGAGGCGAGCTGCGCCTGCAGCTGCGCGAGGCGCGCCACGAGGTCCCAGCTGCGCTGGGCGTCCTGTTGGGGAGCCGCGCCCGCACCGAGCGGTAACGGACCGAAGGAGGCGGCGGCGGCGCCGAAGCCCGCGCCCGAGCCGGGTGCGCTCGCGGCGGTGAACCATGGGCCCGCCGACTGGGAGCTCTTCAGCCATTGCTCGAACTGCCCGGCGAGCGAGCCGGCGAGCGCCGACCAGTCGGGCGCCGCGCCGGCCGCGCCGGCCCCCGGCAGGCTGAAGCTCTTCAGCAGCTCGAAGAAGCGCTCGGCCGCTCCGGTGAAGGCCAGATCGGGCTTGAAGGCGGCGCTCATGAAAGGGTTTTGCATGGCTGAATGCGCTGCGGAAAATCTAAGGTGCGGGGGTCAAGGCGCCGTCAGATAACCGACGGGAAACAAAGGCGAAAAGCCGTGGCTTCATCACCGCGAATCGCTACCGGAAGCGTGAAGGCCGTCATTGTGCGCTGCATACACAGAGGCTACCCTCTCCGTGCCGAAAACCGTGCGCGGCCGGCTGAAAGAGCGGTAAACATGGCCGAAGAGCGCCTGATACGCAAATACGCCAACCGGCGCCTCTACGACGCCGAGGAGAGCCGGCACGTCACGCTCGACGACCTGCGCAAGCTCATCGCGAGCGGCCAGCGCATCAAGGTGATCGACGACAAGAGCGGCGAGGACATCACCCGCGGCGTCCTGCTGCAGATCATCGCGAGCCAGGAACAGTTCGGAACCCCGGTGCTGAGCCTCCAGCTGCTCGAGGCCATCATTCGCTTCTACGGCAATCCCATCCAGCAGATGCTGACCTCGTACCTCGAGCAGAGCATCGGGGGACTGCTCCGCCAACAGAGCCTGATGCAGCAGGAGATGGCCAAGGCGCTCGAGACGCCGATGGCGCCGATCGCGGAGATGGCGCGCCAGAACATGGAGATGTGGGCCAAGATGCAGGCCTCGATGCTCTCGGCCGTGACGCCCACGCCGGCCTCCGGCGCCGCGGGCACGCCGCCCCCCAAGCCCGAGTCGCCCAAGCGTCGCGGCTGAGGCGCGCCGCCTGAGCGCGCCGCCAGACAAGCCAGCTCCCCGTCGAGATTCAAGCCACTTCGAATTCAAGAACGACAGGAGTGACAGCCAAGTGGATGTCCGCGACAAGACCATTCTCGTGACCGGCGCCGGTCGCGGCATCGGCCGCTCCCTCGCCCTCCACTTTGCCCGCAAGGGCGCCAATCTCGCGCTGATGGATACCAACCGCGAAGGGGTGGACGAGACGCGCGCCCAGTGCGCCGAGGCCGGAGTGACGGCCCGCAGCTACGTCGCCAACGCGGCGGACGAGGACAGCGTCATCGGCGCGCTCGATGAGGTGACCGCGGATTTCGGGCGTCTCGATGGCCTCGTCAACAACGCCGGCATCGTGCGCGATGCCCTGCTCGTCAAGGTGAAGGACGGCCAGGTGGTCGGCAAGATGACGCTCGCCGACTGGCAGGCGGTGATCGACGTGAACCTGACGGGCGTCTTCCTGTGCGCGCGCGAAGCCGCTGAGCGCATGATCAAGCTCGCCTCGCGCGGGGTGATCGTCAACATCTCGAGCATCTCGCGCGCCGGCAACATCGGGCAGACCAACTACACGGCGGCCAAGGCGGGCGTGGCGGCGATGACCGTGGTGTGGGCGAAGGAGCTGGCGCGCTATGGCATCCGCGTCGGCGCCGTCGCACCCGGTTTCATTCGTACCCCGATGGTCGAGAGCATGAAGCCCGAAGCGCTCGCGAGGATGACCGCGCCCATACCGCTCGGGCGGCTCGGGGAGCCCGAGGAGATCGCGCACGCGGTGGGCTTCATCTTCGAGAACGAGCTGTTCAGCGGGCGCTGCCTCGAAGTCGATGGCGGCCTGCGCATGTGAGCGCTCCCGCGCCGCCGACCGGCGCCTCGGTCCTGGTATTTGTTTGCGATGCAAAATGACCCCGCGGCAATACGTACTATACGAGAAGACGGTCTGTAGCTGTAGTTTTATCAATTGATTCATATCGTTATGTGTTAGTGACTCAGCTTCCATCCTGAGGGTGCGGATTTTTATCTTGCAATGCATACAAACATGAGTAGAATGGTCGGCGTGGATGGATCAGGATCAAACGCATCGGAGACGACCATGAGCGACAGAACTTTCGACCCCAGCACCATGATCGCGGCCGCCCGCGA
>Ga0209474_10005739_pt1 | contig 10533 bp, 10 predicted proteins | sample GraSoiAngelo_145_FD_185902 | JGI IMG/M metagenome (GOLD analysis project Ga0209474, IMG submission 185902) | Grasslands soil microbial communities from the Angelo Coastal Reserve, California, USA - 14_1009_05_20cm (SPAdes) (version 2) | ecosystem: Environmental > Terrestrial > Soil > Grasslands... | reverse complement strand
CGGGCGTACACTGGGGTGCGGTCCGCTCGAGGAGGGAAAGAGGAGCGATGCAGATTCGATGGCGTCTCGTCACGTCGACGGCGATCCTCGCCACTGGCCTCGCCGCCGGCGCCCACGGACAGCACGTGCACGGCGGCAGCCCGCCGGCGCCGACGGCCACCGGGCCCGGCACCACGATCACCATGGACGAGCTGCATCGCGCCGGCGGCGTTCCGCCCGGCTGGCGCTTTTCGTGGCCCGGGGGCGACGCCGCCAGGGGCCGCGAGGTCTTCGCCAAGCTCGAGTGCTACCAGTGCCACGAGGTGAAGGGCGAGACCTTCCCCGCGGTGGCGCCGGACCCGAGCCGGCGCGGGCCCGCGTTGAGCGGGATGGGCGACCATCATCCCGCCGAGTACTTCGCCGAGTCCATCGTCAATCCGAACGCCGTCATCGTGGCGGGCCCGGGTCATACCGGCCCCGACGGGCGCTCGATCATGCCGGACTATCGCGACAGCCTCACGCTGGCCGAGACGATCGATCTGGTCGCGTACATCCGCACGCTCACGGGCGGCGACGAGGCGGGCGCGCATCACGCGATGGAGCCGATGGCGCGCGAGCAGATCGTCGGCCGCTACCGCGTCCGCCTCGCCTACCAGACGCCGGGCGGTGCGGACGGTCACCGGCACGACGGCGGCGGTCATCAGCACGGCCCGGCGGCGTCCGGACACCTCATGGTCTTCGTCGCCGACGTGACGACTGGCGAGCCGCTGGCGTACTTGCCCGTCTCGGCCACGCTGCGCGGCGAGGGCGGCGCGCCGCGCGTGGTGCGGCTGGCGCCGATGCTCGGCGGCAAGGGCTTCCACTACGGCGCCGACGTGACCGTGCCGACCACCACGAAGCGGATCACCGTGGCGATCGGCAAGCCGACCATCCCGCTCATGCCGAGCGCCGCCGCAGGGCTCGGCGCCGGCGCCCAGGTCAGCTTCGACTGGAGCCAGTGACGGCGTTCGTCGCGCGCTGGCTTCATCTCGTCTCTTCGATCCTGCTCGTGGGCGGGGCGGCCGCGCTGCTCCTGGCCGGCCCGTCCGATCGACCGACGGCGCGGCGCTGGGAGGCGTGGGTCATCGCCGGCTGCCGCGCGCTGGTCGCCGTTGCCTTCGCCAGCGCGCTCGTCGCCGTCGCCGCCCAGGCCGCGCTGCTCGAGGATCGCGCGGCGGCGGCGGTCGAGCCGGCGGCGCTGGCACGCCTGCTCTTGCAGACGCAGGCCGGCGCGGTGTGGCTGGTGCGCGGCGGGCTGCTGTTCCTGCTGGGCGCGTTCGTCGCCGTGCGCGCGGATCTGCGCGACCGCACCGACTGGCGCGCAGCGCGCGGCGAGGTCGCCCTGCTCGGCCTCGCGGCCCTCGGCCTGATCGCCGCCGCCAGCCACGCGGCGGCCGTCGAGCCCGACACGGCGACGGCCATCGCCGCCGACGTCGGGCACCTGGTGGCCTCCGGTCTCTGGGTCGGTGCGCTGCCGGCGCTGGCGCGGCTGTTCGGCCTGGCCGGACGCGAAGCGGGCGCCGACGCCCGCCCGCACGCCGTCCTCGTGGCCCGTCGCTTCTCCGCGGCCGCGCTGGGGCTGTTCGTCGTGGTCCTGGTCTCCGGGATCTGGAACACGTGGTTCCAGGTCGGCAGCGTGGCGGGACTGCTCGGCACGCGCCACGGCCGGCTGCTGCTCGTCAAGCTGGCCCTCGTCGTCGCGATGATCGTGCTGGCGGCGCTCAATCGCCGCCTCCTCCCGTCCCTCGCCGGCGACGCGGCCACCGTCGGCCGGCCGGCGATGCGACGGCTGAGCCGGCTCGTGGCCGCGGAGGCGGTGCTGGCGCTGGTGGTGCTCGGGATCGTCGCAGCGATGAGCGTGACGCCGCCCGCGCGTCACAGCGATCCGGTATGGCCGCTGTCGTTCCGGCTCTCGCTCGACACGCTGGTGGCGGCGCCCGACCTCAGGAGCCAGGTCCTGATCGGCAGCCAGGTCGCCGTCCTCGGCCTGGTGGCGCTGATCGCCTCGGTGTTTCTGCGGCGCATGCGCTGGCCGATCGCGGCCGGGGCCGGGGTCGTGCTGGTCGCCGGGGCGGCGATCGCGCTGCCGCCGCTGGTATCGGACGCGTATCCGACGACGTACCAGCGCCCCGCGATCCCTTACCAGGCCGCGTCGATCGCCGAGGGACACGCGCTTTTCGCCCGGCACTGCGCCGTGTGCCACGGCCCCCGCGGCGGCGGCGACGGTCCGGCGGCGGCAACGCTGCACCCGCGTCCGCCGGACTTGCGCGCCCATCACGTGCTCCTCCACACCGCCGGCGACCTCTTCTGGTGGATCACGCACGGCAAGCCTCCGATGCCCGCCTTCGGCGATCAGTTGAGCCCGGATCAGCGCTGGAGCCTCGTCAATTACCTGCGCGCGCTGTCGGCCGCCGACGCCTCGAAGCTGCTCGGCCCCACGGTCGAGCGCGATCGGCCGTGGCTGGTCGCGCCCGACCTCGCGTTCGCCGTCGGCCCCACGCCGCCGCGCGCGCTCAAGGACTATCGGGGGCGCAAGCTCGTGCTGCTCGTGCTCTACACGCTGCCGGCCTCACGCGGCCGGCTGGTGCAGCTGGCCGAGAACCAGGGCCTGCTCGCCACGCTCGACGTCGAGATCGTGGCGGTGCCGAGCGACGCCGACCCCGGCGCGATCCGCACGCTCGGCGAAGATCCACCGATCTTCTTCCCGGTCGTCACCGAGGGCGCGCGCGAGATCCTCGAGACCTACCGGCTCTTCTCGACGGCGCCGCACGCGGAGTTCCTGATCGACCGCCAGGGCTACCTGCGCGCGATCACCGCCGCGGCCGACGATGCCGGCCGCGATCCCGCCCTCCTGGTGGCCGAGGTCCAGCAGCTCAACCGGGAGAAGGCGCCCCCGCCGCCGCCGGCCGAGCACGTCCACTGATGCGCGTCTGGCGTGTCGTCGTCCTCTTCAACCTGGCCCTGGCGATCGGCGTGGGCTGGGGTTATCTCTGGTGGGGCCAGCAGGCCCGGCGTCTCGCCCGCGATCTGCAGGCGGCGCGGATCGCGGCGGCCACCGCCGGCGGCGAGCGCGAGTACCGCGGCACCGGCGTGGTGCGGGCGGGCCTGGGCGACCTCGGACTGATCGTCATCACCCACGGCGAGATCGCCGGCTACATGCCGCCCATGACGATGGGGTTCCGCGTGACCTCGCCGAAGATTGTCGACGCCGTCAAGCCCGGAGACGCGGTACGATTCGTGTTGCGGGGTACGCCACCTAACCTGGCGATCACCGCGATCGAGAAGACGGCGCCCTGAGGGCGCCGGGAGGAGCCGTCCCGTGAGGTCGCGGTCGAGATCACTCGCAAGCCTGCTCCTGGTCGTCGGCGTGCTGCTGGCCGCCGCGCCCGCCACTGCCGCCGCGCTGTTCATCAGCAACACCAAGGGCGAGTCGATCTCCGTGATCGACACCACCACCTTCGAGGTCACCGCCACGATCCCGCTCGGCAAGGGCAAGCCGAACCGCGTGGTCTTCCACCCCGACGGCAAGACGGCCTGGGTCGTGTACGACAAGAGCCACGACCTCGGCGTGGTGGACGCCGATGCCCACAAGCTGATCAAGCGCGTGAAGATCGGCGGCAACCCCTACAACCTCAACTTCACCCCCGACGGCCGTCACCTGCTCGTGCTGGACTGGTCGAGCGACACCGGCAACGACGAGGTGATCTTCTACGATCTCCAGGCCGAGAAGGTCGACGGGCGCGTGGAGGTCTCGACCTGGCCGGCCCACAGCGTCTTCTCGCGCGACGCCCGGCGCGTGTACGTCTCCGGCGAGACGGCCGGCGATCTCACCGTGATCGACGTCGAGAAGCGCGAGGTCGTCGGCCACTACGTCCACGGCGGCGGCGACGCGATGGGCCTGGCGCTGACGGCCGACGGCAAGACGCTCTACGCGGCAGCCGGCGAGAACAAGACTGTCGTCAAGATCGACACGGCCACCAACAAGCCGATCGGCGCCATCGCGCTGCCGGGCGTCGTGCACGAGGCCACGCTGACGCTGGACGGCCGCTACCTCTACACGACGCTGCGCAAGGCCAACAAGCTGGTCGTCGTCGACACCGCCACCGACAAGATCGCCGCCGTCATCCCGCAGAAGGGCTATCCCGACCTCGTCACGATGGAGCCGACCGGTCGCTACGCGCTGGTGACGAACCGGTGGGCCGACCTCGTCGCGGTGATCGACCTCAAGACCCACACGCAGGTCCGCACGATTGCCGTCGGCAAGGCGCCGCACGGCATGGCCCTGCGCCCGCGCTGACGTGCGGCTGACGGCCCCGCTCGCCGCCGCCCTGGGCGTCGGGCTGGGCGCTGGACCGGCCTGGGCCGATCACGCGATCGGCCTGCGCTCGGAGGGCTGGAGCCCGCTCACGGCGGCGCTCGTCTTCGGCGGCCTGGCGCTGCTGGCCGGCGCGGTCGTGGTCATCGTGGTCACCGTGCTCACGCGCCGCGACGACTCGTCCTCGAGGTGATCGTCTCGCTGGCCCATCCGCGCGGAGTCCTGGCCGTGGCGGGCGCCTGCCTCCTCGCCGTCACGGCCGCCGTCGTCGCGCTGGGCTCGTTCCCCGCCGACACGGCCGTGCGCGATGCGCTGCTGGGGCTGGCGACGCCCGGCCTGCTGAGGGCGCTGCGCGTCGTCAACCTGGCGGGAAGCTGGCAGGTGCTGCTGCCGGGCACGCTGCTGCTCTTCGTCGTCTTTCCGAGGGCGCGCCCGCGCTGGTGGCTCTGGGTGGCGCTGATGGTCGCGGCGCCGCTGGCCGAGGGGTCGCTCAAGCACCTGGTCGGCCGCCAGCGCCCCGAGAACGTCTCGCTCAGCTTCCCCAGCGGTCACTCGACGGCGGCGGCGGCGTTCTTCGGCGCCGTGATGTACCTGGCGGGGTCGCTCCCGCCCCGGCTCTGTCGCCCCGTGCGCGTGCTGGCGGGCGTGATGATCGTGCTGGTCGGCGTCGCGCGCGTCATGCTGCGCGCGCACTGGCCCTCGGACGTGCTGGCCGGCTTCGCGCTCGGTCTGGCGCTGGCCGCGCTGGCCGCGCTGCTCGACGCCCGCCGGGCTTGATTTGACGGGGGGCCTCGAGCGGGCCCCCCGAGCCCCCGTGGAGGCTCGGGACGCCCCGGCGGAGTCGTGGCGCCCCTCGTCCCGACCGCCTCCTACGTCACGCGCACGGCGAGCTTGCGCCGGCCCGGCGGCGGCGTGGCGTCGGCCACCGCCGCCCGCAGTGTTTTCAGCAGGCCCTGCGCCTGGGCGCTGAGCGGGCGCTGGCGCGGGTGGATGATGTCGAGGCTGCGGCTGAGGGGCTCGGCGTCGCGCACCACGACGGCGAGCAGGCGGCGACGCCGGATCTCGTTCACCACCGCGATCTGCGGCAGGAACGCCAGGCCGATCCCGCGCTCCACCATCCGCTTGGCCGCCTCGATCGATTCGACCTCGAGCACGACGTTGGGCACGAGGCCGGCGCGGCGGAAGAGACCGTGCGAGAGCGTCCAGTCGCTGGAGCCGCGGTCGAAGAGGATCAGCGGCTGGGCGGCGACCTCTTCCAGGCGCGCCTTGCCGGCGCGCGCCATCGCCGAGCCCGGCGCGCCCACCAGCACCAGCGGATCGTCGCGCAGGCTCACCGTCTCGACCTCGGGATGATGGAGCGAGCGCGCCAGCCCGAGCTCGGCCTCGCCGGTCAGCACCATCTCCAGCACTTCCTTCGAATGGCCGGAGCGCACGGTGATGAGCGTCTTGGGATGGGCGGCCTGGAAGCGCTTGAGGACGTCGGGCAAGAGGTAGGTGCAGATGGACAGCGCGGCGGCGATGGTGATGGCGCCGCCGGTGGCCGGGCGCAGGTCGTGCACGGCCTGGCGCGCCAGCGCGACCGCGTGGAGGAGCTGCTCGGCGTGCGGCCGCAGCGCCCGCCCGGCCGCGGAGAGGGCCAGCCCGGCCTTGCCGCGCTCGAAGAGCGACACGCCGAGCGACGCCTCCAGGGCCTTGATGCGCGCGCTGATGGCGGGCTGGGTCACCCGCAGCGCGTCGGCGGCGCGCCGGAAGCCGCCGAAGGTGCCGACCGCGAGGAACGCCTCGACCTGGCCGATCTCCACCGGGACAAGACTCCTTTATGGGCGGTCTGACCGCGATACGAGTCGATTATACCCTCCATGAAAGATCTTTCTGATCGAGAAATTTTATCGGGCCGATAAAAACAATGAGTTGGACGGCCGCCGATCCCGGCGGCACAGTGGGTGCAACGACCGAGGCGTTGTGGGGCCATCAAGGAGGATGGAGCAATGCCGAGCCGATGTGGATGCGGAACCGAGCTGAGTAACTCATTTCACAGCCTCGGCTGCCAGGAGTGCGGCGGCGGGCTGTGTCCGTCGTGCGCGATCTCGCTGGAGTCGGCCACGTACTGTGCGTCGTGCGCGGGCGATCTGCTCGGCACCCGCAACGTCCGGGCGGGCGCCCCGTTCGAGCTGCAATAACCCCAGGAGGAGAAGGCCATGTCCCACTGTGACTGCGGAATGACCGTGGAGCAGCCGACCGGCCGTACGCAGTGCCACGAGTGCGGCACGGCCACCTGCCGCTCCTGCAGCGTCGAGTTCGACGCGACCACGTTCTGCCGCTGGTGCGCGCTCACCACCGCGCTGGCGCGCCCGGCCGCCTAGGAGACCCACAGCCCATGCGCAACCCCGGCCAGAAGTTCCGCGAGCTGCTCCGCACCGAGCCCTATCTCTTCACGGGCGGCGTCTACTCGCCGCTCGACGCCCAGATCGCCGAGAAGGTGGGCATGAAGTCGATCTACCTGTCCGGCTACTCGATGGCCCTGGCCAACGGCTGGCCCGACATGGGCTTCCTGACCCAGACGGAAGTGAGCCGCATCGGCGCCCTGGTCGCCAGCGCCGTCGAGATCCCCGTCATCGCCGACGCCGACGACGGCTACGGCAACGCGCTCTCGACGATCCGGACGGTGCAGGAGTACGTGCGGAGCGGCGTGGCCGGCATCCACATCGAGGACCAGGTGTTCCCGAAGCGCTGCGGCCACATCGCCGGCAAGGTGATCGTGAGCCTCGAGGAGGCGGTCGGCAAGTATCGGGCCGCCGTCGACACCCGCAACCGCCTGAACCCCGACTTCGTCATCATCGCGCGTACCGACGCCTTCGGCGCGGTGGGCGGCTCGCTCGACGAGGCCATCCGCCGCGGCCGCGCCTATGCCGACGCCGGCGTGGATCTCGTGTGGCCGGAGCTCTCGAGCCCCGACCGCGAGCCGGCCGTGGCGTTCGCCAAGGCCCTGCGCGAGTCGCACCCGGGCCTGCCGCTGGCCTTCAACTACTCGTCGTCCTTCAAGTGGCACAAGGACGCCAACCCGTTCACGTTCAAGGAGCTGGGCGAGCTCGGCTACAAGTTCATCTTCATCACGCTCTTCGCCGCCCACGCCGGCATGTACGCCGTGTGGAACGCGATGGAGGAGCTCGTGAAGGACCAGGAGCAGGCCCAGTGGCGTCTGGAGAAGACCAAGGACGGCCACCCGACCGAGAGCCACCACGTGATGGCCCGCGTGAGCCACTTCCAGGAGCTCGAGAAGAAGTACATTCCCGGCAGCGACGCGCGCATCAAGAGCTCGGCCGGCTTCGACGACAAGCGGATGCACTAGTTTTACATGGGGGCCACGATATGGCCCCCAAGCCCCCCGACGCTCGGGTGTCGCCGGCGGAGCCGTCGCCGCCCTCGTCAACCCGACGGGCTCCTGGTTCTTCGCGACGGCCCGCGCGCCGATGCTACGATCGGCGCGTGGGCCGTCGCGCCTGCTCGCTCGCCCTCACCGCCTTCGTTGTCCTCGCCGTCACCGAGCGCGCCCAGTAGACTCTGGTCGTACGCGCTGCCCCGCCGCAGGGGCGCCCTGCCCGTCGGCGCGTGCAGCGCGGCGAGTCTCTCGCCGCCCGGCTCGCGCTAAGTTGGCCTGCCCACGGTCGTCGCACGGCGCGCGGACGTGGAACCGATCTTGCGCCACCGGCGGCGCATGCTTGCTCACCTCGCTCTCGCGATCACCCCGCTGTTGACGGCTGCCAGCGTCCCGACGCCGCACACGCTCACGGCCATGGCGCCGGTGGAGATCTGGGGAACCCGTCTCGGCGATCTCCGCGGAGTCGCCGTCGACGCCGAAGGCCGCGTGTGGGTGACGGACTATGCGAGCGGCCGCCTGCTCCGTCTCGACGCGCCCGGTCATGCCCGCGTGGTCGCCAGCGGTCTGCGCGGCCCGATCGGCATCGCCTTCGACCGGACGGGGCGCCTGCTGGTGGTGGAGCACGAAGCGGGCAGGGTCGTGCACGTATCGTCCGCAGGCGCGATCTCCGTGGTCGCCGCCGGCCTCCGGCGCCCTCGCTGGATCGCCGTCGCGGAGGACGACACCGTCTACATCTCCGCGCAGGTGGGCGCCGACGGCGACCCTCACGACGAGTCGCGGCCCGGCGTGGTCGTCGCGCTCGCCCAGGCAGGCCGGTCCAGCGTCGTCGTCGGCGGACTGCGCGATCCGCAAGGGCTGGCAATCCATGACGGGGTCCTCTATGTCGCCGCCCGGGGCGGACGCCCAGGGGATGACGATCCGATCGTCCGCGCCGCGCGAGGTGGGGCCGGACCCGTGATCGAGCTCACGGACGGCAGCATCCGCAAGCCGATCGGTGTCGCGATCGATGATGCCGGCACGGTGTTCCTCACGGCCAGCCGGCTGGTGTTGCCCGACAACCACGTCGCCGGCGTCGTCGCCAGGCTCGACCGTGCCGCGGGCGTCGATGTCTTCGCGGCCGGCGCCGAGGAGCCCCAGGGCCTGGCGTTCGACCGCGACGGCAACCTCTATCTGACCGAGGGCCCCAGCGGGCGGGTGCTGCGTTTCCTGGCCCCGCGCGTGCCGCACCTGCAGCCGCTGCCGGCCTCGACCAGCGCGCCGACGGTCACGCTGGCCGGCACGACCGACGCCGAGGCCCGCGTCGAAGCCCGCAGCGGCGAGACGACGTCCCATACGCTGGCCACCGACTCCGGCGCGTTCGCGCTGCCGCTGCCACTGGCGCCGAACGCGGTCAACCACGTGGCGGTCCGGGCGATCGGCCACGACGGCGCCGGCCTGCTCTCGCAACCCGCAATGCTCGTCATCGTCCAGGACGGCCGGGCGCCGACGCTCGGCCTCGACTCGCCACCGAGCGGCGCGCTCGTGCGCGGCCGCGTCGCCATCAAGGCCACGGCCGGAGATGGCGGTAGCCAGCTGGCGAAGCTGGAGGTACTCGTCAACGGCCAGCCCCTGGCGCTCGCGGTGGCCCCGCCGCTGCCGGCCCCGACGGCGGTCGCCAGCGCCGAGTGGGACTCGGCCGCCGGCGGCGACGGCGTTCACACGCTGGCGGCGCGCGCCATCGATCGCGCCGGCAACGTCACCAGCGTGAGCCGGGCGATCATGGTCGACAACACCCCGCCCGAGACGCTCATCACCGGGCCGGAGCGGGCCACTGACGGGCTGCGCTTCGGCTTCGGCGGGGCCGACAATCTCACCTCGCCCGGCGACCTGCTGTTCGCCTGGCGGCTCGACGACGGCGCGTGGTCGGCGTTCTCGCCGGCGACCACCGCCACACTCGCGCCGCCGGCGCCCGGCTCGCACACGATCCAGGCCAAGGCGCGCGATCGCGCCGGGAACGACGATCCGACGCCGGCCTCGCTCACGTTTTCGGTCGGCCCGGCGGCGCTCGGAATCACGATCAGCGAGCCCGCGCCCGGCGCCGTGGTTCCGGCCGGCGCCGTCGTCGTCCGCGGCACCATCGACGGCGGCGGCGATGACGTCGGGGTGACGGTGAACGGTTGGCCGGCCTGGCTGCAGCGCGGTCAGTTCACCGCACTCGCCCCACTCGAGCCGGGCGCGACCAGCCTCGTCGCGACCGCGGTGGCGGCCGACGGCCGCACGGGACGCGCGGAGACTCCGATCGCCGTCGATTCGGCCGCACCGACGTTGCTCGTCGCCAGCCCCTGGAGCGGCGTGGCGCCCTTGACGGTGCGGCTGTCGCTGCCGCGCGATCCCCGGATCGTCCAGATCGAGCTCGACACCAATGGCGACGGCATCGGCGACGTCACGACCGCCACGCTGGAGGACTACCCGGTCGTCTATTCGCAGCCGGGCCTCTACGTCGCGCGGGCCATCGTCACCGACGCCGCCGGCGTGCGGACGACGGCCTCGGCGGCGATCCAGGTATTCGATCGGCCAGCGCTCGATGCGCTGCTGCGAGCGCGCTGGAGCGCGATGAAGGATGCGCTCCGGCGCGGCGACATCGCGGCGGGGATCGGCCACATCACCCAGCGCCGGCGCCCGGACTACGCGACGGCGTTCACGCTGCTCGCCCCGAGCCTGCCGCAGATCGACGCCATCCTGCCCGAGATCAGCCTCGTGAAGGTTCGCAACGCGGCCGCGATCTACGTGATGCGCCGGACCGACGCCGGCGTCCCGAAGTCGTTCGAGGTCCGATTTGCCG
>Ga0209474_10005738_pt1 | contig 10533 bp, 12 predicted proteins | sample GraSoiAngelo_145_FD_185902 | JGI IMG/M metagenome (GOLD analysis project Ga0209474, IMG submission 185902) | Grasslands soil microbial communities from the Angelo Coastal Reserve, California, USA - 14_1009_05_20cm (SPAdes) (version 2) | ecosystem: Environmental > Terrestrial > Soil > Grasslands... | reverse complement strand
GGATCACGTAGTCGGAGTTCGCGAACGACCCCAGCGCTCCGGTCGGCTACAACGGCGCGCAGATCAAGGCGGTGCGCTGCGACGACAACCTCGTGACCTGCACCCCCGCAATTCCAATCTCGCAGTTCGGGCCGCCGTCAGACCAGACGGATCTGGACGTCCAGTTCAGCGACGTCACCGTCGGGCCCGACGGCCGCGCGTACGTGACGTGGGCGGGGATCCTCGGCGAGTTGCCCGGGTCGAACGGCGTGCCCGGTCAGCCGCAGACGTTCGTGATCCGCGAGCGGACCGAGACGGCCCCGGGGTCGGCCGTGTTCGGACCGGTTCACACCGTATACACGGAGACGAATGCGATCCCGTTCGGCGGCTTCCTGCACGCGAACGATTTCCGGGTCGCGACGTACCCGAAGAGCGACGTGACGATGGTGAATGGCGCGCCGAGAATCTTCGTGATCTGGGACGCATGCACCTCGCGGTTCCTCGATACGTCGTGCCAGGAGCCGCAGATCAAGTTGAGCTACTCGCTCGACCCGGACGGCACCGCGTGGAGCGCGCCGATCGTGCTCTCGAACGGCGGGGACAACTACTTCCCGACGATCAGCGCCGACCGGACCAACACGACGAACAACCTGGCTGCCGCGTGGTTTACGAACTACTACGACGTCGGCTTCCACAACGCACAGGACGTCCAGGCGGTGTCGATCAACCCCGTCACGGGCAATGCGCAAGGTCAGAAGCGGCTGACGGGTCCACAGTCGAACGAGTCGGAGGCGGATCCGCTGCTGGGCGGCGTGTTCATCGGCGACTACATCGAAGGCGTGCTGATCAAGAACCGCTACTACGTGCACTACAACGGCAACTGGCGCCAGATACAGGTGCTCGGTGTCGCGGGGCCGCCTTTCTCTGGCGCGCCGCCGATGAACCAGCAGGACAACTACCTGGCAATCACGGGGCTGAATTGAGCCAGCCAGGGCTCGTGATCACGTGCGTGAATGGACGGCGCGCTCGTGATCACGGGCCCGAACTACGACGCGCGCGCTGGCGCGCGATGCGCTTCGAATGTCGGAGGGGGCTGCTACGCTCGTTTTCGTGACCGAGGCGTGCACTGAAATCTCCTTCGACGGCGGATTCGGGGACGTCGCGGCCCATGCGTGGTCGCTGACGCTGCCGCCGCCCGACGAACGCGGCAACGTGCTGCACGCGGAGGCGGCGCGCGTCGTCGATCCGCTGCTGACGCGCGTTGCGCACGCGCACGGCGCACTCGAGATCGCGATTGGGGAAGGTCTGCTCGCGCAGCGTCAAGGTCACCGGACGATGCTCTTTGGGTACGCCGGCATAGGCGATTACGCGAGAGAGCGCCTGGGCATCAACGGGAATACCGCGGCGAAGATGATGCACCGCGCGCGCAAGCTGCGCGATCGCCCGCATTTGCGTGAGGCCGTTTGGCTCGGACATGTCAGCCCGCGCAAGGCCGACGCGATCCTGCCCGTGGCGCGAGACGACGCTGAGGAGGAGTGGGTCGCGCGCGCGCGCACCGGCAAGATGCTGGCGCTCGAATCCGCCGCGCGCGCTGCCGGGGCACTGCCCGCCGAACCGGACGAGAAGTGGGAACGCATCTGCGTTCTGCTCTCGGCGGAGGACAGGCCGGTGTGGGACGAGGCGATGGAGCTTGCAGGTCCCACACTGGAGAACCTGGCCGCGCCGAAGTGGCAGCGCATCGAAGCCGCGGCGATGGAGTTCCTCGGCGGCCACGCACCGCCGGACGACGATGACGGCGGTGACGGCATCCTGCACGCGCCGGTGTCGCACTGGCTCACCGATCTGAAGGCGCACCTCGCGACCATCGCCGACGAATGGTCGTTCATCGACGAAGTGCCGCCCGCCATCGCGCCGGTGCCCAGCGTTCCAGTCACCGAGGATCCACACCTCCTCGATGAAGAGCTGCGGCGCCTCGCTCGGCTGCGGGAACGCTGGGACGAGGTGTTCGGTCACCTCGCTTTCATCTTCAACTCATTGCGTTTGTGGCAGGTATTCGGTTTCGCCTCGTTCGAGCACTACTGCGCCGAGCGGCTCGAGACGGGCGTGCGAGCCGTCGAGCAGCGCATCTGGCTCGAGCGGATGTTGTCCTCGTTGCCGCGGCTGCGGAACGCGTTGCGCGATGGCCACGTCAACTACGAGCAAGCGCGCGCCATCGCATCGCACGCGACCGACCAGACGGTCGACGAGTGGATACACCGGGCGCAGGGCATGACGTGCATCGCTTTGCGCCGCCAAATCGAGGCTGAGCACGATGCGCAGATTTGTGCTCGTGGCGAGTTGGAGCTGCGCGTCCCCGCGCGCGTGCACGGACTGCTCGGCTTGGCCATTCGAGCTGCCCGCAAGGCCGAGGGCAGGTGGATTTCGAACTCGACATGCCTGCGACGCATCGCCGAGCACTGCATCGGTGTGTGGAAACCGATGCTGAAGCAGCGCAACACGGTCCGAACCAGGGTCGTGAAGCGCGACAAAGGGTTGTGTCAGGTGCCGGGCTGCAGCCGGCCGGTCGCGCACGTGCACCACATCATCCCGCGCGCCCAGGGTGGAGCGGACGATCCGTGGAACCTCGTCAGCCTCTGCGTCGCGCACCACCTGCACGGGATTCATGACGGATACATCCACGTCAGCGGCAAGGCTCCCGATCAGCTTCACTGGGAGCTCGGCGTCCGCCTGAACAGGAAGGAGGTGCATTGAGGCGCTGCGCCGCGCCGCCCACATGCACCGGCGCGTGTGCGGTGTGCTCCCATGGAGATGAAAACGCGGCCGGAAATTTCGGCTTCGCTCCCGCGTATCGATACTGTCGTTGCCCACCGAGGAGAATGCGATGAGAGCGTTGCGCGAAAACTTCGTCCCTGTCGCCTTCCTCGCGCTGTGGGTCGCGGTGTCGGGCTACACGCTCCACGCGCTGAGGGGCCTGCGCGCGCTGCAGGTCATCGAGGCGACGATGGACGTGACGGTCACGCCCGTGCGGCACATCTCGAGGGTCTCCGACGAAGCTCGCTAGCTCGCGACCGTCGTGCAGCGCGATGTGTGTGCAGGTCGTACGCGTGGGTTCTTGCGACGTTCGGCGCGAAATTTCGGTTCGACCCGCCTTGTACATATATTCATTGGAACCGAGGAGAAGCCGATGAAGCGAGTGAAGGACATCCTGGTGCCAGCCGCCTTCTTTGCAGCGTGGCTGATGGCATCCGGGTACACGCTGCACGCGCTTCGGGGCCTCCGGGCACTCAGCGCCGTCGAAGCGACGATCGACCTGACCGTCACGCACTGATCGGCGCGACCCCGTCGCCGGACGCGCGCGCAAGCTCGAGCGCGCGCGCCGGCTCGCAATCATCACTTCAGTCGAGTTGCGGGTAGTCCGAGATGTCGTTGCTCGGCGCCGCGTCGTCCTCTGGCTCGCTGTTCGACTTGGGATCCGGGTTCGACGTTGCCGGTAGATCGAGCACGTCAGAGAACACCGCACCCTCGGGTGTAGCCGCGGACTGCATCTGACGAAAGGCCGCGGCCACGAGAAGCGCCAGAAGTAGCGGCGTGAACACGGCGACAGGCATTCCCCACACTTTCGATTCGCGCATGGCTGACCTCCTGTGCGCGTCCTTCAGCACCCGCCGTGCCATGCACGTGCGCTGGATGTGAAAGCGGAATGACGGAGTTCTCGAGGTCGGAACCGCGGTATCGCCGCTTCGAGCCACAGCGGCGCCGCAGCGGCGCCACACGCTCGGTCAGGCGCGCAGCATCGAGAGGAACTCGTCCGGCCCGCGCGCATTGACGACGCGCGCACGCTCCGTCCATCCCCGCCGCGCCGTCCCGATGGCGTAATGCAGGTTCTCCAGCTCCGACACGGAATGCGCGTCCACCGAGCACGAAACCTTGCAACCGTGGCGCCGCGCGACGCGCAGCAGCTCGGCTCCGAAGTCGAGGCGGTGCGGCGACCCGTTGCACTCCACGGTGACGCCCTTTTCCGCCGCGAGCGCGATCAGCTCCTCCCACCGTGCCGTGATCTCCTGCCGCTCGATGATCCGCCGACCCGTCGGATGCCCCCAGATGCGGCACAGCGGGTGCGACAGCGCGCGCCGGATGCGCTCGGTCTGCGCCGCCTCGTCCAGCTTGAACCGCTGGTGGACCGAGCAGATCACCACGTCGAGCTTCTCCAGCATCGGGTCGGGCAAATCGAGCCGTCCGTCCTCGAGAATGTCGACCTCGCTGCCGCGCAGGATGCGGATCCCGGGAACGCGCTCCTGCACCGCCGCGATCTCGTCCCACTGCGCCTTGAGGCGGTCCACCGTCAGCCCGCCCGCGTAGTGCGCCGCCGCGGAGTGGTCGCTGATGGTGATGAACTTCGCCCCCAGCGTCATCGCGGCGCGCGCCATCTGTTCGACGGACGCGTTTCCATCCGACCAGGTCGTGTGGCAGTGCACGAACCCGTGGATGTCCTGCTGCGACACCAGCTCCGGCAGCGACGCCTCCGCCGCCAGCTCGATCTCGCCCCAGTCTTCCCGCAGCTCCGGCGGCACCGGGGCAAGTCCCAGGATGCGGTACAGCTCCGCTTCGTCGTGGACCTCGGGCGCCGGACCCTGCGCCGGATCGAGCCGCGCGAGTCCGTACTCCGAGATGGACAGTCCCTTCGCCCGCGCGATGCCTCGCAGCTTGATGTGATGCTGCTTGCTCCCGGTGAAGTGGTGCAGCGCGCTGGCGAACTGCGCCTCCGGGACGACGCGCAAATCGACCTGCAGCCCATCGCGCAGCTTGATGGAACACTTCGTCGGCCCGCGGGCGAGCACTTCCACTGCCTCGGACGTGTCGGCGAACCGGTCCATCACGGGCGCGGGGTCCGCCGCAGCCGCGACCAGGTCGATGTCCGCGTTCGTCTCCTTGTAGCGGCGCACGCTGCCGGCAATCTCCGCGCGCGTCACTCCGGGCGCGGAGCGGACCCGCTCGAGCAGCTTCTCCGCAATCCGTCGACTCTCGTAGAGCGGGTGCCGCGCCTGCGTCGCCTTGAGCGCCTCGATCCCTTGCAGGATCTGCTGCTCGGTCCGCTCGCCGAACCCCTTCAAACCGCGCACGCGGTGCTCGCGGCAGGCGCGCTCCAGATCGGCGAGGTTTCCCACGTCCAGCTCGCGGATGAGCACCGCCGCCTTGCGCGGGCCGAGGCCCGAAATGCGCATCAGGTCGAGCGCCCCGAGTGGGAACTCCTTGCGCAGCTCGTCGAGGTAGCGCAGCCGGCCGGTCGTGACGAGCTCCGTCACCTTGTCCGAGATAGCCTTCCCGACGCCCGTCATCTGCGTCAGCGTGCCGTTCTTCACACGCTCGTACAGCCCGCCTGGCGCGCCCGGGTCCGAGGGGAGGGTGTCGAACGCGTCCGCGCCGAGATCGTATGCGCGAACCTTGAACGCGTTCTCACCCTTGATCTGCAGGAGCTGCGAAATCTCCCGCAGAGCTTGTGCGACCTCCCGCGGTGTCATGCCAGCCGGAGTGTAGACGCATCCTGAACGCGGCGCAGCCGCCGAGGTTGATCGAGGCAGCCAACCGACCTAGCTTCCGCCGCATGGCCGAGAGCATTCCTTCCGCATCCGAGCCGTCCGACGTGCGACTTCGCCGCTTCTTCGAGACGAGCGAGGCAGGGCGCCGCGCCGCCTCATCCCTTCGCAAAGCCGCCGAGGTCGGCGTCCGGTTCACCGACGTTCCCGGCGAATTCCGCTTCCACGCCGTGGACTCCAAGCCCGTCTTCGAATCGGGCAGGGCGATGGACCCCGACTTCGAGCTGACCCTCGCCCCCGGCGCCGTCGCGGCGATTACCGCCCGCCCCGACGCCGACGTCGGCGAGCTCGGCATCACCTTCTTCCAGCACATCCTGTCAAAGGACGAGAACGAAAAGATTCGCGTGAAGCTGCACAGCGGCCTCATGCGTCTGACGATGCGCGGCTGGCTCAGCGTCCTCGCTGCCGGCGGACCCAAAGTCATCTCGTGGATGGCGCACAAGGGCCTCAAGGGCCCCAGCGCCGTTGCGTCGGCCTTGTCCCGCCTGAAGAAGGGCTGACGATCGAAGCTGACGGCGGCGCTGTATCGCCCTCCATGCTCAGGCACTCCGTGCTAGGACAGCAGCGTGACCGACGCGCTCCTCGTCTTCACGACTCTTCCGAGCGCCGATAAAGCGGCGGAGCTCGCGAAGCTGCTCGTCAACGAGAGGCTCGTCGCCTGCGCCAACCTCCTGCCCGCGGTTCGGTCCATCTACCGATGGCAGGGCGAGCTGCACGACGAGAACGAAGTTCTGGTGCTCCTCAAGACACGCGCCGAGCATCTCGAGCGCCTCAAGCTGCGCATCCTCGAGGTGCACCCCTACGAAGTCCCTGAGGTCCTCGCGGTCCCGATCGAGTCCGGATACCAGCCTTACCTGGACTGGCTCGCCGGCGAGACGAAGTAGCCATCTACTTCTTGAAGAGGGCCTCGAGCGCGGCCAACGCCTTGTCGCGCGGGTCTTCTTCCTTCGGCGCGGCGGGCCCTTTGCGGAACACGAAGAAATCGCAGTAGTTCGCCGCGTCCTTGTCGTGCGGCGGCTCGGCCTGCGGTTCGCGGCAGCCGTAGCGCGCGCTCAGGTCGTACGCGGCGCAGTTGCGGCAGGCGTGCAGAGGAGCGCGGCAGTGCGGGCACTCCTCGCGGCGGCCCGGGGCGCCGCCCAGGCCCAAATCGATTTCCTTCCCGCACGCCTGACAGACCAACATTCCGCTCCTCCTCAGCGACAGCGCCGCCTTGCCCGGCGCCTCCCGGAGGGACTAGGCTCGCCGGACCTTCGAGTCGCCGCAAGACCGCCCGCACCACGATGCACAGGCCCCTCAAATTCGGAAAGTACCTGCTTCTCGAGCGCATCGCCGTGGGCGGCATGGCCGAGGTGTACGCGGCCAAGGCGTTCGGCGTCGAGGGATTCGAGCGCATCGTCGCCATCAAGAAGATCCTCCCCACCCTGGGCGAGGACCCCGAGTTCCTCTCCATGTTCGTCGACGAGGCGCGCATCGCGGTGCAGTTGTCGCACGCAAACATCGTCCAGGTGTTCGAGCTGGGCAAGCACGACGACACCCTCTACATCGCCATGGAGTACGTCGCCGGCCGCGACGTGCGCCAGCTCGCAGAACGGTACCGCCGCCACGGACTGCCCATGCCCGTCCCGCAGGCCTGCGCCATCGTCGCGCGCGCGTGCGAGGCGCTCGACCACGCCCACCGGAAGTGCGACGCGGCGGCCAAGCCGCTCGGCATCGTCCACCGCGACGTGTCGCCCCAGAACGTGCTGGTCAGCTTCGAAGGCGACGTGAAGCTCATCGATTTCGGCATCGCCAAGGCCGAGACGCGGCTGCAGCGGACGCAGTCGGGGATCCTCAAAGGAAAGTTCAGCTACATGAGTCCCGAGCAGGTGCAGGGGCAGCCCATCGATCGGCGCAGCGACGTGTTCGCTGCCGGGGTGCTTCTGTGGGAACTGCTCTGCGGCCGCAAGCTGTTCACCGCGGAGACGGACCTCGCGCTGCTCGACAAGGTGCGCTGCGCCGAGGTGCCTCCGCCCCGCTCGATCGTGCCGGAGATTCCGGAGGCGCTCGAGGCGGTCGTTCTCAAGGCGCTGACGCGGGATCCCGCGAATCGCTACCAGTGGTGCAGCGAGCTGCACGACGATCTGATGCGCTTCACGTTCGTTGGCGACACGGTGTTCGGCTCGCGCCGTCTCGCCGATTGGATGCGGCAGGAGCTCAGCGCCGAATACGACAACGAGCAGGCGCGCATGCGCCAGTGGGTCGCCATTCGCATCCCGCCGTCGACGCCGCTCGCCGCTGGTGCGGCAACCACGATCGCCACGCTGGCCGACGCGGAGACGGCGCGCGGCGTCGTTCGCGATGCCGCGGAATGGCGCCTCGTTGCGGATCGCGACACGCTGGTCGACTCCGCTTCCGCGGCGCCGCCGACCGTCGTGCTGCGACCCGGGGAAGCGCGCGCGCCGATCTTCGACAATTCGTCCGTGCAGACGGCGGCGCTTCGCTCGGATCGCCTCGGTGCGCTGACCCGTCCACCTCCACGGCGGTCGAGACTCCGGAAATTCGTGCTCGCAGGAGCGTCCCTTGCCGGCGCGGCAACCGCCGCAGTGGCCCATTTCGCCACGCGCGCCGGCGGGGCTGCGCCGCCTCCGCCGCTCCTAGTGGCGGAAACGAGCGTCGCGCCCGTGCCTCCGGGCGTCACTGCATCCAGCGAGCCGCGGCTGCACATCGTCAGCGATCCCGTCGGCGCCGAGATCGCGCTGTCCGGCCGCAAGCTCGGGCGCGCGCCGCTCACGAGCGATCCGTTGGCTCCCGACAGTGAATATGAAGTCAGCGCGGCGATGAACGGTTACCAGAGCGTCCGGCGCGTCATACGCACCACGACCGGTATGACCGACGTGACGCTCTTCCTTCTCAAGCGTCGTTAACGCTTGTCGCCCCACAGTTCCGGCGGCGGCTCTTCGTGCCCGTACTCCCACCGGACGCGCCCCTCGACGACGTTCCAGTCGGCGTACTGGAGCGGCGCTTGCTTGCGCACCACGGTGATGTTGCTGCCTTCGGCGTTCAAGTGGACCGACGTGACTTCGAGGAACACGTGCTCGACGAATCGCAGCGCGGTGCGCGCGTCTCGTGGGCGGCGCGTATCGTGGAACAGCAGGGCGCCGCCGACGGCGAGCAGCGGCCAGGCGCGCTCAGCGAACTCCCCGCGTAGGCGGTCGATGCCGTCGTCGAAAATGAAGTCGAACGGACCGTGCACGGAGCGCCAGAATCCGCGGTAGCGGACGAACTGGATCTCGCGGCTGATGCCGAGCCGTTCCAGGTTCTTGCGCGTGCGCTCGACCCAGGACTTCTCGGTTTCGACCGTGACGATCTCCGCGCCTTCCGGCGCCGTCTGCGCGAGCACGTGCGTCGAGGCCCCGGCACCGAACTCCAGGATGCGCCGCGCACCCGCCGCATACCGGGACAGCAGTTGCGCGTCCTCGCGCGAGATGTCCCCGATGTAGCGCAGCGGCGCGCCGGTCATCTCAGCGGGTTCAACCGGCGGACGTAGAGCTGGTCGCCGGTGCACGTGAACCCGTGCGCCTCGAAGAAGTCGTGGCGGTCGTCACGCGGTCCAGGCAGCCGCAGCTCGATGCGCCTGCACCCCAGCGCCTCGGCGCGCCGCATCGCCTGGGCGAGCAGGTCGCTTCCGACTCCCTTCCCTCGCTCCGCTTCCTCGACCGCGAACAGATCGATGCAGCCCAGCCGCCCGCCGAGGCGTAGCTGCGGCCGGTGCGAGAGCGTCAGCACGGCGAAGACGCTGCCGTACGAGGCGGCGTGATGCGCGACGAACGTTTCCATCTCCGGATGCTGCACGACCCAGGAGAGCACCGTGTCCTGCTCGGAGAACGGCACGATCCATCCGTCGGCGGCGAGCAGGCGAAACACCGCGTCGCGATCACCGCGCTTGAGCGGACGGATCCGGTAGTCCTTCCCCGGAATCGGAGAGGGTCGCGACGGAACCGGCAGCGGCATGCTCCTACTGGAGCATGGAAGCGGCGAGTCGGTAAAGACCCCGCCTACTTCTTCGCCACTGCCGACGCCAGCTCGGCGTCGATGACCTGCTTGAACGCGTCCACCGGCTGCGCGCCGACGAGCTTCTTGCCGTTGATGAAGAAGGTCGGCGTGCCTTGCGCCCCAACCGCGCTGCCGGCGCTCATGTCCGCCTGGATTTGCGCCGCGTGCCGGTGGCTCTGGATCGATGCGTGGAAGCGGTCCATGTCCAGCCCCAGCTGCTTGGCCACCTCGTCATAGAGCGCCGGCCCCAGCTCTCCCTGCCGCTTGAACAGCGCGTCATGGAACTCCCAGAACTTCCCCTGTTCATGCGCGGCCATGGCGGCCTCGGCCGCGGGCATCGCGTTGGGATGGAACGAGAGCGGCTGGTTCTTCCAGGCGAGCCGGATCTTGCCCTTGTACTCCTGCCGCAGCTGCTGCAGCGTCGGCTCCACGCGGCCGCAGAAGGGGCACTGGAAGTCGGACCACTCCACGATCGTCACCGGCGCATTGCGCGGCCCCAGCACTGGCGCGTTCCCGACGTCGACCTTCGCGGCCAGCTCCTGCTCGGCGTGTCCCGCGGACTGCACGTTCTCGGCGACGAGCACGTCGTAAAGCTTGTCGGGCTTGACGCCCTTCTTGAGCGCCGCGTTCGCCTTCTGGATCTGCTCGTCGATGATCGGCTTGAACGTCTCGAAGGGCAGCGCCCCGGAGATCAGGCGCCCATTGATGAAGAACGCCGGCGTCCCGTCGGCGCCGACCTGCGTGCCGTACCGCCCTTCGCTGGTGATTGCGTTCGCCAGCTCGGTCGAGTCCTTGTCTCGCCGCCACCGATTCATGTCGAGCCCGATCTGCTTCGCCCACTCTTCGTACTTGGGCTCGGACAGCTCGGTCTGGTGCTCGAACATCAGCTTGTGCATCTCCCAGAACTTCCCCTGCTTGTGCGCCGCCA
>Ga0209474_10005737_pt1 | contig 10534 bp, 8 predicted proteins | sample GraSoiAngelo_145_FD_185902 | JGI IMG/M metagenome (GOLD analysis project Ga0209474, IMG submission 185902) | Grasslands soil microbial communities from the Angelo Coastal Reserve, California, USA - 14_1009_05_20cm (SPAdes) (version 2) | ecosystem: Environmental > Terrestrial > Soil > Grasslands ... | reverse complement strand
TAACGCGGGGATGCTCGGCGCGAGCGGGCGCGTAAAAAAGGGAACGCGTCCCGCGAGTGCGTCGAATGGCAACGCAACTGCCTAAATCCGTCGTCCCGGCGAAGGCCGGGACTCACTGTTCAGCCGCACGTGTCTTGGGAAGGTGGATCCCGGCCTTCGCCGGGATGACGGTTTTACTTGTTCTGCTCCTTGCGGCTCTTTTCTCCAAAGCGGAAGCGGCTGAGCGCGCCTCAGACCGGCAGATCCTACACGTCCTTGATCGGCTGGCATTTGGCCCGACCGCTGCGGACGTGCGGCACATCAAAGCAATCGGCATCGATCGCTACATCGCCGAGCAGCTCGAGCCCGAGTCGATCCCCGAACCGTCTGGCTTGACCGAGCGCCTCTCTGGCCTCGAGACCCTGAAGCTCGATCCGGTGCAGCTTTTCGCCGAATACGGGCCATTGCGCGCGACCGACGGTGCCACGCCGACGCCGGAGGACCAGAAAGCGCGGCGCCAGCGCTCCCGGCTGATCCTCGAACAGGCGCAGGCCGCACGGGTCTGGCGCGCGCTGTACAGCCCGCGCCAGCTGCAGGAGGTCATGGTCGATTTCTGGTATAACCATTTCAACGTGTTCGCCGGCAAAGGGCTCGACCGGCTGTGGATCGGCGCCTATGAGGAGGCGATCCGCCGGCATGTGCTGGGCAAGTTCCGTGACCTGCTCGGCGCCACTTCGCACCATCCGGCGATGCTGGTCTATCTCGACAACGTGCAGAACGCCGCGCCCGGCAGCAAGGGCCTGAACGGTCGCGAGGCAGGGATCAACGAGAATTACGCGCGGGAGCTGATCGAGCTCCATACGCTCGGCGCCGACGGCGGCTACACGCAGGACGATGTCGTCGCGCTCTCGCGCATCCTGACCGGCTGGAGCCTGGTGCGGCCGAACGCACTGCCCGAAAAAGGCAGCGGCTTCAGGTTCTACCCGGCGCGCCACGACAACGGGGGCAAGCATTTCCTCGGCCATGACATTGCCGGCAATGGCGAGGCGGAGGGCGAGGCGGCGCTTGATCTGCTCGCGAAGAGCCCGGCCACGGCTCGCCACCTCGCCGCGAAGCTGGCGCAATACTTTGTCGCCGACCAGCCGCCATCGGCGCTGGTTGATCGGCTCGCGGCGCGCTTCATCGAAACCGATGGCGACATCAAATCGGTCTTGCAGGCGCTGTTCGCCAGCCGCGAGTTCCGCGAGAGCTCCGCCGCCAAATACAAATCGCCCTACCGCTTCGTGCTGTCGGCGGCGCGCGCGGCCGGCGTCACGGGCGATAATCCAAAACCCTTGCTCGGCGCGATGGCGCGGCTCGGACAGCCGCTCTACCGCTGCGCCACTCCCGACGGTTACCGGGACAGCGAAGCGGCGTGGCTCAGCCCCGATGCGAGCCTGCTGCGGGTCAATTTCGCCACTGCGCTCGCCGGCGGGAAACTGCCGATCGCCGAGGGCGCTGAGCCCGTCGGTGCGGCGTCGCTCCTTGCCACGCTGGGCTCGGGTCTGAGCGGCAAAACGCGCGCCGCCGTGGCAAAAGCGCCGGCCGAATTGCAGGCCGCCTTGATGCTCGGCAGCCCCGATTTTATGCGGCGGTAGAGATGCCGATACGCCGACGCGATTTTCTCGGACTATCGGCGGGAGCATCGTTATTCGCGCTGCGCGGCGGCGCCTGGGCTGCTTCCGGCGATGCCGGGCAGAAGCGGCTCGTCATCGTGCTGCTGCGCGGCGCGGCCGACGGCCTGAACATCGTCGTTCCCTACGGCGACGAAGCCTATTACGCAGCGCGCCCGACAATCGCGATCGCCCGGCCCGGTGCGGAAAACGGCGCTCTGGCGCTCGACGAGCATTTCGGCCTGCATCCGGCGCTCGCCGGGCTGCAGCCGTTATGGCAGGCGAAGCAGCTGGCGTTTGTCCATGCCGCCGGCTCGCCCGACCCGACCCGCTCGCATTTCGACGCGCAGCTGTTCATCGAGAGCGGCACGCCGGGTCGGCGCGGTACCCCCGATGGCTGGATGAACCGGCTGCTCGCCGCCTTGCCGAACGCATCTCGCGGCCCCACCGAGGCGCTGGCGGTCGGTCCGACCGTGCCGCAGATCCTGAAAGGCCGCATGCCGGTCGCCAACCTGTCGCTCGGGCCCGCCGCGGCGACGCCGCTCGCGATCGACAAACCCGAGGTGGCGAGCGCCTTCGACCGGCTCTACGCCGGCAAGGATGCGATCGCCCAAACCTACCGCCAGGGCCGCATGGCGCGCACCGAGCTGATTTCCGGGCTGCCGATACCGGCAGAACCTACCGATGCCGGCGCGCCGCCGCCGAACGGTTTTCCGGCACAGGCCGAACGGCTCGCCGGCCTCCTCGCGCACGACCCAAAGATCCGCTTTGCCGTCGTCAGCCTCGGCGGCTGGGACACCCATGTCCGGCAGGGCAATCATGCCGGACAGCTGGCGGAGCGATTGGGCCCCCTCGGCGACGGGCTCGCAGCATTTGCCAAAGCCCTCGGCCGTGCGTGGCAGGATACGGTCGTCGTCTTGCTGTCCGAATTCGGCCGCACCGTGCGCGAGAATGGCGATGGCGGCACCGATCACGGCCACGGCAATGTCATCGCGCTGCTCGGCGGGCCGGTGCAGGGCAGCCGGGTTTACGGCGAGTGGCTCGGTCTCGCGCCGGCGGCGCTGTATGAGGGCCGCGATCTCGCCGTCAGCACCGATTTCCGTACCGTGCTGGCATGCGTGATCGGGCGTCATCTGCGGGTTCCCGACCGGTCCCTGACCACGATTTTTCCGGGTTTCGCATCGCCGCGTTCCGATATCGATCGGATCATCGCGTAATAGCTCGCTTTAAGATAAACCGTCATCCTGGCGAAGGCCGGGATCCACCAGTCAACTGCCCGTGCCTGTGACGAGTGGGTCCCGGCCTTCGCCGGCATGACGCATCAAGTGATGCGCGCGCATCATCGGCAACATCGGATGTTACGGCGGATGACCGAAAACCCGTTCTTTGAAGCCTGGAATACCCCGTTCGAATTGCCGCCCTTCGACCGGATCACGCCGGAGCATTTCCCGCCGGCCTTCGACCGCGGCATGGCCGAGCACGCTGCCGAAATCGCGGCCATCGCCGGCTTGCGCGAAGCTCCCGACTTCGCCAATACGGTCGAGGCGCTCGAGCGCGGCGGGCAATTGCTGCGCCGGATCGGCCGTGTGTTCAACAACCTGACCTCCAGCGCGACCAACGAAGCGCTCGACGCAATCGACCGCGATTACGCGCCTCGCCTCGCGGCTCATCACATGCGGGTCATGCTCGATCCCGCCCTGTTCGAGCGGCTCGACGCGTTGTGGCGCGACCGCGAGCGGCTGGACCTCGCGCCCGACCAGCGCCGAGTTCTGGAACGGCACCATCTCAATTTCGTGCGCAATGGTGCGCTGCTCGATGCGGCGCAGAAGGCGCGCATGTCGGAAATCTCGGAACGTCTGGCCAGCCTGCACACGCTGTTCGGTCAGAACGTGCTGCATGACGAAGACGAGTGGCGCCTCGTGCTCGACGAAGGCGATCTCGAAGGGCTGCCGGATTTCGCCCGCGCCGCTGCGGCTGCTGCGGCCAGGGAACGCGGCCTCGACGGCCGTTACGCGATCACGCTGGCGCGCGCCTCGGTCGAGCCGTTCCTCGCCTTCTCGGCACGCCGCGATCTGCGCCGCACCGCCTACGAGGCCTGGGCGGCGCGCGGCGAGCATCCCGGCGCCCACGATAACCGGCCCCTGATCGGCGAGATCATGGCGTTGCGCGCCGAGCAGGCGCGGCTCCTCGGTTACGACAACTTCGCCGCGTACCGTCTCGACGACACGATGGCAAAGACCCCGGAAGCAGCCGCGGATTTGCTGCATCAGGTATGGGAGCCGGCCAAGCGCAAGGCCGCCGAGGAACGCGCCGAGCTGGCCGGGGCGACCCGCGAGGACGGTCTGAACGAACCGATTGCCGCGTGGGATTGGCGCTATTACGCCGAGAAAGTCAGGCAGACCAAATACGCGATCGACGCTGCGGCGGTGAAGCCGTATTTCGTGCTCGACAACATCGTCGAGGCGGCGTTCGACACCGCCGGCCGTCTGTTCGGTCTCCGCTTTGTCGAGCGCCGGGACTGTCCGCTCTACCACCCCGATGTCCGCGCCTATGAGGTGCGCGACGCAGCCGGCAAGCCGATCGGCCTCTTCCTGCACGACAATTTCGCTCGGCCGGGCAAGCACTCCGGTGCCTGGATGAGCAGTTTCCGCCAGCAGCAGACCCTCGACGGCGAGGTGCTCCCGATCGTCGTCAACAACAACAATTTCGCCAAGGGCGACCCGACGCTCCTCAGCTTCGACGACGCGCACACCCTGTTCCACGAATTTGGCCATGGGCTGCACGGGTTGCTGTCGAAGGTGCATTACCCATCGCAATCCGGCACCTCGGTGCGGCGCGATTTTGTCGAATTTCCGTCACAGGTATTCGAGCACTGGCTCGAAGTGCCGGACACCTTGCGCCGTTATGCCCGCCATTACCGCACCGGCGAGCCCCTGCCCGAGGCGCTGCTGCAGCGGCTCCTCGCCGCGCGCACCTTCAACCAGGGCTTCGCGACGGTCGAATACGCCGCCTGCGCGATGCTCGACCTCGATCTGCATTCGCGCGCCGATCCGGGTGCGCTCGATATCGACACTGTCGAGAAGGAATTTCTCGCGCGGGTCGGCATGCCGGCGGAGATCGGGCTGCGGCACCGGCCGGCGCATTTCCAGCATCTGTTCGCCGGTGGCGGCTATGCCGCCGGCTATTACGCCTATCTGTGGGCGGAGGTGCTCGACGCCGACGGCTTCGGTGCCTTTACCGAGGCGGGCGATCCGTTCGCCCCGGGATTGGCGGCGCAGCTCAAAGCGATCTACAGCGCCGGCGACACCGTCGACCCGATGGAGCTCTACCGCGGCTTCCGCGGCCGCGATCCGCAGGTCGCGCCGCTGCTCGCCCAGCGCGGCCTGGCGGCTTAGGCCGCCCGGGCGCGTCAACTCGGCGGCTTCATTGCCACATCGAGCATGACATTCGGCAGGATCTCGCGCAGGACGCCGCGCAGGGTCGCCTCGTCGCCGGCGGTTGCCGCGGCGATCAGGCGGCGTGAGCCGCGTCGCAGGATGCGCGCGGTGACTCGCCCATCGCGGCCCGGCCGGATCGTCGCGAAGGCCTCGGCGGGCTCGATCCGCCGCAACGCCCGCTTTAGCGCCTGCACGCCCTCGCTGCTCTCGACATCGTGCGCCGCTGCCTCGCCGGCCTCGGGCTCGGGTTCTTCCTCGACCGCCGCATCGACCGCCTCGACCGGCCGGTGCCGGGTCAAGGATTGATAGACGGCCCGCCCCGCCTCGGTATCGATCCGCGATTGCAGTTCCCAGCTCTCGCCCCGCGTCGACAATTCGCTGATCAGCGCGTAGAGGTCGTCGCAATCCTCGTCATGCGTGCAGGTCAGAAAGGCCAGCCTGCCGTCATGCTCGATGACGCGGTCGTCATCCTCGGCGAATCCCAGCTCTTCGAGGGCGTTGTCGAGGGCGCGGCGCGAGGCGACGAGAAGCACCGTTACATGCAGCCGGCGTCCGGCGTCCGGCGCCTCTTTTTCGTCGGCCAAGGCGTTCTCCTTGCAGCGTCCACGCCCGAAGCTGCCGGGTTTCAGCCGAGCTCGCTCTCGCCCCGCCGGCCGATGCGCACGTCGCGGTGGACCCCGACGTTCATCAGCAGGCCAAATCCCAGCATCATCGTGATCATAGCGGTTCCGCCGTAGGAAATCAGCGGCAGCGGCACCCCGACCACCGGAATAAGGCCCATGACCATCGCTGTGTTGATGAACGCATAGAGGAAGAAATTGGCCGCGATTCCGAGGCCGAGCAGGCGCCCGAACAAGCTGCGGCTGCGCATCGCGATCGCGAAGCCATAGCCGATCACCATGATAAACAGCGCCAGTAATATAAGTCCGCCCACCAGCCCGAATTCCTCGGCGATGATCGTGAAGATGAAATCGGTCTGCTTCTCCGGCAGAAAGCTCAGATGAGTCTGGGTGCCGAGCAGGAACCCCTTGCCGAACAATCCCCCGGAGCCGAGCGCGATCTTTGACTGTGTGATGTGATAGCCGGCCCCGAGCGGGTCCTGCTCCGGGTCGAGGAAGGTGTAAAGCCGGGTCTTCTGGTAATCGCGCAGCATGCGCCAGGCGATCGGCGCTGCCACCCCGGCCCCGACCGCCGCCAGCACGAACATCCGAATTCGCACCCCGCCGAGGAAGCACAGGATGGCCCCGGAGGCGAGCAGCAGTAGTGCGGTCCCGAGGTCCGGCTGCTTCAACACCAGCGCCGCCGGGATAAGGATCAGGAACACCGGCGGTATCAGACGCGACACGCGCCCGATGTTCTCGGTTGGGACGCAGTGGAAATAACGGGCGAGCGCCAGGACCAGCCCAATCGTCATGATCTCCGACGGCTGCAGCTGGATAAAGCCGAGGTCGATCCAGCGCTGCGCACCCATGCCGACAAACCCGCGCAGATCCACCGCGATGACCAGCAGCAGCGCCACCCCATAGATCCAGTAGGCGGCGCGGAACCAGTGGCGGATGTCGATGACTGCGACCAGGATCATCGGTATGAAGGCGATCGCAAACCGCGTCATCTGGCGCGCCGCCCAGGGCTGCAGGCTGCCATTGGCGGCCGAGTACAGCATCGCGAAGCCAATGCCCGAGATCGCAGCGATCAGGATGACGAGCCCCCACTGCACGCCGCGGACCTTGTCCGCGAGTGTCAGCCGGCGCTGCCCGATATCGGACGAAAAGCTTGTCATCTCCTAGCCGCGGCGGGCGTCGGAGCGGGTGGCGGGTTGCGGCGGCGCGGATGGCGCGACTTCGGCGACCTCGGGTTGCGGCACGCGCCGGGCCGGGTCGCGACGTTGCGTCTCGAGCAGTACATCGCGGCAGATCGGTGCAGCGACGGCCGATCCGCCGCCGCCAGTCTCGCCGCCATGCTCGACGACGACGGCGCAGACATAACGGGGCGCGCTGACCGGCGCGAAAGAGACGAACAGCGCGTGGTCGCGCTCTTTCCACGGCACCGCAGTGCCTTTGCGGATCCCGTGCTCGCGCTCCGCCTGGCTGATGCGGCGCACCTGCGAGGTACCCGATTTCCCGCCCATTGCCATGGCCGGGTCGGTGATGCGCGCGGCGTAGGCGGTGCCGCCCTGCTCGTTGACGACGGCGTTCATGCCGTCGAGCACCAGCGCCAGCCAGCGCGGGTTGACGCCAAGCTCAGCGAAAGCGGAGGCCGGCTGATTGACCTCCGGGATCAGCCGGCCCTCCGGGCGTAACAGGCGCGGCACGACGGCGCGGCCGGTGACGAGGCGGGCCGCCATCGTCGCCAGCTGCAGCGGCGTCCCGGTGACCGCGCCCTGGCCGATGCCGGCAATCAGCGTCTCGCCGGGCTGCCACGCGACGCCGGTCAAGGCGAGCTGGCGTTCCCGGTCCGGGATCGTGCCGCCGCGCTCGCCCGGGATGTCGAGCCCGACCGGGCTGCCGAAACCGAGCTTTCGCGCCATTGCGGCGATGCGGTCGATGCCGACGCGACGGGCGGTTTCGTAAAAGTAGACGTCGCAGGATTTCTTTATTCCGTCATGCAGGCGCATCGCGCCGTGACCCTCTTTGCGCCAGCAATGAAAGGTCGCGTTACCGAGCGAGAAGTACCCGGGACAGCTGACCGTGCTGTCGGGGGTCATTGCGCCGGCTTCGAGCGCCGCCAGCGCCACCACCGGCTTGAAGGTCGATCCCGGCGGGTAGACGCCCGCAATCGCCTTATCGGTCAGCGGATTGCGCGGATCGGTCGACAGCTCCTGCCAAAGCGCGGGGGTCAGACCGGTCGAGAACTGGGTCGGATCGAAGCTGGGGCTCGAGACCAGCGCCAACACGTCGCCGGTCAGCGCGTCGAGCACGACACAGGAGAGGCTGGCCTCGACCGAACAACGCCGTACCACGAACTCCTGCAATGCCATATCCACCCCGAGCACGATATCGCGGCCCGGCTGTCCCGGTGTGGTGGCAATCTCGCGGACCACGCGGCCAAAGGCGTTGACCTCGACTTGGCTGGTACCGGCGCCGCCGCGCAGCTGCATGTCCTGCGCCTTCTCGACGCCATTCTTGCCGATGCGGAAATCCGGCAGTTCGAGCAGCGGATCGCCGGTCAGCTCCTTCTCCGACACGGCGGCGACATAACCGAGCATATGCGATGCCCCGGTGCCGTACGGGTAATCGCGGATCAGCCCCTGCTCGATCGCGACGCCGGGCAATTCCGGCATCGCCACTTCGATCCGCGCCATCTCTTCCCAGCTCAGATTGGCGCGCACCACCAATGGGACGAAAGCGTGCTTGCGCAGCGCATCGCGCTGGATGCGGCGGTGATCGGCCTCACTGATGTCGATCAGCTTGCCGATCGCGGCTACCGTCCCGTCGAGATTGCCGGCCTGCTCGGGGACGACCACGACGCGATAATTCGGCCGGTTATCGGCGAGCGCCACGCCGAAACGGTCGAGAATCTTCCCGCGTGGCGGTGCCAGGAGGCGCATGTTGATGCGGTTCTCCTCGGCCATCACGGCGTATTTGTCTTTTTCGAGGATCTGCAGCTGGTACATGCGTACGGCCAAAGCCCCGCCGAGTACCGCCTGACCGCCAGCGAGCAGTGCGGCGCGTCTGGTCAGCAGTTTCTGTCGCTGGTTCTCGCGTGCCGACATGGTCTGCTCGCGATCAGCGGTTGCGCACCAGGCGCGGGCCGTCGATCAGCGCGCGCTGGATGCGGCCAAGCAGAAAGCTGGCGGCCGGGAAGACCGCGATCGTCAGCACCATGCGGAAGACGGTGTTGCGCGGATTGATAAAGCTGAGCTCGAGCAGGCAATGCAACGCCCACAGGCCGATCATCGCGCCGCCCGCGACCAGCGTGAAGCCGGCCCAGACGAACGGGAAGCTCCGGCCCACGAAATGACGGCGCGTCTGCAAGACCACCGCCCGGGTCACCAGCAGCGTCAGCGCGCCGATGCCGACCAGCCCGCCGGCCAGCAGATCCTCGCCGAGGCCGATCGCGAACAGCGCGATGGCGGGCAGCAGATCGGGGCGGTAAATTGTCCAGTGGTAGACCGCCATGAGCGCGAGGGCAGGGGTCAGAGCGGCATAGCCGGGAATACGCAGTGGTAGGATCGAGAGGACCGCGGCGATAATCGTGGCCAGAACCGGGACCAGCCGCGCCGCGCTGCTGTTGGTTCGCGGCAGCGCCGGCTCGGTGAAGTCCCTCAGCGCCATCGGGCTCAGCGCGTCCCGCGCGGCGGCGCTTGGGTTTCCTCGTTGCTCGCCACCTTGGCACGCTTGCCTGGACGAGGCATAGGCTGGATCGGCTGCGGTAGCGACCCGGACAGCCCGTAATCGACGACCATCACGTAGCTGAGTTGCGACAGCTCGACATAAGGCTCGACTCGGGGACCGCTGCCGCCAACCGCGCTGACCACACCGACCGGCAGGTCGGGCGGGAAGACGCCGCCTTCGCCCGAGGTCAGAATGCGGTCGCCGATTTTGAGTGTTTCCGGGGTCCCGACATAGAGCAGGCGCGGCCGTTCCGAATTGTCGCCGGCCAGCACCGCGCTGGTGTGCGAGCCCTCGATTTTGACCGGGATCCGCGAATTGAGGTCGGTGATCAGCAATACGCGGGCGGCGCGGCTGCCGACTTCTGTCAGTCGCCCGACAAGCCCGTCACCCGTGATCGCCGCCTGGCCGCGGGCGAGGCCACCTTCAGTGCCGGCATTAACCATGACGGTGCGGACGTAGGCGCCGCCGGAATTGGCGATGACCCGGGCCGTCACATACGACACGGCGCGATCCGGCACGACCTTCAGCAGGCCTTGCAGTTGACGGTTTTCGGCAGTCAGTTTGAGCGCGACCTGCTGCCATTGCAGCAGCCGCGCGTTGTCCTGCTCGAGCCGGCGGTTTTCCTGATAAATTCCGATGAGGCCGCGGGCCCGGTCGAGCGCCGCTTCGATTGCGCCGAGCGGCCGCGCCGCGATATCGAGCACCGGCGCGGCGACATCGCTCAGGCCGGTGCGGAACCTCTCGAACATCGTCTGGTCGGTCTTGCCGATAAGGACGATCCCGGCGGATAACAGGATCAGAGCGGGCAACGTGCTGCGCTGAATTCCGGCGCGCAATTGGGGAGACAGGCGGATCATGACGCCCTCTCTCGCCGTGTTCGCGCCCTAGGGCGCTGGTCGAAAAGCGCGGCTGCCCTCGGTTTCATGGTCCCCCCGGACCGTTTCCCCGCGCGTAATACTACGCGAAAAACCCTCCTTACCACATATTGATTAATAGATTTTTGAGGGTCTTCATCTCTTCGAGGGCCCGTCCGGTGCCGAGGGCGACGCAGGTCAGCGGGTCATCGGCAATCGAAACCGGCAGGCCGGTGGCATGGCGCAGTACAAAATCGAGATTGCTGAGCAGCGCCCCG
>Ga0209474_10005736_pt1 | contig 10534 bp, 10 predicted proteins | sample GraSoiAngelo_145_FD_185902 | JGI IMG/M metagenome (GOLD analysis project Ga0209474, IMG submission 185902) | Grasslands soil microbial communities from the Angelo Coastal Reserve, California, USA - 14_1009_05_20cm (SPAdes) (version 2) | ecosystem: Environmental > Terrestrial > Soil > Grasslands... | reverse complement strand
ATCGAGGGCGCGCATGAGGGTAGCGGGCTTGGTGACCGTTTTCTCGGTCACGTTGAGCGCTGCCGCGCGCTCCTGCACCTTGTCGACGGCACGATCGAGCACGCCGGACGAGCCTATAATACGGTGCGTGCGGAACTCGAAGCCTACGGCCAGGGACTCGGGGACAAGCCGGAGGTCGTGGCATTGAGCAAGGCCGATGCCCTGACGCCGGAGCAGCTGAAGCAGCAGAGCGCACGGCTTAACCGCGCGGCCGAGACCCCGCCGCTTGTCGTTTCAGCCGTGACCGGCGCCGGCTTGTCGAATGTCTTGCGCGCCTTATTGAGCCTCATCGAACAGGACCAAAAGCGACCGGCGGTCGCCGCAAAGGCGTGGCATCCGCGCGGGTGAACCGAATGACCCAATTACGCGCGCGTCTAGCATCGTCGACCAGTCAGATCCGGTCGATCTTGAGCATCTCCATCAACCTGCGTGCATCGGCCGGGGCGGCGCTCTTCTGGTCATTGTCGAAATAAACGAAGACGGTCCGCCGCTGCCGGCGCCATTCAGCAATGTCGCGCGCCCAGGCCCGCAGCGTCCGATCCGAATAATGACCTTTGTAGCGTCCGCCAGGCCCGTGCCCGCGTACGTAGACATGGCGCGCAGTTACTTGCCAGGGCGAGGGCGCATCGTGATGGTCGGATAGACATAGCGACACATCATGCTGGTGCAGGAGACTGAAAATTTCATCGTCGTACCAACTCTTATGACGAAATTCGAATGCGAACCGATAGCCGCGCGGAAGCATGTCCAGGAATGACGCCAGCCGCTCGCGATTTTTCGAAAATTGCGGCGGAAGCTGGAACAGGACCGCGCCGATCTTCGGCGACAGCGCCTTGAGCCGAGTCTCCATCAACTCGATCGAGTTCGCGCATGCCTCGCCCAGCCGCTTCCAATGCGTGATGAACTTAGACGCCTTCCACGCGAACAGAAAATCGCGGGGGGTCTGATCACGCCAGGTCCGCACCGCATCCAATGAAGGCGTGCGGTAGAACGACCCGTTGATCTCGGTGGTTGGAAATTGACTTCCGTACCAGGCGAGCCAGTCGCGTTTCCGCAGGTTCTCGAGATAGAACCGGCCGCGCCAACCGTCATAGGTCCAGCCTGACGTGCCGATGAAAGCCTTACTCATGCACTTACGCCTTGGCGTGAACCCGAAGACGCATGCTAAACAACGCATCAGCGCGGCAATGGTTGTCGCCTGCCACCGGCCAGACGAAATTTGTCGCCATGTCCCGCAAAGCGCCGTCCCTCGCCGACTTCCGCCGGTTAGTGGTGAAGGTCGGCTCTTCGCTGCTGGTCGACAGCGAGGGTGGGGGATTGCATAAGACCTGGCTTTCGTCGCTTGCCGATGATCTTGCCAGTCTGCATCGAAATCAGCGCGACGTGCTGGTCGTCTCATCGGGAGCCATCGCGCTCGGCCGCGCCGTGCTCAAGCTGACAGCAGGACCGCTCAAGCTCGAGGATAGCCAGGCGGCCGCTGCTGTCGGGCAGATCGCGCTGGCACGTACTTGGTCGGAGGTGCTCGGACGACACGGCATTGCGGCGGGGCAGGTCTTGGTCACGCTGCAGGATACAGAGGAGCGACGCCGCTATCTCAATGCTCGCTCGACGATCGAGAAGTTGCTCGAGTGGCGAGCCGTTCCAGTGATCAACGAGAACGATACGGTAGCGACTAACGAGATTCGGTACGGAGATAACGACCGGTTGGCCGCCCGGGTGGCTACGATGGCGAGTGCCGACCTCCTGGTGCTGCTCTCGGACGTGGATGGTCTTTATGACGCCCCGCCCGCCGGCAATACCAAAGCCAAGCTGGTACCACTGGTGGAGTGCATCACACCTGATATCGAAGCAATGGCAGGCGCCGCCGGCTCCGAACTCTCGCGCGGCGGCATGCAGACCAAAATCGAAGCCGCCAAGATCGCGACGCACGGCGGCACACACATGGTGATTGCATCCGGCCATGTCGCGCATCCGCTCAAGGCGATTGCCGAGGGGGCGCGCTGCACTTGGTTTATGACGCCGGCCAATCCGATCACTGCGCGCAAGAAATGGATCGCAGGCTCGCTCGAGCCCAAAGGCGTCCTCACAATCGATGCCGGCGCGGTGGCGGCCTTGCGCAGCGGCAAGAGCCTGCTCCCGGCCGGCGTCATCCAAGTCGACGGAAGTTTCGCGCGGGGCGACGCGGTCGTCATCCGCGGGCCAGACGGCGCTGAGGTCGGCCGCGGGCTTGTCGCGTACGACGCGGACGACGCGGTCAAGATTAAAGGCCGCCCGTCCGGCGACATTCTTTCAATTCTCGGATTTGGCGGCCGCACCGAGATGGTGCATCGTGATGATCTGGTCGTGGGGCGTCCTTAATCGATCACACGTCGTCAGTCGCGACGGCAACGCGGGACAGAACGCGCGGTTTGTCTGGAGGACAGAGGCCGCCGCCGCGTATTCGCCTGTTTCTTGCCGCCCCTCCCAGAAAGGAAGACCCCGGCCAAAAGGGCCAGGGTCTAATCGCCGGATGGGTGAGGGGTTGGGGGCTGGGGGGCACTCCACCCGGCGCTGTCGGTTCAACGCCCAGGTCTTGCCCGGGTTTCCTGTGCGCAAAATTATTTTCGGCCCCTAGCGCGCCGTGCGCCTCGGCGGCGCTGCGAGCGTGTCCGATGCGCGACGTCGGCTGGGAGTTTGACTTGCCTGCCGTCGGGAAACTCGAGATATCGCAAATGGATGCGAAGGGCTCCTTGGGCGCCGCCATGGGCCCTCGACTACATATCGTGTGCCGACCGGGAACCGGTTCGGGAGCCCCCTGCGAAGGAACCCATAATTTCCTCCTGGCGATGAAGCGTGTCCGCTGGGAACTTGCCGGCACCAAATGCCGGATCACCGCGACAGTTCCGAGACATTCGAGCACCCACTGCTGATTTCTGTGAATCGCTGTGGATAAGGCGCGCGATGTGCTGATTGGGCCGCGGCTTAACGGCTCGGCAAGCCGCACTTGGTGAGGCCCTCCCCCCGCTCCAGCCCCAGGACCGGGGCCGGGGCCTTGCTCCTTCACAGATCGAAGCCGTTGTCCTGCGCCAAGGCCTTGAGCGACGTCTCTGGCCGGGCTCCAAGATGCTGTATCACTTCGGCCGCAACTACCGCGCCCAGCCGCGCCGCGGTGCGATAGTCGGCGCCGCGCGAGAGGCCAGTCAGGAAGCCTGCCGCGAACAGGTCGCCGGCGCCAGTGGCATCCACCAGGCGCTCTACGGGGCTCGCCGGAATCGCCTGCGTTTGCTCGCGCGTGACGACCAAGCAGCCTTTTTCACTGCGAGTGACGACGGCCAGTCGCGCGTCGCTGCGCAACGCATTCAGCGCCGTGTCGAAATCGGCCGTCTCGTACAGGCTGTGCAGCTCGCGCTCATTGGCGAAGACGAGGTCCACCGTGCCGGCCCGAATGAGCTCGAGAAATTCCAAGCGATAGCGATCGACGCAGAACGCATCCGACAATGTGAGGGCGACATCGCGCTCCGCCGCGTGCGCGATCTTCGCAGCCTTGAGGAAAGCTTCCTTGGCGCGAGGCGGATCCCAGAGGTAGCCTTCAAGATAAATGATTTGAGCGGCAGTAATGGCATCCGCGTCGATGTCGTTGGGATGCAAATCCTGAGCGGCGCCGAGATAGGTGTTCATCGTGCGCTCGCCGTCGGGCGTCACCAGCACGTAACAACATGCCGTGGATGGGCCGGCCGATGCGGGCGGCGTCGCAAAGGCGACACCCGCCGCGCGGATATCATGGGCAAAGACGCGCCCAAGCTCATCATCCTTGACCTTTCCAATGAAGGCCGCGCGCGCCCCCAAGCTCGCGACCCCGACGATCGTATTGGCCGCGGAGCCACCGGAAACCTCCACGGCCGGGCCCATGGCGTCGTAAAGCTTCGCGGCCCGCGCCTCATCGATCAGCTGCATGGTGCCTTTGCGCATTTTTTGCTGCGCAAGGAACCCGTCGTCGGTCCGCGCGATCACATCAACGATCGCATTGCCGATACCGAGAACATCAAATCGCGCCGAGGCCATCCGAAAGCTCTCCCATGCAAAAGCGCGCGCAATATAGCGGTCGAACGGCTCGAGGCAATCGCGCTTCGCAGGACGCGCAGCCATCCCCCGTGTGAATGCAGCCACGGTAGCGGCCCCGAGCTGCACTTGCACCTGCGCCGTCCATCGTGCCATCTGGCAACGCGATCGGCGAGGTTTCCGCATGCCTTTCAAGGAACGAGTGTTTTCCGGCGTACAGCCGACCGGCAATCTTCATCTCGGTAATTATCTCGGCGCGATCGCAAAGTTTGTCGCGTTGCAGGACAAGTATGAGTGCCTCTACTGCGTCGTCGACTTGCACGCGATCACACAACCGCTCGCGGTCTGGGGCGGCGCCGAGCAACTGCCGAAGAACACGCGCGAGGTGACCGCCGCTTTTATCGCCTGCGGCATCGATCCGACCAAACACATCGTCTTCAATCAGAGCCAGGTCGCGGAGCACGCCGAGCTTGCCTGGATCTTCAACTGCGTGGCCCGCTTGGGCTGGCTCAACCGTATGACTCAATTCAAGGAGAAGGCGGGAAAAGACCGCGAGAATGCCTCTGTCGGGCTCTACGCTTATCCGACACTCATGGCCGCCGACATTCTCATCTACCGGGCAACCCACGTGCCAGTAGGAGAGGACCAGAAACAACACCTAGAGCTCTCGCGCGATATCGCGCAGAAATTCAACAATGATTTCGCAAAATCCATCCATGCACACGGTTATGGGGAGGCGTTCTTTCCCCAGCCCGAGCCGCTGATTCAAGGGCCTGCGACGCGGGTGATGTCGCTGCGTGACGGTTTGAAGAAAATGTCGAAATCGGATCCCTCGGACCAGTCGCGCATCAACTTGACAGACGATGCCGATGCGATCGCGCACAAGATCCGCCGGGCCAAAACCGATCCACATCCCCTGCCGCACGACGAGAAGGCACTCGAGCAACGCCCCGAGGCCGACAACCTTGTGGGAATCCATGCGGCGCTTTCGGGAAAGACCAAGGCGGATATTCTCAACGAATTCGGCGGCGCGCAATTCTCGACGTTCAAGGCCGCGCTGGTCGACCTTGCAGTCGCTAAGCTCGGCCCGATCAATGCCGAGATGAAGCGGCTCATGGCGGATCCCATTTATATCGATTCGGTTCTTGCGGATGGCGCTGCCCGCGCGCGTAGTCTGGCCACGGAGACCATGAAAGCGGTCAAGGACATCGTCGGCTTCGTGCGCCGCTGATCACCAAGCATCATCCGCGTCTGGAAGTGTTTGCCCGGAGTGGACTTGTGCTGTCCCTGAAGACCATGGCAGGATTTTCGACTTAACGTCGCCGGTGGCCGCGCGGCGTTTGTGGGCGCAAAGAGCCGGCGCGCCGAGAAACCGCCTCACAAAACGACATCCGATGACGGCCGGGGGAGCCGATGAGCAAGAAGCGCCGCAGCTACGAGGCAGGTCACTCGCCGAAGTTCATGGTCGTCATCGACGATTCTCCAGAATGCGACAGGGCGCTCTATTTCGCGAGCCGGCGTGCGCTGCGCATCGGCGCAACCGTGCTCATGCTGCGCGTGATCGAGACCCGCGACCATAACCAGCAATGGCTCGGCGTCGCTGACATCATGCGTGCGGAGGCGCACGAGGAGGCGAATGCCGTGCTCGACCGTCACGCCGCGCGCTCGTCCAGCATCACCGGCGTGATGCCGCAGCGGGTGATCCGGGAAGGCGACAAAGCGCAGGAAGTGCTTAATCTCATCGAAGACGACGAAGACATCGCCATCCTGGTACTCGCCGCCGCAACCGGCAAAGAGGGGCCAGGCCCGCTGGTCTCTAGCGTCGGCAAGAACGCGGGCGAGTTCCCCATTCCGGTCGCCATCGTCCCCGGCCATCTCAGCGACGAAGAGCTCGACGCCATGTCGTAACGCGCGCGGAATTTCGGCCCGCCATCCTGTGCCGCCGAGCAAAGCGATATCGAGGCACAGGCCACTCATCTCTCGTTGTTCCGCGCGACGATTTGGGACGGGTTGAACTTCCGCCGGGACGGGCCACCTATTAGAATGACGCTGGGACGCCTTCATCCTGCGATTGGAAGGAGCAGGCCATGTTCATTCAGACGGAGCCGACCCCAAATCCGGCAACACTCAAGTTCCTGCCCGGACGGGCCGTGCTGACGAGCGGGACGCTCGACATGCGCGACAAGCAGTCGGCCGCCCAATCCCCCCTGGCTGAACGTCTGTTCGAGATCACGGGAGTATCCGGCGTGTTTTTCGGCTCCGATTTCATCGCGGTCACGAAGAGCGCCGGCGAATGGCAGCAGCTCAAGCCCGCGATTCTCGGCGCCATAATGGAGCATTTCATGTCTGGCGCTCCGATCGTAAGCGGCGTCGAGGCCACTGCATCGGCAGATGGCGATGAGTTTTTCGAAGCGAAGGATTCCGAAACCGTTGCTGCGATCAAAGAATTGATCGAGGCGCGGGTCCGCCCAGCCGTCGCCAATGACGGCGGTGATATTACCTTCCGCGGGTTCAAGGACGGCATCGTATATCTCGACATGAAGGGCGCCTGTTCCGGCTGTCCATCGTCGACCGCGACGCTGCGTCACGGCATTGAAAACCTGCTGCGCCATTACTTGCCGGACGTGGTCGAAGTCCGGCCAATGGCATGACCTGGATCCGAATCGACCGGCGAAGCAATAACAGCAGCAAAACGTACCGTCGGCGTTTCACCCGCCTTGTCCATGGATGACGGCGGCGAAGGTGAGCCATGCGCGTCCTTGCCATCGACACCGCGCTGGAGGCCTGCTCGGCCGCCGTGTTCGATACCAGCAGCGGGGTTCTCGCCAGTGAGACCCGCGGCATGGCGCGCGGCCACGCCGAGCACCTAATGCCGCTCATCGCACGCGTGATGAACGAGGGCGGGTTCGAGTTCGCCGACCTCGACCGCATCGCGGTCACCACGGGGCCCGGCAGTTTCACCGGGCTCCGCGTTGGAATATCGGCGGCACGTGGCATCGCATTAGTGGCGGGAAAACCCGCGATCGGACTTTCCACGCTTGCCGCATTCGCAGCGCCCCTGATCGCCGCCGATGACGGCACTCAGGTCGTTGCAACGATCGACGCGCGCCACGAGCATATCTATCTGCAGGTGTTCGGGGTCAATGGGCGCACCCTGGTGCCTCCTCGGATGGCAACAGTACGTGATGCCACACGCGCGGCGATGACGGCACCTGCACGCATCATCGGTTCTGGTGCCAAGAAGGTGGCGGCGGCCTGGCCGAAAGGGGCCGACCCCCCACTGTCGATCGAGCAGCGCGGCGCGCCCGATATCGAGTGGATCGCGCGGCTCGGCGCCGCTGCACCGGAAGCTCACGGCGCGCCGAAACCGCTCTACCTGCGCGAACCTGACGCGCGGCCACAAGACGGCGCGCGTCTACCTCGCCGATGAAGGGCATCATCGGTCGCCTATTCAGCCGGCAAACGAGGCTATCGCAAGCCGGCCCAGCCGACGCTTGCGCGTTGGCGGCGCTGCATGCAGCCTCGTTTCATCACGGATGGAGCGAGGACGAATTCGAGCGCTTGCTGTCGGATCGAAATGTGCTGGCGCACCGCGCCACAGCGGGAGAGCGTCTCGCCGGATTCATCCTGTCACGGCTCGTTGTGGACGAGGCAGAGATTTTGTCGATTGCTGTCGCCTCGATGGGACGAGGACGCGGGTTGGGGCGGCAACTGCTCGAGACTCACCTGCGCCGACTCGCCGCGCTCGGCGCGCGCTGCGTTTTTCTCGAGGTCGACGCGGGCAACGTCTCGGCGCTTCGACTTTATCGCCGTGCCGGTTTTCGGGAAATTGGGCGGCGAAACTCGTACTATGAGCTGGGCCAAGCCTCCGTGGCGCTTGTTCTTCGCCGCGATCTGCTGTGATTGGTAACACGCGCTGAAACAGTCAGCCTGCCCAGGGGCAATGGCCTATTCGGGATGCAATGGCTTTCAGCAGCCTACCGTGATATTGCGGTGGCACGGAGAAGCGTCGTGAACGCGCCGAAGCCCAGAGATGTCGAAGCTCTATGCAGCGCCAAGGGCATGCGCATGACCGAACAGCGCCGCGTGATCGCGCGCGTGCTGGCAGCGGCGGATGACCACCCGGACGTGGAAGAGCTCTACCGGCGCTGCTCAGCGGTTGACGATCGCATCTCGATCTCGACGGTTTATCGGACGGTGAAGCTGTTTGAGGACGCCGGCATCATCGAACGGCATGAGTTCCGCAACGGCCGCGCGCGCTATGAGCAGATGCCCGACAGCCATCACGACCACCTCATCAATCTGCGCACGGGCGAAGTGATCGAATTTCAATCCGAAGATATCGAACGCCTCCAGGCCGACATCGCCCGGCGCCTCGGTTATCGGTTGGTCGACCATCGTCTGGAGCTCTACGCAGTGCCGCTCGAGGACAAGCCGAAACGCTGAGTCTCGCGACTGAGGACGAAAGCTTGCCGCGAACGATGCTGCCTGCCCTTTTGCTTGGTCTCGTCCTGGCTGCGGCGTCATCTGCGGCCGAGGGCCAAACAACGCGATACCCGGATCGGCCCATCAAAATTGTGGTCGGCTTTGCCGCTGGCGGTGGGACCGATGTCGCCGCGAGAATTCTGGCACAGAAGCTGAGTGAAACGCTCGGTCAATCGGTTCTGGTTGAGAACCGCCCCGGCGCAAGTGGGATGATCGCCACGGAAATGGTGGCGAAATCGGCCGCCGACGGTTACACGCTGATGATGGGCAGCCAGACCACTCTCGCGGTCGCACCAGCGCTCTATCGCAAGTTCTCAATCGATGCCGCAAGAGACTTCGCCGGAGTTTCTGCGGCTGGCGTGTCGCCGCTGGTGCTGGTCGTTCATCCGTCGGTGCCGGCCCCGTCGGTACAGGATCTGATCGCGTTGGCGAAAGCCAGACCAGGCACGATCAATTTCGGATCGGGGGGGCTCGGGACTACGCCGCACATGGCAGGTGAGCTTTTTTCGATTTTAGCTGGGATCAAGATGGTGCACGTCGCGTATCGCGGGGAGGCACCGGCAATCAATGATCTCCTCGGCGGTCAGCTGCACTTGATGTTCGCGAACCTCTCCGCCGTCATCGGTAATGTGAAGGCAGGCTCGCTGCGTGCACTCGCCGTCACCAGCGCACAACGCGCCGCCACCGCACTCGAAATTCCCACCGTCGCGGAGGCGGCGCTGCCCGGCTTCGACGCGGCAACTTGGTTCGCACTGGTAGCGCCGGCGGCAACTCCACGGGAAATCGTGCGGCGGTTGAACACGGAGGTGACACAGCTCGTCGGCCAGCCGGATACTCGGCAACGATTCGCCGATCTCGGAATGACGATCGACATCGACACGCCCGAGGGGGTCGATCGCTATATCCAATCCGAGATCGGCAAATGGTCCAAGGTTGTCAAAGAAGCCGAAATCCGTGCTCCGGACTAGCGAACAAAGCAGTCCACACCCATTTTCTTTTCGCCCCAAGGCGGGTAAAAACCCCCGCATCGGCCGATTGCGCCGCGGCTCAGGTTTACGAGGATCATCATAGCGTTAACCTGCGAAGACGCGCAGGACCACCCGACAGCATGACCCGACCGCGCAAGCTCTACGTCAAATCCTTCGGCTGCCAAATGAACGTCTACGACTCCCATCGTATGGCGGACACGCTTGCACCCGAGGGCTTTGCCGAGACTCTGAACGCTGGCGAAGCCGACCTCATCATCCTCAACACCTGCCATATTCGCGAGAAAGCAGCAGAGAAAGTGTATTCCGAACTGGGCCGCGTCGGAGCGCTCAAGGCCGCTGCTGCGCGCGCGGGACGTCGGTTGACGATTGCGGTTGCAGGCTGCGTCGCTCAGGCCGAAGGAGAGGAGATCATCCGCCGCGCACCGTCGGTCGATCTCGTCGTGGGGCCGCAAAGCTACCATCGCCTGCCCGAATTGCTCGCCCGAACCGAGCGCAAGGGCGCCGTGGTCGATACCGAATTTCCGGCCGAGGACAAATTCGACCTCCTCAAAGCACCGAGCCGCGAGGCCATACGCGCGCGCGGCGTTAGTGCGTTCGTCACCGTGCAGGAGGGCTGCGATAAATTTTGCACGTTCTGCGTCGTTCCCTACACGCGTGGCGCGGAGGTGTCGCGGCCAGTAATGAAGATAATCGCGGAGGTCGAGTTACTGGCCGAGGCCGGAGTGCGCGAAATCACGCTCATCGGCCAGAACGTCAATGCGTATCACGGCCAGGGATCCGATGGTGCCACCTGGACACTTGGACGATTGCTGGAGCGGCTTGCCGATGTCCCGGGTATCGCGCGGCTTCGCTACACAACCAGCCATCCCTGCGATATGGACGCGAGTCTGATCGCGGCACATCGTGACCTGCCCAGCTTAATGCCCTATCTGCACCTGCCCGTGCAGTCGGGTTCCGACCGTGTCCTCAAGTGCATGAACCGC
>Ga0209474_10005735_pt1 | contig 10536 bp, 5 predicted proteins | sample GraSoiAngelo_145_FD_185902 | JGI IMG/M metagenome (GOLD analysis project Ga0209474, IMG submission 185902) | Grasslands soil microbial communities from the Angelo Coastal Reserve, California, USA - 14_1009_05_20cm (SPAdes) (version 2) | ecosystem: Environmental > Terrestrial > Soil > Grasslands ... | reverse complement strand
AGCAAAAACGGAATCGCGCGCAACGGATCCCCTTGTTCATACCAGATAAAGCCCAACTGCTGAAATGCCGTGACGTTCTGCTGATCCAGGCGCAGCAAATTCAAGTATTCGATCTTCGCCTTGTCGTATTCGCCGGCTTTAAAGTAGCGATCGGCGCGTGCCATCAGGCGAGACTTTCTCCCAGGGAGATGACAACCATCAATAGTTGCCGCCACCAGCGAGATCGCCGTGACTATCGGGACAATGGCTTTCAAGGTTCGTTTAGAGCGCATCGCTAAAGTTTAACTGTAGGTTGCAAATTATGGAGTTCCACCCAGCCCGGCGCCGGTAAGTAGTAGGCGTCAATACAAGCGCTATGGACATAACTCATGTTTGCAGCGATAGCCAGTGCATCTAAACCGGACGGGTAAGCAAAGCTGCGGCGAACGTGATCGCTGACCGAATCGGCGTGCGCGCTTTGTCCCGCGCTCCTCCGGTATTTTCCGAGCGCGCCGCGTGAGATTTACGTGAAGGTGGAACCGTTGAATCGTTAGATCGTTTTCAACCCTGTAACAAGTCACCGTCGCTTCAACTCTTCAATCACCAAACACTTCGCGATTTAACTTTTCAGCTCTGGATTGTCCGAACTTGTGCAGCAACGTATTGCCGTCAGAACTGCGCCCGTAAGAGCTGGCCGGATGAAGCGGGACATTCGGCAAAGTAACCGCCGGCTGTGCATTGTCAGAATAGAAGCCGCGCCGGGGTCTGGCGTACAAGCTAAAAGTGGCCGTTCAACGAACGGCCACTTTTATTCCAAGCTTTTTACCGAGGTTCGAACGCTCGACCGGTTAACTCATTAGGAAGCGCCGCGCCATACCAAGCGCACCGAGGGCCGCGCCTAGCAACATCACGGTCGTTCCACCATCGGGGACGCGAGCACCGCCGTTGGCAGCGAAACCGGTAACGATTGCGCTGTTTGAAGCGTTGGCAGGGAATGTCGTAACAAAGATGTGAGCCGCCACCGACGCGCCATTGGCGTTCGCGATCAGGACAGCATCGGAAGTAGCCCAAGTGCCGCTTGTGTTAGTCAAAGTGAACGACACAACGTTCGCCGAATGTGTGAAACCGTCAAAGCTATTGACAGTTTGATTCATCACTCCAAATCCGTCCACATTCTTGGATCCATTATCAGTGAAGGGCCCCACTGTAGTAAATCCTGCGCCCGAGTTTGTCGCCGTAATACCGCTAATTGTCCACGAAGTCGCGTGCACATTGACATCAACGGCCCCGGTGGCTCCAAATAGATACTGATAGGTTGTACCGCCTATGACCTGTGTTAAGCCCGTGAACGTGACTGTGGCGTGGGTGGTGTCCACCAGATGAACATTCACGGTAGCATAAGGTCCGGTGAACCCGGCGCCGGTAAGCGCAGCGTTCCCCACACTAATGCTATAGATTGTGTCTGCTTTGGCTTGTTGAAGGCCCAGACCGGCGAGGGCAATTAAAACTGCTCCGATGTATTTTAGCTTGTTCATATTATTTTTTGGGAATCTTTAGGAGGTTGGACTTCTGTTATAGTGACGTGAACGTTAGCAAGCTCCTTGCCAACCCCTTATATTTCGTCTCGTTGGATTCGAAATTCGAGTCATAACTATCTTATTGTAAGTAGCTTGCATGGACAAAAATAATTGTTCGATCCTGCTGCTGCTGGAATCATGAAGGCGAAGAAATGTAAGGTTTACCGACGTACGGCGGCGCCCCAGACGATCCACAGGGCATTGTAAATCGCATAAACACACTCTAAAAGAGGGGATTGCAGCTTAAAATGTAGCGGTATAGCGCGATCTGGAATGTAAGAAATCCCGACGTTTTCCATACTAATTCAGATTCGGTTACGCACTGTTATTCAGCGTGATTAAATCATTAATCGGATATCAATGGCTTGAAGCCAAGGCAGTACGGTCCCCGTGCGGACGCCTACTCTCTGCCAGTACAAAAACCGGGCAGGTTTTTACCCTGCCTGACGATTTTCTCGAAGGTGTGGGAAATTCACCCGGTCATAAAAATCGAGGTGGTGGAGTGAAGTATTGGGCAATTATCGCTGACGGTTGAGGGGTTTTATTGGAGCTTGGCGATGCCACGCCAGCTGCGAATTCTCCATTTCACCATCTCACCGAATTTACCGTCAGTTGTGATTGCCGGATTCCATTGCCGGAGCCTTATTCAAAGCTCCCGGGTCTCGTAGTGGAAGGTTTCTCTGATAATTGGTGATGTTTAATTGAAGATCCCAGATCAAAGCGGAGTTATCCTGAGCGATTGCCAGTAGGAGGCCTTGTTGAGCCGTCTCGATAGCCTCAGAGAACCGGCCGCTCTCCGCGTACCCTGCCGCCAGGGTTCGAAGAACGACTACGTCCGCATGGCCGGTCTGCTCGAGCACCTTTTTCGCCAGCTCAATCGCCTTGGCGCCATCCCGGAGCGACGCATCTGGAGAGGTAGCGAGCACCCAGGCCAGGTAGGCTTGGGCATTCATATCATCTGGCCTGATTTCCAGACTCTCTTTCCAATGAGCGACTGCCTCGTCCACGCGGCCTCTCCGGAATAGGCCAAGGGCCAGCGTGTTATGGGCATCCACCGCGACATTCCAGTTGCGAGGTCGAATCCTTAATGCTTCTTCAGAATGAGAAATTGCTTCGTCGATGCGATCACGTCTCAGAAGAAGATCGGCGAGACGCGCGTGTCCGAGATCGTTATGGGATGTAACGGCAAGTGTGCGAGTCCAGAGGGCCTCACTATCACGCCAATACATGTTCTGAGTCCGCGCCAACCATGCCAGGCCGGCAATTACTATTGCGGCAGCAATGCCAAGGATTTGGCGGCGGTAACGCCACGCAACAGACAAATCCGCGATAGTCCAAGTCGCGATCAGATAAAGACCGATCTGCGGAAGGTAAGTGTAGCGATCTGCTCGCGCTTGAACTCCAACCTGCATGATTCCGATTACGGGCACAAGCATTCCGACGTACCAAAGCCACCCCGTGATCAAGTACGGATGTTTCCTTCTGAAAGCCACCACAACTGCGGTCACCCCGGTTAAGAATGCGATGGCGAGAGCGACGCCCCAAAGCGACAGGCGATATTCGGGGTGGGGATAAACAAGAGCCAGGCGGATCGGACAAACCATCTGCCAGATGTAGGCGACGTAGCTAACAAACGCGTTATTCATTCGCCACAAGAGCGGCAAAGACTCGACAGAACTAACCGCAGTTTTTTGGGCGAAAAGTGTGATTATTGAAGACGCGACAGAGAGAGCGATCAGAGGAATCTTTTCCAGAATCAGTCGTGCGGGAATCGACCTATGGCCCCACCAACGAGCAAATCCATTTTTAGGTTTTGGTCCGGCTGGGCAGACGTGCGCGAAGCGGCCGAGTGGCCAGTAGTCTAAGACGAGGAGGACGAACGGAAGCGTCACGAGCATCGGCTTGGTCATCAGGCCAAGCGAGAAGAGCACCGCGACAACCAGATAACGTATGTTTGATGGCTCCCGGACGTAACGAACATAAGCGGCCAGCGTGAGCATAAAAAACACACCGCTGAGCACATCTTTGCGTTCTGCGATCCAGGCAACCGACTCCACTCTCAGGGGATGAATCGCAAACACCGCAGCGACAAACGCGCTGCGCCAGAGTGCGCCTGTCATTTCTCGAAATACAAGAAAAAGCAGAATCACAGCGATCGTGTGCAGTAGAACATTAGTGAAATGATGCCAGCCAGCCTGCAGTCCAAAAAGCTGGCAATCCAGCATGTGCGAGATCCAAGTAAGCGGGTGCCAATTCCCGACATGGGAATGTGTGAAAGCCCAGAGAACCCCGGTTGAAGTTAAACCTGTGTTTATTTTGGGATTTTCGAAGACATATGCTTGATCATCAAAGTTGATAGACGGATGGCGCAGCGTCTCCCCGAAGACCAGCCACGTAATCGCCATCAGAAAAATAGAAACGCCAAGAATGGTCGCGTGCGGTGCACGAGAATTCGGCGATGAGATTTTCTCTGCTTTACGGGATCGGGTATTCATTCCTTATGGGTTCTGAAGCCGAAAGCGTTAGCAGCAGATACGATAAATAGGGATCCGCCTAATTATCTGGGCTTGTATGAAAGAAGAGGTATTTCTCGGCCCTACCGGGAAAACGGACGAACTCTTTGGCGTGCTCGATAAGATGAATGCAATTGAGGGCGCGAATCGGCTTTATCCGGAGCAGCGCGCCCCGAGATGTCGTTTCACTCCCGCTGGAGATCTGCCAGGGCGCGTTTTGCTTCAGTCGCGAGAGGTTCTTGAAGGCCGGCGACCAAGGCTTGATTAAGGATTCCGCGTGCTTCGGCCTTTTGGCTGGCTTGGAGCTGAGACATTCCCAGATAAAAAAGAGAATTAGCATTGAGCGGTCGTTTCCGAGCGCTTTCCTGAAATAACTGGATGGCGCGCGGATATTCCTTTTTATCGTAACTTAGTTGTCCAAGAAGCTCGGATAGCTCGGGGTCGTCCGGCAATGTCTTGCGCGCTTTTGTGGCGAGGTCGTAGGCGCCAGGGACCTTGGATGCGTCTTGAGCATACAACGTGGCGAGCCGTTTTTGCGCGGGCGCGAAATCGGGCAACCGACGCAAGATGTCGTTATACATTTCGGTTGCCGGCTTTATTTGACCGCGCTGCGTCGCAAGCGCGGCCTGGGCCATTAGTGCCGGCACATATTCGGGATTCGATTTCAACTCCTTTTGCAGATCGATCTCGGCGGCCATGAGTTCCTTCGGATTTTCGTCCAGGGCGGTCAACGCCAGAAATTTCTTGGCATCGGCAGCCTGGGTTGGATCAGGATTGTTGGCTAAGGCTTTTTGCATCACGTCCCGAGCCTCATTGACTTTTCCAAGGCTATAAGCAGCCCATGCCAAATCGTGCAAGATCGATGGATCGTTTGCGCGCTGGCGGACGGATTCCTGCAGAAGGCTATAGGACCAAATGAAATTGCCACTTTGGTAGGCAACCTTCCCGAGAATGCCGGCGACTTGGGGATCGGCTGATGCGAGTTCACGGGCTTTCTTTGCGTAAGTGAGAGCTTTCTCCTTGTTCTGGAGCGGTCCGGCATTGAGTTGCGCAAGTTTGGTTACGGCGGCGATCAACTTCGGATTCAGTTTCACCGCTTGCTCATAAGCAGTGGCCGCTTTGTCCGATGCGCCTTGTTTTTCGTAGGCCTCCCCCAAACGCATCTGGGAGATGACATCGTTAGGTCGCTCTTTGGTCATGGCCTCGAGTTGTGAAACGGACAATTCCGGCGAGGCGCCCGTCCCGCTCCCGAGCAAGGCCAGACGACGTTTACTCTCATCCTTGTCCGGGAAATCTTTGGCGGCGCTCACGGCTTTTCGGAGGGCCGCCCTGGCCAAATCTGCCTGGCCCATCATGTAGGCGGTCATGCCCAGGTGAAATTGAATCTCCGGATTGTCGGCGGCTTTTCCAGCGCTCTCCTGCAGAATCGGCAGGGCTTGCTGATAGTCGCCGCGTTTGTAAAGGACCCAGCCAAAGGTGTCGCCCACCGAAGGGTCCTGCCCCACCAGCTCATGGGCCTTACGCGCCAAGTCGTAAGCCTTGTCGAGATCGTTCAGCTGCTCGGAGTAGAGATAAGCGAGGTTATTTAACGCGGGGACGAAGTTGGGGTTAGTCGAGAGAAGCTTCTGGTAAGCATCCCGCGCCTTTGGAAAATCCTTCATCCGCTCATATACGAGCGCCAGCGTCATGAGCGCCGGCGCACTGTCGGGATTCTTCGAGAGCCCCGCTTGCAACTGGCTAACCGCCTGCGGAAGTTTGTTGGTTGCAAGATAAGTCTGGATCAGCACATCGTAGGCGCGGGAAAAATTAGGATCGAGCTGGAGCGTCTTTTGAAGCTCTGCCTCAGCGGAATCCCATTTTCCTTCCGCGGCCAGGATTTTGCCTTCTAAAAAATGGGCAGCCGGGGAATCGGGTGTTTTTTGGAACTGAGGCCCTATCCTCTGCCGGGCAGCGTCGAAATGCTTGTCCATCAAGTCTAGATCGACGAGTTGATCGATGATCCCTAAATTATCCGGCGCAAGCTGGGCGGCTTTTTCAAACGCCTGGCGCGCTTCGTCATTTCTTTTCGCCTGGCGGAAGATCAGGCCGAGCACCATCTCGGCTTGTGGATCGCCCGGCGAGAGCCTCGCTTGCTCGCCCATGACTGCGGCGGCATCGTCGAACCGATTGAGCGAGCTATAAGCAGCGGTCAGGAGCAGTGCGGCGCTCCTTAGATCGGGGCGTTTTTTCAGCAAACCGATCAGCGGTTCGATCACCATTTCACTATGACCGGCGTTAACATTGATCCCGGCGCGCAACACGATCGCATCGTCATAATTTGGACTAATTGAGATGGCCTGATCCAGCGCCACCGTCGCCTGATTCGTGTTATTATTTTGGAGATATGCGCGTGCCAATTGGTATTTGATTAGGGGAACGTCCGGATAGGTTTGGTCGAGTCGCTCCAAAACTTCGACGCCTTTTTTTGTGTCGCCCTTTGCCAGCAGCACGTCGCTTTCCAGTCTGCGGCCATCGATGAACTCCCCGTCGCGGCCAAAAACATTTTCAAGAAGCGAGAGGGCCTCGTCGTATTTCTTGTCCTTGTAGGCAAGCTCGGCCAGCAAGCACCAGGCCGGGAGATAGTCCGGTGCTTGCCTGGTTATGTCGGTGGAAATCCTTCTTACTTCTTCGGTATCGCCGGCGCCCGATTTGAACACCGCGTATTTCAAGCGCTCGATTGATCGAACAGGGGCAAGGTCTGCCGCTCTCTTGAATTCTTCGCCGGCTTGTTTCAGGTCTTTCTGGAGCATATGCAAATCTCCCATCGCCATGTACGCGGCGGACGATTTGGGATCGACAATGAGCGCCTGCCGGAGTTCGTTGCCCGCCGCCTCTTGGTCGCCCTTGTTAAGAAACAGATTCGCCGAAGCGAGGTGGAAAGAAACGTCGTTCTTTTTCGGGAATTTCTGAAGCTGTTCGCCGGCGTTCTCGATGTCTTCTTTACTTCGCGCCGCTTCAGTCAAAACGATAATGGCATCGCCATTGTCCGGGAGTTGCTCGACGACTTTGAGTGCTTCGTTTTTTGCGTCAGCGAACCGTCCCGTGGCCAGATAACAACGGGCAAGCCGTATCCGATTTTGAGCGTTGCTCGGATCAAGCACGATCGCTTGGGCCAGAAATGCACCGGCGCGCAGGGGTGCTCCTTCCTCCAGCCACATTGCTCCGATTCTTTCGAATGCGAGCGCGTTTGCCGGATCCAGCCGCAGCGCGTTGAGGTAGGTCACCTTGGCTTTGTCGTAGTTGCCCGCTTTAAAATAATTGTCGGCCTCGGCAAGTAAGCGCGCTTTCTTGGTTTCCTTGGAGCAAGCGGTGACGAGCGCGGCTGCTAAAATAAGCGTCACGATTCTGAATGAGAATTTCGATGTTTGCACGTGTTAGATGATTTCGGACTTAGTTGATATTTGTATTTGCGCGCTCTTTGGCAATGCCGAGCTTTTCCATTAATTCATACAGGGTCGGACGGCTAATGCCTAATTCGGATGCGGCGGGGGTCACTCTTCCCGAATGCCTTTTGAGCGCCTGCTCGACGAGCTCGCGCTCGACGCTCTCTCGCGCCTCCTTGAGCGTGGCTCGAGAAACGCTTTCGGAGCCGTGGGGGAGCAGCTCGAGATCGTTTGCTGTGACTCTTCTGTTCTCTGCCATGATGGTTGCGCGCTTCACCCGGTTCTGAAGCTCACGGACATTTCCCGGCCAAGTATGGCGTCTGATCGCATTAAGTGCGTCGGGAGCGAAAGCCAAGTTTCCTTTATCGCATTGCACCGCGAACTGCTGCAAGAACTCTCGCGCGAGCAGTTCGACATCTTGAGCGCGCTCCCGAAGAGGCGGCAATTTGATTACAACGACAGCGAGCCGAAAATACAAATCTTCGCGGAACTTCCCTTTTGCCACGGCATCTTTCAGGTCAGCATTCGTTGCGGCGACAATACGGGTGTCAATCTGGATCTCCTGTCTGCCGCCGACACGTTGAAACCGCTGGTCCTGAAGAAAGCGCAAGAGCTTGACTTGGATCTGAGGCGGCAGTTCACCGATCTCGTCCAGAAATAATGTGCCTTCGGCGGAATTTTCGATGAGGCCCTTGCGCTGGATGTGAGCGCCGGTAAACGCACCCTTTTCATGGCCGAACAGCTCGCTCTCCAGCAGGTTCTCCGGAATCGAGTTGCAATTGATAGCGATAAATGCACCGCTTTTTCGCGAACTGCACCGATGGATCGCTGAAGCAGCCATCTCCTTTCCGGTACCGCTTTCTCCGAGCAACAGGACCGGCGCGCTCGTGGTCGCCACTTTGCGAATGAAGGCAAACACGCCTTGCATTTGCGGGCTGGTCCCGAGCATGTTTTCGAAAATATCCGCGCGCAATTTCTGCTGCATGTCACGGTATCCTTTTTCCAGATCCGATACATAGACGCACCTGCGAAGGAGTAGCTTTAGCTCGTCAACATCTATCGGCTTGCACAAGAAATCGTAGGCGCCGGCCCCGACAGCCTGGATGGCGTTCTTCTTTTCGCTTTGGCCGGAGATAACGATGATTTTAGCAGCCCGGTCAATCGCGAGTAGATCCGCAAGCGCTGCCAGTCCTTCCTCGCTTTCGTTAGGCCGGGGCGGCAAACCCAGATCAAGCAGCGTAACCGCAGGATGGGCGGCTTTGAACGATTCGATCGCTCCGGGTCGATCCTCCGCCGAAACGATCTCGTAGTCCGGATCAAGCGCCCATTTCATTTGGGTTCGAATCCCCTGGTCATCATCGACGATGAGCAACGTGGGCTTCATTCCGCGGGAGACTTCAAAGGTAACATTACCTCAAAAGTTGTGCCGGATCCGAGCTCGCTCTTAACCTGAATATTGCCGCGATGCGCTTCAACAATCATTTTCGCATGGAACATACCAATGCCCAGTCCCTTTTTCTTCGTCGTAGAAAATGGACGAAAAAGCGAATTCTTTACAAACGCCGGGGTCATCCCGCATCCATTATCTGCGATCGATAAAGTCACCCACCCGTTTCTCTGTCTTGTCTCCACCATAATCCTCCCGGCGGCGCCAACAGCATCTCGGGCATTCAAAAGTAAATTAGTTACCATACTTCGCAGTTGCTCGCGATCACCAACCATTTTGGGAAGTGGATCAAGTTTCGTTACCAACTCGGCGTCCCCCGCGCAATCCAGGCTCTTGAGGGTTTCAGTTACGAGCAGATTAAGATCCAGCTCAGTCGGGTTGAGATGGAGCTCGTGGCGGAAGGCGCTCAGACTGCTGATGAGATCGTTAATTCGGTCCACTGTGCCGCCGATACTACGCAACGCGTCCTTTCGGAAGGCGGGGTCGTCAAAGTGGATCGGTAGATTTTGCAACATAAGACTCAGCGTTGATGCCGTATTCTTCAGATCATGGATGAAAAATGCGGACATGGTTTGAAACGCTTCTAGCTCCTTTCCGAGCATAATCTTTTTGGTAAGTCGAAGGTTCAGCAAGCTTACCCCAACCTGGTCGCCAATACATTTCAGCAAGTCCATTTCTTCCCCGGTGTATCGAATCCCGCTAACACGGTCCGCCAGAATAATGACCCCAAGCCGGTGTTCGCTGGCGAGCAACGGAACACAGATACGGTTGCCGCCGGTGCGAAACCGGCCTGCGCTTATCTCTTTGAGATTCTCTGTCCATTTTTCCTTTGCTCTCTCGAGCTCGAACGGTCGCGAAAGCTTGTTGAGACTAATTGAGTTCCACTCTTTCGCTGCTACCTCTCGAGTCAAATCGCCTGCCTGCTCCTGCTCTGAATGAAGCGTCGAGCTTGCCCGAACGAGCCGCTGGTAGTGACTGTCCAAGAGCCAGATCGAAACGGATAAAGCGTTGAAGGTTTCTGAGATCAACCTTCCCGCCGCTACACAAAGATCGCCTTCATCAAGAACGGAGGACATGCTCGTAGTAAAGCGCGTCCAGATCTGCCGAAAATCATGCTGGGGCCTTGTGAAATGGCGGCTGATAAAAAGCTGTATACTTTGCCGGACTCGGTTGGAGAGGAGGAGCACGGCCAAAATAACCAGGCCGAGTAACACGAGAAAGGCTTCGAGCGGAAAGCTTCCCGCTCCGCCAAAATGCACCGCAATCTTGGCAAGAACTCCGACAAAGAACAGGTATATCCCCGCCAGTAGCACCGTCACCGAGGTGTGCAAAGCGGCGCGTGACGGGTAAACGTCGATTTCGATAAAACCACTTCGGAAGTAAGCTGCCGCCATCAATACGCATCCGAGCAAGAGTGCCACCGTCTCAATGTTCGTCAGGGCAAGATCGTAACCGGAAAAGACTAAGGCCTGGCTGCGCGCATAGAATCTCGCCCCGAAAATCACAGCCAGCCCAAGAACGAAGAACTTAATCCGCCACCGCGTAGTCCCACCGGCCGAACGGAAGGTTCTTTCCAGATTCATTAAAATGAGCACCGT